>Ga0164307_10001177_pt1 | contig 11759 bp, 7 predicted proteins | sample Whisoiple_243_MG_FD_110214 | JGI IMG/M metagenome (GOLD analysis project Ga0164307, IMG submission 110214) | Soil microbial communities amended with fresh organic matter from upstate New York, USA - Whitman soil sample_243_MG | ecosystem: Environmental > Terrestrial > Soil > Unclassified >...
GCCCCGGGTCATCGCGGTGAGCACCGGGGAGGGCTCCAGGGCCTGCTCGGTGGGGCCCTGGGCGAGCAGCAGAGCGTAGTTCCAGCCGTACTTGAGCTGGTCCTCCGTGGTGCCCGCGGTGCCCTGCACGGTAAGCCCGCTGGTCCCGCAGACGGCGGCGGACAGGAGTTCGGAGAGCATGGACTTGGCGGTGCCGGGTTCGCCGACCAGCAGCAGTCCGCGCTCGCCGGCCAGGGTGACCACGCAGCGTTCGACCAGAGCCCGTTCACCGACGAACTTCTGCTCGATCACCAGGCGGCGCGGCACTCCGGCGCCGGGCCGCGCGGTCTTCGGCAGGCCGAGCGCCTCGCCCGCACTGCCCATCACGAAGGTGACGACGGCGCGCGGGGTGAGGAGCCAGCCGGGCGGGCGGGGCCCCGAGTCGTGGGCGGCGAGGAAGGCCAGCTCGGTGGCGTACTGCTCCTCGGGCGGGGTGACCTGGCGGTTCTGCCCGCCGGAGACACCGGCGGTGGGCGTCGCCCGGTCCGGGACCCCGTCCGTGCGGGTGCTCCCTGTGGTGGTCGTGGTGTCGCTCGTCATCGGCGGCGGCCCTTCCGGGGTGCGCGGGTTTCCAGTTCTTCGAAAGCGGGGGCGTCGCCGCCCCTGGTCCGCGCCCAGGCCGTGGCGAACAGCTCGGGTACGGGAATGCCGGGCAGGGTCCGGGCGTACCCCTCCACGGGGTACAGCCGTTCCTTCCAGGTCTCCAGCGGCAGACCGGGCGCACTGCGCTCGAGCCAGCCGCAGGGGAGGAACAGGGTGCGCCCGGCACGGGAGCGTTTGGCCTCCACCACGAGGTCGGTGGCCGCGAGCTCCGCCCGGGCCCTCTTGATCCGTGCGGGCTTCCACTCGGTCCAGCGGGCGCAGTTGCGGTCCGTCGGGTCGGGCAGGGCGAGCAGCATCAGATAGAGGGCGGCGGCGTCGGCGCTCAGCCCGAGTGCCTCGGCGGCCTCGGTCACCAGATCCGGCACCGTGTGCGTCGGGTCCTGGGCAGGGTGGTGCGGGGTTCCGTCGGGGGCTCCCGCCGAGACCAGCGCGTCGATCTCCTTGCCCAGCAGGATGCGCAGGGCGCCCAGTTCGCTCATCCGGTACGGCGCGACCGTGCCTTCGACCAGGCCGAACGCCGGGTCCTCGGGGCCTTCCAGACGGGCCGGCCGGACCAGGAGTTTCTCGTGGTTGCCGTGGCCCGCTGCGAGGAGCAGCGCCGCACCGGCCCGGACCAGGCCGTCGGGCTCCGCGCCGCCGGACTCCGGAAGCTGGTGTGCGGCCCGGATCACGGGGCCGATCGAGCCGCCGTCCTCGGTCCAGTCCAGCCCGAGGTCCAGCACCAGGTCCGGTTCGGCGAGGGTGCGGCGCAGGGCCGCGAGCCCGGCGGGCAGGTGCGCCCGCAGGGGGTGCCCGTACGGCACGGTGTAGGCGAGGGTCCGCAGGGCGGTCAGCGCGGTGGAGAGCGAGCCGTGACCGCTCACCCGGCGCAGGACGGGTCGCCCCGTGCCGTCCTCGACGGGAACGCCGTGGCCCAGCCAGGTCGTGGAGGCCGGGTTGAGGACCAGATCGACGGCGCGGGGAGTGGTGCCCGACAGGTCGAGGTCCAGTTCCTCGGGAACACGGACGAGGGAGGCGAGACGTGACCGCCAGACCTCGGCGGCGGCCTGGACGTCCGGGCCCGTGGCCCACAGTTCGCCCGGGTCCCCGGGCAGCAGCGCCTGGGCCAGGGCCTGACGGTCGGCCTGGGGCAGGGCGTTCAGCCGTGCCTGGGCCGCCTCGAAGGCACGGGTCTTCGCCCCGAGCAGACCGAGCGCCTCGGCGCCCGGCTCGTCGACGGCGGCCGACACCAGGGCCACGGACTGGAGAGGCCCGATCCCGGTGGCCGTGTGGAAGGCCTCGGCGGCTTCGGGACGCCAGGGCGCCGGGCCCTGCTCCTTCACCAGGGTGGTGAGCCGGGTGAGCCGGGTGCGGTCGATGCCCTGCCGGTGGACGTGCTCCCGGTCCAGGGTGAAGCCGGGAACGGGACCGAAGGCGCCGGTGGGGTCGTGGTCCAGTGCCAGCCAGCGTGCCGCGTCGTTCCGGGAGTTACGGCCGTGCTGGGCGAGGACCACGACGGTGCGGGCGCCCTTGCGCAGCACCTGGCCGAGCCGGTGCACGGCCTCGGGACGCCCCTGCCCGGACGTCGCGCCGTACGGCTCGATGAGCTCCACCTGCCGGACCGTGCCCGCCGGGTCCGCGAGCGGGCCCTCGGCGAGCGTGTCGAGCAGGACCAGGAGACCTGCGCGGTGCTCGGGCGTGGTGGTCGCCGAGGCTGCCCGGTAGGCCAGTTCGGGCAGCTTGTCGAGCAGGGAGGTCCAGTCCATGGACTGGGCGGGAACAGTGCGTTCGTCACGCTGCCAGCCGTCCACGGGGGCGAACGGAACCTTGGACGGCACGGGCGGACCGAAAGCCGGCTGCCCGCCGAGTACGTGGTTGACGGCGAGGATCTGCCGGATCGTGGTCCACCGACCGGCCGCTCCCCACCAGCCGCCGGACATCCGCTCCGACCCCCAGCCGGTTGCGTGCAGAAGTGTCGTGTCGTCACCGTGCTCGGGCGAACGGTCGGAGAACATGTCCGGTGTCGGCGTGGCGCCCCGCGGCGGGGCGGGCCGAGGCGGTTCCAGGTAGCGGGCGGCCGAGGCGGCCTTGTCCACCGCGTCACGGACGAGCGCGGTGACTCCCGCGAGGAGCCGTGTGTCGGTCACCTCGGGCAGAACCCGGGCCACGGCTTCCAGGCTCACCTCACGCGACGAGGGCCCGGTGTAGTCCTGCACGGCACGGGACGCTTCCAGTTGCCGGACGACCGCGGTGGTGACCTCCTTGAACAGCTCTTCCGCCCGGGAGTCCGCCAGGTTCCGCAACGCGGCGGAGCCCTGCTCGTCGCGGGGGCGCATGGCGTGCCAGTAGGACACGGGAGGGACGTACGGGGTGCCCGCGGCGACGCCGCTCCCCATGGAGCCCGGGATGACGGACCACAGGCCTCCGACGGTGCCCTCGGAGCCGGCCGGGTGCGCCTCGACCGCTCGTCCGGCGAGGGCCATGACGGGGCGTGACCCGCCGGGGAGGGTGAGGGCGCCGAGCGGCACCGGGGAGCCGTCGGGCAGCGGGGCCGGCAGGGTCACCGTGTGGCCGTCGGGGGTGCCCGCGACGGTCCGGTGCCCGTCCGCGGGAGCGGGCAGGCCCGGTTCGGTCACCGTGCGGCGGACCCAACGGCCCAGGACCGTGCCGTCCGTGCCGAAGGGGGTGTTCTCCAGGCCGGGCTGGAGCGGCAGCACCTGGCAGTGTTCGGTGAGCAGCCGGGTGCCCTCCCGCACCCCGGAGTGGAGGAAGGCGGGCAGTGAGGCGCGGCCGTGCGTGCCGCTGACGGGGTCGTACTCCAGCCATACCCGCCGCGTGCCCTGGTGGCCGTCACGCCAGTGACCGGTGCCGTCGGAGAGGACGGCACGCTGCGGCGGGACGGAGGTGTCACCCGCGTGCAGGGCCTTTCCGCCGGTGGCCCGGCCGCCGCCGGGCAGCGGCACGCAGACGTCGTCGGAGGGGCCGGAAGAACCCCAGCGCGGGATCTGCTCACCGGCGACGGTGAACACCTCGGCGGGGCGGTGCGACCAGTAGCCGCGCTGTTTGCCGTCCTCCCACCAGATGACCAGCAACTCGCCGTCGGTGTAACGGAAGGCAGGATGCCGCCAGTGCTCGGCGGCCGGGGGCAGCCGCAGGGTGTGCCGCAGCAGAACGCCTTCCGGACCGACGACGACGGCGCGTTCCCAGGTGTTCAGGATCAGCGCCGGCCAGGCGCCGGTGACACCGACGCCCTCCGTCCGGTGGCCCCGCTGACGTGTGGCGGCCGCCTCCGTGGCCAGTTCGGCGTACGTCTCGTCCAGTGCGGGCCAGCCCAGTTCGTCGAGGACTCCGGTGCGCAGGGTCGAGGCGAGCAGCGGGACGACATCGTGGGCGTCGAGGAGCCGCACCGCCTCCGGAGCGACCTGAGCGGCCACGGACCGGAACGCCGAGAGCTTTCCGAGCGCGATCCTCAGCCCGGGGAGCCCTTGTGCGGCCGTGTACTCCTCGGCACAGGCGGTCAGCCACTCCCGCAGGATCACGGACAGCACCGGATGCGCCGCCAGTCTCGCCATGCCGGTGTCGTCCAGCCGCTGACTCCGTCCGCCGAGGTCGCCGACGGTCCGGCTCAGCAGGGCACGGAAGACCGGATGTCCGGCGACGGCGGTGAGATCCCGCGCGCCGGGCTCGGTGTCCGTGAGCCAGGAGCCGAGCGGGACGCCGTGGCCCTGCCTCGCGCCCGTGTCCGTGTCGTCCGGCTCGGCGACCGGGATGCCGGAGGCCAGACAGAGATCGAGGAGGTCCAGGTCGGCTGTGCGCTGCCAGCGGCCCTGGAACAGCTCGACAGGGCGCCCGTCCGCGCGCAGCCGGTCCGCCATGCGGGCGACCAGGTCAAGGGTATGCCGACTGCGGCCGGAGGTGGCCCGGTTGCGTCGGCGGTGTGCCTCCCAGCGGCCGATCCAGTCCGCCGGGGAGACCGACGGGTCACTGACGGCCGAGGAAGCGGAGGTGGCCGGAAGCGCGGTCAGCAGATCCTCGGCGCCCGAATCGGCCAGAAGCACGAGCCAGTCGTGTTCGGCCTCGGTGACCCGGCCGCTCTCGCTGAACGTCTCCGGGAAGAACCCGAGGAGCCGGGCGCGCACGGACGGCTCCCGTCGCGCGAGAGTGACGAGCGCGGGGCGGTAGGCCGTCCAGAACGAGGCGGGGGCGCGGACGATTCCCGGGGAGCCGATCAGATCGGCCACCAGCTCGCGCTCGGCGCTCTCGCGGTCCAGCCCGGCTGCCTTGACCAGAGCGCGCACGTCCTGCGGCAGCGCCGCGTACGGTGGCATGCCTGCGGCGCAGCGCTCGACCAGCAGTCGGCGGAACTGTGCCCAGGCGTTCGCCGGTGCGAGCCGGGCCACCAGGTCGCGCACGTACTGCCGCAGCGCCTTGACGGTGAGCGCGCCGGCGAAGGCGAACTCCAGGAAGACGGCCCGCTGCCGGTCCTCGTCCACCACCAGTCCGTGCACCCGCTCCGCCTCGCGGGCCTTGCCGAAGAAGGAGGCGGCGTAGTTGGTGTTCTCCGCCTGGAGGAAGAGGCGCGCCACCTGCTCGTAGTAGGTGGGGAGGAAGTGGGGCACCGCCCGGCCGAGCCGGGTGCCGAGTGCGTCGAAGCCCTCCTTGGCCGCTCCGGCGCGGCTCCTGGCCTGCCGGCCCAGCCGCTCGATGTCCTTGACCAGGGCCAGGGCGTGGTGGCCGTTGGCCGGGTCGTTGACCAGGGCCCAGGCCGGGAAGCCCAGTGTCTCGCGGCGCACCTGACCCACGACGTGCGCCTCGTCGGTCCGGGCCAGCCCGAGGAACTCGAGTGCCAGGTCCTCGGCTTCGCCGAGCGTGCCGGGCACCAGCCGGACCACGGGGCGGTCGCCGAGGGCGGTGTGCGTGTAGGTGCGGGCGGTCAGCGCGTCGGCGTCCTCCCGGCCGGTGGTACCGGCCGGCAGCACCGCGCCCGCGTCCAGCAGGGCGGCCACGCGGGCCTCGGAGGAGTGGGTGGAGGTGCCTTCGCCGCGTGCCTGGGCGGGAAGGAGCACCGTGTCCGCATCGGTCGTGTTCACGTCGGTGTCCGTCGTCGTTGTCTGGATCGTCGTCGTCTTCGTCGTCGTGGTGCTCATGCCGCCTGCTCCTCGTCCTGCACGTCACGGCCCGCATAGAGCGCCGCCGCCATGCGCATGCCTTCGGACCAGGTGACAGGTCCTACCTCGGCGGACGTCAAAGCCCGTCCCGAGGGGTCGGTCCAGCCCAGCGGGCCCGTCTCCGTGCCGTATTCGTCGTAGCCGTCGTGCTCGCCGATCCAGATGCGAGCCTCGGCGGTGGCGCCGTCCTCGACGACCGGGCAGACCGCGTAACCGCCGCGCGACCGGTATCCGAGCTGGGTGACGCGGCCGTGCAGGAAACGAAGTTCCTTGAACACTCCGCCGGCGTAGGTGTCGACGGAGCTGGTGTCCGGGGCGAGTCCCCGCGGCCGGCGCCACACCTCGCGGAACAACTGCTCCACGTTCTGGCGCACCCCCAGTTCGACCGCGAACTCCCGGAGTTCGTCGAGGTCGTCGAGGAGGACGGGGTGAGGCACTCTCACGATGTCCGGGGTGATGCGGACCGTGTCGCCGTCCAGGTCGACGAGGCCGAGACCACGCGTGGGGTCGACATCGCGCAGGAACCCGGCGACCCCGCCGTCCACACCGGTCACCACCACGTCGCGCAGCGCGGTCTGCCACGCAGGGTCGGGCCACACCTGGGCGAGCACTGCTGTGGGGACGGGCAGCGAACGCACCATCCACTGCTCGACGTCGGTCAGGCACCGGCGTTCGTGCCGCTCCAGCCACTCGGTCAACTGCTGGAGCCCGACGACTGCCGGATCATCCTTCAGTTTGGGCGGAACGGACTTCAGCCGTCGGCCCTTCCCGTTGCGGCACACCACTTTGCCCGCCTCCAGGGCGACTTCGTAGTCGCCCGCCGGTACCCACCCCATGCGCTGTTCTCCCCGTCGATACGGACGCCGCCGTTCGGCGGCACGTTGATGAGACCCGTCGACGGCGACACACCGTGACGAGTGAGAGAGACTCTAGGCGGACCCAGTGACAATGAGTTCGGGATCCGTCCGCACGGTCGTGCGGGTACGTGCCGCCGGCAGCCGGGAACGGTCCTCAGCACGCCCGGGGTGCACGTCCCGCGCGTCACGGGACCGCCCGCCCGTACCGTGCCACGAGGAGGGAAAAAGGGTCCACCGACCGGTGTCCGGTCACGGAGCCGACGAAAACCGCTGGTGGGCCACGGCGACCGCTGCTACGTTTCCGGCAGCCGTGCGAGAGACCGAGGAGGTGGTACCCGTGAACGCAGTATCCCCATGGGTGCTCCTCCCCGAGGTCACGGTCAGGCGATAGGTCGTCCGGGAGCGCCGTTCCAGTGCACTCCCGAAAGGCACGACCATGCAGGTCACTTCCGAGCAGCCCCTCGACGACAACGTTCTCGAACGCCGGTTCACCCTCGGTGGGATTCCCGGCATCCTGTGGACACCCGCGTCCGCATCCGCTTCCGCACCGGTGCCACTGATCCTGCTCGGCCACCCTCCCCTCGGGCTGCGCACGATGTATCCCCGACTGGTCGCCCGGGCCCTGCGTTCCGCTGCGGAGGGATTCGCCACGGCCACCATCGAGCTTCCCGGAAGCGGCGACCGGCCCCGTTGGCCCGCGGTCGATCAGGCCCGCGCCGATCTGCGCCGGGCGATCGGGGCCGGCGATCCGGTGAGCGACGGGACCGTCGACGCCCTCATCCTCCCGCTGGTCGACAAGGCGGTCCCGGAATGGCGGACCGCCCTGGACGCCCTTCAGTCGCTACCCGATATCGGCGGACCGTTCGGCTACTCGGGGGGAGTGATCTCCATCGGAGTCCGGCTCGCGGCGGTCGAGCCCCGCATCGAGGCGGCCTGCCTGTACGCCGGGAGTTTCGTGCCCCGCTCCATGTTCGAGGAGGCCCGACGTGTCACTGTTCCGCTGCACGTCCTGCTGCAGTGGGACGACGAGGGCAACGACCGGCAGGCGGCCCTGGACCTGTTCGACGCCTTCGGTTCCGAGGAGAAGTCACTGCACGCCAACATGGGCGGGCACACCGGCGTCCCGCAGTTCGCGGCGGACGCCGCGGTCCAGTTCTTCGGCCGACACCTGAGGTGAGGCCGGGCTGTCATGCCGACAGCGGACGGTGACCGGCACCGGGCGGAACGCCAGGAGCTGTCAGGGGGCCGTCCGCTGTTCGTCGCTGTCCTGGCGGAGCTGGTCGGTGCGGCGGTTGAGCGTGTCGATGCGTGCCGCGAGGTCCGGGTGGCCCGTCCTCAGATGCCGGTGGGCGTCGGTCAGCGGGGCGATCAGAGCGGCCGCGTCGTTGTCGGCGAGTGCGGCGGCGAGGCGGGCGGCCGTGGTGTCGGGGAGATCGGACAGGGCGGTGATCTGGCCGGCGAGCTGTCGCAGGTCCGCGGCGTTGTCCCGGGCCCAGGTGTTGACGGTGCGGTCGGCGGCGCGGTGGTTGCGGGTCGCCTGCACGCGCTGCTCGCCTGTGGCGCCGGGAGTCCCGGGCCGCACGCGCAGGTAGCGGCGTTCGGCTGCCTGTCGGCTGGCGACGCCGAGAGGATGGGCGAGGTCGGCCCAGCTGGTGCCCGCTGCGCGGGCCGCTTCGATCAGGCCTGGCTCCCACCCCGCCAGCTGGTCACGCAGTTCGCGCAGGAGGAGCAGGGCGGCCAGAGCCTGCTCGGAGCTGGCCGCGTCCTCCGCACGCGGTGCGGGCGCCGGTGCCCGGGCGGCGCGCACGGCCTCATCGATGGCGTGCAGGGCTGCCGAGGCCGCGGCGAAGGAGGTGGGATCGCCGGCTGCGGGGAGTGCGTTCATGGGGCTCCTCGTGGTGTCAACCTTTCGGTGACATTGAAGTTGTCATCGCTTGGATGACATGTTACAACAGTGTCAGACGAAGCGCATTGGCAGTTTCTGCCAGACCAGTGGAGGTGTTTCGCAATGTTGATGCGCACTGACCCGTTCCGCGAACTCGACCGCCTCGCCCAGCAGCTCACGGGCGCTTCCGGCACATGGTCCAAGCCGTCGGCGATGCCCATGGACGCCTGGCGTGAGGGCGAGGAGTACGTGATCGCCCTCGACCTGCCCGGCGTCGCGAAGGACGCGATCGACGTCGACGTCGAACGGAACATGCTCACCGTCAAGGCCGAGCGCCGCCCCGTCGTGACGGGCGAGGACGTGCAGGTGGAGCTCTCCGAGCGGCCCTTGGGGGCCTTCTCCCGTCAGCTGGTTCTGGCCGACACACTGGATACCGAGCGCATCAGGGCCGATTACGACGCCGGGGTGCTGACCCTGCGGATCCCGATCGCCGAGCGGGCCAAGCCCCGCAAGATCGCCATCGGCGACATGCCGCACCACAGGCAGATCGATACCTGAACACGGCGGTCCTCACCTGCCCGCAGGAATCCGGAGTGCGGGGCCCCGTACGTCCTCCCGGCGCTCGACGCCCCGCGTGGCGGTGAACGGATCCAGTCCGCCGTCCACCCTCGGTATGCGCCCGGCGGCGACTCGGCCGCAGCGCGGACCATCCCTCGTCATGGACCGCGCTGCGGCGCACTCCTGAGCGGTCACGAATCGGATACGACCTGATTCGCCGGGACTGTCCCCCGTCGGCCGGGGCACCTGACTGAACGACCTTCCCCCAAGATCAGCTGCGCGGCTGCCGGTGCTTGCCCGGCCACAGGCGGTAGCCGCCCCTCGAGAAGGACCATCGATGCGTTCCATCCACGAACCGACCCGTGCCACGACGGACCTGACGTTCGATCAGATGCTGGAGAAGATCAGATACGAGGGCGCCTATCCCACGCGTGAACGAGCCGAGGCCGTCACCCACGCCGTGCTGTCCGCCCTCGGCCGGCAGCTGACAGGGGACGAACGTGTCGACCTCGCCGCCCGGCTGCCTGTCGAGGCGGCTCGCATCTTCACCGCCCAGATCCCCGCCTCCGAACAGCTCACCGGGTGGGGATTCGTCAAGGATCTCGCCACTCGCACGGGCGGGACCCCCGCTACCGCGCGGTGGGACACCGGGGCGGTCCTCGCCACTGTCGGTCACCTCACCGGATCCGACCTGCTCGACCGCACTCTCGCCCAACTCCTCCCTGGGTACGCCCTGTTGTTCGGTCGGGCGGAGCTCATCCAAGCCGCATGAGCGGCTCCGCCGGCGCAGATGTTCCCGGTGGGCGACGATGCCACCGAGGGGAAGCGGGCGCGACTGCCACGAGGGCGGACGCCGTCGGCGCCCGCAAGCACGCTCCTCACATGCGATACATCAAGTCGCTGTATTTGTGCGGAACTTGGGGGTATCCGAGTGGTGGGCCGGTCCCGAGCGGGACCAGCTCTCCGGATCACTGTCCCGAAGGAGCAGCAGATGACGACACAGTACGGCGACAACTCGACCGGGCAGCAGCCGCACGGCGCACCGCAGCGCCCCGCGAGCGGCAACGTGCTGAGCATCATCGCGATGGTGCTGGGCGTGATCTCGCTGCTCTTCCTGCCGATCGTCTTCGGTGTGGTCGGCCTCGTACTGGCCGTCGTCGCCAAGGTGGTCCGGCACGAGCGGCTTGCCGTGCCCGCCATCGTGGTCAGCGCCGTAGGGCTGATCGGAGGCATGGTCCTCGGGGCCCTGCTGGCCGGCTCATGAGGTGAACGAGCGCCGACTCCGCCTGGGTGGAAGGACGCGTGGCGGTAGCTGATGTCAGACCGGCCGGGGCCCCCGGCCGGTCTTCCGTCCGGTGTCCCGAGGACCCTCGCGGCGCTCCTGCGTCGTGGACATGCAAGGGGCAGGAGCGCGGCGGGGGCGCGGTAGTGCCGGCTCACCCTGCCGGTGGTTGTGCCGCCCGCGGGCCGGCGATCACTTCCCCCAGTCCCAGGAGTCGAAGTACGCGGCCGCGCCGGTCAGCCGGGCCGTCATGACTGCGTCCAGACGAGCGAAGTCCTGCGGCGGCATCAACGGTTCCCACTCCTTCAGCGGAAGGACCCGCACCGCGTCATGCTCGTCCGGGTCCAGCACGATGGACCGGATCTGTTCGTCGGTGAGCCGGCCGCCGTCGAAGACACACCCCGTGGTGCTGAACGGCCAGTCGTCCCCCGGAAGCCCGAAGACCGACGCGAGCAGGCAGGGCGGACCCTCCACTGTGAGGCCGGTCTCCTCGCGGCATTCGCGCTGCGCCGTCTGCCAGGGCCGTTCGCCGTGATCCATCGTGCCGCCCGGGAGCTGCCAGGGGTGCACCTGGGAGTAGGTGGCCCGCAACTGGACCGGCCTGTCGTGCTGGTCGGTGAAGAAGATGAATGCGGACCCGGTCGACTTGGGCACGGTCGACGCGTACTCCTCCACCGGGAGCAGCACGGGTCCGGCCGACTCCTCGATCCGTCGATCGGCGTTCTCCCGCCGCGTCAGCCGCATCGATGCCGGATCGGCGGCGAACCCGAGTTCCCGGTACAGCGGCGTGGCCTCTTCGGCCGCACGCAGTTCGAACAGTGTCGCTCCGTCGGCCTGAAGGCGGTCCAGAAGGGCGGAGAGCAGTTCCCTGGCCAGCCCGAGGCGTCGATACCGCGGGTGTGTGGCGACAGCGTGCACCCGGGCGGCCAGACCGCTCGGACATGCCGGTGCGGGGAGCAGCGGGTGGATCAGGCCGAGTGCGCACGAGACGAGCGAACCGTCAGGGGCCTCCGCGACATGGGCGCGGGCGTCTCCCCCCGAGGCGAGCCGACGGGCCAAGTGCGTACTGGACAAGGCAGCCCACTCCGCGTCGATGGGCTCGGAGAGAACGAGTTCCGACCTCAGCGCGATGATGCCTTCGGCATCCGAGGGAAAGGCCACGCGGGCCCTCGGCCGCGCGGTAACTGTCGGCAGCCCGGCTCCGGGCGCGGGCAGTACGTCTCGGTTCACGAATCCTCTTCTGTCGGTGAGTTGCACGGGCGGGTGATGTGTGGCGCGCAGCCGGGCCACGAGCCGCCGGCTGAGCTCGGTCCCCGCCGGAACGTGTTCGCGCCGCGGGAGGACGCGGTCCGACGAACGGCGGACGGGGGAGGGGGAGTAGGAGGGGA
>Ga0164307_10001178_pt1 | contig 11759 bp, 11 predicted proteins | sample Whisoiple_243_MG_FD_110214 | JGI IMG/M metagenome (GOLD analysis project Ga0164307, IMG submission 110214) | Soil microbial communities amended with fresh organic matter from upstate New York, USA - Whitman soil sample_243_MG | ecosystem: Environmental > Terrestrial > Soil > Unclassified >...
AGGTCCCAGACGCAGATCTGCACCTGTTTAGGCCAGGAGGAGGGCGGCTGGTCCCCCCAGACCGCTTCGGCAAGCCGGTCCGGGCTGACGACGTCGCCTCGCAGGACACCGAGTGTCGCCAGCACCGTTCTCGTGCGCGGTCGAAGGGACACACCATCGTGGACCTGCAGCGGACCCAGGAATCCGATCTGCATGGCGCCCATTGTCAGGGAATTGGGTCAGAACGGTCAATAACACGGAAACCGGACGGAAACCGCGACGAGCGGCGCACGGATACCGGACCGCCCCAAAGTCGGAAACGTCGTCGACGCCCGGCCAGGTTCGGGCGAAAGGAGAATTCCGATGAGGTCCGTCACCGATGCTTCTCAACCACTGGTCTTGGCCCAGCTGACCGGCCCTGCCCAGCTAACTGACCCTGCCCAGCTAAACGACCCTGCCCAGCGGGCCGGGGCTGTCCGCCGACAAGTTCTCCCGGCGCTGGCGTTGGCGGTCGCCATCGGAGCCGCTGTGCTCTCGATGATCGCGATCACGGCCGACGACATCAGGCCGGTGGCGCCCGTCCCGGCGGCAGTCCAGCAGGTTCCTTCCCAGCAGCCTCCGGCTCAACGGCCCGCGATGCGGCCGAACAGCCAGCAGCCATCGGTGTCGATGGCGCCCTTCACCGGCCGGACCGCGAAGTTGGACGCCTGCGGGCGGCCGATCGTTCCGTGGAGATCAGCCTGTCGTTAGGGCACGCCCACCGGCCGAGGTCGAGAGGGGTCGACCTCGGCCGGGTGTTGCGGTGGCCTCACCCTGTTCGGTCGATGCCGAGCTTTCGCCCGGCGTACAACACTGGCCAAGCTCGCTCCGAGCGACTGGGATGCTTCACCGAAAGGCTGATCGATGTTCAACGACAATGGCTCGTTCCTGCTGGCGCTGTTCGAGTTCTTCCTGTTCTTCGCCTGGTTCATGTGCTTGTTCTGGATCTTCGGCGACATCTTCCGCAGTAAGGACCTCGGCGGCGGATCCAAGACCTTCTGGGTGCTGTTCGTGATCCTGGTGCCCTGGCTGGGGATCCTGGTGTACCTGATCGTCCGCGGCAAGGGCATGCACGAGCGTCAGCTGGAACAGGCCAGGGACATCCAGCGGGCCCAGAACGAGTACATCAAGTCGGTCGCCGGTGGTTCCGCGTCAGGTGCCGCAGACCAGATCGCATCGGCAAAGGGCTTGCTGGACAGCGGCACGATCACCCAGGCGGAGTTCGATCAACTCAAGGCAAAGGCGCTCGCTGCCTGACGGATGCGGGCCACCGCGCGGCCCGGCCAGCGCCCGGTTGCGCGGTGGTTCGGTCAGTCGGTCAGCACCAGATACTGGCGACCGTCGATCAGTTCGCGGGTGCTGTCCAGGTGACCGGCGTGGCACGCGACCTCGACGATGAGGTGCAACAGGATCTCCTGCAGGTCGTGCAGACGCCAGTCGCCGAACAGGTCACCGGGCCACCACGCGGGCGGTGAGTCGAGCGCGGTCGCGGCGACGATCGCATTCGACCGTTCGATCTCAAGGCGATAGTCGGCCAGCACATCGGCCGCCGGAACGGCGTCGGCGACCTTCCACGATGCTTGCGCCTGCGGCGTTTCCAGCAGGTCGATCGCTTCCTGCTCACCGGCGACCACAGCGCGGAACCAGAAGATCTCTTCGTCATACGTCAGGTGCTTGATCATGTCCAGGCAACTCCAACCGGACGGCAGCACCGGTCGACGCAACGCCTCGTCATCCAGACCGTCGATGATGTCCAGGACGTGCCGGCGGGCGGCGTCGAGGGCGCCGAGCAGGGCTGACTTGGTGCGATCGTTCACGGGCGGAACCCTACCGATCGGCGCTGTGGGAGTGAACTTCTCGGATGGCAGGATCGGGGCTCAGTCGTGCCTGCGGCGCAGTTTTCAACGGAGCATCTCCGCGGCAGCCGGGATGATGCCCAGGCCCTGGGGTTTTCCGGTCACCGGAGCCGGGTTTTCAGTGCCGGACGATCCCTGGTGGTTTCGCTCGGCCGCCGCGTCAAGCCCGCTTCGTCGAGCTCGTTGACCGCGATCATCGCGGTGAACACCGGGTTGGGTGCGACGTGGTCGTCGCTGCGCTTTTTGAGATCGTCGGTCAGCCGATCCAGGAAGGCATGTCCGTCCACCGGTTCGGTTCCGGACCGGGCGGGCAGGGACAGCGACTGAAGCGAGACCGCCTGATCGAGGAGGTCGTCGAGGGATGCTCGCGCCTCGGCGTTCCCGATGCACAGAACCATGGCCGTCGGTGATCGTCTGCACGGAGCCGGAATCGATCAGGGACGCCGCCAGGCCGAAGGCCGATTGCACCTTGACCTGGTCCGCGTCCGGCATCGACCCGAAGGGCCCGTTGTCCTCATCACCCAGGTGCAACAGGCGACTGTCGCGCAGGTAGACGATCACGTGTCCCGCGCAATGTCCCTGGCTGCGGATCACACTCACCGCGCCGTCGGCGAAGGACCAGCCGTTGACCGGCAACGGGCCGAGATCGAGGCGTTGCATCGGAAGCTCTTCGTAGGTCCGGGTAGTGGCCCCGAACGGTCGGAGCGGCCGGAACAACGAAACCACGAAGCCGGCGGACAGATCGGCGGGCGGGAAACGAGGTCAGGTCGACAATCGGGCTGAAGGCCGACGTCCAATAGTCGACCGGATCCAGCATCTGCCCGACATCCCGCGCCGGAACGAAGTGTTCGGCGACGATTCCACGTTCGGAGGCGATGTCGTCGACGAGGTCGTTGTTGCCGACGTGATCGGTGTGACAGTGGGTGGTGAGCAGCAGCAGGCGCTTCGCGTCGACGAATTCGTCCACTGCGCCCCTCAGCGCCTTGCGGAATGCCTCGGTGACGCCGGTGTCGACGATCACAACGGTGTCACCGGTTCGGTGGAGGACGGCGTTGGCGACGTCGGGTTGTTTCGCGTCGATGTTGAGTTCTTGACCCTGCACCAACAATGTTCGCTCGTCGATGCGGTGCACCTGTCCCAACGACGGTGCCGGAGTTGCGGTGCCGGGATCGTCTCGGTCATGTCCGATGAGCGATCCTCAGCGGGGAGTGGGATTCGCACCGGTCACGCTCGCTGTCCACGACCGTCGGGTGTCCGATTTGTCGCTACCGCGGAAACGGGCTGCGGCCACGTTGGCGATCATCGCCGAGTCTTGGGTTCTTCGCGCATGATCTGTATCGGGCGGCGCGGGTGACATCGGGCCGGAGTCGTCGGGTGCTGATCTGATGATCGGAACCGACAGCGAGAGTGGTCAGATGAATCGGGTACTCGCGGCCTGCACGCTGACGATGGTGCTGTTGGTTCTGGACTCGAGCATCATCGGCGTGATGCTGCCGAGTATCGGCCAGGATCTTGACCTTTCGTCGGCGGACGTCGCGTGGGTGGTGTCGAGTTACCTGCTCGCCCTCGCGGTGCTGCTGCCGATCGGCGGCCGGGTTGCGGATGTGATCGGCCCGGTGACCGCGTTCGTGGTCGGTACGGCCGCTTTCGCCGTGGCCACTGCCGGAATCGCCTTCTCCGGCAGCGATCTCGCGCTGATCAGCTGGCGGGCGGTGGCCGGGGCGGCCGCTGCACTACTGATGCCGGCAACGCTGTCGATCATCCTGACCGCGTTCGCCGACGATGCGCGGGCGCGAGCGCTGGCCGTCTACGCAGGCGTCGGTCAGGCTTTCGCCACCGTAGGTCCGGCGGTCGGCGGTCTGTGCGCAGAGTTCATCGGCTGGCAATGGGGGTTCCTGATCAACATTCCGGTCGGTGCTCTGGGTATCGCGCTGATCCTGACGGCGCGACCGGCCAACCGGCGGACCGCGAGTATCCGGTTCGACATCCTTGGTGCGGCACTGCTGGTGGTCGGCGCGACAGCGGCGGTGACGGCGTTGATCCAGGTTCCGGTGTGGGGCGTGCTGGCCTGGCAGACCTTGGCATGTGCCGGAATCGGGATCGTCGCGCTGGTTGCCTTCGTCGTGCGCTGTCGTCGGGTCGCCGATCCGGTGCTGAACCTGCGCATGTTCGCCAGCCGCCCGTTCACCGGCGGGACGCTGGTTCTTGCCGCCCTGGGGTTCGGCATGACGGTGGCGACAATCTACGGTGCGATCACTCTGCAGCAGACGCTGGATCTGAGTCCCGCGGCCGGCGGCCTGGCCCTGTTGCCGATGGTCGTTCCGCTGCTGATCGCGACCCGCTGGGTGGCGACGGCGTACACCCGGGTCGGGGCGCGGCGCGTCGGAGTCGCCGGCACCGTTGCGCTCACCGCCGGATTGGTCGTCATTGCGGTCGGTGTGGCAGTGGACTCGGTGTGGATTGTCGGGGTCGGCCTGGCGCCGGCCGGTGTCGGCATCGGTCTGCTGCTCAGCCCGATGACCAATGCCACCCTGAGCACGGTTTCCGACAACGAACGCGGTCAGGCGTCGGGCGTGGTGTCCACGGCCCGCCAGTTGGGCGGCCTGATCGGGGTCGGGGTGATGAGCACCTGCATCGCGCTGGTTCCCGGCGGGCACAACGCCGGCGCCATGGTCGGATTCGCCACCACCGCAGGGGTGACTCTCGCCGCCGTGTTCATTGCTGCACGAACTCTGCCTGTCCCGACGAAGACAGCGACGGCACGAGAAGCGTGACGGGGATGATCGGTCGAGATCGATTCCGGCTGACAGACACCCGGCACAGGACCACCAGGCACTGGTACGGCGATCACTGTGTCGTGCGGTCAGCCGTGCTCAAGGACATAGGCCATCACGTCGTCGAAGTTCGCTGACGCCATGCCGATCCGGCAATCGGCGGCCCCGTAATAGAGCCGGAGTTGTCCGGCCGCCTTGTCGTGGATGAGGCCGCACGGAAAGACCACGCCGGGGACGTCGCCGATCAGTTCGTAGGGCTCCGCGGGGCTCAGCACCCACTCATCGCAGCGTTTGGTGACAACGGCCGGGTTCTCCAGATCGAGCATGGCGAGCCCGACCCGATACAGCGCCCCGGCCACTGTCTGCCGGACACCGTGGTAGACCACCAGCCATCCGTCGGTCGTCTCCAGGGGCGGCGGTCCCACGCCGATTCGGGCCGAATCCCACCAGCCACCGGGTCTTGCGCCGAAGACCGGCTCGGGGGCGGTCCAACTCCGCAGGTCGTTCGAGCGGGAAATCCACACGTCTGCTCTGCCACCGATCACCGCGACCGGCCGGTGGAACAGCACAAAGTCACCGCCGACCCGGCGCGGCAGCAGGGATGCATTCTTGTCCTCCGGCGGAAAGACGGGCCCGAGCCGTTCGACCGAAACGAAGTCCCGGGTGGTCGCCAACGACACCGCCGGTCCGCCCGGGCCGAATGCGGTGTAGGCAATGACCCAGCAATCCAACTCGTCGACGCGGGTGACTCTCGGATCCTCGACACCCCACTCCTCCTCGGGATGATCGGGCGACGGAGCGAGCAGCGGGTGATCATCGACGACCCAGTTCGAGACCCCGTCCCTGGACCGTGCGACGGTGAGATGGCTGATACCGCGTCGATCTTCGACCCGGCAGAGCAGCACCGTGTCGTCACCGACCATGGTCGCGCCGGCGTTCATCACCGCATTGATCTGATAGGGCCAGCGTTCTGGAGTCAAGAGTGGGTTGCCGCGCGCTCGCTCGAACAAGCCGTCACCAACCACTCCGGAGGACTTGTTCATACACGGCAACGTAGTCCTGCACCATGCGTTCTGCGCTGAACCGGCGCGCCGCGACAGCCCGGCAAGTCGCGCGATCGAGTTCACCGACCGCGTCGATGGCAACTGCTGCGTCGACGGGGTTGTCGACGAGGAAGCCCGTTTGACCACTATCGACGACTTCCGGCATCGAGCCTCGCCGGTAGGCGACAACCGGCGTGCCGCAGGCCATCGACTCGACGACCGAGAGCCCAAAGGGCTCGTCGAAGGCGATCGGATGAACGAGCGCGTGCGCATTCCCGAGCACCGAGGCTCGCTGCTCCTTGCCGATCGAACCCAGGTAGGTCACAGCATCGCCGTCGATGTGTGGCCGGACCCGTTCGGCGAAATAGTCGTGGTCCTGGACGATCCCGCAGATCACCAGTCGGCGCTGTGCCAGTCGGGCGATTTCGATCGCTTCAGCTGTGCCCTTGTCGGGATGGATGCGCCCGAGAATGACCAACTCCTCGCCACCATCGGCAGAGTAGGGCAGCGCGTCGAGGTCGATGCCGTGGTAGACGGTGGCCGCATAGTCCAGGTCGGGCACGCGATCCGAGTTGGAAATGGAGACGAAGACCGACCGCGCGGACCGGTAGGCCGGCAGGATCGAGCGGCTGGAGAAACCGTGGATGGTGGTGACCATGGGCGCGGCGCTGAGCTCGGAGAAACTCAACGGTAGCCAGTCGAGGTTGTTGTGCACGAGGTCGAATTCGCCGGATCTCTTCAGAACGTGCGCGACATGCAGTGCTTCCCAGACTCTCCCGTCCATGTCCGGGTTCTCGGCATACGGAACTGCACACACACTGTCCAGTTCGGCGGCCGTCACCGAGTCACCGGTGGCGAACAACGTGACGTCGATGCCGAGCGCCACCAGACCCTCGGTGATCAGGCTGGTGACCTGCTCCCACGGACCGTAGTGCAGAGGCGGGGTGCGCCACGCGATCGGTGCGAGCATTGCAACCTTCACGCTCGCGCTCGTCTTGGACGAACCGGGCGGATCGCGCCGGTGATCTTCACGGCTGGGGAAGTGACGATTGCAATCCGGCCGACTCGAGCGCCAGCAGTGCCTGGAAGAACGCCAAGGTCGACTCTGCGCCCTCGTTGTCGTTCAGGCTCTGCGCAGACAGCCCGTCATGGCAGCCACCGGTCGCGAAGTCGTACACGGGCTTGCCCAGCTCATTGCGGCCGAGGAACCACTCGAACGCGCGGACCGCACGTTGCCCGTGGACGCGTTGATCGGTGGCGGCGAGGGCGTCGGTGAGCGCTTCGACCAGTGCCGCGGCATCGAGGGGCTGTTCATCACCGTCCAGCGGTGTGGCGAATGGAGTCTCGCTGCTGCGGTGCCAGCCGTTACCGACGAGCCTGACCGCTGGACCGTCGAGTGCGCATTGAGTGCCGTACCAATCCAGAGCCTCGAGCCCGGCGGTCAACATCGCAACGTCGCCCAGTCGATCACCGGCGGCGATGAGAGCCTGGGGGAGCCGTGCATTGTCGTAGGTCAGATTGTTCTCGAACCATCGCCACTTGTCGGTGCGGAACTTCGTGTAGACGTCCAGCAACCGGTTGGCCAGTACGCCGAGCAGTCGGCGGAGCGGCGCAGGCATCGCATCAAGGGATGGCCGGGTCAGTCCGATGACCGCGAAGGCCACGGTCCGCAGGCTGTCTGTCCGCTCGATGGCGGGGGCGAGTTCCTCCAGGAGCCGGAGGCTGGGTGCAGCGACAGCACGAGGCGGCTGTGCTGCGACAACAGCTCCCAGCGCCCAATACGCTCGCCCGAGGTGATCGCCGCCGTGCGGTTCGTCCAGCCATCGCCGGTCGTAGGACATCATGTTGTGCATCGCTTGATCCTCGGGATCCCACGCGTGATGCAGAAAGCTGAGTCCACGGGTCACCATTCGGCTGAAGGTCTGGTCGTCCGGTTGGCGATTCAGGCCGAGACCCAGTGCCACCACGACAAGCCGGGCCACATCGTCGACGCAGTAGCCGCTGACCCTGTTGGGCACGACGCCATCGGCGTGCTGCAAAATCCCGACGTCGTCGACAAGTGTCAACAGATGTTCCGATCGGATCGTCGGCGACGATGCCACCCGACCTCGAGTAAACCCGCCCTCCAGCGGGGCGCCGAGGCTCCTCGCGCGCAGGAGCACATCGACAGTCATGGCGCCGACGGACGGCCAGGTCAGCCCGGCCCCGACACGTCGTGCTTCCAGTGCAGCCGTGGCGAGCTCGTCCGGATTGTCCAGGAACTGGAGTACTCCCTTGGCGAATGCTGCGGGATCGTCGAAGGGCACCAAAGCGCCTGCACCGGAGGCAAGCAGGTCCTCCGCGTAGAAGTACGGTGTCGATACCACCGGGCAGCCCGCCACCACCGCGAACGTCAACGCCCCCGAGACGATCTGCTCCCGCGACAGATACGGGGTCAGATAGATGTCGGTGGAGGACAAGAGGAACGCCAGTTCCTCCACTGTCAGGAATCGATCCAGGAACTGGACGTTCCGTTCGAGGCCGTAGTCACGCACGAGCCGTTCGAGTGACAACCGGTAGCGTTCGCCCTCCTCCTTGACCACCTCGGGATGGGTCTGTCCCGCCACCAGATACAAGACATCGGGATGCAGGGGGACGATCATCGCGAGTGCCTCGATCGCGGTTTCGATACCTTTTCCAGGGGAGATCAACCCGAAGGTGGACAGCACGGTGCGACCCTCGAGCGTGGCCATCGTCGGGTGCAGACCTTCGGTCTCCAGGACGGGATCCCCGGTTGACGTCGCCTCCGCGATGTTCGACAGCAGCATCGCCGGAGCGCCGTGCGGGACCACGCACACGCGGTCCGGCGTCACGACCCCCGCGTCGACGACCATCCGCCGGGCTGTTTCGGTGAAGACGGTGACCAGTGCGGCGCGTCGACACAGAGCGGTCAGGACGTCGGCCTGTCGTGCGGTCGGAGTGGACAGCACCGTGTGCAGCGTCACAACGAACGGTTGCCGGAGCTCCTGAACCAGCGACAGCACGTAGGAGCCGGACTCACCGCCGAAGATTCCATACTCATGCTCGATCAGCACCACATCAGTTCCGCGGCCGTCCAGCAGCGCGGGCATCGCGACGTAGTCGGCGCGGACATCCTGCCGAATCACCGACAGGACTTCGGGTTCGGTCGACATGAACTGATCGCGAACGATCGACACCACATCGACCTTCAGTGATGAATCGGCCCCGATCAGGGCGGCTCGGAGATCCCGCGAAAAGGTGCCGATGCCGCAGGGCCGGGGTGGGTAGGTGGAGACAATCGCGATACGCACACTCATGGCGCGACCTGAAACATATTGACCTACTTCGGTAGTGGCGCGCGGAGAGACATGCGTTCGTGCGGTTCACGTTCCCGAATTCGCCCCCGGGGAAACAGGCCCGGTGGTAGGCGACGGTTTCGCTCGCCTCGATATGCCGCTCGGGCTCGACTCCAAGACCTATCAGGGGTGGTGTGCGGCATTCTGCTGGCGTCGTCGAACAGTTCAGCAATTCGTGATGGTTGTCACTGGTTGTCTGGTTGTCACTGTCGTTGTGACCTCTACTGCGACATCGGAGAGGGAGACCGTCGCAGATGCAGCAAACTTTGCTCATCGTAGTTGACGAGCGCAGGGGCCGGACACACACGTGGTGAGGTCCACACCGAACGGGCCCACCAGGGAAGGTTCGCCGACGATCGCGGTGGTGGCTCGAAGCGGCGTGCTTCCTGCCAACCAAGGCGCGAAAGCTCGGGTTGAGCAGACAGCCGGGCCGCTGCGGGTGTCAGTGTTCTTCGTCGATAGCCAGGACGTTTCCGGCCGGGTCGCGGAACCACGCGATTGAATGATTGCCGACCCGGTGGATTCCCCTGGAATCGGACTCGTAGGCATCGAAGGTGTCCATGGTGACCCCACGTGCGGCGAGGTGGTCGACGACCCGGCCGATGTCACTGACCGGGAAATTCAGAACCGTATACATCGCTGGCGTGTGGTCCGGTTTCGGATAGATCATCACCCGGCGCTCGCCTGACTGCTGCAACCACAGCTCCCGCAACCACTCCGGGCCGACATCCGTTTCCCACACATCCAGGCCGAGCGTTTCACCGTAGAACCGTTTCGCCACGCTGAGGTCGTCCACCGAGAAGCTCGCGAAGAACTTCGTTGTCTCGAACATGGCATGCGCTCCCGGCTGGCGATGGCGATGACGATGGCGAAACATCAGGATGCACCCCGCAGCCGCGCTGAACACCCGCTGACCCGGTGGGTCAACTAGCCCAGTTGAACGTTCTCTGCCGGGTGTTGAACGGGGTGCGAGACGTTCGCACTGACCCTGTTCGTTTGTTGCCATGGTCCGGATTCATCCACATTTTTCGGCGGCCGCGGTTCTGCGTGTGGTGACTCAGCGGGCTGCATTTGCGCCGGCCGATCGACCACAGAGCGCACAACGATGGCTCGGGAGGCGGCCGCTGCTGACCCGATCAGTGGCTGGTCGACGGGGGACCCACGCGAGCAAGGCGATCCTCGACCCGAGCGGCGACGCCGAGAAGGTACGGAACGCGATCAACGCGGGCGCGGGCGTTCGGCGAGTCGGGCCCGTGCCGGGCGATTGCTTCGTTGATCCGGTACTCGATCGTCATGCGCTTCCCGTGCGGACCGACGGTTTGGTCGGCGTAACACAACGCATCCGACAGCGATGAGTCCTCGAACGGGAACATGCTCATCAGATCCGCGAACCCGCGCTCCACCGGCACGAACCTTGCCCCGGAGTGGTGGGCAACCAGGGCCGTCAATCGCTGATCCCACTTGTGGTCACGCAGATACAAGCCGCCGTCGAGAGGGTGGAACCCGGTCTTCCGGAGCGTGGGGGCATAGCCGATGTCGTGCAACCACGCCGCCGCCAGCAGCAGCCGCCGATCCACCGGATCGACGGTGTCGGCCAGTTCGGCGGCTCGGGCGGCCACGCCACTGGTGTGCTGCCAACGTTCACGGGTCTGGCGCAGCAACTTCTTGGACAGTGTTCGTGCGCGCCGCACCGACACTGCATCCTTTGACTTCGGCACCGCTACCTCCGCCCCGGTTGGACACGAGCTACCAAGAAACCGGCAGGGCGCAGCCTCACACAATCAGATGAACAACTGGCGAACATCTGCATTCCGGAACCTCAGGATCCGGACCAGGATCTCCGCAGGGAGCGACTCGACTTGGTGCCGCTCACCGGTCAGTCGCGACCGCCAGCCAGAGCACGAGGGCAGCAAGCACCGCCAAGCCGGCGATTGGTACCCATGCGCTCACGACTTCGACCATGCCTCAGACAGGTTACGAGAAAGCAGATTTCGCACCTCTGCGGCAACCTCCATGCGGGAGATCGTCATCACACGTGACCAGTGGAAGGTGCAGTTAGAACGGCGCTTCGACCTGGTACGTCGTTGGTCGCGGTATATGGCTCACCCTTGATCCTTGGGTTCTAGGGATCGATGCAACACCCGACCACAGGTGGGATTCCGATGCCGGTACCGATCAACCGGCCACGACCCGGGCGCGGCGCCCCATTGACCGCGGAGCGTGAAATCTATCTTCGCCTGGTGACACGGGGAATGAGCAAATGTCGAGGCCTGCCGGAAAGTTGGGATCCACCGCATCACCGGCGTGCGCTGGCGCGACGGTCGGACAATGGTGGACAGCGGCTTACCGACCCGCCATTACGCACCGATTACCACCCATCCGAACTCGATTCCGCCCGGTTCTTGTCGGAGGAAGAGCGAGTACGGATTGGCGATCTACGACAAGCCGGCCACTCGATCCGCCCCGTGGCTGCGGACCTGGGTCGAAGCCCGTCGACGAGTTGTCCTTGGTCGACGTCACAGCAACCCGTCACGGGCTGCAGCGTGGATGGTCGGCACAGTCGGGCGGAAGCCGAGCTCACGAACCAGCGCTCCGTCCATCCGTCCCGACCACGGATTGTCCAGGGGTTCCGCTGATCCCGGAATCGGAACCCCCGCAATCAGAGTCATCTCGTAGACGCTGACGGGCGCGTCGTCGGTCACGTTCACGATG
>Ga0164307_10001179_pt1 | contig 11757 bp, 7 predicted proteins | sample Whisoiple_243_MG_FD_110214 | JGI IMG/M metagenome (GOLD analysis project Ga0164307, IMG submission 110214) | Soil microbial communities amended with fresh organic matter from upstate New York, USA - Whitman soil sample_243_MG | ecosystem: Environmental > Terrestrial > Soil > Unclassified >...
CCAGCGGATCAGCCGAACCCGGACCGGAAGGCTGTGCCGATAGGCCGCCCGCGCGGCCCGCCGGGTGTTCGGGGCTGGCTTGAAGATCTTGCGCCACCACGGCAACCGTTCCGGTGGCGCCTCATTTCTTGCTCCGCCGCCGTCGTGCAACGTCGGACCACGAAGCGCCAGCCCGCACTTGCTGCAGAACCGCTGCGACACGCTGTTGACGACACCGCAACGGGGACAGGGACCCTCGGTCGGCGGAGGTGGCTCGGGCGGTGCCTGGTAGGCCGGCGGGGCCTGCGGCGGCTGACCCTGCGGGTCGTGCGGCGGTTGACCCTGCCCCTGGCCGCCCCAGCCCGATCCCGGCCAACCACCCGGCTGCAGGCCGGCCTCCCGGGCGATCGATCCGGCGTTGAAACCGCCGGGTAGCTGTGTCCCGAATGTCGGTGCGGCGGCGTTCCAGGCGCGGGCTGCCGGTTGTCCCACGATCTGTTCGCCGGCAGCGACGACCGGTTGGGTCGGGCGCCACGATGGGCCCGGTTGCCCGGCCGGCGGTCCCGACGGCGGCGCGGCGGCCGGCGGCCGGGCAGCCGGGGGCTGGTTGGCGGCAGCCGGTGGTGTCTGCGGGGCCGGTGGCGGTGCGGTGGCCGGTCGCGGCGCTACGGCTGGCGTCGGCTCCGGCGCCGCCTCCTCCTGGCCGTCCCAGGCGAGGAAGGCGCCGCAGGCCGAGCAGAACTCCGTTCCGCGGGCATTGCGCTCCCCGCAGTCCGGACAGATCGTCTCGCTCACCGTTGTCTCCCTGACTTCGCCACGACGTGTCGCGGGCCCCCGAAACGGCTTCGCCGCCCGTCATGGGCATAGTGAATGATGACGCACAGGCCCATCTGCGCGCACCGGAGAAAGTCATCGGGAAATCTGAACGTGAAGCTGTGTTCCAGTTGCGGAGTCAGCAACGACGACGACGCGGTGTTCTGTGCCGCCTGCAACTCCTTCCTGGACTGGGAAGAGGACCAGCCGACCACAACTCCGACCGTCGCCCCACGAGTGCCGATTCAGCCGCCCCCGGAACCCGTTTCGCCGCCGCCCGCCGTCGGTGCTCCGGCCTCCGTGACCGCCCCGGCGCCGACAGCAGCCCCGCCGCAGACCACCGCGGCTGAACCCACCCGCGCTCCGGTCGCCGCCCGTCCGACGGCGCCGACCTCACCACCTCGTCCCGCTCCGACAACGCCACCGGTGCCGCCGGCCCGGCCACCCCACCAACCGCCGCCGGCGGCATCGCGGCAGGCACCGGGACGAGAAACACCGCCGATCAGCCCCGCCCGGCCGTCCGGCACGACCACGCCGCGACAGTCCACCCCTCCGACCCGGGACGTCACGGGGCAGCAGGCAACGCTGGTCCCCCGCAGCGATTCCGACGATTTCGCGCCCGAGGAACAGCTGGTCAACCAGGCCCTGGCCGGTCTGAACCGTGGTCGGGAGCTGGCCGTCGCCAAGGATCGCGGCGATCTGGCGAGGACGCTGGATGGCGCAAGGGCCCGCCTCGATCAACGCTCGATCAGCGTGGCCATCGTCGGTGAGTTCAAACGCGGCAAGAGCACGATGGTCAATGCGCTGTTGCTGGCGGCCGTCTGCCCGGTCGACGCCGATGAGGTGACCGTCGTCCCGACCCTGGTCCGGTACGGCGAGACCGCAGGTGCCACCGCCTATTTCGAGGCTTCCGGACCGGAGGGCGAGCCGCTGACCGAGCCGGTACCGATCGATGCGATCGCCGACTGGGTGTCCGAGACGGGCAACCCGGGCAACGTGCGGGGACTCCGCTCGGTCGAGGTCCGGCTGCCGCGCCGCTTCCTGCGTGCCGGCCTCTGCCTCATCGACACCCCTGGTGTCGGCGGGCTGGACTCGGCGCACGGCATCATCACCCTTGGCGCACTGGACCAGGCCGACGGCATGCTGTTCGTCACCGACTCTTCCCAGGAGCTGACGGCGCCGGAGCTGGAGTTCCTCCAGCAGGCCCTGCAACGGTGTTCGCGGGCGGCCTGCATCATGACCAAGACCGACCTGTATCCCGAGTGGCGGCGGATCGCCGAGATCAATGAGGGACACCTGCGGGCAGCCGGTCTCGATCTCCCGGTGATCCCGGTGTCGTCGTTCCTCCGGCTCGCATCCCGCCGCGACCAGAGCCTCGCGGAGGAATCCGGCTACGCGGGGCTGGTGGACTTCCTGGCGCGCGGGGTGATTCGCGCGGCCAATGCCCAGGCCGCAGCGGCCGCAGCGCGGGACGTCGACTTCGTCTCCGACCAGATCGGGCAACAGATCCAGGCCGAGCGCGCCGTGCTGGTCGAACCGGCGCGGGCCCAGCAGGTGGTCGCCGAACTGACCTCGGCGCAGGATCGGACGGCCGGGCTGGTCTCGCCGACGGCCACCTGGCAGCAGACCCTCTCCGACGGTGTACAGCAGTTGTTCGCCGACATCGAGCACGACCTCCAGGGCCGGCTGCGGACGGTGCTGCGGGACGCCGAGGACATCATCGATGCCGGCGATCCCAAGGATTCCTGGGGAGACATCGAGGTCTGGTTGCGCCGCCATGTGGTGGCCGCCGCCGTCGCGAACTACGACACCCTTGCCGAACGGACGTCGGATCTGGCCAACGACGTCAGCCTGCGATTCAGCCTGGACGCCGGTGGCCCGATCACCCTGGCGCCGATCACGCCGCAGGGCGACATCTCCCAGGTCATCCTTGCCAGCAAGGAAGGATTGTCGCCGCCGGGCGGGCGGTTCGGCCCGATGATGCTGGCCGCGAGATCGGCGATGTTCGTGCCGATGGTGTTGTTCGGTGTCGCCGGCAGCCTGCTCGGGATCAGCACACTGGTGGCGGCACCGTTGTCCGTCGTACTGGCGGCCGGGATCGGCCAGAAGATCATCCGCGACGAGAAGAAACGACAGGTGGCACACCGTCGGCAGCAGGCCAAGATGTTCGCCCGGCGGTACGTCGAAGAGGTCGGCTTCATCATGAACAAGGAATGCCGCGACGCGCTGCGCCGGACCCAGCAGTACCTCCGTGACGATTTCCAGCTGCGGGCCATATCGCTGCACCGCTCGTCCACCACCGCACTCGGAGCGGCGCGCCAGGCCATGCAGCTCTCCGGACCGCAACGATCTGCCCGGGTGTCCCAGCTCAGCTCGGAGGCCGAACAGTTGCGGCAGGTCGACGCCCAGGTCGCGCAGTTGGTCACCCCCACCGACAACGGGCCGGCGACACCGGGAGCGGGAGCCCGCCGTGGATGACCAGCTCACCACCGACGTCGGCCGACTGCTCAGGGCCGCTGCCGCCCAGGCGACGGGACCCCGGGCCCACGCCGAACTGCAGGAACTGTCCGCCCGGCTCACCGGCCCGCTCCGGCTGGCGATCGCCGGGAAGATCAAGGCCGGGAAGTCGACCCTGCTCAATGCGCTCGTCGGTGAGGAGCTGGCACCCACCGACGCCGGGGAGTGCACCCGGATCGTCACCTGGTACCAACGCGGCGAACAGCCGAGGGTGACCATCCACCCGCGCAGCGGACCGCCGGAAACTGCGTACTACACCCGGGAGGGCGGCGCGCTCGAGGTGGAACTCGCCGGGCACACCCCCGATGACGTCGAGCGTCTCGAGGTGTCCTGGCCGACGAACCGGCTCGCCGAGATCACCCTGATCGACACCCCGGGTATCGCTTCGATCTCTACCGATCTTTCCGCCCGCACGCTGCGGGTGCTGACCCCGGAGGACGATCGGCCGCCGGTCGTCGACGCCGTGCTGTACCTGCTGCGCCACACTCACGCCAGCGATGTGCGGTTCCTGGAGTCGTTCCACGACGACGACCTGGCGCACGGCACCCCGATGAACGCGGTCGGCGTGCTGTCCCGGTCGGACGAGATCGGATCCTGCCGGCTGGACGCCCTCGAGGTGGCCGAGCGGGTGGGCCAGCGCTATCAGTCCGAACCCCGGTTGCGACGCCTGTGCCCGGTGATCGTGCCGGTGGCCGGATTGCTCGGCCATGCCGCGGTCACCTTGCGCGAACCGGAGTATCGGGCGCTGGCAACGCTGGCCCATGCACCGCGATCCGACACCGACCAACTGCTGTTGACGGCTGATCGATTCACCATGCGCCCCAGCAACATCCCGCTCACCGAGATCGAACGACAGCACCTGCTTTCGCGTCTCGGGCTGTTCGGGGTGCGGCTGTGCGTGGAGCTGATCCGGTTGGAGACGGTCAGAACCGCCACCGATCTGTCGCTCGAACTGTCGAGGCGCAGCGGACTGGACCGGTTGCGGACCGTCCTGCTGCGGCAGTTCACCGATCGCAGCCGGATCCTCAAGGCGCATTCCGCGTTGACCGCACTGGAGTCGATTCTCCGGGCCGGCGGTTGCCTGCAGCCCGACAGCATTCGTGCGGGCGCCGAGCAGATCACTTCCAGCGCACACGCTTTCGAAGAGGTGCGGCTGCTCGACCGGTTGCGCACCAACGCCCTGGAGGTGCCCGAGCGGCATGTCGAGGAACTGGATCGGCTGCTCGGCGGTTCCGGTCACGACCCGGCCAGCCGCCTCGCGCTGTCGGAGAATCCGTCGTCGGCCGAAATCACCGAGGCGGCTCTCATCGCGCTCGGCCGTTGGCAACGCCTCGCCGAACATCCACTGTCGTCACGCAATGTGCAGGTCGCGGCCAGGGGCGCCAGTCGCACCCTCGAGGGGATCCTGGCGCAGGCGGCGGCCGGTACCGGGCAGTGGTAGGCGGGCGCCTCTTCGTCGCCACCCGAACGCGTTCCCGTCTGCGATGAGACGAAACCTGATTCAGATCAGGCCTTCTCGTACCGCGTAGGCGACGGCATGCGACCGGTTCCGCAGTTGCAGGCGGGTCGTCACGTCGTGCAGGATATTCTTCACCGTCCGCTGGCTGTAGGAGAGGCGGCCGGCGATCTCCGCGGTGTCGTGCCCGCTGGCCACCAGCTTGAGCACCTCCGCCTCCCGGTCCGACAAGCCGGAGAAGGCAAGGCCCCGCGGTGCCAGCACCTGACGTTGCAACCTGCCGACCTGACCCAGCAACCGGCCCAACAGATCCGGCGGGACCTCACCCTCGCCCGCGGCGACGCGGAGCAGGGCCCGGGCCAGGCTGTCCGGGGTGGTGTCGCCGCGGCGCAGCAGGCCGCCGACACCGACCTCCGCAGCGGCAACCAATGTCGTGTCGTCGATCACCCGGGCGACCAGAACGGTGCGCGGGACCGACCCGCGCTGCAGGGCGCGCAGCACCCGCAATACTTCATCGGTCAGCACGTCGGCGACGACCACCGCGACGACTGCCTCCCCCAGGTGTTCCGCGTCCACCACCCGGATCTCCGGGCGCTGACGCAGCTGGCTGATCACCCCCGCCTGCGAGATCGGGTCGCTGGCATACACATACGTGGCCACGGGTGTTTGCATGAAGCCTCCTTTGACAAAGACCGGCCGTTCGGACCTGCCGGTCGTGAACCCCCACCTGCCTGATGGGGCATCATGAACGGGCATGCTCAACGTCCGCTCAACGGCGTTTGGGTGATATGTCCGGCCGCTCAACACGGCTGATCGCCCCGCTCAACAAACAATCAACAAAGCGCGACCGGCTTTACCCGATCGGCGTGTATCAGCCACGACCGCCGGACAGCATCGATCGCATTCGGTAGTGCAGCGGCGACCACGGTCCCGGTCCGAGGGATGGCTTCACCCGTTCGCAGCAGCCCGGGCGGGACGGCACTCCCGGGCCGAGTCAGGCGTGTTGGCCGGGATCCGTGGACGGGCCGGTGAATCGCTTCTCCAACCCCAACCAGCAGTCGACGTAACCGTCCTGCAGCTCAGGCAGTTCCGCGCCATAGCGGGAAACCCTTTGCGGGAAGCGGGTTTCGAACATGAACGCCATGGTCCCCCGGTAGCGAACCGGTTCCAGGTCGGCCGTACTTGCCTGCTGGAAGGCCTCGGCGTCGGGTCCGTGCGGCAACATGCAGTTGTGCAGGCTGAAGCCGCCGGGGACGAACCCCTGTGGCTTGGCGTCATAGACGCCGTAGATCAGTCCCATGAACTCGCTCATGATGTTCATGTGGTACCAGGGTGGCCGGAAGGTGTCCTCGGCCACCATCCAACGATCCGGGAACACCACGAAGTCGACGTTGGCGGTGCCGGGGGTCTCCGACGGCGCGGTCAGCACGGTGAAAATCGACGGGTCGGCGTGGTCGAAGAGCAGCGGACCCACCGGCGAATAGCGACGCAAGTCGTACTTGTACGGGGCATAGTTGCCGTGCCAGGCCACGACGTCCAACGGCGAATGATCAAGGGCGGCGCACCACAGCGAACCGCCCCACTTCACGTACATCTTCGACGGCGCATCGCGATCCTCGTAGGCGGCCACCGGCGTCAGGAAATCGCGTGGATTGGCCAGGCAGTTGGCCCCGATCGGACCACGCTCGGGCAAAGTGAAGGTGCCCCCGTAGTTCTCGCAGATGTAGCCGCGGGCCGGACCGTCCGACAGTTCCACCCGGATCTTGATACCTCTGGGAATGACGACGATCTCCCCCGGCTCGACGTCGATGATGCCGAACTCCGTCCAGAACCGCAGGCCACCCGACTCAGGGACGAACAGCATCTCGCCGTCACCGTTGTAGAAGTACTCGTCCCGCATCGATCTGGTCAGGAAGTAGAGGTGGTGCGCCGTGCCGGCGTGGGTCAGCACGTCACCGGCACTGCTCACGGTGCGGACGCCGCCGTCGATCAGCGACTGCGCGGTGTCCGGGATCGGCACCGGACTCCACCGCAGCGGGCCGATCGGGATCTCGACGTCCGTGTCGGGGGCGCTGCGCCAGAGGCCGGCGTCCACCTTGTCGAACCGACCCCAGTGCCGCACGGTCGGCCGGATCCGGTACAGCCAGGATCGTTCGTTGCTCATCCGCGGGGCGGTGAACGGAGATCCACTCAACTGTTCGGCATAGAGCCCGTAGGCGACCTGCTGCGGTGAGTTCCGGCCCACCGGCAGCGCTCCGGGCAGGGCTTCGGTCTCGAATCCGTTGCCGAAGCCGGTCTGGTACTCGGTCGTGGCCATCCGCCCATGGTGGCTGCGCCACCTCCCCGCCGCCACCCCGAAGACGGCCGGCCGGGAGACGCCGGCGGGGAACTGAGCCCCCGACGGCTCAGCTCCCCGCTGGCAAATCCAGAAAAATCGATACCGCAGAACTTCAGGTCACCTGCACTGCAGAACACCGGCGACGGTGACCACGGGTGTACTTCGGAGCAGATCCCCGGTCAGCTTGCGAGCAGATCCTGGCAAGCCGGGACCTCTGCCATTGCGGCTTGCAGGTCGGCGCTCTGGAAGTCGGCCAGCCCGAAGTCGCTCTCGCCCAATTGCTGGGTTTCGAAGTCGATCTGGTCGACGATCGCCACGATGGACTCCGCATCGGGCGCCGCGTCGATGGCGATCGCACCGCCGGCGTTGATGTCGGCCAGCCCGATCAGGTAGGTGAGGTAGCCGTCGTGCAACGCCTGACCGCCGTCGACATTCGGCGGATCCAGCAGCGTCATCCGGTCGGTCATCTCCAGGATGGTGTCGGCCAGGGAGGCGTAGTAATCCCGGTAGGCGGTACGGAACTCCTCGAGCGGTGCGTTCTCGTCGACCGAGGGCAGCGCGAACAGTGCGCCGAACAGCGTCCCGAGGTCGGTGCAACTGTTCTGCAGCCACACCACCGTGGTGGCGTCGACGCCGGACGGCTCGACGACCACGGTCACAGTGGGATCGAAGGTCACCGACGAGTCGTCGACGGTGGTGGATGGGCTGGAGCTGCTGGCCGACGTCGGTGCTGCCGAACTGCTCGCGGAAGTGGTCGATGGGGAGGTCGACGAGGGACTCGACACCGAGCTACTGACCGCCGCGGCGCCGGCGGATGCGGTGCCGGGAGTGGGAGCCGCGCAGGCGACGGTGAAGACGGAGACGGAGAGCAGGGCGGCGGCGGCAAGGCCGTGACGGAAGTTCACGAGAAACACCTTCGGGCAGGGCCCGCGGGTGGCGGGCGGAGAACGGGATCCGGGGCCGCGATCACCAGGTCGATCCGCGCCCCGCATGTCCGGCGGTTCAACCGGACGGCGGACAAGAGTCGGCACCGGCGCGTCACGGACATCGCGCGACAAAATGAGACTCAGGTCACTTTTCACAACAAGCGACCGTGTCGCAACGTGGATCAACGACAGTTCTTGCGGTGCAAACGGGCTAACAAAGCGATTTCGTTCGAGGTCAGCCCTCGGTGGGAGCGCCGCCGACAATGTCCCGGAACCGCTCCCAACGAGCGGTGTATTCCATTCCGAACCTGCGTTCCGACCTGGCCCGGCGGCGGGAGTCCGCCCCGTAGAGATGTCCGTCCCACCACGAGTGCGGTTTGGCCAACCGGAACGCGCCGACGATCCCGATGGGCTGGTAGAGGATGCCCAGCGCGGCGGTGACGATCTTCCCCTTCAGTAGGCAGATCACGGCGGGGATCACCGTGATCGCCACCAGCGACCAGAGCAACCAGGAGAACTCCCCCAGGTCGTCACTGGTCTCGAACACCTGCAGCAGATCGACGAAAGACCGGGCCGATGCCGAGATGACCAGCACCCAGGCGACGGCATCGATCGACTTGCGGCCCTGCCGTCCCCAATAGACGTCGTCCAGATGCAGCCACAACGCGAACTCGTCGAAAGCGAGTCCGGTACCGATGCCGAACAACAACGCCAGCACGTCGAGCAGTGCGTCCTGAGGTGTGGTGGTGACCAGCAGCAGGCCGCTGACGAACATCAACGAGATGCCGAAGACCTGATGGTGGATGTGCACCCCGCCGATGGTGATGTCCTTGATCGGACCGGATGCCTCGACTCCCGATGCCGACCGGTGCCGGATGAACCGGGTGATCCCCCTGGTCACGGCGAACGCGCCGAGCACCCCGATGAACACCCAGAGCGCGGGACCGACGTCGATGAACCGGCCGAGCAAAACGCTCTTGATCAGCTCCTGGGTCAGCAACCAGCCAACGCTGTCGGTGTCGAAACCGACGTCGGTCAGCATGATCATCGCGGGGTGCACAGGCAGACCCTATTGCGGCCGGTCGGTCAGGTTGTCGCGCCCACCGGCTGCTGACCGGTGTTGACCGCCTCGCGTCGGGCGGTCACCGCGCCGGCGGGCCGCTCCCTGATGCGCTGGCTGATCACCTGGGTGATGCCGTCGCCGCGCATCGAGACGCCGTACAGGGCGTCGGCCGATTCCATGGTGAACTTCTGGTGGGTGATCACGATCAACTGCGAGGAATCGCGCAGTTCGGTCATCAGGCCGACCAGCCGCGTCAGGTTGACCTCGTCGAGAGCGGCCTCGACCTCGTCCATGATGTAGAACGGGCTGGGTCGGGCCCGGAAGATGGCCACCAGCAGCGCGACCGCCGTCAGCGATCGTTCCCCACCGGACAACAGCGAGAGCCGCTTGACCTTCTTCCCGGGCGGCCGGGCGTTGACCTCGACGCCGGTGGCCAGCATGTCGGACGGGTCGGTGAGCACCAACTCGCCCTCGCCACCCGGGAACAACGTGGCGAACACGGCCTTGAACTCGCGTGCCACGTCGATATAGGCCGCTTCGAAGAGCTCGAGGATCTTCTCGTCGACCTCCTTGATCACCGACAGCAGGTCCTTGCGGGTGGCCTTCAGATCCTCCAGCTGGGTCACCAGGAACTTGTGCCGCTCCTCGATCGCAGCGAACTCCTCCAGTGCCAACGGGTTGACCTTGCCCAGCGCTGTCAGGTCCCGCTCCGCGCGCTTGAGACGGCGCTCCTGGGACGGCCGGTCGTAGGGCATCGGCGGGGGCGCGGTGACCTCCTCACCGCGGTCCTTGGCCGCCTCGTATTCGGCCATCTCGTCCAGGGTCGGTGGCACCGGAACGTCTGGACCGAACCCGGCTATCAACTCGTCGGCCGGGACCGAGAACTCCTCCACCGCCCGGGTTGCCAGTTGTTCGGCGTGCATCTGCTGCTGGGCACGCAGCACCTCGCCGGTGTGCACCGCGTCGGTCAGCCGGTCCCACTGCACCTGCAGGTCGGAGACCCTGGCCCTGGCCACGGTGAGCGCGGCTTCCGCTCCGGCTCGCGCCGCGGTCGCCCGGTCCCGCTCGACGGCGGCCTCGGCCAGCGAGACCTCGAGCCGCTCGGCAACCCGGCGGCCCACCTCGACGACGCGGGAGGCGACCGCCGAACTGGCTGTGCGTCGCGCCTCGGCGGCGGCGAGCCGAACCCGGTGCTGCCGTTCCTGTCTCGCCGACCGGCGAAGGGCCTCGGCGCTGCCTGCGGTGGCCCTGGCCCGCTCCTCCGCCGTGCGCTGGACCAGCCTGGCCTCCACCTCCCGTTGCCGGGCGAGGGCAGTCCGCTCGGCCAGCGCATCCCGTTCTGCCGGGTCGACCTCCTCCGGCGCCTGCTCGGATTCGACGGCGTAGAGCCGGTTCTCCAGATCGGAAAGGGTGCTGCGGTGTTGATCCCGGGCGAGTTCGGCGGCCTCCCGCTGTCGCTCGAGTCGCTCCGCCTCCGCTGCCGCCGATCGCGCCGACGAACCGAACCGGGCGAGTTCCTCGGCGACCGCAGACATCCGGGCATCCGAGTGGTGCAGCGCCGCAAGGGTTCTGGCTTCATCATCGCGGCGTTGCTGGAGTTCGGCCTTGGCTCCGGCCAGAGCGGCCTCGAGCCCGGCGATCTGCTGGTGCGTACGAGCGAGCTCGTCGGCGGCGCGATCCCTGGTGGCCTGGATCTCGAGCATGGACTGGCCGCCGGCGCTGCCCCCGTCAGCCCAGTCGGGCCCGATCAGATCGCCGTCCACAGTCACCGCGCGGACGTCCGGAATGTGCTCGACAACGTCCACCGCAAAGGCCATGTCGGGGACAACCGCGACCCGGTCGAGGGCTCGAGCCAGGGCCGGACGCAGCGCTTCCCGGACGGTGAGCAGATCGATCGCCCAGCGCGCCCCGGCCGGCAGCTCGGGCCAACCGCGTCGGTCGGGTAGCTGTCGGGGGCCCTGCACGACCACGCCGGCGCGGCCACTCCCGTTGCTCCGCAACAGTTCCAGTGCCTGCACCGCGTCGTGCACCGAGGTGACGGCAACGGCCTCGGCGATCGCACCGAGCGCCGCGGCGACCGCTGTCTCGTAGCCGGGGGTGATGTCCAGTGCGTCCGCGACCCCGCCGAGCAGACCGGGCAACTTCTCGCCCGCGTCCAGCAGTGCCTGGGTGCCGTCCCGGCGATCCAGTCCGAGGGCGAGGGCGTCGACCCTGGCCCGCAGGGTCGAGGCACCGGTCTGGGCGGTGCGCAGCGCATCGGTCAGCTCGGCGGTGCGGGCCTTCGCGGCCGCGGCCGCGGTGGCCGCCTCCTCGTGCGCCTCGTCCAATCCGACCTCTGAGGAATCGAGGTCACCGACCGAGTCCTGGGCCACGACGAATGCGGCGTCCGCGGACGCCGCCCGGTCGCGGGCATCGGAGACGGCGCCGGCCAATCTGGTGACCTCGTCGTCGCCGGCGGACAACCTCGAGCGGGCCGCGTGGACCTGTCCGGCTAGTCGGGCCAGGCCCTCTCGCCGATCGGCGATCAGCCTGTTCGCGGCGACCAACTCGTCCTCGGCGGCGCGCAGGGCTCGCTCGCAGTCGATACGTTCGGCGGTGGCAGCGGCGAGCTCGTCCGCGGCGGCTTCGACCGTCTCCTGCAGTGCCTCCTGCTCGGCCTCCGCCC
>Ga0164307_10001180_pt1 | contig 11754 bp, 11 predicted proteins | sample Whisoiple_243_MG_FD_110214 | JGI IMG/M metagenome (GOLD analysis project Ga0164307, IMG submission 110214) | Soil microbial communities amended with fresh organic matter from upstate New York, USA - Whitman soil sample_243_MG | ecosystem: Environmental > Terrestrial > Soil > Unclassified >...
ATCACGCGACGTGGGCGTTGGACGTTGCGTGCCATTCGAACGACTCCGGAAGCATGCGCGGGCTCGACACGAGAGTGCCAAACTTGGCGAGCTCGGAGGCGCCGAGTGTCGATACAAGCCGCTGCGCATCCGTCACGGGCTGCGGGCCCGCGAACACCAGCACGAGGTCGGTGTCGCCCAGGAAGGCCTCGTGTCGAGTGAACCCCTGCTGCTCCAGGTCAAACGGTGGACCCTGGCGGAGCAGCAGCTTGAGCTCGGCCCGCTTGCCGGGACGGATCTGGGCGATGATCGCTGCCCGACGTTCCTTCATGGTGATCCTCCTTGGTGTCGGCAGTCTGGCCGCTGCGGCCACCGCCCGCATCGGGGGGACACGGGATCCCGCATGCGGATAGTCCGCAGGTGGGCTGCTCTAGACTCGCAGGCGTGGATGAATCCGCGATCGCAGGGACGGAACGGTGGCAGGCGGTGCTCGAGGCGGGCATCGCCGTGGCCAGCGGGCTCGAGCTGGATGAGGTGCTGCGCCGGTTGGTGGAGGCCGGACGGGCGCTGACCGGCGCGCGCTATTCGGCGCTGGGCGTGCTGGACGAGACCGGCAACGAGCTCTCGCAGTTCATCACGTCGGGCATCGACGACGAGCAGCGACGGCTGATCGGCGCGCTTCCGCGAGGACGGGGGATCCTCGGGGTGCTGATCCACGACGCGACCCCCCTGCGGCTGGCCGATCTTGGCGACGATCCCCGCTCGGTCGGCTTCCCGCCGAATCACCCGCCGATGCACTCGTTCCTGGGGGTGCCCATCACCGCAGGCGGCGCGGTGTTCGGCAACCTGTATCTGACCGAGCGCGACGAGGGGGAGTTCACCGCGGAGGACGAAGAGATCGCAACCCTGCTGGCCGCATATGCCGGCGTGGCGATCCAGAACGCGCGTCTCTACGCCCAGGCCCATGAGCACGCGGAAGCGCTGCGCAGGGCGCTGACCGATCTCTCTTCGGTGTCTGAGATCAACGAGGCCATCCTCAGCGGCCGGCCCCAGCGGCAGGTGCTGGGCTTGATCGCCGACCGCGCCCGCGAGAGCCTCGGCGCTCGTCTGATCGCCATCGCCATCCCCAACGCCGACCGCAGCCAGTCGACCTTTGTGGCCGTTGCGGGGGACGGCCGCGACCACGTGCTCGGCTCGTCGGTGGGGGCGGACTCGACGACCGGAACCGTGCTGCTGGCGCGGCGCGCCCTGACGATCGACGACCCCGACGCCGGCGACGAGCTCGGGGCTCGGACGGCCGCCTTCGTGCCACTCGTCCACAGGGGTGATGCGCTCGGCGTGATCGCGGCAGCCGACCCGGCCGACGGCCGCCAGTTCGACGACGACGATCTGGGCGTGCTGGGCTTGTTCGCGGCGCGGGCCGTGCTCGCCCTGGAGGTGAGCCGGGCCTTGGAGGGAGAACGGCGGCGGGTCGAGGCCGAGGCGCGGTTGGCCGACGCTGAGCGTCGCAGCCAGGCGCGGCGCGAGACGCTGGTGCGGATCGTCGAAGCCCAGGAGGAGGAACGAGGGCGGATCGCCCGCGAGCTGCACGATGAGTTCGGGCAGCATCTCGCGTCGGTGTTGCTCGGCCTGCGCCTGGTCGAGCAGGCCGGAGTCGCTGATGAAGCCCGCGAGGCCGTGGCGGAGCTGGTGCAGACGATCAACGCGGCGATCAGCCAGCTGCGAACGCTTGCCATCGAGCTTCGTCCGACCGCGCTCGACGACCTCGGGCTGGTCGCGGCGCTGGAGCGGTTGACCGAGTCGTACTCGCGCCGCACCGGTGTGGTCGTCGAGCTGGACGTCGACGAGATCGAGGACAGGCTGCCCCCGCTGGTCGAAACGACCGTGTACCGCGTCGTGCAGGAGAGCCTGACGAACGTCGCCAAGCACGCGGGCGCCGAGACGGTGATCGTCCGAGGCCAGCTGCGCGGCTCGGAGCTCCTGGTGACGGTGACCGACGACGGCAAGGGATTCGATCCCAGCGACCAACCTGGAGGGTTCGGTCTCAACTCGATGCGGGAGCGATCGGAGATGGTGTCGGGCAGCGTGCGGGTGACGTCCTCGCCTGGCAGCGGCACGACCGTCGAACTGCGGGTGCCCAGATGATGCGCGTGCTGATCGTGGATGACCACGCACTGGTGCGCGCCGGGATCGCGCTGCTGGTCGGCCACCAGGATGACATGGAGCCAGTGGGACAGGCGGGGACCGCGGCCGAGGCCATCAAGCTCGCATGCGACCTGACGCCGGACATCATCCTGCTGGACGTGACGATGCCCGGCGGCGGCGGCCTGGAGTGCCTCCCCAAGCTGCTGGCCGCCGCGCCCGACGCGAGGGTGCTGATGCTCTCGATGCACGAGGATCCCAACTACGTGCGCGCTGCGCTCGGCGCGGGCGCCTCCGGCTACGTGCTGAAGGACGCGGCCTACGAGGAGCTGGTCGATGCCATCCGCAAGGTGGCTGCCGGCCACGCCTACGTCACACCCGCGCTGGGGGCCAGGCTGGCGGTTCGCCCGGAGCCCGACGACGATGACGAGTTGTCCGATCGAGAGCGCGAGGTTCTGTCGTTACTGGCGCGTGGGTACACGAACCAGGAGATCGCGTCGCGGCTGTTCGTGAGCGTTCGCACGGTCGAGTCGCACCGAGCGCACATCCTCGTCAAGCTGCGGCTCTCGACCCGCGCCGATCTCGTCAACTACGCCCTCGAGACCGGGTTGCTGCGGCCCGAAACGGAACGCTAGACCGGCCCATCACCGGATTCCGAGATCGCAAGCACCGGACGCGACGAGGTCTCGAGCAGCCGCTGGGCCATACCGCTGCCGGCAACGCCGCTGTTGGATCCAACAAGCAGCAGATCTGCGTGCCAGGCATCGGCCAGACGCACGATCACAGACGCCGTGTCGCGGCCGTCGGCCACGACCGCGAGCCGAGCGGGCACGCCGTCGCTGCGGAGCTGCGTGACCCGCCGGCGGGTCGATCGGCTGACGCTGGAGGTGGCCCCAATGCACACCACCAGCACACCCGACCCGTAGTGGCCGGCCAGTCGCTGTGCGTAGGCGAGCACTGCCTCGGGTCCCGACGAACCGTCGATTGCGAGCAGGATCGTTTCGAACATGTCCTCATGGTGGTCGGATACGCGGGCTGCCGCATCCGGGTCGCCACCCACAAGCGATGGGCGGAAACCCGGATGCGAACACGCGCCGTTCCGGGCGATGCTTGCTGGACAACCGCCGTCTGCGAAGAGGGGGAAATCATGTTCAAGAAGATCCTGCTGGGGCTCGACGGGTCGCCCGAGTCAGCCCGGGCGCTCGACCTGGCCACGAAGATCGCCGCCGACGATTCGGCGCACATCGATATCGTGCACGTGCGCGAGTACATGCTCGCCGGCCGCGCCGGCATGCAGACCACCCGCGTCAACGAGGACGATCTCGAAGCGATCGTCCGCAAGCAGGCCGACGCGCTGGTGGCCGGTGGGGCGGACGTCACACTCACCGTGGTCAGCAGCACCACGGGCGGTCCGGCACATGTGCTCGCCGATCAGGCCGGTGACCGCGGCGCCGACGTGATCATCGTCGGCACTCGCGGGCATACCGGACTTGCCGGCCTGCTGCTGGGCAGCGTGACGCAGCGGCTGCTGCACATCAGCCCTTGCCCGGTGATGGCCGTCCCCGCTCCGATCGGCGCCAGGCATGGCGCGGAAACGAGCGAGACCGCGGCCACCGCGGCCGTCTGAGTCGATTGATGGCCGTCTGAGTCGATTGATGACTCAGCGAGGCTGGCTTGCGACGCTGTCGGTCGGGTCAAGCGCGACCCGGCCGGCAACGGCCGCTGCGCGACCGTGGTTTACCGCAATCGCGGCCTGTGGGGATCCCCGACGCAGGCACCGCGAACGCCTGCAAGAATCCGGGGCATGATCGTTGTCGGCATAGACGGTTCGGCCGGCTCGCGGGCGGCGCTGCAGTTCGCGGCCGACGAGGCGAGCCTCCGCCAGACCCAGCTTCGAGTCGCGTCGGCCTGGCACGTGCCAACGGGCGTCTACATGCCGCCGACCTACATGGACCTCGACCTCGACGCGTTTCGGCAGACGGCATCTGACGTCGCCGAGCGGCAGGTTGTCGACGTGTTGGGGGCCGAACGCGCAGCCACCGTCGACGTTGTGATCCGTGAGGGAAGCCCCGCCGAGGTGTTGATCGCCGAATCCCGCCGGGCCGAGCTGCTCGTGGTTGGCTCACGCGGGCACGGCGGCTTCGCCGGCCTGCTGCTCGGGTCGGTCAGCCAGCATTGCGCCGCTCACGCGCACTGCCCGGTGGTCGTGGTTCGCGGCAACGACGCAGCCTGAGCCAGAAACACGTGCCAGCTGTCGGAGCGGGTGGCGGCCCGGCTTATCCGACAACGCCGCCCACAGCTCGGCCGACATGACGCCGCGGATCGCGTTGCAGCGCCGGGAGGGCCGCCCCCGATCGGGGCGGCCCTCCCCGGCCCCGCCGTGGATGAGTCGGGCGGTTAGGCGACGACCGCCTGGTCGGTGGAAGTCTCGCGCCGATGTGCGAACGCGATCGGGCTCTCTCGGTTTCGGAGTGCGCCGCCGGCGGCCAGGACCGCGAAGCCGATGCCGGTCAGCAGCAGGGCGATGCCGGTGACGATCGCGAACAGCGCCAGCTGGCTGGCCATGTAGCTCGACTGGAGCGCCGTGCCAAGCGCCGTCTCGGTCACCCACACCTGCCGTGCGCCGTTGTCCTGGGGCTGGCCATTCACCTTCACGGCCTGTGCCGGATCGTTGGTGCCCTTGCCGTCGGCAGTGGCGTAGCGCGGCATCTGCGCGTAGGTAAGGCCGCCCGTCGCCTCAAGGGCGTGGATCCGCATGTATCCCGCGAAGGCGTGGGCGCGTGCACCGTTGTTGATCGCCTGTCCGGCGACCGGCGTCGTCGGGAAGCTGAGGTCGGACACGTTCAGCCCGGCCTGCTTGGCCTCGGCCTTGATCGCGGTGGGCGTCATGTCCGGCGTGCCCACGATCTGCTCCTGCGACAGCGTGTTGTTCACCGTGCTGCGCGCGTTCAGACCCATGCCGATTGCACCGATTCCAAACGCGATCAACACCGCCGCCGCGATGAACCCTCCGATTTCGAAACCCTTGCGCATGACCTACTCCTTCTGATCGTCCGATGTGTCCGACGTGCGACATGCCAAGTCTCGGACAAACGGCCCCGCCTGCCATCGGAGCTGACGCTGAATAGGATGCGGCAACTCGGCGGGTCGTGGTGCGGGATTCCCGCAGGGGAGTCACGCAGCGTCCGCTGCTACGAAACGCCACTGCGGCTCGCGGGCGGAAGCGGGGCGAACTCCACACCGTCCGCATCCGGGGTCACGATCGTGCCCGCCGCACCGCACAGCAGCGCTCCCAGGTCGGCGAGCTGTCCGATCGCCGCAACCCGTCCCGGGCTCTGAGCGAACGCGCACGCCGCCTGCACCTTGGGTCCCATCGAGCCTTCGGGGAACGCCATGTCAGAGAGCGCTTCGGGGGTGGCGCGTCTCACCGCCCGCTGGCCCGGTTGCCCCCAGTCCAGATACACCGCGTCGACGTCGGTTGCGATCACCAGCATGTCTGCGTCGATGTCAGCGGCCAGGCGGGCGCTGGCGTGATCCTTGTCGACCACGGCCTCGATCCCGACCAGGCGCCGGCCGGCCGGCGACGGGTCATCGGTGTACATCGTCGGAATGCCGCCGCCGCCGGCGCAGATGACGACGCAGCCCCGCTCGATCAGCCACTCGATCGGCCGCAGTCCGATGATGCGTTGAGGACGGGGAGAAGGGACAACTCGCCTGACGCCGTCCCCATCGGGATGGAATGTCCAGCTCTTGCTCTCCGACAGCCTGTACGCCTCGTCGCGTCGGTAGACCGGCCCGATCGGCTTCGTTGGTCGGTCGAACGCAGGATCGTCTGGATCGACCTCGACCATGGTCAGCAGCGTCGCGATCGGGGTCTCGGCCGGAAGCAGGTTGCCGAGCTCCTGCTCGATCAGGTAGCCGATCATGCCTTCGGTCTGGGCGTCCAGCACATCCAGTGGGTACGTCTCGACCTCGCCGTAGGCTGACCCCTTCAGCGCGAGCAGCCCGACCTGGGGGCCGTTTCCGTGTGAGATGACAAGCTCGTGCTCAGCCGCGATCGGCGCCAGCGCCTCGCATGCGATGCGCACGTTCTCGCGCTGGTTGTCCGCGGTCAGCGGCTGATGACGGCGGAGCAGCGCGTTCCCGCCAAGTGCGCCGACGACGCGCACGTCAGGCTCCCAAGCTGGCCACGAGCACGGCCTTGATCGTGTGCAGCCGGTTCTCGGCCTCGTCGAACACGATTGATGCCGGCGACTCGAACACCTCGTCGGTGACCTCCAGCGCATCCATCCCGGACCTGGCCAGGATCTCCGCGCCGACGCTCGTGTCGAGGTTGTGGAACGCCGGCAGGCAGTGCATGAACTTGACGGAGGGGTTGCCGCTCATCGCCATCACCCCTGCGCTGACCTGGTAGGGCTTCAGCAGCTCGACACGCTCGGCCCACACCTGCTCGGGCTCGCCCATCGACACCCACACATCGGTGGCGATCGCGTCAGCCCCTTTGACAGCACGCTGCACGTCCTCGGTGATGGTGATCGTGGCGCCGGTGGTCGAGGCGATCTCCTTCGCCAGGTCGACGAACTCGTCCCGCGGCCACAGCGCCGAGGGGCTTGCGATCCTGAGATCCATCCCCATCTTGGCTGCTCCCACGAGGTAGGAGTCGGCCATGTTGGCCTGTGCGTCGCCCATGTAGCAGAACGACACGTCCGCGAGCGGCTTTGCGATGTGCTCACGAAGCGTCAGGAAGTCGGCCAGGATCTGGGTCGGGTGCCACTCGTCGGTGAGCCCGTTGTAGACCGGCACGCCCGCCCAGCGGGCGAGCTCATCCGCGACTGACTCCCCGAATCCGCGGTACTCGATCGCGTCGTACATGCGGCCGAGCACGCGTGCCGTATCCTTGACCGTCTCCTTGTGGCCGATATGCGACCCGGTGGGGCCGAGATACGTCACGTGCGCGCCCTGATGATACGCCGCCACCTCGAAGGCGCACCGCGTCCGGGTCGAGTCCTTCTCGAAGATCAGGGCGATGGTCTTTCCCGCGAGCTTCTGCTCCTCGCATCCGTCTCGGCGATCGGCCTTGAGCTGGGCGGCCAGGTCGAGCAGGTACGTCAGCTCCTCCGGGGAGAAATCGGCGAGGGTCAGGAAACTGCGGCCGCGCATGTCGGTGACGGTCGTCATGAGGACGCTCCCTTCTCAACGGCGTCGCGAATGATCGGGCAGCTCATGCAGCGCGGGCCGCCGCGGCCACGGCCGAGCTCGAACCCGGCGATGGTGATCACCTCGACGCCTTCGCGACGAAGCGCGGTGTTGGTCGCGACGTTTCGCTCGTAGGCGACGACCACGCCGGGGGCGACTGCGAGCACGTTGTTGCCATCGTCCCACTGCTCGCGCTCGGCTTCGAAGCGATCGCCGCCGGTCTCGAACAGGCGCAGCTCGGGAACGTCGATGGCGGCGGCGATGCTCGTCATCGCGTCGGCCGCGCGGTCGGCGGTGGTGCCGTGCGCGCCCGGCCGCAGCTCGTATGCGGTCAGCCCGGCACGGACGTCCGGGTAGATGGTGAAGGCATCGCGGTCGACCATCGTCATGACGGTGTCGAGGTGCATCGCGGACCGCCTCTCGGGGAGATCGAGTGCGATCACGAGTCGGGCCGCGCCGGCTGCGAACAGCCGGTCGGCCAGCTGTTCCACGGCCGCGGGCCGGGTTCGCTCACCCATGCCCACCAGCACGCAGCAGTGGCCGATCACCAGCACGTCGCCTCCCTCCAGCGAGGGGTCGTCAGGTCGCGCCTCGCTCCAGCGTGTGAACGTCGCATCGGCGAAGTAGGGATGATGGCGATAGATCGCATCCAGGTGCAGCGCCTCGCGCACCCGGGCCGGCTTGGCCATGTGGTTGACGCAGACGCCGTCGTACACCCAGGCCGATGTGTCGCGCGTGAACACGTGGTTCGGCAGCGGGGCGAGCACGAAGTCGCCGCGACGCGCGATCGAGCTCAGCGAGGTCGGATCGAACGGCAGCTCGTCATAGGCGACGCCGCCGATCAGCCGTTCCGCCAGCTCGGCCGATGGCAGGGTGTCGAGCCATTCCCGCAGTGACGCTCCCAGCCGGGCGCCCTGCCCTGCTGCCGAGATGGTGTGATCGAGGAGCTTTGACCTCACATCATCCTGCTCGATCGTCTCGGCCAGTATGTGCCGCACCTCCAGCACGCGGATGCCGCGCTCGGCCAGCGCGTCGCAGAAGGCATCGTGCTCCTGGCGGGCGCGCTTGACCCACAGAACGTCGTCGAACAGCAGATCATCCTTGTTGCGAGGTGTCAGCCGCTCCAGCTCGAGGCCGGGCCGGTGCACGAGCACCGTCCGCAGGACCCCCACTTCGGAATGGACGCCCAGCCGGGGGGCGCTGGATGCGCCCCCCATGGTCTGGCCGGCCGGTGTGATGGTCGGGTCAACGGTGGTCATCGCCCCGCTCCGACCGGCGTCCGCTCAGGTGCGGCCACGCCGTTGGGCGTGATCGCCGGCGGCGCCGCAGGCAGATCGGTGATGGCCTCGGCCTGCCGCCACTTGATCCAGATGTACACGGGGATGCCGGCCAGCAGCAGCAGGAACCCCTGCGCGATGTAGCTCTCGCCGGCTCCGTACACCATCCAGAAGGAGTAGGCGAAGGCCAGCACGGCGACGGTCGCGTCGAGCACCAGGCGTCGCCCGCTGAACCGCTCCGGATCCCTGAACATCAGCATCAGCTGGGCTCCTGCCGAGAAGGCGTAGGGCACCAGTGTGGTGATGGTTGCCAGGACGATGATCTTGACGAACATGTCCGACAGCGACGACTGGTAGTTCATGCTCATCAGCGCGCTCAGCAGCACCGACGAGGCGACCAGGCCTACGACCGGGGTCTTGCGGGTGCCGCTGACCTGGGCGAAGGCCTTCGGGAACAGCCCGTCCTGGGCCGCGGCGAGAGGCACACGCCCCTGGATCAGGATCCAGCCGTTGAGCGCACCCAGGGTGGAGATCATCGCCACGGCGGCCACCAGCTTGGCCGGCGACACGCCCAGCACCGACGATCCGAAGATCTGCTGCGCCGCATCGGCGAACGGCGCGTTCGAGTTGGCCAGCGTGGACGCGGGGATCACGCCCATGATCCACACGGTGGCGAGGACGTAGAGCAGGGTGGTTGCGACGGTGCCGAACATGGTCGCGCGCGGCAGCGTCCGCTCCGGATCCTTGACCTCCTCGGCCGGCACGGTCGCCGACTCGAGGCCGATGAACGCCCACAGCGTGAGCGTGGCCGCGGACGAGATCGCGTGCCAGTGCCCGGCCAGGCTTGCGTGGTGCGGGTCGACTGGAGAGAAGTTTCCGCTGTGCATGTAGAAGAGGCCGATCAGGCCGATCAGCAGCACCGGCACGAACTTCAGCACCGTTGTCACCAGCGAGATCACGCCCGACTCACGTACACCAGCGACGTTTATGAGCGTCAGCGCCCAGATCAACGTCAGGCCGACCGCGAAGGCCAGCAGGTTATCGGTGCCAAGAGAGGGCCAGAAGATGGTCGCGTAGCTGACGAAGATGACCGCGATTGCCGCGTTGCCGGCCCAAGCCGCGATCCAGTAGCCCCACGCCGTCCAGAAGCCGGCGAAGTCGCCGAACGCCCGGCGCGCGTAGACGTACGGGCCGCCCGTCTGCGGGTAGGCGCGACCGAGATTCGCGAACACGAGTGCCAGCAGGATCGCGCCGGCGCCCGTGATCACCCATGCAAGCAGTGAGATCGGACCGACGCTCGCCAGAGCAGACGGCAGCCCGAACACACCGGAACCAACCATGTTCCCGATCACGAGCGCAGTCGCCATCGACGGGCCCAGTGACCGCTTGAGCTTTGGGCGGGAGGTCTGCTCGCCCGAAGACACCACCGACATGATCGCTTCCTTTCGTCTCGAACTCTTGACAGTGCGTTTCTGATCGCACTCTCCGCGAGGCCCGTCCATGCGGCATCGGGGATCCGCGCGATCTTGAGATGGGGGAGCTACTGAGCCGGTGTTACGTGATCTCCTCGACGCGATCCGGCCGGAGTGGTACTAGGGTCCCGCAGGAGCTCGAACGGGTCGAGAGAGGGACGGTGTGCGGTGGATCCGAGGTCTTCCCAGAGCGGATCGGCGACGACGAGCATGGATGCTCGGCGCGAACAGCTCGCTCAGTTGGACGCCTACTGGCGGGCGGCGAACTACGTGTCTGTCGGCCAGATCTACCTGCTGGATAATCCGCTGCTGCGAGAGCCGTTGCAGCCAGGCCACGTGAAGCCGCGTCTGATCGGCCACTGGGGGACCACTCCCGGTCTCAACTTCATCTATGCGCACCTGAACCGGCTGATCCGCAGCCGCGATCTGGACATGATCTACGTGATCGGGCCCGGCCACGGCGGCCCCGCCGCCGTCGCCAACGCCTACCTCGAGGGCACCTACAGCGAGCTCTATCCCCACATCGGCCGCGACGAGGACGGCCTGCGCCAGCTGTTCCGGCAGTTCTCGTTCCCGGGAGGCATCCCGTCGCACGTGGCGCCCGAAACGCCCGGATCGATCCACGAGGGCGGCGAGCTCGGCTACTCGCTCTCGCATGCGTACGGAGCCGCATTCGACCACCCCGACCTCGTCGTCTGCTGCATCGTCGGCGACGGTGAGGCAGAGACCGGCCCGCTGGCGACCGGCTGGCACTCCAACAAGTTCCTCGACCCCGTCGGCGACGGTGCCGTGCTCCCCATCCTGCACCTGAACGGCTACAAGATCGCGAATCCGACGGTGCTAGCGCGGATCGGCGACCGCGAGCTGACGTCCTTGCTGGAGGGCTACGGTCACTCCGTGCACTGGGTGGACGGCGACGAGCCGGGGCCCATGCACGAGCGGATGGCGAGTGTCCTCGAAGCCGTGGCCGACGAGATCGCGTCGCTGCAGCACACGGCCCGCGTTGAGGGAAGCACCCAGCGGCCGCGCTGGCCGATGATCGTGCTGCGAACCCCGAAAGGCTGGACCGGTCCGAAGCTGGTGGATGGGCTGCCCGCCGAGGGAACCTGGCGATCGCATCAGGTACCCCTGGCGGAGGTGCGAACGAACCCGGGTCACCTGGCGCTGCTCGAGCAGTGGCTGCGCAGCTACCGGCCGCATGAGCTGTTCGACCAGGAGGGTGCGCTCGTGCCCGAGCTCTCCGACCTCCCTCCACGCGGACGCCGGCGGATGAGCGCCAACCCGCACGCCAACGGCGGGCTGCTGCTCGAGGAGCTCGACCTGCCCGACTTCCGGTCCTACGCGATCGACGTGCCGGCGCCGGCCACGACGTTCAGCGAGGCGACGCGGGTGCTCGGCTCCTACGTGCGTGACGTGATCGCGCGAAACCCCCGGCGGTTCCGCCTCTTCGGACCGGACGAGACGGCGTCCAACCGGCTGTCGGCGGTGTTCGAGGTCACGGACCGCGCATGGGTCGCCTCTCTGCTCGAGGGCGACGACCACCTCGCGACCACCGGCCGGGTGATGGAGGTGCTGTCCGAGCATCAGTGCCAGGGCTGGCTCGAGGGCTACCTATTGACCGGCCGCCACGGCCTGTTCAACTGTTACGAGGCGTTCATCCACATCGTCGACTCGATGTTCAACCAGCA
>Ga0164307_10001181_pt1 | contig 11744 bp, 7 predicted proteins | sample Whisoiple_243_MG_FD_110214 | JGI IMG/M metagenome (GOLD analysis project Ga0164307, IMG submission 110214) | Soil microbial communities amended with fresh organic matter from upstate New York, USA - Whitman soil sample_243_MG | ecosystem: Environmental > Terrestrial > Soil > Unclassified >...
GCTCGCCGCGCGCCAGCCCGGCCTCGAGAGCGTGGAGTTCACGCTCGGCAACCGCGAAGAACGCTCGGACCTGGTGGCCGCGATCCGGCTGCTGCTCGGCTACGGCGTGCTCGTGCGCGTGGCGGGCGACGAGGACTCCTACGTGTCGTCCGGCGGTGACGCGCTCTACGACGTCGACCGCCGGGTGTTGGCCACCATGCTCTCGACGGAGCGCGGGCCAGGGCTGGTCGGGACGACGCTCGGTCCGGGACCGGCCATCGAGGACATCGAGGCCGGCCTGCACGAGCCGCAGCCGGCGTACACCGAGGGCGAGGTCAACCGGAGGCTCCGGCACGCGGTGACGCGACGGCTCTTGTGCGACCCGGTCGTCTACTACGACGAGCTGCCCGAGGCAGAGCGGGGTTACCTGCTCAGCGGTCAACGGGTCCTCGTCACCCGTCGGATCGCCGAGGCCACCGGGCTGCTGCCGGAGCTGCGCGCCGAGGGCATCGCGATGGTCGACCCCGACGATCAGCTCACCGATGTGCGGATGCCGGAACAGGGCACCGACGGTCACGCCACGCTGCTGCTTGCCGAGCACCTGGCCGTCGCCGGCGCGACGGAGGTAACGGCGCTGCGCCGCAAGGTGAAGGCACTGGCGAAGGAGTATGCCTCCTACTGGCGAAAGACCACCCGGGAGCCGGCCCCGGAGAACGCCATCGTCGCCGACGCGCTCGACCGGCTGGCCGGACTCGGCCTCGTCCGCGTCGAGGGCGCCGGCCCCGAGGCCGTCGTACGTCCCCTGCCCGCGCTGCGACGCTACGTCGTGGCGGCCCCGACGATCACCGAGAGGAATCCACGATGACCAGCACCCAGGACACCCCAGCACGGATCCTCTCGCAGGACACCGGCCCGGATGCGCTGCCGCACCCCTCCACCGAGCGATGGCAGCCGCTTCGGCTCGGGCTGGTCGACCTGTTCTACTACGACGACGAGCAGTTCTGGTTCCACGACGGCCGGCTCTTGCTGCGGGGGAACAACGGCACCGGCAAGTCTAAGGTGCTGGCGCTGACGCTGCCCTTTCTGCTGGACGGCTCGATTGCGCCGCGGCGGGTGGAGCCCGATGCCGACCCGAAGAAGCGGATGGAGTGGAACCTCCTGCTCGGCGGTGCCCATTCCTCCTCGGAGCGCACCGGCTACTCCTGGATCGAGTTAGGCCGAGTCGACGCCGACGGGACCGAGCACTTCATCACGCTCGGCATCGGCCTCAAGGCGGCCGCCGGCCGCGGCATCGTCAAGCAATGGTGGTTCACCACAGATCGGCGGATCGGTGACCTGCGGCTGATGGACGAGAACCGGACGGTGCTGACCGATGCCCGGTTGCGCGACGCGCTTGCAGAGAGCGGCCAGGTCCACCCCAGCCAGGCGGCCTATCGGCGCGCGATCGACGAGAGGCTGTTCCGGCTCGGCGAGGAGCGGTACGCCGCCCTCATCGACCTGCTCATCCAGCTGCGCCAGCCGCAGCTGTCGAAACGACCTGACGAGGGGGCGCTGTCCGCCGCGCTCACTGAGGCACTCGCGCCGCTGGACCAGGCGGTCGTCGCCGACGTCGCGGAGTCCTTCCGCTCCCTGGAGGAGGAGCGCGCCGGGATCGCTGACTCGCGCGACACCCTCAAGGCAGCAGAGGACTTCCTCAAGCTCTATCGGGGCTATGCGCGGGTGGCGGCGCGCCGGCACACCACCGGTGTCCGGGTGGCCAACTCGTCCTTCGAGCATGCTGGCCGCAACCTGCGTACCGCCGAGGAGGAGCTGACTGCAGCGCGGGAGAACGAGGCCAGGCTCGAGCGCACCAAGCAGAAGGCGGGCGAGCGACAAGGGGCTCTGCAGGGCCACGAGAAGGCGCTCCGGGAGAGCCCGGAGATGAGGGACGCCGCCCGACTGGAGCAAGCGGAGATCGCAGCGGCTGACGGGGAGCGGGCGGCCGAAGGCGCGGCGGTCGAGGCGGAGAGGGCTCTGCTCCGCGCCCGGCGGGACGACACCGCCGCGGCTGACGCCGCGCACCGTCACGACGACACACTCGCTGCTGCCGCACAGCATCAGGAGACCGCGGCCCGGCTCGCCGTCAAGGCCGGTCTGGCGGCAGACCATCCGTCCATCTCTGGCGACGAGGGGGCCGCCCGGCAGGCCCTGGCCCGCCGTCGGGAGCAGATCCTGCACGTACGCCGCCTCGCCGAGCGTGTCCGCGCCATGGAGGACGAATCCGCCCGGGCGCGGAGCGCGCTCGACACCGCTGAGGCGGCCGGTGCCGCCAGGGCCGAGCAGGTCCGGTCGGTGGCCGCTGCGCTCGAGGATGCGATCACTGGTTATGGCGACCGGGTCCGCGACTATCTGGGCGGCCTGTCCGTCGTGGTCCCGGCGTCCGGGCCGGACGAGCTCGCCCGGGCCGCCGAGGACTGGGCCCGCGCCCTGGATGGTGAGTCACCGGTCCCTGTGGAGATCGAGACGGCGGCATCGGCCGAGTTGGAGGATCTGGGCCGACGGAAGGTCGCGACAGAGCACGAGCGAGACCGCCTCGACGCGCAGCTGGGCGAGCTCCGGGCAGAGATCGCCGGCCTGGAGGCCGGGCGCGACCGGGAGCCGCCGGCGATGCCCGGTCGCGAGCCGTCGGCTCGCGTGGGTGCACCAGGTGCGCCGCTGTGGCGGCTCACCGACTTCGCAGACGGGGTCGCCGAGGCCGACCGGGCCGGGATCGAGGCGGCGCTACAGTCGGCGGGGCTGCTGGACGCCTGGATCTTCCCCGACGGAACACTGTCGGTCGACGGCGACGTCGTGCTCGGTTCAGGCGGACCGGTGGTGCCGGCGGAGACCTCGCTGGCAACGCTGCTGGTGCCGGCCGTCGGCCCGGATGACGGCGTTCCGGCGGCGGTCGCGGCCGACGTACTGGCACGCGTCGGACTCGGTGACGGCTCCGGCGCCGCGCTGTGGGTCGACGCCGCAGGTCGCTGGGGTGCCGGACCTGCCCGGGGCTCGTGGGCCAAGGAGCGGCCTGAGTACGTCGGAGCCGGCGCCCGTGAGGTGACCAGGCGCCGGTCTCTCGACCGACTCGGTGCCGAGGAGGCGGAGGTGTCCTCGACACTGGAGCGCACTGGTGCGCTCCTGGATGAGCTCGCGCGTGCAGCCGCCGAGGTCGTCGCCGAGCGCGCCGGCTACCCAGCGGCGACCGAGCGCGACCTGAGCGCGAGCCACGAGCGTGTCGCCGCGGCCGATCGCGAGCTGGAGCTGGCGCGGTCTGCCGTGGTGCAGGCGAAGGAGGTCTGGGAGAGGACGACCGCCGCGGCCGACGAAGCCGCGCGGGAGCTGCGCGAGGCCGCGGCCGAGCTCGGCACCGGCACGACGCTGGTGGCCCTGGAGGCGGCGTTGGTGGCCGTGGGGACCTACTCGGAAGCACTGGTCGAGTGGCGAACCGCGGCGCAGCGTGTGGCGGACGCCCGGTCCGCCCGGGACGCCGCTGTCGAACGGGCCGCAGAGTCGAACACGATGCGGACGGAGCGGGACGAAGCGGCTCGCGCGACCAGCACCGTAGCTGTCACGCAGCGTGCGCACGCCGACGCGCTCCGGGCCACCGTGGGCGCGTCGGTCTCGGAGCTGGAGCGGCGCCTCGGTGAGATCACCGCCTCCCTCGCGGCGGTGGAGGCGGACCTGACGCGCATCGGTGGCGAGCAGCTAGCCACGGCGGGCCGCCGTGGCACTCTGGAGGAGAAGGTGCGTGAGCTCGGCACCCGCCGTGAGGAGGCGGCCACCGAACGCGAGCGGGTGATCGGTGAGTTGCGGGACTTCGCCGGGACAGGGCTGCTGCGCGTCGCCCTGCCTGGTCTCGAGATCCCGGACCCCGAGGCACGCGTGGAGTGGCACGTCACCGCCGCGCTGGTCTTCTCCCGAGCCGCCGAGCAGGAGCTCGACGGTGTCGAGGAGACTGACGATGCCTGGAGCCGTGCGCAGCAGCGCACGTCGACGGCAGCACAGGAGCTCTCGACCCAGATGAGCCGTCACGGTCACACCTCCTTCCTCGAACCCCGTGGGGAGGTTGTCGTCGCCCGGGTGCGCTACCTGAGCGAGGAGCTCGACATTGACCGACTCGCCATGCGCCTGAGCGAAGACCTGGAGCAACGCGAGCGGCTGCTCAGCGCCCGGGAGCGGGAGATCCTGGAGAACCACCTGGTCAACGAAGTCGCCGGGGAGCTGCACCAGCTGCTGCTGTCGGCCGAGGCTCAGATCGACCGGATGAACACCGAGCTCGCCGACCGCAAGACCTCCACCGGCATGCAGTTGCGCGTCCGCTGGCGGGAGAGCAGTGACGGACCTGCGGGCCTCGCCGCCGCACGTGACCTGATGGTCCGCTCCGATGCCACCTGGACACCTGCAGACCGCTCGGCGATCGGAGAGTTCCTCCAGGCGCGGATTGCGGAGGTTCGCCAGGCAGACCCGACCGGCGGCTGGGCCGAGCACCTCGAGCAGGCGCTCGACTACCGGCACTGGCACTCCTTCGCGATCGAGCGCTGGCAGAACGGCCAGTGGCGCTCGGCGACCGGACCGGCCTCGGGCGGTGAGCGCGTGCTGGCGATGTCGGTGCCCCTTTTCGCAGCCGCCTCGTCGCACTACAACACCGCCAGTCCGCACGCGCCGCGGCTGATCCTGCTGGACGAGGCATTCGCGGGCGTCGACGACGACTCGCGCGCGAAGTCGCTGGGCCTCCTCGCCACCTTCGACCTCGACGTCGTGATGACCAGCGAACGGGAGTGGGGGTGCTATCCGCAGGTCCCCGGTCTGGCCATCGCCCAGCTCTCGCGGGTCGAAGGAGTCGATGCGGTCGGCGTCACCCGCTGGAAGTGGAACGGCGCCCGACGGACCAGGCTCGCCGAGGTCGACGGCGCCGCTCGGGCTGGCGATGCACCCGATACATCCGCGGCGGACGACTCGCTCTTCGAATGACGGTGGATCCGAAGGCAACTGGCGGCGACAGAGCCGCGCTGGATCGGCTTCTCGGGACTCCGGAGACGGCCTGGCTCCTGGATCGGGTCCGTCCCCGGATCGTCGCATCCCGCGGATCGATGCTGACCGGCGTCGTCCAGCTCAACGAGCCGACCGAAGCGCAGCGGGCCGCGGTGGTCCGACTGGTCGGGCGGCCACGACGTCCGGGATCGACCCTGCGGGTGGAACTGGCCGTTGTCGAGGCGATTCTGCGTCGCGGGCCGTGGCCGCCTGGGCTCGCAGACGCTGTCGAGACGCTGACTGGGCCGGTCGTCGACCACGCCTTCGAACGGGACCGGACCGCGACAGCATGGGCCAGGGCCGCGGACGGACTGAGCATGGGAGCGGCCGAGCACCGCGGACTCGGTGAGTGGTGGGAGGGGTTCTGTGCGGCGGGAGGGCTCAAGCGGGCAGCGCGGGCGGAGGCCGCGCGCACCGGTGCCGAGCACGGGCCGGGTGTAGGCGCGGGTCTGGTGGAACTGGTGGCGGCTGTCGTGGCCGCGCTGCCGTCAACGGGCGAGCCGCTGTCGATGCTGGCGCGAAGGATCACCGGCGATGCCCACGCCCTCGACCTGTCGCGTCCTCTCGGTCGGTTGGCTGCCGCCGCCGTCGGGGTCGCCTTCGCGCCGGGGGCACGGTCCAGCCGTGACGCCTGGGCGGCCGCCGGCGTCGTGCTGTCCAACGTTGCCTCGACCGTGCTGTGCCTGGGCGTCCCGGGGGTGACCGCGCCGACCGGCTCCGCGGCATGGGCGAGCGCGACGGCTTTGGAGGCGATGCGCACGGCCCGGATGCCACTGGTCCTCACTTTGGACCAGGTCCGCTCTGGCGGTGTCGAAGCGCTGCTGCCCGACCGGATGGTCCACGTGTGCGAGAACCCCACGATCATCGAGGTCGTGGCCGAGCGCTGGGGACGGTCGCCTACGGCAGATGCTCCGGTGCTGATCTGCACCTGGGGTCAGCCCAGCACTGCCGTTGTCGACCTGCTTGCCATCCTGACTGCAGATGGGGCCGGATGCAGCTACCACGGGGACTTCGACTGGTCCGGCTTGCGGATAGCGCATGCTCTCCATCAGCGGATTCCGTGGACGTCGTGGCGTTATACGGCTGCGGACTACCTGGCTGTCGTTGAGGGTGATGTGCCGTCGCGTGCCCTCGACGGACGACCGGCTCCCTCGCCGTGGGACCCGAGACTTGCCGTCGTGATGTCCGAGCACGGGCTTGCGGTGGAGGAGGAGGCGGTTGCGGAGACGCTCGCGAACGATCTGGTCACTGGTCATCACCCGGACTGAGCTCGGGTCTGTTCTGAGCGACGAGGCAGATAGGTTCGCGGCATGACGGGAGACCGACGCGGCCGGATCATCCTGCTCAACGGCGCGTCGAGCTCGGGCAAGAGCAGCATCGCGCAGGCACTGCTGCCGCTGCTGCCCGATCCGTGGTTCCTGGTGCCCGTCGACGCGATCGGGGCGATGCGCTCCGCGGTCCATGCTCAGGCGCTGACGGACGCGGAGGCCGAGCTGATGCTGCGGCGCACTCGCGCTGGCTACCACCGCGTCGTCGCCGCGCTCGCGTCCACCGGCAACGACGTGGTCATGGACTACCCCTTGAGCGAGCCGTGGCGGCTCGACGACCTCCTCGACGTGCTCGAGGGGTACGACGTCACGCTGGTCGAGGTGCGGTGCGACCCGGAGGAGCTGGAGCGCCGGGAGCGGGACCGCGGGGACCGGCCGCCGGGGCTGGCCCGCTCGCAGGTCATCGATGCGCACGCGGACAGCGACATCGCCGTCGACACCACGAGGACCGGCCCCGGGGAGCTGGCCCGTGTGATCGCGGACGCGCTCCCCGGCGTACCGGTCCCCAAGGCGTTCGAGCGGCTGCGGGTCAGAAGGCGGTCGACCCCGGCTTGATCACGCCGAGCGCGGCGGCGAGCAGGACCAGGGTCCAGATCCCGTAGACCCACGGCTCGCAGCGCTTGATAGAGCCGAGGATCGCCTTCTCGACCTCGGGCGTCGAGCCCGCGGTGACGAGCTTGCCGAAGGCCGGCCCGAAGGGGACCAGCTGCCGACGGATCATCACGCCGCAGAAGATGCAGAGGGCGTACGCGACGACCTTGGCACCCAGCCACTTCGGGTTCGTCTCCACCCCGAACGGGTCGGTGGCGAAGATCGTGTACAGCCCGATGCCGACCAGCACGGCCGACAGCGAGTACCGCACCAGCAGATCGGCCTTCTGGGAGAACCGCGCGATCGGGGTGTTGCCCCCGCGGTAGTCGATCAGCGACACCACGAGCCACACCAGGCCGGCCACCCATACGAGCACCAGCCACCAGCCGTGCACGAAGAACTCGTCACCCAGCGGTCCCTCGGCCATCAGCGTGATCCCGCTGGGCAGGATCAGCACCAGCGAGACCCGCGGGGCGATGTCGACGCCGTGCATGATCTTCGTCGACACCGCCCGGGCCTCCGGCCCGACCTCGGACCTGATGATGTAGCGGCTCGCGTAGTAGACCCCCACATCGCCGCCCAGCCAGTAGGCGAAGAGGACGATGTGGAGGAAGACAGCGAAGCTGTGACCGTTGAACCCGTGGACCGCCCCGATTTCTAGCAGAGTCATTACATCCCGTCGCCGTCCCAGCGGCCGCGGGAGCGGCTGCGGACGGGCATGCTCGAGAGGATCGGCGCCGGGATCGGGTCGCCCTTCTGCCACTTGCGACCGGCACCCCAGTTGTGGGCGTTGCCGTCGCTGCGCTCGTCGGCGTGCTCGGTCTCGCGACCGCTCCAGCCGAAGTCCACGTCGGCAGCGTCGTGCGAGTGCCCGTGGTCGTCGTGCGAGTGGTCGTGGTCGTGCGAGTGGTCGTGGTCGTGGCTGTGCTCGCCACCGCCGTGGCCGCCCTGCAGGTTGAACGCGTCGAGCGCCTTCGCGATCGCGATGTCGGCCTTGTTGGCGCCGGAGCCGTGGTGCGCGACGGGTGCGTCGTACTGGCCCTGGTCCTTCTGGAACTGCCAGGAGGCGGTCAGCTGGCGCATGTCCTCGTCGGTGCGCCACGGCGTCGCCATGTCGTGCGTCGAGTGCGCCCACCGCGCTGCCGGGTGCGGCGACTCGTCGAGGCCGTTCGGCCCGTAGTTGACGCCCTCGCCGCCCCAGCGGACCCACTCGTTCTGGGTGTACCAGTTGGCCAGCTCGCCGTCCGAGCGCAGCAGCCAGGTGGCGCCACCCTCCATCGTCGTGAAGTGGCCGTGCTTCACCCGCGCGGGCCGGAAGAAGTAGGTGCCGAGGTCCAGGGTGCCGAAGTTGTACTCCATGTGGCCCTGGGTCGTGTACGCCTCTTCGTAGCAGGGGTGGTGAGCCAGACGGTGGTCCGACCAGCCCTCCTGCGCGTGGACGAGGCGGGTGTAGAAGCCGCTCACCGGGTCGACGTGGAGGTACTTGATGAAGAGACCGGGCATCGGGCCGGGGTTGGGTACGGCGTCCCACTTCATCGCGTCGGAGTCGATGACGATGACGTCCTCGCGGGCGTCGGCCCAGCGCTGCGCGCCGGCGAACGAGTCGACCGGGTCGAACCCGGCGTCGCCGTACTCGCGGTAGTGCAGGATCTTCGTGCCTTCGGCGATCTTGATGTAGTCGATCGGCACGCCCTTGGGTGCGTAGACGTAGCCACCCTTGCCGATCCGCTTGCCGCCGTAGTCGATCTCGCCCTCGACCACGTAGTACTCGGTGTTGGCGTGGTGGATGCCAGGACCGCGGCCCCAGTCGGTGTGGAAGTCGATGCGGAGCGACGACGAGCCGTCCTCCTCGTCGACCGAAAGCCGGCGCTCGCTCGCGCGGCCCTCGCCGCCGGGCAGCTCGGCGCCGTGCCAGACGTAGTCGTCTTCCTGGATCAGCTCGACATGCGGTCGCACTTACAGCTCCTTCGTGGATGGGGTGAGTTGGTCGCGCAGCTCGCGCTTGAGGACCTTGCCGCCGGCGTTGCGGGGGAGCGCGTCGAGCGCTGCCCAGCGGCGGGGGATCTTGTAGCCGGCGAGCCGGTCGCGGCAGTGCGCCTCCAGCTCGGCCCGGCGGGCGTCGTCTAGGGGGCTGCGGAGGACGACGTACGCCGCGACCTCCTCGCCCCAGGTGCTGCTGGGGGCGCCGACGACGGCGGCGTCGAGGACCGCGGGGTGCTGGATGAGCACGTCCTCGATCTCGCGGGGGTAGACGTTCACCCCGCCGGAGATGATCAGGTCCTTCTTGCGGTCGACGATGTGGATGTAGCCCTCCTCGTCGCGTACGACGACGTCGCCGCACGTGAGGAAGCCGTCGTCGGTGGTGCACGCGGCGGTGGCGTCCGGATCGTCGTGGTAGCCGTTCATCAGGAAGGGCGAGCGGCTGAAGAGCTCGCCCGGCTCACCGGCGGGCACCGGGTTGCCGTCGTCGTCGACGACCTTGATCTCGGTGAGGAACCACGCGTGCCCGACCGAGCCGGGCTTGCGGTCCTGGTCGACCGGGCGCAGGTTGGTGATGATCCCGCCCTCGGTCGAGCCGTAGAGCTCGTGGATGCCGCACGCCGGGAACTCGCTCATCACCCACTGCTTGAGCGGCCACGGCAGCGCGGCCGCGTTGAAGTAGAGGGTGTCCAGCGCCGACAGGTCGTGCCTGGCGACGGCGCCCTCGCCGAGGCCGCGCAGCATCTGCGCGTGGGTGGGCACCAGGAAGGTCGACTGCACGCGGTCGCGCTCCAGGAGCGCGAGGAACGCCTCGGGGTCCCAGCTGCGCAGCATCGTGACGGTGCCGCCGCAGAAGACCGGCGCGTAGCCGAAGGCGAAGCCGGCGCCGTGGTACATCGGCGCGACGGCGGCCGACGTACGACCCGGGCCGAGGCCCCACTCGAGCGCGCTGAGGTAGAAGGTGAGCGCCCGGCTGCGGTGCGAGACCAGCACGCCCTTGGGGCGGCCCGTCGTGCCGGACGTGTAGGCGATGCAGAAGGGGTCGAGCTCGTCGACGGCGACCATCGGGTCGGTCGGGTCGGCGGCCGCGAGCTCGGTCTCGTACGCCGGGCCGAGGGTCGTGCCGTCGATGCTGAGCACGACCAGGCCGAGCTCGGGTACGGCGTCGCCAGTGACCGCCGCGAGGGCGTCGTCGAGCACCAGCGCGCGGGCGCCGGAGTGCTCGAGGATGAAGCGGCTCTCGGCCGGCGTGAGGCGCGGGTTGAGCGGCACCATCACCAGCCCGGCCTTGGCGATGCCGGCCGCGATCTCGGGGTACTCCAGCCGGTTGCCGAGCAGCACCGCCACCCGCTCACCGGGCTTGAGCCCACCCGCGACGAGGCGGTTGCCCAGCCTGCTGGCGCGCTCGTCGAGCGCGGCGAAGGTCAGGGTCCGGTCGCCGTCGATGACGGCCGTGGCGCCCGGCGTGGCCTGGGCGAACTCCCGAATCCCGCCTGCGATGTTCATCGGCGCTCCGCCGCTCGCGATCCCCATGCTGCACCTCCCTCGAAGCCGTGGTCGGCCAGACTATATACGATATAAGAAGTGCGCCAGAGGGGTTTGGAAGGCCGGAACAATCTGCGGGGCCGACGTTGTTCACCGGACGTGAAGATCGAGATCTGGAGTGACGTCGTCTGCCCGTGGTGCTTCGTCGGGAAGCGTCGTCTCGAGACGGCCCTGTCCACCTTCGAGCACGCCGACGAGGTCGAGGTCGTCTACCGCTCCTTCGAGCTGGACCCGACCGCTCCGCACCACGGCCACGAGCTGTCGACGGGTGTCATCGCCCGCAAGTACGGCCGCAGCGAGGACGAGATGCGCGACATGCAGCAGCAGCTGATCGACGTCGCGGCCCAGGACGGCCTGGCGATGCGCCTCTTCGACACCGTGCACACCAACACCATCGACGCGCACCGGCTGCTCCACCTCGCGCTCGAGACCGGTGGTCCGGCGCTGCAGCGTGAGCTCAAGGAGGCGCTGCTCTCGGCGTACTTCGAGGGCGCGGCCGACGTCGGCGACCACGACGTGCTCACCGGCGTGGCGACCAAGGTCGGCCTCGACGAGACCCGGGTCCGCGAGGTGCTCGCGAGCGACGAGTACGCCGACGCGGTCGCCGCCGACATCGCCCAGGCCCGCGCGTACGGCGCGACCGGTGTGCCGTTCTTCGTCGTCGACCAGAAGTACGGCGTCTCCGGCGCCCAGCCCGCCGAGGTCTTCAGCCAGGTGCTGGACCAGGCCTGGACGGCGTCCCACCCGGTCCTGCAGGTGGCGGGCGGCGACGCCGAGGCCTGCGGGCCGGACGGCTGCGCCATCTGAGACATTGGTTAGGCAAACCTAAACGCCAGGCGTACGATCGCCGCTTGTGCTCGCGAACTACCTGATCGGCCTGCGTGAGGGCCTCGAGGCGGCCCTGGTGGTCAGCATCCTCGTCGCCTACCTGGTCAAGATCGACCGGCGCGACCTGCTGCCGCGGATCTGGATCGGGGTCGGGCTGGCGGTGCTCGTCTCCCTCGGCTTCGGATTCGCGCTCTTCTACGGTCCGCGCGGCCTGACCTTCGAGGCCCAGGAGACGATCGGCGGCACCCTGTCGATCGTCGCGGTCGTCTTCGTCACCTGGATGATCTTCTGGATGGCGCGCGCCGCCCGCTCGCTGAGCGGTGAGCTGCGCGGCCAGATCGACGACGCGGTCGAGGGCCCCTGGTGGGGTCTGGTGCTGGTCGCGATCCTGGCCGTCGGCCGCGAGGGCCTGGAGACAGCCCTCTTCCTCTGGTCGGCCACCGA
>Ga0164307_10001182_pt1 | contig 11744 bp, 11 predicted proteins | sample Whisoiple_243_MG_FD_110214 | JGI IMG/M metagenome (GOLD analysis project Ga0164307, IMG submission 110214) | Soil microbial communities amended with fresh organic matter from upstate New York, USA - Whitman soil sample_243_MG | ecosystem: Environmental > Terrestrial > Soil > Unclassified >...
AGTGGATCCTGCATGCGCGCCGGCGCGAGGCGAAGGCGAAAGGCGCGCCGCCGCCGCAGGGCTGACGCGCGGCGTTGCTCCGGTTTCTTGGAGCACCACGCCGAACACTTCGGCAAATTTCTCGCGGCCGAGCGGCGTGATCTTGAGCGCGCGGCTCTCGCGCGTCCTGCGCACCCAATCCACGTTCAGAAAATGCGCGCACAAAGCCGCGCCGACATGGCCGGCGAGATGCGGGCGCCGCTCGCTCCAATCGAGGCATGGCCGGCAGAAGATGCGCCGCGATTTTTGCCGCGGCGTGAGGTCGACGCCAAGCCGCGTCAGGAAATCGACCCCGGACGGCGTCACTTCGCCCGCATCGTCTTCGATCGCGACGTGTCCGCGCGCGACGAGCGAGTCGGTGACCCCGACGCCTAGCACGCCGGCGACATGATCGTAGCAGGTGCGCGCGGTGCGCATCTCGGCGTCGATGCGCGTCGGCGGGCGGTGACGCGGCGGGCCGTCGCCGGCGAGCGTCAGCACGGATTCGAGCGCCTCCGCCACGCGCGGCGAGGCCAAGCGGAAATAGCGGTGACGCCCCTGTTTCTCCATCGTGAGCAGGTTTGCTTCGCGCAGCTTGGCGAGGTGCGATGACGCCGTCTGCGGCGTCACGCGCGCGGTGAGCGCCAGCTCGAGTGCGGTTAGCGCGCGCCCGTCCATCAGTGCGGCCAGCATATGCGCGCGTGCGACATCGCCCATGAGCGAGGCGATTTCCGCGATATCGACGCCGGATCGCGCCATCTGCGTTCTCCTTCAACATGCAATGTAGAGCAGGGGCGGGCGCGGCGACATAAGTTTTGCTTCGATGCGGATCGAAGCGTTCACCGTCATTGCGAGCGACCCCGGATTAAATCCGGGGGAAGCAATCCAGCAGCGACTCGGCTTCGTCGCTGCGCTCCTCGCAATGACGTCGCCCTCCCTCGCGCTAACCACCAGCGTTACGTACATAACTGATCACCTGCGGCAGCACCTCGTTTAGCAACAGCTCGCGATTGTCGCGCATGCACTGGAATTTGCTGCCGAGGCAGGCTTTGGCGCGCCGGCAGTTTCGTAAGCGGCAGAATTGCGGGAAGCCGAGCGTCTCCATTATGAGGCGCGTACCGGGCTGGCTGAGGCCGCTGGCCTCGATCGCAGCAAGGCGCGCGCGTTGGTCTGGCCGAAGCAGGTCTAAGCGGGGAGCGTCCATGCGCGGCGTCGTCCTTTCCTTTGAAGGCGCGCGTCATTGTCGCCGCACGCCAGCGCGTACGAGAAGTTTTCAGATGAAAGGACACGGGACGCCGGGTCACCGATCCTAATTTTTTAGAGCCGGTCACCCGGCGCCCATGTGCGGCGATTTTTGGCTTGATCGCGTCCCGCGCTTCCACGAGGAGCCGCACCGGAAGAGCGCCTCTTCGTGAGAGGCCTGATCCGTTGCGCCGCCCGCAAAGGGCAGCGCCGTGCGGCTCCCGTCCCCCAGGGGCAAGGCACCCCGGACGGGTCGTAGTGCCCCCTCGGCGGCATGCGCTTCTTGCGAAGCCCACGCCGCCGTTTGCGAAAGCCTCCCGAGGCGCGGGTTCGGTTGGAAGACCCGGGCCGCAGGCGCCGCTCCCCGCCCGCATCGCCCGGAACCGAAAACCGGACGACGCCCTTAGGAGGGCGGGAACGGGGAAGATGTAGACATATTTTCCTAATAATGTCAAGAGGGCGACGCATTCTGCGCTCTTAATCGCTAGTACTAAGCTTCTGTGTGAACTGACAGTCGAGGCCGAGTTCTCTTGCGAGTGGCAGAGATTGCGCTTCGATGTCGGCTAGCCTCGTCGTAACACCCACGCCTCGATGCGCGCCGCGATCTCTGCCGGGTCGCCTGCGATATCGAGGCGCTTCAGCCGCGCGTTTTCGCCGGCAATGATCATAATGTCGGATTTGCGGACGTCGAGCGCCTCGGAGAGGAGCGCGATCAAAGCCGCATTGGCGGCGCCCTCGACCGGCGGCGCGGCGACACGGATTTGCAGCATGCGCTTGCCGTCGGCGCCGGTGACGATGCCGTCGAGACCGGTGCGCGATGCACGCGGCGTCAGCCGCACGGCAAGGCGGATGCCGGTCGCGGTCGCGGTGAAGGGCAGGGCGGGCATCTCCAACATACTGCCCGCTCGGGGCGCTGATCGTTAGCGCCCTCTCCCGCAAACGAACCGGGCGCGCTAACCTCCACGGGAGGCCCTCATGAAAACCAAGCACATCATTGCCGGCCTCGTCGCCGCTTCGCTCGCAGTCGCGTCGCTCGCGGCAGAAGCGGCCGACATTCACGTCATGTCATCGGCGGGCTTCAAGGCGGCCTATCTGGAGCTGGTGCAGCAATTCGAGCAAAAGACCGGGCATCACGTCATCAATGCGTGGGGGCCGTCGATGGGCGCAACACCGCAGGCGGTGCCGAACCGCATCGCGCGCGGCGAGCCGGTCGATGTCGTTATCGGCGTGCGCGAGGCGCTGGATAAGCTCGCCGCGCGGGGCAAGCTTGTAAGCGAGACCGATCTTGCCAAGGCGCAGATCGGTGCGGTCGTGCGCGCCGGCGCGCCGCATCCCGATATTTCCAGCGTGGAGGCGTTCAAGCGCGCGCTCGAGAACGCCAAGTCGATCGCTTATTCCGACAGCGCCAGCGGCGTTTATATCCAGACGGTGATCTATCCGAAGCTCGGTGTCTCGGAGGCGGTGAAGGCAAAGAGCCGCATGATCCCCGCCGATCCCGTCGGCGAAGTGGTGGCGCGCGGCGAGGCCGAGCTCGGATTCCAGCAAATAAGCGAGCTGAAGCCGGTGAAGGGCGTCGATCTCTTAGGGCCGATCCCGGCGGACATCCAGAAGGTAACGACGTTTACTGCGGGCCTCGCCGCGAGCGCCAAGGAGCGGGAGGCCGGCGAGGCGCTGATCGAGTTTTTGGCGGCGCCGGAGGCGATCGATGCGATCCGCAAGAGCGGCATGGAGCCAGCGAGAGGGGAGTAGGGCCCACATCCCCGGACGCCTGAAGCGAAGCGCAAGGCGATCCGGGGTCCAGGGGCAGATGCGTTTGCTCTAGGTCCCGGATCGCGCTTCACGCGTCCGGGAATGTGGCGCCTTGCACTCCGCGCCCCGCCTCCCTAAAACCCGCTGCTTCCCTTACGCCGGCTGGTTTCGGCGAGTGAGCTGGAGCGATCATGATCAACGTCACCTTTCCCGACGGCGCGTCGCGCGCCTATGAGCCCGGCGCCTCAGGCCTCGACATTGCCAAATCGATCTCGCCTTCTCTTGCCAAGCGCACCGTGGCGATGCTGCGCGACGGCGCGCTCGCCGATCTCGCCGATCCAGTCGACCGCGACGCCAGACTCGAGTTCATCTCGCGCGACGACCCACGCGCGCTCGAGCTCATCCGCCACGATGCCGCGCACGTGATGGCCGAGGCCGTGCAGGACTTGTTTCCCGGCACGCAGGTGACGATCGGGCCGGTGATCGAGAACGGCTTTTACTACGATTTCTTCCGCAACGAGCCGTTCACGCCGGAGGACTTTCCGGCGATCGAGAAACGCATGCGCGAGATCATCGCGCGCGACAAGCCGTTCACCAAAGCGCTGTGGTCGCGCGACAAGGCGCGGAGCTGGTTCGAGACGCATGGCGAGGCTTTTAAAGTCGAGCTCGTCGAGGCGATCTCGCCGGATCAGGATTTAAAGATCTACAAGCAGGGCGACTGGCTCGATCTCTGCCGCGGTCCGCACATGACTTCGACGGGCAAGATCGGCAACGCCTTCAAGCTGATGAAGGTCGCCGGCGCGTATTGGCGCGGCGATTCCAATAGGCCGATGCTGTCGCGCATTTATGCAACAGCCTTCGCACGCCAGGAAGAGCTCGACGCCTATTTAAAGCAGCTCGAAGAGGCCGAGCGCCGCGATCATCGCCGCTTGGGACGCGAGATGGACCTCTTCCATTTCCAGGAGGAGGGGCCGGGCACGGTCTTCTGGCATCCGAAGGGCTGGACCCTGTTCCAGACGCTGATCGCCTATATGCGCCGTCGCCTCGCCGGCGATTACAGCGAAGTCAACGCGCCGCAAGTGCTCGACAAGGCGTTATGGGAAACGTCCGGCCATTGGGGTTGGTATCGCGACAACATGTTCATGGTGAAGCCGGCGGGCGACGATCCCGACGACGAGCGCACGTTTGCGCTAAAGCCGATGAACTGCCCGGGTCACGTGATGATTTTCAAGCATGGCCTGCGCTCCTATCGCGAGTTGCCGCTGCGCATGGCGGAGTTCGGCCTGGTGCACCGCTACGAGCCGTCGGGAGCCATCCACGGCATCATGCGCGTGCGCGCCTTCACGCAGGACGACGCGCACATCTTCTGCACCGAGGACCAGCTTGCCGACGAGTGCATGAAGATCAACGATCTGATCTTATCGGTGTACCACGATTTCGGCTTCGACCGCATCGTCGTAAAACTGTCGACGCGGCCGGAGAAGCGCGTCGGCACCGACGCGATGTGGGACCACGCCGAAGCGGTGATGGGCCGCGTGCTCGATGACATCAAGGCGCGACACGGCAATATCGTGGCGACGTCGATCAATCCCGGCGAGGGCGCGTTCTACGGGCCGAAATTCGAGTACGTGCTGCGCGACGCGATCGGCCGCGAATGGCAGTGCGGCACGACGCAGGTCGATTTCAACCTGCCGGAGCGCTTCGGTGCCTTCTACATCGCGCCGAACAGCGAGAAGACGGTGCCGGTGATGATCCATCGCGCGATCTGCGGCTCGATGGAGCGCTTCATCGGCATTTTGATCGAGCATTTCGCCGGCCATCTGCCGCTGTGGCTGTCGCCCTTACAGGCGGTCGTCTGCACGATCACGCAGGAGGCCGACGAGTACGCGCACGAGCTGATCGCGGCGGCGCGCAAACGCGGCCTGCGCGTCGAGGGCGATCTGACCAACGAGAAGATCACCTACAAAGTGCGCGAGCACTCGCTGGCGAAAGTGCCGGTGCTGCTCGTCGTCGGCCGCAAGGAGGCGGCGGAGCGCAGTGTGTCGATCCGAAGGCTCGGCTCGCAGGCGCAGGTGCCGATGGGCTTCGACGAGGCGCTCAGCGCGCTCGCCGACGAGGCGACGCCCCCGGACGTGCGGCGCGAGCGCGGCGAGGGGCTGCGCGAAGCGGCGGAGTGAGAGCGGAACGAAAACACTTCCTATCGGGGCGGTCGATCGAGCTCCAATATGCACTTGGCATCGCTTGGAATGTCGCTGCTGACTGGCGGCTTGGGGTAGTATTGGGTATTTTGCTGAACGTCTATTGCGGTCTGCTCATCCGTCAGCAGCATGATCAGCTTCAAGGCTTCGTCCAATCCCGAGGAGATGCCGCCGCCGGTCAGACGGTTGCGATCGAGCCAAAAGCGGGGATAGCCCTCCGCGACTGTCACGTTCTTGAAGTACTTTTCAAAACACGGAATGAAATACCAGTGCGTTGTCGCTTTATAGCCATCGAGCAGGCCCGCGCCAGCGAGAAGCATCGCGCCTTCGCACACCGAGCAGACGTACCGCGCGTTCTTTGCCTGGTCCCGGAGGAAGTTCAGGTAGGCGCCATTGGCGTTGATGAGCTTGGAGAGCATAGGCGGATCGCCGCCGGGCACCCAAAGCGCGTCATACTTGTTCCCGGCCTGCTTGAATGTCTTGTCCACTTGAAAGGAGAAGGCGTCACGGAATTTCTGCGGCCCCATTTTTCCGCGACGACATCTGCGTCGATCTTCGCCCATCGGAACATTTCGTATGGCCCGGTGACATCCAGCATGTCGACCGAATCGTAAACCGGCATCCCAATGCTCGTCATATCGCCCTCGCTTGAGAACCTGAGGTCAGCCCCGTTCAGGGCTCATGAAATATATACACGATTCCAGTGACAACTCAAAGATGCGGGCTGAGGAGGCCGAGAGGGGGCTAGAAGTCGGCGCTTATCCCCGCCGCCTTGGCCGCATCCTTCTGCGCAGCGTCGGCGCGCTGAAATCCTTCGCGCTGCCTCAGCCGCTCCCAATAGGCACGCACGGCGCCCGGCAGCTTCTCGCTTAAGCCATTATAATGCGAGAGCAGCAGCGCATAGCCGACCGAAATATCCGCAGCGGTAAATCTCCCGGCGCAGAGATAGTCGGAGCTTGCGAGGGTCGCTTCCGCCATACGCAGCCGGCCATAGAAGAAACGCGCATAATCGTCCACGACCTGCGGCTGGCGGCGTTCGTCAGGCTCGATACGCGAATAGCGCAAGACGATGGCCTCGGGAAACGTCAGCGTCGCCTCGCCGAAATGCAGAAAATTCAAGAAAGCGCCGTAAGTCGGTTCGTGCGGCTCAACCGCAAGCGGGCTTGGGCCGTAGCGCGTCGCAAGGTATTGGCAGATCGCCGCAGATTCCGTCATACGCGTGTCGCCGTCGAGCATCAGCGGGATCGTGCCGAGCGGGTTGATCTGCAAATACTCCCGCGCATGAACGCGTGGGGGAAAGGGCAGGATTTTCAATTCGTACGGCAGCCGCATCTCCTCCAGCGTCCAGAGGACGCGGAACGAGCGGGCGTTCATGCAATGGTACAGGGTGATCATTGGAAAGCTTCCACATCCCCGGACGCCGGAGGCGATCCGGGGTCCAGGAGCAAATGACGGAATTGCGGGCGTTTGCCCCTGGGTCCCGGATGGCGCTCCGCGCCTCCGGGAAAGTGGATCGCAGCGATCACAGCCGCATCTGCCGGCTCGCCAGATCTTTCATGATTTCCTCCGTGCCGCCGCCGATCGCATTGACCTTCACCTCGCGATAGATGCGCTCGACCTTGTACCCGCGCATATAGCCGGCGCCGCCGAAAATCTGCACGGCTTCGGAGGCGCAGTAAGCCATGGTCTGCGTCGCCTGATTCTTCAGCATGCAGATATCCGCGATCGGGTTTTCGCCATTCGACGCGCCAGGTCAGCATTTCCAAAAAGGGCCTGCGTCGCCGCGACGCGCTGCGCCATGTCGACGAGCTTGTGGCGGATCACCTGATGCTCGCTTAAAGGTTTGCCGAACGTGTGGCGCTCGCGCGCATGGGCGATCGCCTCGTCGAGGCAGACGCGCGAAAAACTTGCGCAGGACGACGCCATGCCGAGCCGCTCGTCGTTGAACTTCAGCATGATCGTCTTGAAGCCCGCACCTTCCTCGCCAATCAGGTTCTCGGCCGGCACGCGGCAATCCTCGAATAGAGGGTCGCGGTATCGGACGCCCACCAGCCCATCTTCTTCAAAGGCGTGCGCGAGAAGCCGGGGCGGTCCCGCTCGATCAACAGCAAACTAACACCCGCGGCGCCGGGACCGCCGGTACGCACCGCGACGGTGTAATAATCCGCCCGCATGCCCGAGGTGATGAACGTTTTCTGCCCGTTCACCACATAATCGTCGCCGTCGCGCCGCGCGCTCGTTTGCAGGCGCGCCACGTCGGAACCGCCGCCGGACTCGGTAATCGCCAGCGCGGAAATCTTCTCGCCGGACAGAATCTGCGGCAGAACGCGCCGCTTCATTTCCTCCGAGCCACGCCGCGCGATCGGCGGCGCGCCGATCGTATGCGACATCAAGGACGCGCAAATGCCGCCGGCGCCGCAACGCGCGAGTCCTTGGCTAGCGACGAGCCGCATGAAGCGGTCGCAGGCGATGCCGCCATATGCCTCGGGGAAACCGAGCTGCAGCAGGCCGATTGCCGCCGCCTTGCGATAAAGCTCGCGCGGAAATTCTTCCGCCTCATCCCACTGCGTGGCGAAAGGTTCAATCTCTTTCTTGACGAAACGCCGCACCGTTTCGCGAAAGGCTTCGTGCTCCGGCCGATAGAATGGATTCAGCGCCGGACGCGCCGGCGCCCGCACTTCAATATTCACTGCGCCGCTTCCAACGTGCGGGCGATTGCCTTGCGCAATTCGTATTTGAGCACTTTTCCAACAGTATTCCGCGGCAGCGCGCTCATAATCTCCAAGCGGCGGGGCAGCTTGTAGCGCGCCAGCGACTCGCCGGCGAAGGCGCGCAACTCCTCGAGAGTGAGCGACTGCCCAGGCTTCAGCGCCGTGACCGCGACGACGCACTCGCCCCATTTCTCGTCGGATTCGCCGATGACGGCGATCTCGGCGATGGCCGGATGCTTGAACAGCACGCTCTCGACCTCGGCGGGATAGACGTTCTCGCCGCCCGAGATGATCATGTCCTTGCTGCGATCGCAGATCGTCAGAAAGCCCTCGCCATCGAGATACGCAATGTCGCCGGTGCGGAACCAGCCGTCGGCATCGATCACGGCGGCGGTATCTTCCGGCCGGTTCCAGTAGCCGGCCATCACGTTCGGGCCGCGCACCATGACCTCGCCTGGTGCGCCCGGCTCGTGCACGATCTCGCCGTCGCCGTCGACGAGCTTTATCTCGGTGAATAACGGCGTACGCCCCGACGAGCCGAGTTTGGAGAAACTAAATTCCGGCGCCAGGAACGACACCATGGGCGACGTCTCGGTCAGCCCATAACCCTGCTGCATCGGCACGCCGCGCTCGCCATAAAGCCGCAGCAGTGGCTCGGGGCAAGGGGCGCCGCCGCAGACCGCGACGCGCAATGACGAGAGATCGGCGGTCGCGAAATCCGGATGCAGGCTCATGAACTGAAACATTGCCGGCACGCCGAAAAACGTGGTGACGCGATGCTCTTCGATCGCCGCAAGCGTGCGGCCGGGATCGAAGGCGCGCTGCAGCACCACCTCGCCGCCTTTCTGCAAGGTGGCGAGCGTCAGCACATTCAAGCCGCCGATATGGAACATGGGCGCGCATGTCAGTGTGACGTCGTTCTGCTCGAAGTCGATCGTGTGCATCGCATTGGCGTTGTTCCACCAGATATTGCCATGCGTCAGCATCGCGCCTTTCGGCCGCCCGGTCGTGCCTGATGTGTACATGATGACCGCAACATCCTCGGGCGCGGTAGCGAACGGAGCCACGGTCGCGCCGCTCGCCGGCGCATCGAGGCGTTCCCAGCGCGCAGCGTCGGATTGTGTCGTGAGGAAATGCCGTACCGTCCCGAGCTCCCCGCGCACGCTGTCGATGACCGGCCGATGCGCGGGGTCGGCAATCAGCACCTCGGCGCCGCAGTCGGAAACTATGAACGCGATTTCCGGCCCCGTCAGCCGGAAATTCAGCGGCACAAAAATCGCGCCGAGCCGGGCGGCGGCAAACAACGTGATCAAAAAATCCGGCTGGTTCTGGCCGAGAAAAGCGACGCGGCTGCGATGCGCGACGCCGAGTCCGGCGAGACGCGCGGCATATTGCTCGATCAGCGCCTGTGTCTCGCCGTAGGTTGCCGTCGCGCCCTCGAACGTGAGCGCGCGGCGCTCGGGCGTGCGCAAGGCGCGCTGCAGGAACCAGTTGGCGAGGCTGATATCGGCGTGCATGATGATCTCTCCCCTGTTTTGCGCCGCTCTTGCCGGCGGCTTCTTCTCTCGCGGGCGGCCCTCAGCAGGGCCATCGCGGGATGTGCAATCGCTTGAAAAGCTTTGTGTAATTTGAACTTGAGAAGCAGGCCCAAGTCAACGATGATGCGCCGCCGCCCACGAAAAGAGCTCGAAAACAGCCTCTATGCCCATCCTCGCATCCGCGATCGTTAGAGAAAGCGAAAGCTACCGCGCCAATCGCGCCGCGCATCTCGCGCTGATCGACGAATTCCGCACGCTCGAAGCGAAGGTGCGCGAGACGTCGAACCGGGCGGAAAAAAAATTCCGCTCGCGCGGGCAATTGCTGCCGCGCGAACGCGTCAGCCTCGTGCTCGACCGCGACATGCCGTATCTCGAATTATCGACGCTGTGCGGCCTCGGCATGAACGAGGATGATGGCACCGACAATGTGTACGGCGGCGGCTCGATTGCCGGGATCGGCTTCATTTCCGGCGTGCGCTGCGTCGTCACGGCGAATGATTCCGGCATCAAGGGCGGCGCCTCGCATCCGATGGGCGTCGAGAAGTCGCTGCGCATCCAGACGATCGCGCTGCAGAACAAGCTGCCCTATGTGTCGCTCGTCGAAAGCGCCGGCGCCAATCTTTTCCTGCAGGCGGAAATGTTCGTGAAGGGCGGCGGCACCTTCGCCAACATGTCGCGGATGTCCGCGGCCGGCATTCCGGTGATCTCGATCGTCCACGGCTCGTCGACGGCGGGCGGCGCATATCAGACCGGACTTGCCGATTATATCGTGCTCGTGCGCAAGCGCTCGAAAGTGTTTCTCGCCGGGCCGCCGCTGCTCAAAGCCGCCACCGGTGAGATCGCGCATGAAGAAGCGCTCGGCGGCGCCGAGATGCATGCGGTGACGACCGGCCTCGGCGAATATCTCGCAGAAGACGATGCCGACGCGCTGCGCATCGCTCGCGACATCATCGCGAAAATGGCATGGAACGACAATCTGCCTTTCCGCGCGCCGCGCGCTTACAAGCCGCCGCGCTACGATGCGGAGGAGCTCATCGGCATCGTTCCCGTCGATTATCGTAAGCCTTATGAAGTGCGCGAAGTCATCGCGCGCATTGTGGACGATTCCGATTTTCTCGATTTCAAGCCGCTCTATGGGGCATCGACGGTGTGCGGTCACGCCGCGATCGAAGGGCAGCCGATCGGCATTCTCGCCAATAACGGCCCGATCGATTCCAACGGTTCGACCAAGGCGGCACAATTTATTCAGCTCTGCTGCCAATCCGGCACGCCGCTCGTCTTTCTGCAGAACACGACCGGCTACATGGTCGGCGTCGAGGCGGAGGAATCCGGCATCGTCAAGCACGGGTCGAAGATGATCCAGGCGGTGACCAACGCGACGGTGCCGAAACTCACGTTGCAGATCGGGGGCTCGTTCGGCGCCGGCCATTACGGCATGTGCGGGCGCGCTTTCGGCCCGCGCTTCGTCTTCTCCTGGCCGAACAATCGCATCTCTGTCATGGGCGGCGAGCAGGCGGCACGTGTGCTGACCATCGTTGCCGAAGAGGGCGCGCGCGTCCGCGGCGAGAGTCCGGATCGCGCCAAGCTCGATGCAATTTCGCAGCGGGTGGTGAAGAGCTATGACCGCGAGTCGACGGCGCTGTTTGCCACCGCGCGATTGTGGGACGACGGTTTGATCGACCCGCACGATACGCGCCGCGTGCTGTCCTTCTGTCTTGCCACGGCCATGGAAGGTGAGCGCCGCATGCTGCATCCGAACACGTTCGGCGTCGCGAGGATGTGATGGCGGAGCTTCCCGCAACCAAGGTGATTCGTCTCGATCGCCGCGGCTTTCGCCTCATCGCGACGATCGACGATCCGGCGACGCGCAATGCCATGACGGACGAATTGGTCGCCGATCTCTTCGCCGTTCTTGACGCCACAAAGGACGATCGCTCGATCCGCGTGCTCGTGCTGCAAGGCGCCAACGGGGCGTTCTGCGCCGGCGCCAACTTGAAAGGCAATCTCGCGCGGCTGAAAGCCGACGTGAAGCTCGACGAGACCGATCCGATTTTGACCGCCAATCGCCGCGGCGGCGAGCTTTACGCGAAGCTGAACGCGCATCCGATGCTGGTCATTGCGATCGTCGATGGGCCGGCCTTCGGCGGCGGCCTCGGCCTCACCTCATGCGCCGACATTGTGCTGGCGACGCCGCGCGCGCGTTTCGCTTTGTCGGAGACGGGGCTCGGCATTCCGCCGGCGCAGATCGCGCCTTATGTCGTCGCGCGCGTCGGCCTGAAACATGCGCG
>Ga0164307_10001184_pt1 | contig 11735 bp, 7 predicted proteins | sample Whisoiple_243_MG_FD_110214 | JGI IMG/M metagenome (GOLD analysis project Ga0164307, IMG submission 110214) | Soil microbial communities amended with fresh organic matter from upstate New York, USA - Whitman soil sample_243_MG | ecosystem: Environmental > Terrestrial > Soil > Unclassified >...
AACCATTGCCTCCGTCATTGCGGAGAGAGCCCCCACCCCAACCCTCCCCCGCAAGCGGGGGGGGGGGGAAGAGAAGCCCTCATCATGAAATTCCAGCTCTCCTGGCTGAAGGAACATCTCGACACCGAAGAGCCCCTGGAAAAGCTCGCCGACAAGCTCACCATGATCGGCCTCGAGGTCGAGCATATCGAGGACAAGGCCAAGGCGCTGGCGGCATTCTCGATCGCTCGCGTGATTTCGGCCGAGCCGCATCCCAACGCCGACCGCCTGCGGGTCTGCATGGTCGATACCGGCGACGGCGCCGCCCCCGTGCAGGTGGTCTGCGGCGCGCCGAACGCGCGGGCGGGGCTGGTCAGCGTGTTCTCGCCGCCGGGCACCTTCATTCCCGGCAAGAACATCACGCTCGGCGTCGGCACCATCCGCGGCGTCGAAAGCCGCGGCATGTTGTGTTCGGCGGCCGAATTGCAGATTTCGGAAGATCACGACGGCATCATGGAATTGTCCGCCGACGCGCCGATCGGCGCCGGCTATGCGCAATGGGCCGGTCTCGGCGATCCCCTGATCGAAATCAACCTCACGCCAAACCGGCAGGACTGCACCGGCGTGCACGGCATCGCGCGCGATCTTTCCGCCGCTGACATGGGTAAGTTCAGGGATCCCGGTATCAAACCGATCAAGGGTGAATTCCCCTGCCCGGTGAAGGTCACCGTCGAGGAACCCGGATTGTGCCCCGGTTTTGCGCTGCGGCTGGTACGCGGTGTCAAGAATGGTCCGTCGCCGGCCTGGCTGCAGCAGCGGCTGACCTCGATCGGCCTGCGCCCGATCAATACGCTGGTCGACATCACCAACTTCATGACCTACGACCGCGCCCGGCCGCTGCATGTGTTCGATGCTGCGAAAGTGAAAGGCAATCTGACCGTGCGGCATGCACGCGACGGTGAACAATTGCTGGCGCTCGACGGCCGCACCTACACGCTGGATTCCAGCGTCTGCGTAATCGCAGACGATCATGGCGTCGAATCGCTCGCCGGCATCATCGGCGGCGAGGCCTCGGGCTGCGACGAGAACACCACCGAGGTGCTGATCGAATCCGCGCTGTGGAACGAGATCAACATCGCGCAAACGGGTCGCAAGCTCGGCATCAATTCGGATGCACGGTATCGCTTCGAGCGCGGCGTCGATCCGGCCTTCATGGTGCCCGGACTTGAAATGGCGACCCGGCTGGTGATGGAATTGTGCGGCGGCTCGCCGTCGGAGAACGTGGTCGTCGGCAAGCAATTCGGCGAGGACCGTGTGATCGATTTTCCGCTCACGGAAGTGAAACGCCTCGCCGGCATCGACCCGCCGATGTCCGAGATGAAGCGCATCCTCACCCATCTCGGCTTCATGATGGCCGGCCCGGGCCCAGTCGTGAAGATCGCGGTGCCTTCCTGGCGCACCGACGTCCAGGGCAAGGCCGACATCGTCGAGGAGATCGTGCGCATCGTCGGCGTCGACAAGGTGCCGATGACGCCATTCGAACGCGGCGACGAACCGCGCAAGCCGGTCCTGAGCGCGATCCAGTTGCGCACCCGCCGCGCCAAGCGCGCGCTTGCCGCGCGCGGCATGGTCGAAACGGTGACCTGGTCGTTCATCGCAAAGCCAGCCGCTGATCTGTTCGGCGGCGGACAGGCCGAGCTCGCGCTCGCCAATCCCATTGCCTCCGATCTATCGGATATGCGACCGAGCCTGCTGCCGGGTCTTGTCGGAGCAGTGCAGGCCAATAACGACCGTGGCTTTGCCGACCTGGCGTTATTCGAGGTCGGACAGATCTTCAGGGGCGACCGTCCGCAAGACCAGTTCATCGCGGGCGCCGGTATTCGCCACGGCTTTGCGTCGGGCAGGGGTATTGGACGGCACTGGTCGGGCACGGCTGCGGCCGATGCGCTCGACGCCAAGGCCGACGCGTTCGCCGTGCTGGCCGCGGCTGGTGCGCCGATGCAGGCGCTGCAAATCGTGCCGGGCGGCGCGAACTGGCTACATCCCGGACGTTCCGGCACCATCCAGATCGGTCCGCAGAGCATCCTCGGATATTTCGGTGAGCTGCATCCGCGCGCGGTCGAAGCACTTGGCGCCGACGGTCCGCTGATGGCGTTCGAGGTGATCCTCGATCGTATCCCCGATGCCAAGCAGAAACCGACCCGCGCCAAGCCGGTGCTCGAACTGTCGGCCTTCCAGCCGGTCGCACGCGACTTCGCCTTCATCGTCGATCGCGGTGTGCGCGCCGGCGACATCGTGCGCGCGGCGCAAGGCGTGGACAAGAAGCTGATCACGGCGGTCACGGTGTTCGACGTCTATGAAGGCAAGGGCATCGATGACAGCAAGAAGTCGGTCGCGATCGCGGTGACGATCCAGCCCCGCGAAAAGACCCTGACCGATCAGGAGATCGACGCCGTCGCGGCGAAGATCGTAGCGGAAGTGACCCGGAAGACCGGCGGCAGCTTGCGCGCCTGATTTCCCGCCGCTGTCATCATCGGATTGCCCGCTTGATGGCGTGCTGCGTTGATTCTGCCGCGCCTGCCGGAGAAATCTGTCGAAGGATCTGATGCACCTGGCGCTGCCCGTATAAATTCTCCATGTCAATCGATCGGCGACCACATCGGTCTAGCGACATGCGCCGGCGCGGCGCGGCGGCGATGCTTCGCGGCCGGCGCCGGCGCCGCGACGGGTTCGGTATTCCTGAGCGCGCCGATTTTCCGCAACGCCGCGTCGGCGGCGCGATCTCCGCTTTCCCAGGCGCCATCGACCGTGCCCCACAAGGTTTCGTGCGTTGCCTCGCCGGCGAGGAACATGCAGCCGATCGGCTCGGTCAGGATTTTTCGCGACGGCTGCCCGCCCGGCGTTGCCGCCGACATCGCGCCCAGCGCAAACGGCGCGGCATTCCAGCGCGTCGCAACGGTCTTCTTCACAGCCGAAGCGACATCGCTACCGAACAGTTTGGTCAACCACTCCACCGCGAAAGCCGCCATCGCCGCATCTCCCTGCGCCGACAGGTCGCGGCCGAACGAGCCCGCGACCTCGACCAGGCATAGCGAGGAACCGCCGACATTGGCGAACAGCATGGCGGTCCGCGTCGAATTGCTCTGCTCGATGACGACATCGTCACGCGCCAATCCCACCGGATTGCCCGGCAGTTGCAACGCAATGCGATCGTAACTGCCGAGACTCAATCTCGACGCCGCATCGAACTGGCGCTTGGGAATATCGGGCGTGAATTTGATGTTGCCCGCGACCAGCACATTGCTCGATACCGTGATGATGGCGGCGCGCGCGGCGATCTTGCCCGACGGCGTGTCCACCGTGACGTCGCGGCCGTTCCAGGTGACGCGGTTTGCCGGCGTCGAAAGCGCCAGCGGCAAATTGCCGCCGAGCCTCGTCATCAGCGTGCCCAGGCCCTGGCGGCAGCCGATCGCATCGGTGCGGTCCTGCGCGTGCGCCCTGTCGATCGCGGAAATGTCCTTCAAATCCTTGCCGGTGGCATTGGCGCCGAGCACGAATTCCGCCGTCGCGGCCCAGTCGCCGAGATCTTTCGGCAGCACGGCGGCGCATGGCACATCGGCCTTGCCGCGCGAGGCGTCATCGATGGCGCGGTTGGCGCGGACGAGAGCTGCCAGAAATTCCTCGGTTTCGCCGGCCCGCGCGTTACGACGGCCGACGCGAATCTTCTGACCCAAGGGCGCCACGGAGACGTCGAGCCCGGCATTGCGCGCGAGCTTGACCATCGGGTTGGTGTCGGGATTATACAGCCAGCGCGCGCCACGATCGAACGGCGTGTCGAAGGTCGTGCTGTCGGTGACGCAACGGCCACCGCTCTGGGTCGACGCCTCGATCACGATCACCTTGCGATTCGCGGCCATGACCCGCCGCGCCGCGGCGATCCCCGCCGCGCCAGCGCCGATCACGACAATATCGGCCTCACGTGGCAACGGCGTTCCCCAGGCACGCCCGCCGAGCGCCGGCATCGCCGCAAAGCCAGCGGACGCCGACAGAAAATCGCGGCGCGTCAATGTCATGTCATGGTTTCCGAAATTTTGAAAAAGACAAAGCTCCCGATCCGGCGGTTCAAGATTTCGGGCCTCGGCGGCCTCTCCGGCGAAGCTTACCTTGGTAAAAACCAAATGGAATCAGTGGCTTCCGGCGTCTCCCGGGATCCGAGGCAGGGGAATTCCGGATCGCGTAGGGGGTCATAGCTTGCCGCATCCCGATACAGGCGGCAACCGTTTTGGTGAATCAATCATGATTGATCCGGGTCGGGCATGAACCAAATGGCAACGGCTTTCGGCCATGCTAGGGAAGGGAAAAGCGGCCGAAAAGGCCGTTCGGGGACGAACATGGGCGTGGTGCTCGACATTATCGGCAAGTGGATCTCGGCCTACCTGCAAAAGGAAGTGCCGGGTTACGAGCCGTTCACACCAAGCGATCCGGAACATCTGCGCGGCATCATCGAACAGGGCGACGTGTTGCTGGTCGAAGGCAACAACCGCATCTCCGGCATCATCAAATACCTCACGCAATCGACCTGGTCGCACGCCGCGCTTTTCGTCGGTCCGATCGACGGCGCCGTCGAACCGGACGGCGAGCCGCACGTGCTGATCGAGGCCAATATCGGCGAAGGCGTGACGTCGTCGCCGCTGTCGAAATATCTCCCCTATCACACCCGGCTCTGCCGCCCCGTCGGCCTGACATTCGAGGATCGCTATACGGTGTGCCGCTACGCGATCAACCGGATCGGCTTCGGCTACGACACCAAGAACATCATCGACCTGATGCGCTATCTGATTCCGCTGCCGATACCGCAGCGCTGGCGGCGGCGCATGATCGCGTTCGGATCCGGCGATCCGACCAAGATCATCTGCTCGGCCCTGATCGCGCAGGCGTTCGACGCCGTCCGCTATCCGATCCTGCCCAAGATCACCCGCGCCGCTAGCCGCAAGGCCCGGCGCGAAATCCTGCATATCCGCGATTCCTCGCTGTACATGCCGCGCGATTTTGACATCTCGCCCTACTTCGAAATCGTCAAACCCACCATCGTGCATGGTTTCGACTACACGGCCTTGCACTGGGCCGACAAGCAAAAGCCGCTCCAGGAGGTAGCCGGCGAATCCGACGTGTTTCCAGAAACCATCCACTCGCCGCCGCTTGCTCCTGAAACGATTGACCAGAAGGCGCCGCATCCGGCTGCGGAAGTAACCGTGACGGTCGAAACGACGCTGGTCGAGCGCGTCGTCACCGTCACCGAACATTTGTCGGACCGCGACAGGGATGAGTTTGCCGATTGAGGGCTGCTGCCATTGCGGCGGTAGACGCGCTTCCTCATCGTGCCAGGTGGAACAAAAGAACTCTGGTCATATCAGCGAAACGATTATCCTGACGTCGGCGCCTGCGCGAGGGCGACGAGATGTGACGTGTCGTTCTCGCGGCAGCCTCTGCCCGAGTTTTGCAAAAAAGCTCCGACCTTCAAGAGAAGGCGCAGGAAACGCCGGATGCACGGTGCACCCGCAGCCTCGTGTGCAGAAAAAAGCACACGAGTTAGAAACCACAGGTTCACCGAAAAACACCGGCGTTTCCTGCGCAATGGTTTTAACGGTTTCCTTCGCGCTCTCCTTGGTGACCGGGCTTTGTTGTCACCATCGCCGGCGTGATGCCAAGAAAAACTCCAGGCATCATCGTCAACTTGACGCCAGCGTCGGGGCGTCAGGACCACACGACTTCGCCGTACGCCAGCCTCGCCGTTCGTCCACGCGCATCAAGCACGCGACGACGTGACCCGCGTCCACCGCATCCCGCTCCAACGTTCGTGACGATGGCCAACGCCCCTCTCTCCGGAACAGGACGCACAGCAAAGGCAACTGATTTGCCGGAAAAGAAAAGCGGAAATTTTCTCGCTGCGAGGCTGGACAGGCCAAATCACCTTCGAATCACGAGCAAAAATCGCTTCACGGCAACGCGCATCCGCATCCTGAGACCGATCCCGATTTCCAGTTCGAACTCGACTTTGCGGAGAAGGGCGGCGATTTCCACTGACGACGCCTGTTAAAACTTCACAACGGTCCGCAGCCCGAACACGGCCGCGTCTTTCAAAACCTTGCCAGGATTCGATCCGAGCGGATTCGCCGGGGTGGGTAATGTATTGAAAATTCGGTTGCAGCGTCCAGCCGGGTTTGACTTCGTATTGATATACGGCGGTCACCAGCGACTCGAAACTGCGAACCGGCCAGCTCGGCCCGAACATTTGCTGGAAATCGCCGTCCAGCGTGCGGGCATTAGACGACACCCGTGCGTATCCGCCGGCAATTCCGAACTTGTCCTTCGGACGCTGGTCGCTCAAACCGATGAATTCGATGCCGGCATCGGCGTAGATATCGATAAGGTTGCGATCTGAGGGACTATAGGAAACCCGTCCGAACACGCCGATACCGCGGTCTTCATCGTTGCCCGCGCGATAGACCTTTTGCTCGATCACCGAATAGATTCCGTAGTCACCGAACAAAGTCGCCGGAGCGCCGCCACTGGCGGGATCGGCCAGGGAAAGTCCCGTCGGGCCGAATCGCTCGTCGGTGAACGTACCGAAATGTCGCCAGCCGCCGATCTTGAATTTGCCGTCGAGGCCCGGGTCGCCTTTTTTTCCATTCCAGAGAAATTGCACTTCGGCCAGCACGAGAGGCGGATCGTTGACGCGGAAATTGACGCCATATCGATCGCGCAGCTGGGGATCGTCAGAACCAGGACCCGCCGCATCGCCATCGAACACCGCGCCGATGAGAGTAAGATGGTCGGACACATCCGCGCGGAGGCGTGTTCCCATTGTCGCCAACGGGGGTGAGGGGCCGCCGCTCGGCAGGTTCTGCGAAAGGATTGCCGGCCATCCCAGCGAAGCATTGGTGAAGACGTCGGAATATTTGGCGGTCATGAACTCGGTATCCGCCGCCAATTGGCCGGCCCGGAGCGCGAGCTTGGTCCCCCATTTCTGCTCGAACCAGATTTCATAAAGGCGCGTCGTCGGAATAGCCTCTATTCCGCTGACGACGAGGAAGTTGAAGAGAGCGCCACGCGAGAGGCCGCCGGCATCGATCTGAAAGACATTGGCGTGAAACGTAAGTTGCTTGAGCCCGACAAGCTTTTCGAAGTCGACGTCTGCTGCGAAGTTAATCCGGTCCTCATAGACAGCGCTTTGCTTAAGCCCCCCGGAAGGATTGCCCAGCACTTCACCGATATAGGTAACGGCGAATTTCGCCCCCTGCTTTTCGAACGGGTTCGGTAACAGGCCGAGCGTGGATTCTTCGACCGTGCTTTCGCCCGTATCGGGATCTGCCGGCTTCAGGTCATCGGTCTTTTTGTCCTCTTGAGCCGATGCAATGCCTATTGCGCCGACAAGAAGCAATACCGACAGAATCCATCTGTCCCATCAGACTGCCGATTCAAAAATCCATATGTTGCAGCTTTTGCAGACATGGACAACGCGGAACCCGGCCCGACGCACATCTTGGGTAGGGGGAGACGGCGTGGCTTAAGCAGACGCATCGTCCTTTTGCGATCTGAGATCGCGGGCAATGCTCTCCAGCGGCGTGCCCTTGGTCAGTTCGCTGTTTTCGGCGTCCTGCGACAGATCGATATCGAACTTCCTTGCGATCTCGCCCAGCGCCTTGAGGATGCTGGTGGCTTTCTTTTCCGCAAGCAGATTGATCTGAAGGTCGAGGTGATTTCGCCATTCGGATTGAAGGGTCATGGCGTTTTGCCGGATCAGTACGAACGAGGTCAGCAGCACCGCTTCAAGGGCGAGCACGAGAGACAGGAGAGGGAAGGGATAGGGATCGAATCGGGATGCGGCGTAAGCGTTCCACAGAACCCAGAATATGACGAACGCGACCTGCGAGATCACGAAATAGACGGTCCCGACGAACCATCCTATTTTGTGCGAGCCCCTGTGGAGCGACGACAATCGCCGTTCATCCTCTTCTTCCAGCTTGATGATCGAAGAGATATTCCTGGAAACCGTCTGCCGTCTGCTATAGCTGTGGTCATTCATGCTGCTATTCAGTCACCAGGTCGGCCGCCCGTTTTGCCTTCTTGCCGGCGGTCTTAACGGTTTCTTCGCCGACCTTCTCCGCTTCGGCACGCCGCTCGCATTTGGTGCGGATTTCATCAAGCTCTTCGTCGGTCAGATGCTCGATCCCGACAAACGAATTGTGCGCCGCGCTCACCCGGATGAGTTCGTCGAGCTTTACCTGGATCGCCGCGCTATCGCGGTTCTGCGAATTCTGGATCAGGAAGACCATCAGGAAGGTGACGATCGTGGTGCCGGTGTTGATCACCAACTGCCATGTGTCCGAGTAATGGAACAGGGGACCGCTTAGCGCCCAGACCAGCACGACGGCGGCGGCAATCATGAACGTCAGCGCGCGTCCGGCAGCCTGAGAGGTCCGATTGGCTATGTCGCCAAACAGCTTTGCAATTCCTCCACCTTTACGTTTGGGCTCGGTCTTGCCGTCCGGTCGATCCCGGTTTGTCATTCGCATCTGAATCTGCTCGCGGGAGTTTGCCATGATTACCAAGGCAAACACCGATGGAACTGCAAAGTTCCGCTCCTGAAACCCAAGGGCGCCGCTCAGATTGAGATTAACCAGGCCTTTTCCGGATTCATCGATCGAGTTCCACGTCCTGAACTCGTCCTCTGTCGAACATCACGCCGCGACCGCGCGCCCACGGTCGGGCAACCCGGCGCGCGCAAGGCCACCATAGAGCTGCTCGTCCGGCATTTCCGAACGCAGGATCGCGCGCACCGCTACCAGCTTCTCGATGTCGATGCCGGTGGCGAAACCTTTGCTCTCGCACAGGAACACCAGGTCCTCGAACACGACATTGCCGGTAGCGCCGGGCGCGAACGGACAACCGCCGAGGCCACCGAGCGAGCCGTCAAGTATCCGCGCGCCGGAATCCAGCGCCGCCGCCGCGTTCGCAATGCCCATGCCGCGGGTGTCATGCAGGTGCACGCAGATCGGTTTCGATCCCGCGAGTTTCACCGCTGCCTTGGTCAGGTCGCCGACCGCCTTGGGACCGGCATAGCCGACGGTGTCGGCGATGCCGACCGCGTCGACGCCGGCCTCGAAGCATTTTTCTACCAGCCGAAGCACGTCATTCGGATCGACCGCTCCCGCTATCGAACAACCGAGCGCCATCGAGATTGCGGCATGGACGATCGGCTTGTGTTCGCTGGTATCGCGCAATTCGCACAGTCGCCTGACATTGGCGATCGCGGCATCGCGCGAACGGTTGGCGTTGGCCTGGCTGTGTTGCTCGGTCGCCGAAACCACGGAAGCGACTTCCGCAACGCCGGAAGCCAGCGCTTCGTTGACGCCGCGCTCATTGAACGCGAGCGCAATGCCGTGCGCGCCCGGAAGCGCGGCGACCGTTGCGACGATCTCCCGCACGTCGGCGAATTGCGGAAAGCTCTTCGCTGGCAGGAACGAGCCGACCTCGAAATGCCGCACGCCGGCGCGGTATTCATCACGGAGCCAGCGCTGCTTCGCCGCCGTTGAGGGGAATTTCTTCACGAGCTGCAGGCCGTCGCGCAAGCCGACTTCGCGCAGGACCACACGATCGGCGGAATACACGTCTTGAACCCTGGTCATGCATGCCTCCCCGCGACTTTGCCGAGTGCGGCTGATTTTTCCTGTTCGAGTTCGGCGCGAACCGTCTCGGTGTCAGCGCCGAGCACCGGCACTTTCAACCCTTCGCCGAGATTGCTGCCGTTCCACTCGATCGGAAGCGCCGGAACCCGGAACGCCCTGCCATTCGCATTGGTGTTGTTGACGAGGCCGCCCGGACGCAGCACATGCGGATCGGTCAACAGGTCCTCGGGCCGGTTGATCGGCGAGAAGCAGATATTGAGCCGATCCAGCCTGGCGGAAAGCTCCGCCACGTCGCAGCGCCTGATCTCCTCGGCGACGCGCGGAAGGATCCGGCTGCGCGCCATGATGCGGTCGGTGGTGGTGCGCAGACTTTGGTCTTCGGAAAATTCCTTGAGGCCGAACTCCCGGCAGAAGCTTTGCCAATGGCCTTCGGTCACCACGCCGATGAAGATGCGCTCGCCGCCGGCGGTGTCGAAAATATCGTAGATCGGCCAGGCGTGTTCGCGCTCCGGCATCGAGCGCGGTTTGTTGCCGGTCATCTCGTATTCGACCATGTGCTGGGCGACCAGGAACAGGCAGTTCTCGAACAGACCGATCCGGATGTCGGCGCCGCCGGCGCTCGCAGCACCGCTGCGCCTTTGATAGAGCGCAGCCAGGATCGAGATCACGCCGAACATGCCGCCCATGATGTCATTGGCCGAGGAGCCGACGCGCTGCGGCTTGTCGCGGGTTCCGGTCATCGCGGCAAGACCCGACATCATTTGCACGACCTCGTCGAGCGCAGGGCGATGTTCGTAGGGTCCGGACATGAAGCCCTTGTGTCCGGCGATGATCAAATGCGGATATTTCTTGCGCAGCTCTTCAGCGCCAAGGCCCTGCCTGTCGAGCTGGCCGTCGCGAAAGTTCTCCAGGAACACGTCGGCGCCGGCGAGCAGGTCGTGCATGAAGTCGCGGTCTTGCTGTTTCTCGAAATCGAGCACCACGCTGCGCTTGCCGCGGTTGAACAGCGGGAAGAACGACGTTCCCATGCCGCCGAGGCTGCGGGTCTTGTCGCCCGCCGGCGGCTCGACCTTGATCACCTCGGCGCCGAGCTGCGCCAGGATCATACCGCAGGTCGGTCCCATCACCATGTGGGTCATCTCGATGACCCGCACGCCCGCTAAAGGCAGTTCCTTGGGCAGTTCCTTGGGCAGGTCCTCGAGCGGGTCCTTGGGAAATTGGTTGGGCTGTTCCGTCCCTGTCATTTCGGCTCCCGTATCGATCCGCTCTTTGGCCTGACTTTAGATTAGGCTCTCGAGCGCGTTGTGGAAAATAGTATCTGTGGAAGGGCTCATTCAGGCCTGCATAATGCGAATGCGCAGCAGAGGGAGCCATGGGCCGCCGCGGCCTTGCGAAAAGCGGCGGCAAAATGGCTGATAACCTGCGCTCTTGCCGAAGCTGGCCGGCATCGCTACCTCCAGGGCTCGTTTTCGACATCTACCGCAAGGACCCGACCGTCATGCTGGACGCCGCCGTCAAGGCGCTATCGCAAATCCTGTCGCCGCCAATGCGCTCGATCCTGTGGCGATCGATTGGGCTCGCGCTGGTGCTGATCGTGGTGCTGGCGATTGGCCTGCAGCGGCTGTTGAGCTGGCTTGCCGGCTATAGTGAGGGCTGGGCCGAAGCGATGCTGGGTTCCGGCTTCCATACCCCGCTCGTTGCACTGGCCTGGATCATCTCGATCATCACCGGTGTCGGCGTGGTCGTGGGTGCGGTGTTTTTGATGCCCGCGATCACCTCGCTGGTGGCGAGCGTGTTCGTCGACGAGGTCGCCGACCATGTCGAGCGCGAGCATTATCCGGCGGAGCGGCCGGGAGTAGCGCTGCCGTTTGGTCTCGCGATGACCGAAGGCAGCAAGACCGCGCTGCTCACGGTGCTGGTCTATCTGATCGCGCTGCCGTTCGTATTCGTCGCCGGCGTCGGCTTCATCGCCTTTTTCATCGCCACCGCCTGGCTGTTGGGTCGGGAATATTTCGAACTCGCCGCGATGCGGTTTCGCCCGCCGGCCGAGGCCAAGGCGATGCGCAA
>Ga0164307_10001185_pt1 | contig 11735 bp, 11 predicted proteins | sample Whisoiple_243_MG_FD_110214 | JGI IMG/M metagenome (GOLD analysis project Ga0164307, IMG submission 110214) | Soil microbial communities amended with fresh organic matter from upstate New York, USA - Whitman soil sample_243_MG | ecosystem: Environmental > Terrestrial > Soil > Unclassified >...
CCGATCTTCCAGAAGACCGCCGCCTACGGCCACTTCGGCCGCGAGGACGCGGACTTCACCTGGGAGCGCACCGACCGGGTGGACGCGCTTCGTTCGGCCGCGGGCCTCGCCTCCTCGGACAACGAGGCGAGCGTGAGCGCGAGCGTCTCGAGCTAGAGCCCGGGCTCCGGAGACTAGGCCTGCGGGCCCTGGCCCTGAGACTGCGCGGCTGTGGGCTGGTCGCCGAGGCCCGTCGGTGAGATGGCGTGCGTGGCGCGGTCGACCTGCTCGACGACGTCGGGCGGGTTCGCGACACCGATGAAGATGAAGTTGAAGTCGTCGCCCGCGGCCGTGTCGAAGTCCACGTCGCCCACCTGGAGGAGCCGCTCCAGCGGCGACTGACTGTAGTTCACGTTCTGGACCCGCTCCAGGCGCGTCTCCTGGATGTCGCGCGAGATGATTCCCCGCTGGATGTGGAGGCGGCGGTTGGTGATCGTGTAGTGCGTCGTCACGCGCCTGATGAAGCCGGCGAGGATCACGCCCGCCACACCGACCACGGCGATCAGGATCACGAGCGCCGTGTCGGTGTCCCCGTTGGCGATGTTGGTCACCAGACCGACGAGGAACGCAATCACCAAGACCCCCAGCAGCCCCTTGAGGTAGAAGGCAAGGATCGACCGCCACGAGGGGTGGCCCTGGTACATGACTTGCTCACCGGGTGCGAGGCGCAGTGCCATGGCGGAAATATAGTCGTGGCGGTGCGAGCGTCTCGCCGACCACCGCCGAGTTGACCACTAGCGTGGACACACCAATGCAAAACGGCACATGCCTCTCCCGGCGCCGTAGGGCACCGGCATAACACCTATGGCGATCGCCAAGGTCGAGCCCCTCCTGACTGCCCGCGCGCTTCGCGGCCCGTTCGACTACGCGCTCCCCAAGCGGCTGGCCGGCGTGGGGGTGGGGTCGGTGCTCGTCGTGCCCTTCGGGCGCCAGCGCGTCGTCGGAGTCGTCGTGGAGGTGGCCGAGTCGAGCGAGCTGCCCCCCGAGCGCCTGGCCGAGCCGCTCGAGGCGCTGGAGGCCGGGGCGACACCCGAGCTCGTGCGGCTCGGCCTGTGGGTAGCTCGCGAGTACTGCTCCACTCCCGCCCGCGGGCTCGAGCTGGTGCTCCCCCCGGGCGTAGGTCGCGCCGGGCGCGGCGCCGCGGCCCGCACCGAGGTCCTGGCGAAGCTGACTCCTGCGGGCCGCGGCGCCCTGGAGGACGGCACGCGACTCGGGCCGATCCAGCGCGCCGTGATCACTGCGCTCGCGGGCGTCGAGGGCGAGCTCGCTGCCGGTGGGCTCCAAGCCGCCGGTGCCGATCTCGCCGCTCTTCGGAGGATGGAGGCGCGTGGGATGGTGGAGCTTCGGACGACGCAGCGCGCGCGGCGTCCCGCGATCGTCGACGTGGGCGCCCGGTCGAGCAGGCCGGCGCTCAACGCCGCGCAGTCGGCGGCGCTCAGCTCGATCACCGGCGCGATCGACCGATCCCAGCACGCCGAGCTCCTGCTCCACGGCGTGACCGGATCGGGGAAGACGGAGGTGTACCTGGCGGCTGCCGAGGCGGTGCTGGCCCGCGGCCGCGGCGCGATCGTGCTGGTTCCCGAGATCGCCCTCGCGCCGCAGACCGTCTCCAGGTTCGCGTCGCGGTTCGGCGACGGCGTGGCCCTCCTTCACTCCAGGCTGTCGGCCGGCGAGCGCCGCGACGAGTGGCACCGTCTGCGCTCGGGCGAGGCGATGGTCTGTGTCGGCCCCCGGTCGGCGGTGTTCGCGCCGGTTCGCGATCTCGGGCTGATCGTGGTCGACGAGGAGCACGATCCGTCCTACAAGCAGGAGGGGGACCCGCGCTACGACGCGCGGGAGGTGGCCGTGCGGCGCGCGCAGTCGGCCGGGGCCGTCCTCGTCTGCGGCAGCGCGACGCCGCGCCCGGAGAGCTGGGACCGCCTGCCCCGGCTTGAGCTGCCGGAGCGCGCCGACGGGATCGCGCTGCCCGAGGTGGACGTGCTCGACATGCGAACGACCTCGGGGGAGAGCGGCCCCCTGCACGCGCAGACCGTCCAGGCCCTCAGCCAGATCCGCGATGTCCGCGGGAAGGCGATCGTGATGCTCAACCGCCGCGGCTGGTCGCCGTTTGTGAGCTGCCGATCGTGCGGCAGGGGGTGGGGGTGCCCCGAGTGCGACGTCTCGCTCGTCGTCCACAAGGGCTCGGGCCGGCTTCGCTGCCATCACTGCGGTCACTCCGAGGCGCTGCCGGAATCCTGTCCCGACTGCGGCTCGGTCACGCTGGCCCGTCACGGCGCCGGGACCGAGCGCGTGGCGGAGCTGATCGGCGAGGCGGCGTCGCCGCTGCCCGTGTTCCGCCTGGACTCCGACAGCGCCGCGCCGGCCGGCGCCCATCTCGACATCCTGCGGCGGTTCGAGGCCTCGGACGCCGGCGTGCTGGTGGGCACGCAGATGGTGGGCAAGGGGCACGACTTCCCGGACGTCGTTCTGAGCGTCGTCCTCGACGCCGACGCCACGCTGCGGTTCCCTGACTTCAGGTCGGAGGAGCGGACCTTTGCGCTCGTCGCCCAGCTGGCCGGGCGCAGCGGACGGGGGCGGAAGGGTGGCCGGGTCCTGGTCCAGACGCTGGCTCCCGAGGCGCCCGCGATCCGCCATGCGGCGATGCACGACACGGCGGGGTTCCTCACCACCGAGCTCGAGCGCCGCCGCGCCCTGGGGTATCCGCCCTACTCCCACCTCGTCCGGCTCGAGTTCGGTGCGCCCGAGTCGGCCCGCGCTCAGGATGCCGCCGAGACCGCCCACGGGCGGCTCGCCGAGGTGCTTCCGTCCGACGTCCAGATGCTGGGGCCCGCGCCGCGGTTCCGGCTCCGCGGCAAGCACCGCCGCCAGCTCCTCCTCAAGGCGCCCGAGCGCGAGGGGGTCGTAACCGCGGTCCGGAGCGTCGTCGACGAGCTGGCTGCCGGTCGGACCCTGCGCGGAATCTCGCTGAGCGTCGACGTCGACCCGCAATAACGCTCGCCCGCGGACGTCTAGACTCGAAAAACGATGAGCGAGGAGGCGGAAACCACCACCGTCCGCGACGGCGAGCCGGTCGAGCCGGAGGGACCGAGCGACGAGCGAGCACAGGCACTCGCCGAGGAAACTCTGCGGCGCCGCGATGCCGCGCTCCAGCACATCCGCAAGTTCGGCGACCCGGTCCTCAAGTCGCGGGCCTCCGAGATCCGCTCATTCGGCCCCGGGCTCGAACGCGAGGCGGAGCGCATGGTGGCGATCATGCACGACGCCATCGGCGTCGGGCTGGCGGCCACCCAGCTGGGCGTGATGCACCGGCTCCTCGTCTTCCAGGCCGGCCCCGACGCGACGCCCACGGCGATCGCCAACCCCGAGATCGACTGGCTCTCGAGCGAGGTCGTGGTTGCGGAGGAGGGGTGCTTGAGCCTCCCGCGCGTGTCGGTGGACGTGGAGCGCCCGCTCTTCGCTCGGGTCCGCGGGGTCGACGTCACCGGCGAGCCCATCCAGATCGAGGCGTCGGGGCTCGAGGCCCGCGTCCTCCAGCACGAGATCGACCACCTCGACGGCGTGCTCATGCTCGACCGGACCGCGCGCGATCAGCGCAAGGCGGCCCTACGGGCGCTGCGCGAGGGAGGCTCCTACAGCCCGACCGCGGAGGAGCCGGCGGACGAGGACCCGGCGCCCGCCGCGACGAGTTGAGGGTCGCGTTCCTGGGTACGTCGGAGTTCGCCGTGGCGGTGCTGCGGCGCCTCGCGGACTCGCCCCACCGGCCCGCGCTCGTCGTCACGCCGCCCGACCGCCCGCGCGGCCGCGGCCGCCAGATGGCTGCCCCGCCCGCAGCGGAGGCCGCATCCGAGCTCGGGCTCGAGTTGCTGCAGACCGAGAGCGTCAACCTGCCCGACGCCGTCGAGGCGATCCAGGCGACGCGCCCGGACGTGGGCGTCGTCTGCGCCTTCGGGCAGCTCATCAAGGACCCGCTGCTGTCCGAGCTGGAGATGCTGAACGTGCATCCTTCCCTGCTGCCACGCTGGCGGGGGGCGGCGCCGATCGAACGCACGATCATGGCCGGCGATCGCGAAACCGGCGTTGCCATCATCAAGGTCACGGCCGGTCTCGACTCCGGGCCGATCGCGCTCAAGCGGGCGCTCGAGATCGGGGATGGTGAGGATTTCGGTGCCCTCTCGGGCCGCCTCGCCGAGCTCGGGGGCGAGTTGATCGTCCGCGCGCTCGACCAGCGCGCGGCCGGCTCCCTCGAGCTCACCGATCAGGACGACTCCGAGGCGACCTACGCGCACAAGATCTCCCCGGAGGAGCGGCGCCTGGATCCGTCCCGGCCGGCGCGCGAGCTCGAGCTGACGGTGAGGGCACTCAACCCCCACATCGGCTGCTACCTGGAGCTCGACGGCGGCGAGCGGCTCGGCGTTCGCGCCGCGCGTGCCGAGCCCAACGGCGAGCTGGAGCCGGGCCGGCTCGCGGCCAACGGCGGGCTGCTCGTTGGATGCGCGGAAGGCACGCTCCGCCTCGAGGTGGTGCAGCCCGCGGCTCGGCGGCCGATGCCCGTGGAGGCGTACCTGCGCGGGCACTCGCTGCCGTCGCTGGCGGAGTGAGCTCCGCCCGCGACGTCGCGCCGCAGCGCCGGGCGGCTTACGAGGTCCTGCGCCGCGTGTTCGAGCACGAAGCGTGGGCGGATCGCGCCCTCCCCGCCGCCGCAGATCGTCACGGTCTCGACCGTCGCCAGCGCGCCCAGGCCCAGCGCCTCGCGTATGGGGCGGTGCAGCGCCGGGGAACCAGCGACCACCTGATCGCCGAGCTCGCGGAGCGCCCGCTGAGAAAGCTCGACCCGCCTGTCCTCGCCGCGCTCCGGCTTGGCCTCTTCGAGCTGGTGTTCTCGGATGCCACCCCGGACCACGCCGCGGTGGACGAGGCGGTCGAGCTGGCCAAGGGGTCGGGCGGCAGGCGCCGCCAGGCCGGGGCGGGCCTGGTCAACGCCGTCCTGCGCCGAGCGGCCGCCGCCGACGACCTGCTGTCCGGCCTGGAGGACGCGACCCCGGAGGGCGCCGCGGTGCTCCACTCCTGTCCCGAATGGCTCGCGAGGCTATGGTGGGAGGAGTTGGGCGAGCGCGAGGCGCGCTCGCTGCTGGCGGCCATCAACCAGCCCACGGAGACCGCGCTCCGCGTCAACACGCTGAAGGCCGAGCCCGAGGCGCTTCTCGGGGAGCTGAGCGACCAGGGCGTCGAGCGCCCAGGGCCCGGGCTCCTGGGCCCGCCCGAGGCGATCGTGGCCGGGGAAGGGCTGACCGACGAGCTCGCGCTCCGGATCGACCGGGGCGAGCTCGTCCCGCAGTCGCGCTCGTCCCAGGCGGTCGTCTCGGTGCTCGACCCGCAGCCGGGCGAGCAGGTGCTTGACCTCTGCGCCGCCCCGGGGATTAAGACCACCGCCATCGCCGCCAGGATGGCCAACCGCGGAAACGTGGTCGCCGTCGAGCGGGATCCCGGCAGGGCCGGCCAGCTCGGAGACCTCGGCGCCCGGCTGGGAGCAACCAGCGTCACCGTGATCGAGGGGGACGCGGCGGAGCTTGACCTGGGCGGCGGCTACGATCGCGTACTCGTGGATCCGCCCTGCTCAGACCTCGGGACGCTCGCCTCTCGCCCGGATGCCCGGTGGCGCAAGTCGCCGGAGCTGATCGAGCGAGTGGCCGTCGTCCAGGCCGCCATCGTCGACCGGGCCGTCCGTGCCCTGAGGCCCGGCGGGACGCTCGTCTACTCGACCTGCACCATCTCCCGGCGCGAGGGCGAGGACCGCATCGCGCCGCTCGTTGCCCGCGGCGGGGTGGAGGCGGCCGACCTCGCCGCCTCGGCTCCAGAGCTTGCCTCGACTCATGACGCGCGGTTCCTCCAGGTGAGGCCCGACCGCGATCACACCGACGGCTTTTTCATCGCGCGCCTGGGGTCGACCTAGGTGGAGGCGGGCGAGGAGACCCTCAAGCGGCCCACCTGCCCAGGTTGCGGCGAGCCCTGGCTGCGGCCGACGCAGCTTCCGGGTCGCTTCCGGTGCGTCTACTGCCTGCGGCGCTACGAGCTCGTCTCCCAATGCCCCAACTGCGGCGAGCACCAGACGATCGTCCGGATGAGCACCTCGCAGGACATGCTCTGCCAGCATTGCGGCCACTCGATGCTTGCCCCGGTGTGAGCGCCCGGTGACCGCCCGAGACCTCTTCGGGGAGCGCCACGTGGCGCCGTCGATCCTCTCGGCTGACTTCTCGAAGCTCGGAGCCCAGGTCGCCGAGGTCATGGAGGCGGGTGCGCGGGTGATCCACGTGGACGTGATGGACGGCCACTTCGTGCCCCCGATAACCATGGGGCCGCTCGTGGCGTCCGCGATCGCCGACCAGGTCCACGATGCCGGAGGTGGGATCGACGTGCATCTGATGGTCGCGCGCCCTGCGGATCACGTCGAGGAGTTCGCCCGCGCGGGCGCCGACTGCATCACCGCCCACTTCGAGGCCGACCCGAACATTCACCGCACGCTGGGAGCGATCCGGGAGGCGGGTTGCCTCGCGGGTGTCGCGATCAACCCGGGAACGCCGGCGGTGGCGGTGAGCGAGCTCGGTCCCTACGCGGACGTGGTCCTCTGCATGTCGGTGAATCCGGGGTGGGGCGGCCAATCGTTCATCGAAACCTCTCCGGAAAAGGTGCGGCGGATCCGCGACATCGCCTCGACGCCCGTGATCGAGATGGACGGCGGGATCGACGCGGACACCGTCGGCAACGTCGCCGAGGCGGGGGCCACCCTGTTCGTTGCCGGCTCGGCCGTGTTCGGCGCTCCCGACCCCGGCGAGGCGTTTCAGCGCATCGCGGCGGCCGCGGACGCCGCCTAGCTCGCCTCGTCGGCGGCGGCCAGCCGCGCCTCGATCTCCTCCGGCGAGCCGGGCTCCACCACGTCCTCCGGGCGCGGCTCCTTCGGCGGGTTGCGATACAGCACGTACAGAAGCGCGCAGAGCAGCGCCGCGGCTGCCGCGAAGCCGACCTCGACCCGCCGGAACTCGCTCGTCACCGGCAGCAGGTTCCAGGCGATGAAGCCGGCCGCGCACACGACCCAGCGGGCGGCGGCGGCGCGAGCTTGGCCCTGGGCGAGCGCGGCCTGGTTCAGCGTTCCGGAGGCGAGGTAGAAGCCCATCCCGGCAGTCACGATCAACAGCCCCAGCCGGTCGTAGCTGAACTTGTTCCCGAAGGCGATCTGCATGAGCTCCGGCCCGGCGATCGCCACCACCAGGCCGACGAGCGCCGCGAAGCCGGCGATCGCGCTGACCGTGACCCGGATCGACATCCGGAAGGCATCGGCGTCGTCGGCCGCGTCGCTCGACCGCAGCCGCGTGAGGTGCGGCAGCAGGCTGGTGGCGACGGCCTGGAAGAGGACCAGCGGCGCCCGGGCGATCATCAGCACGTTGAAGATGAACCCCGCGGCCGCGGCGCCCTCGGAGGCGCGGACGATGAGCGGCCCGGCGTTCAGGAGGCTCTGCTCGCTGACCATGATCAGGAACACCGCGGCCGCGAATCCGCCGCCACGGGCCAGCGTGAACCGAGTCTCGTCGTCGCGTGCCTGGGGAGGCGGCGCCGTCCTCTGCGAGACCGCGCGCCCGGCGAACGCGAGCGGCACGACGGTCAGGCTTAGAACCGGCGCGGCGACGATTCCCAATGCGACGGCCGTCTGGCCGTTGGCGATGCCGACGGCGACGGCGAGCGCGAACGACATCCGCGCCGTGGACTCCGCGAGCAGCAGCGAGCCGTAGAGCACGAACCGCCGGCTGCCCGCCAGGAACCCCCGGGCGAAGAAGCTCGCTCCGAACGCCAGGACCGCGGCGACCAGGATCCAGTAGAGCGTCGCGCTGCCCGAGAGCAGGTCGTTCTGGATCGGGTCCCGGAGCAGGAGGGCCGTTGCGGCGAACGCCAGCGCCAGCCCCAGCTGGATCGTCGCGGCGACCCGCATTGTCCCGCCGATCGTCTCGCCCCGGGCCTGCCGGTCCGCGATCGTTCGCGAGAGCAGCTGCTCCACCGGGCGGAAGAGGATCGAGATCGTCACGAAGACCGCGGACCAGAGGACGACGATCTCGCCGTACGACGTCTTGCTCAGGTTGTGGGAGGCGAGCGAGAAGTAGACGTAGGTCAGGAGCCCCGCCGACCCGACCCCGAGCGACAGCATCGCCGCGGATCGCCCGAACCGCCTCGTCTTCGCCGTCGCTACCTCGCGCGCCATAGCGCGGGGACGGTACCGGCGGCGGTGGCCACCTAGCCGCAACGCGCTCAACAGCGGGGCGTATCATTGGTTGACTGACCAGTCAATCGGGAGGCCTCGCAGTGGCCACAGACCAGGATCGGATCCACCTCCGTCGCGCCCTGGAGCTGGCGGCGGGCGGGCACGGCAGGGTGAGCCCGAACCCGATGGTCGGCGCGGTCATCGTCCGCGACGGACAGGTCCTCGGCGAGGGCTTTCACGCCGAGCTCGGTGGGCCGCATGCCGAGGTCGAGGCGATCGAAGACTCGCGCGCCCGCGGGATCGACCCCGCCGGGGCCACCCTGCTGGTGACGCTCGAGCCGTGCGCGCACCACGGACGGCAGCCTCCCTGCGCCCATGCGATCCGCGACGCCGGCATCGCACGCGTGGTCATCGCCTCCGACGACCCGAGCGCGAAGGCGAGCGGCACGGGACCGACGATCCTGCGCGAGGCAGGCGTCGAGGTCGAGTTCGTGGACGGCGCGGAGGCCGAGGCGGCCGAGCTCCTCAACCAGCCCTTCCGAAAGCATGCGCGGACCGGGCGGCCGCTGATCGTCATGAAGTCAGCAATCACGCTCGACGGCCGGGTGGCGACTGCCGGCGGCGATTCGCAGTGGATCTCCAGCGAGGAGAGCCGCCTGCTGGCACACCGCTGGCGCGCCGAGGCCGACGCCGTCTGTGTGGGCATCGGCACGGCGCTGGCGGATGATCCGCGCCTCACCGCAAGGGAGGCTGGGACCCTGCGCCAGCCGACCAGGGTGGTGTTCGACTCCGAGGCCCGGCTCCCGCTGAACTCGCGCCTGGTCGAGACGATCGTTCAGGCACCGCTCGTGGTCGTCGCGTCGCCGGCGGCGCCCGAGAAGCGCATCGCGGCGCTCCGGGATGCGGGCGCCGAGGCCGTGGTGGTTGGTGGGGGACCCGCCGATCGGGTCAAGGCCGGTCTCCGGGAGCTTGGGAGCCGCGACATCACCAGCCTCCTCCTCGAGGGCGGCCCGACCCTCGCCGGGGCCTTCCGCGACGCGGACGAGATCGACGAGCTCCGCCTGTTCATCGCCCCGATCGTGGTCGGCGGGATGCTGGCCCGCCCCCTGATCGCCGGCAACGGGGCGATGATGCTTCCGGATGCGACCGCGGCGACCTCGATGGACTGGGAGCGCTCCGGCGACGACCTGCTCATTCGCGCGCGGCTGAGGGATTGGTGACGGCGTGTTCACGGGGATCATCCGCGAGATCGGCACGGTCGAGGAGGTGGAGCGGACCGCCGACGGCGCGCGCCTGCGAGTGAGCGCCGGGGTCGCGAGCGGCCTGGGCGCGGGCGACTCCGTCTCGGTCGACGGGGTCTGCCTGACCGTCACGTCGCCGGGCGACGACGCCTTCGAGGCCGACGTGATGAACCAGACGCTGTCCGTGACCACGCTCGGGACCCTGGATGCCGGCGGCCGGGTCAACCTGGAGCCCGCACTGCGGGCCGGCGAGCCGCTCGGGGGCCATCTGGTCCAGGGCCACGTCGACAGCACTGGCGAGGTGACCTCCGCGACCGAGGACGGGTTCGCCCGCCGGTTGCGCGTCGCGGTCCCCGAGGGCCTGCGGCGCTACGTCGCGGAGCACGGCTCGGTGGCGATCGACGGCGTGAGCCTGACCGTCGCCGCGCTGACCCCGGACGGGCTGGAGGTGTCGCTGATCCCGGAGACGCTCGAGCGCACCACTCTCGGCACCCTGGTTGAGGGCAGCGAGGTCAACGTCGAGGTGGACGTGGTCGCCCGCTACGCGGAACGCCTCGTGCAAGGCTTAAATAAGAAGTGAGGAGTAGCCAATGAGCGAAGACCGAAATACCGGCAACCCTGCCGCCCCCGGACGCGTAGCGGAGGAGGCGGCAGGCAATGGTGCGACGGGCAGTGGCGTCTTCAGCCCGATCGAGGAGGCGATCGAGGAGATCCGCCGCGGGCGGATGGTCGTCGTCTGCGACGACGAGAACCGCGAGAACGAGGGCGACCTCACGATGGCTGCCCAGTTCGCGACGCCGGAGGCGATCAACTTCATGGCCAAGAACGGCCGCGGGCTGATCTGCCTGTCGCTGACGGGTGAGCGGTGCGACGAGCTCGGGCTCGACCTGATGGCCGCGAAGAACGAGTCCCCGTTCAACACCGCGTTCACGATCTCGGTCGAGGCCCGCGACGGGGTGACCACCGGGATCTCGGCGGCCGACCGCGCCCGCACGATCCAGGTTGCGATCGATCCCCACTCGGGCCCCGACGACCTCGTCCAGCCGGGACACGTCTTCCCGCTGAAGTCGAAGGACGGCGGCGTGCTTGAGCGTGCCGGCCAGACGGAGGCCGCGGTCGACCTCGCGCGGCTGGCGGGCCTGATCCCGGCCGGCGTGATCTGCGAGATCATGAACGAGGACGGCACGATGGCCCGCGTGCCGGACCTGGTGCCGTACTGCGAGCGGCACGGCTTGAAGATGATCACCGTCGCCGACCTGATCGCCTACCGGCGGCGGACCGAGCGGCTGGTCGAGCGCGTGGTCTCCACGAAGCTCCCGACCGCGTTCGGCGAATTCATGGCGGTCGGCTACCGGTCGCTCGTCGACGAGAAGCACCACCTCGCGATGGTCAAGGGCGAGGTGCGGGACATGGACGACGTCCTGGTCCGAGTTCACTCCGAGTGCCTCACCGGCGACGTCTTCTACTCGCTGCGCTGCGACTGCGGCGAGCAGCTCGAGGCCGCGCTCGCGATGATCGAGCGCGAGGGCGCGGGCGTCCTCCTGTACCTGTCTCAGGAGGGCCGCGGGATCGGCCTCCTGAACAAGCTGCGCGCCTACCGCCTCCAGGAGGAGGGGCTCGACACCGTCGACGCGAACCTCAAGCTCGGCCTGCCCGCCGACCTGCGCGACTACGGCATCGGCGCCCAGATCCTGGTCGACCTGGGCCTGACGAGCATCCGCATCCTCACCAACAACCCAAAGAAGATCCACAGCCTGGAGGGGTACGGGCTGTCGGTCACCGATCAGATCCCGATCCAGGCGGTCCCAAATCCCCACAACGAGGACTACCTGCGGACCAAGCGCGAGCGCCTCGGGCACACGCTCCACCACCAGGGCCTGCCGCTGGACGAGGAGCTGATCCACTCCGAGCAGCAGCGCGAGCCTGAGGATGGCTGACGGGCTCGCCGAGCAGCCATTCGCCGAGACCGAGCGCGACCGGCTCGGACGCTGGGAGTTCGCGATCTGCGTCGGCACCTTCTACGGGGAGCTCGCCGAGCGGTTGACCAACGGGGCGATCGAGGGCTTCGACGACGGCGGCGTCACGCCGGCGTCGGTCCACACGTTCGAGGTCCCAGGGGCGTTTGAGCTCCCGCTCGCCGCCAAGTGGTGTGCCCGCTCGGGCCGCTTCGCCGGGGTCGCATGCCTGGGGGCCGTCATCCGCGGCGAGAC
>Ga0164307_10001186_pt1 | contig 11731 bp, 10 predicted proteins | sample Whisoiple_243_MG_FD_110214 | JGI IMG/M metagenome (GOLD analysis project Ga0164307, IMG submission 110214) | Soil microbial communities amended with fresh organic matter from upstate New York, USA - Whitman soil sample_243_MG | ecosystem: Environmental > Terrestrial > Soil > Unclassified >...
ACGTCGACGTCGGACACCTCCACGCCGGTGACGTCGACGTCGGACACCTCCACGCCGGTGACGTCGACGTCGGACACCTCCACGCCGGTGACGTCGACGTCCGACACGTCGACTCCGGTGACGTCGACGTCCGACACATCGACTCCGGTCACCTCGACGTCCGACACCTCCACGCCGGTGACGTCGACGTCCGACACGTCGACTCCGGTCACGTCCACATCGGACACCACGACGTCGGACACCACGACGCCGGACACCTCGACCTCGGAGACGACGTCGACGACGTCGACGACCAGCCCCACCACATCGTCGAGCACGACGCCCGCCGAACTGGCCGTGTTCGACCCGGGTCCCTGCGTCGGCGCCTACGTGACCGCGTCGGGCTCGGGGTTCACCCCGGGCGAGCCGATCACCGTCCAGCGTGACGGCGTGGTGATCGTCACCGTGCCGGCCGGCGCGGACGGCAGCTTCTCGACCCGGGTCGACATCGAAGGTGTGCAGAACGGTCACCACGCGATGACCGCGACCGGGACGCTCAGCCGGTTCTACGCCACAGAGGTGTTCGACGTCGAACCCCAGATCTGCACCACCGACGGCACTGTCGCCACGCCCGCCACCGTCAGCGCAGTCGTGCTCTATTCGGTCGCCGGAACCAACGGTGGCACAACCGTTGTCGGATTGGCGAGCACCGGATTCCCGGTCGGGTCGGCTTTGGCCGGCGCTGCGCTGGCGTTGATGGTCGGCACGATGCTGCTGGTTGCCGCACGCAATCGCCGCGGTGCCCGCGCAGCGGGTGGACTGTCGGACGACGGGCCGCATCACCTCTGAGTCGCCGCGGTGCGAGGGGCCGGGCATCCGACCCCTCGCACCGGGTCAACGCCCTCTCGACACGCTGCGCACGTACGATCCTCGCGGGGAGACGAGCGAGAGCGAGCGCCGATGAGGCAGGTTCCCGGGCTCAGTGCCGCGCAGCTGATGTTGTCGATACCGGTGATCGCAGCGCTTGTCGTTGTCGGTGCCTGCTCGTCAGGCGACTCGTCCAACAGTGCATCGACCGACTCGCCGGTCGCCGGAACGGGAACGACGAGTGTCGCGGTTCCGGGCACCGACGTGGCACCGACCGGGAGCGTTGTCGTTTCCATGTCTCCGGACACAGCCGACGCACCCGCCTATGCGCCGGCGCTCGAGGCGTCCATCAGGGCCATTGTGGAGAAGTCGACCGTGCCGTCGGCGATCGTCATCGTGCGGTCCGGTCGGTACGGTGACGTCACCTTCACCTCTGGGGCGACCGAACTCGGCGGCAGCGTGCCGGTGTCGACCACGGACCACGCCCGGTTCGGCAGCATCACCAAGTCGATGACGGCCACGATCATCCTGCAGCTCGTGCAGGAAGGGCTGCTCACCCTTGACGATCCGGTGAGCAAGTTTGTCCCGGGCGTTCCGGACGGGGACAACATCACCGTGGCCCAGCTGCTGGAGATGCGCAGTGGCCTGTACTCCTACACGAACGACCCGACCTTTGTGCGCGAGAGCGATGCCGATCTGACGCGGCCGTGGACCCCCGACGAATTGCTCGATCTCGCCTTCGCCCATCCGGCCGAATTCCCGCCGGGATCCAACTTCCAGTACTCGAACACCAACTACATCCTGCTCGGGAAGATCATGGAAATACTGACCGGGCAGACAGTTCAAGAGCTTTTCCAGCAGCGGCTCTTCACACCCCTCGGCATGCACGAAACAACCATGCCCGGGCCCGAAGACACCACCCCGCCAACACCTTTCCTGCACGGGTACCACTACGGCAGCTTCGACAAGCCGCTGCCTGACGACGAACAGGCGCAGGCCGCGGCCGGGTCCCTGCTCCCGGTCGACCAGAGCATCCTCAACCCGTCATGGGCGTGGACCGCGGGATCGGTGATCTCCACCGCCGACGACATGCTGATCTGGGCCCGCGCCCTGGTCGACGGTGCGTTGCTCGACCCGGCGATGCAACAGGTGCGCCTGGACAGCATCCAGAGCCTCGGCCCCGACTTCCCTGCCGCGGAAGGCAAATACTGGTACGGGTACGGCATCGACCGGCGGGTGACCTACGACGGCCACGGCGGCCAGATCAACGGGTACAACACGGCAGTCGCCCGCGACCCGGCAACCGACACCGACGTCGTGGTGCTCACGACGCTGACTCTCGCACCTGACGGAACCTCCGTCGCCAACGCCCTGTTGTACGGCGTCATCAACGGGATCACCGACACCGACACCGATGTCGAAGTGCCGCAGCAGACGGGGGAAGAGGGTCCGTAGCCGGCGCCGGGTTCACCCGTCGGACATCAAGCCGGTTCTGCCGGACCGCGTCATCGAAGGAGATTCATGGAGACGAAGCTCGAGCTGGTGCTGATCCCGGTCGCCGATGTCGACCGCGCGAAGGCGTTCTACGTCAACCAACTGGGGTTCGCCGAGGACCTCGATGTCGCACCGGCTCCCGGAGTTCGGGTCGTGCAGGTGACACCGATCGGCTCGGCGTGCTCGATCGGCATGGGCAGCGGTCTACCGGCCTATGACGACATGCCGCCGGGCTCGGTGAAGGGTCTTCATCTGGTGGTGGCCGACATCGAGCAGGCACGCGCCGAACTGATCGGGCGCGGCGTCGACGTCAGCGAGGTGCTCGACGTCGGTGGGGGAGTGAAGTACGCCGGCTTCGCCGACCCCGACGGCAACACCTTGACGCTGCAGGAAATGGCCTGGCGCACCGGCGAGAAGTTCTGACCTGTCCGCTGCGCGGACATGCCTTGAGTGCTCACGCCACTCGCAACGAGAACGTCGGAGCACGACCGGCGATCCTCGGATCGGGGACAGCCGTGTCGACCACGGAGTCACCAGGGTACGAGTAGGTACCCGCGTACTGATCGGTGAGCACGATGTTTCCATACCGGTGGTGGATGCCGGTCACGGTGTGCGGCATGGCGGCGGGCGGACCAGTCGTCGGGAACCACCAGTCGCCTGGGTCGAGGTGACCGATGTGGTGGCGGGTGCGGGTGTAGCCCGGAACCGGTGGGCGCGCGTCCTGGTGGTCGAGCACGGTCGCCGCATTGCGCAGGGTGAGGCACATGGTCGGGGCTCCTTTCGCCCGGCGGAAACGACGGCCGCTGATCGTCGCTGTCAAGAGGAGTCGTGATGGCGCTGATTCGGACAACTCAGACATGTGCACATCAGTGTCGGCGATCCGCCGGTTCCACCTGACTGCCTGGTTCCTCAGTGGTTGGTGACCCGTGTCCGCGCGGCGGTGGGATGGCGCGGACACGGGTGCTTGTGGGTGACGGGCCGAGATCGAGAGATCCATGCATCGGCATGGGTCGAAGACGTCAGCTCGCCACCTGTCCAGCCTGCCCTGCCGCGGCCGCTGCGGAAGCCGATACGGCGTCTTGCATAGTTTCGACCGGATCTTCGCCCCACCGAGAATCGCAGTTGATCAACCGATCCGGCACCCTTGGACCGCAGATTCCGGGTGCCGAACCGGTTGATCAACTGCAGCCGGGTCGGCGGGAGGTGCCGGGATGGGATTGAGCGGGCCAGTGCAGGCCGGTGGGTCGCCGCAGGCTCGTCAGCGCTGCAGGCCCATCAGGACGGTGTCGACCACGATCGTGCATCCCAGACCCAACCGAACGCCCAAATACTGACCGGGCAGATCGAGCCGGCTGCCTTCGAGCGAAAAGGCCGGCCCGGAAAAGAACACCGGGAGGTCCAAGGCGTGAGCCGCCTGCAACGAAACGACGGCCTGTGGCAACCGTCGGATGTCGGAGGCCATGATGATGACCCCCATCGCGTCTGCAGCCTGCGCCGCCATGGTCAGCGTGAACGGCGTGACCCGGGCGCCGAGCACCCGGCACGGGACGCGTTGGAACCGCAACAGCAACGCCAACGACTCCATGCCAACCGTGTCCCGATCGCGGGGTCCACAGGCCAACACGATCGGGCCGATCGACAGCGGGGCCGGCGCGAACGACGCTCGGTGGCTGAGCCAGGTCCGGAGCGACTCGATGGCCAGCAGATGTTGCGCTGTCGTCTGCTCACCGTTGGCCAGCAGTCGGCGCAATCGGCGGGTCGCCGGCATCACGATGTCGTCGACACAGCGTGCGATCCCGAAGGCGGCCGCCGCCCGATCGAGTTGTTCCTGCACCTCGACCGGATCAAGCAGCCGCGCTGCCCGCAGCATGCTCCGAAGAATCTGTGCGGCAACGGGTTCGGCCGTTGGGTCGGTGTGCGCGGCGGATTCGCGGTGGTCGGTGGTTGCGCCGCCCCCGACGAACGGCGCCGCCTCCGACACCACGGACCCCTTTCCAGCGAGCGAAACCGGACAGTTGGGTCCGCCTCGTCCTGGCCTTGGACCGGCCTTGTCAGGCGGGTCCGGCCCCGACAATGACACGGCTGGGAAGGTCCGCGGGGCTCCGAGACAACTTGCATAGTTTCGGACAAATATCCGGGTCGGCCCCGTACTCGCCGGGATGGCGTCAGGTCGACGGTGCGGCGCCGGGTTCCGGATCCGACGGCAGCAGTGCCTGTGTCAGCTGTGTGCAGGCCTCCTCGATACCCATTCCCAGGTACCGGCCCGGAAGACCGCGCCGACTCCGGGGGGTGCTGAACGCGTTGCCGGCGTAGAAGACGGCGATGCCCAGATCGTCGACCGCACGGATCGACTCGATGGCGCGTTGTCGTCCTGATGAGAGGTGGGAGACCACCACGACGCCGGCGACAACGGTGGCCCTCGCCGCCGTGGCCAAGGTGGCAGTCGGCGTCCGCGCACCGAGCACCCGGCACGGCCATCCCTGATAGCGCAACATCACCGCCGTCGACTCCAGGCCGATGGTGTGCAGATCACTCGGCCCGCAGGCCAGCAGGATCGGCCGGGTGTGCGCCGGGGTCGGCGCAAAGGCGCTCCATCGATCGAGCCAGGCACGGACGGCTTCGGTGGCCATCCGCTCCTGCACGACGTCGCAGTGGCCGACCGCCCACCACACCCCGATCTGCCGCATGGCCGGCAACAGCACTTCGTCGATGCAGGCGGCCAGGCCGAGGGTCGCCGCCGCCTCGTCGAGGCGGGCCCGGATCGACGAGGCATCCAAGATCTCGGCGGCGTCGAGGATCTGGTGGATCAGTACCTGCGCCGGTCCTTGTGTGCCCAACATCTGTCGGACGGATCGTGCCGCGACTCCCGCTTGTCGACCGCGTGCGATCTCGTCACGCATCAATCGCAGCGCGTTGACCTCGTCGGGCAGGTACCTGCGGTGTTGGCCGGGCCCACGGCTCAGCGTCGGGATCCCGTACCGCAACTCCCAGGAGCGCAGCGTCGGCATCGGTACACCGAGCGCCTCGGCGACCGCTTTGATCGGAACTCCGCGGGGGTCCCCGATGACCCGCGGATCGGCCACCTCCATCAGAGCCTCTCCGTTCCATCTGGCCGAACCTGATCGCAGGGTGGGTGCCCGTGCTGCTGCTTATTCCGACAATAGGCTCAAATCACCACGTCGTTGACGACAGTTCCAGAACTTTCCGGGACTGTGTGTCGATCCCGCGTTGTCTCCGTTCGACCTATGGGTGAGAGGGTCCGCAGGGGACCCGAGACGCCAGAGGAGAACAACCATGAAGTACATGCTGATCATGCGGGCGAACGACGAGGCCCTCGAGTCGTTCCAGGAGTTCGACTTCGACCAGATGCTGGAGACCATGGGACGTTTCAACGACGAGCTGATCAACGCCGGCGTCCTGGTGGCGATGGACGGTCTGGAGGATGCCGCCCAGACGGTGGTCGTCGACTACTCCTCGAACCCGCCGATCGTGACCGATGGCCCGTACGGCGAGGCAAAGGAGTTGTTCGGTGGCTTCTGGATTCTCGACGTGGCATCGAAGGAGGAAGCCGTGGAGTGGGCCAAGCGGGTCCCGTCAGCCGGGCCGGGCATCAAGACCGAGATCCGTCGGATTCCCGGCATCGACGAGTTCCCGCAGGACAACGAATGGGTCAAGAGGGAGCGCGCGTGGCGCGAGTCAACAGGCAACCTCTGAGCCCGTCGGGGTCCGGGCGGCGTGCGGTGGAGGCGGTGTGGCGGATCGAATCGGCCAGGATCGTCGCCACGCTCGCCCGGTACACCGGAGACTTCCCGCTCGCCGAGGACGTCGCTCAGGAGGCACTGGCGGAGGCTCTCGTCACCTGGTCGCGAGAGGGCGTGCCCACCAATCCCGCGGGTTGGCTGATGACGGTCGGCCGCCGCCGGGCCGTCGATGCCTACCGTCGGCGGGCCGCCCTCGACGAGCGGTACTCCGTCGTTGCCCGCGACCTCGGCGAGGGCGGCGTGGCGGCCGGCAGTGCTCCAGAGGGTGGTGAGAACGACATGCCATGGGATCCCGATCGGATCGACGACGACGTGCTTGCCCTGATGTTCATTTCCTGCCACCCCATGTTGTCCAGGGAGGCCCAGGTCGCCCTGACACTGCGGGTGCTCGGTGGTCTGACCAGCGACGAGATCGCCAGGGCCTTCCTGGTGCCGACCGCCACGGTGCAGGCCAGGATCACCAGGGCGAAGAAAACCCTTGCGGCAGCGCAGGTGCCGTTCGTCGCGCCGCCGGCGCACGAGCGTCGGGAACGCCTCGGGTCGGTGCTGAGTGTGCTGTATCTGGTCTTCACGGAGGGCTCGACGGCCAGCTCCGGATCGGAGTGGATGCGGCAGGATCTCGCGCACGAGGCGATCCGGCTGGCCCGGATCCTGGCTCGCCTGGTGCCGGATGAGGCAGAGACACACGGGCTGCTCGCCTTGCTGGAGCTCACCGCGGCCCGGTTTCCCGCCCGTCTGGGGGAGGACGGTGAACCGGTGCTGCTCGAGGGGCAGGACCGGCAGCGGTGGGATCGGTCGGCGATCCGCCGTGGCCGGGCCGCCCTCACCGTGGCCGGTCGAACCGGTCGTGGACTCGGTGCGTACGGCGTGCAGGCGGCGATCGCCGAAGTACATGCGATCGCACCGTCCGTCGGCGAGACCGACTGGGAACGGATCGTGGTGCTGTACGAGGCGTTGGGCAGACTGGCGCCTTCCCCGATCGTCGAACTCAACCGCGCGGTTGCCGTCTCGATGGCCACCGGGCCGGCAGCAGCTTTGCTGATCGTCGACGATCTGGTCGCTGCGGGCAGCCTGCCCGGCTCTTATCTACTGCCCAGTGTGCGGGGTGAACTGCTCACCCGACTCGGTCGGGTCGACGACGCCCGGCTGCAGTTCGAGGTGGCCATCGAGCTGTGCGAGAACGACAGCGCACGAAGCATTCTCGAGGGAAAACTGGCTGCACTCGACGGGTGAGCGTCGCGCAGGAACGTCCCGTGCCGCCGCCGACCGGGGTCCGCCGGCCCGTCGATCGTCGGGGCCCGACCCGCACAGCTGGGCGCCGGAGTCGGTCCGGAGCCCAGGAATTCATCAAGGTGTCAGGTTCGATCTAGCGGGACGATACCCGCGCGGCTTACAGTCCGGAGTCTCCCGTGTACGCCGAGTCGCGGTTGCGAGCGGCGCCGGGCATCCGACATGGAGGTCGACGCACATGCGGCACGCCAGAATCCGCGGTCACGCCCGACGCCGGGCATCCCGTTGGGCCACTCTCGGGCTGGCGGCCGCGACCGGAATCGGACTGTTGGCATTCGTCCCTGCAACCGCTTCTGCTGCGGCGCCGACAAATCTGTTGTTGTCGGAGTATGTCGAAGGGTCGTCGAACAACAAGGCCATCGAGATCTTCAACGGCACCGGAGCGACCGTCGATCTCGCCGCCGGCGGCTACCAGTTGGAGGTTTACTTCAACGGCAGCGCCACCCCGTCCGCGCCCATCGCGTTGACCGGCTCCGTCGCCGACGGCGAGGTGGTCGTCGTCGCTGCCGCAACGGCCGGCGCGGCGATCCTGGCGCAGGCCGACATCACCACCGGCGCAAACCTGTTCAACGGTGACGACGCCATCGTGCTGCGTTCGGGCGGGGCCGGCGGCACGATCGTCGACTCCTTCGGACAGATCGGCGTCGACCCGGGCACCGAGTGGGGGACGGGACTGACCAGCACCGCCGACAACACCCTGCGAAGGCTGGGGTCCGTCACCTCCGGCGACACCGACCCGACCGACGCCTTCGACCCGGCCACTCAATGGGCCGGGTTCGCCACCGACACCTTCGACGGACTGGGTGCACACACCCTCGACACCGGCGGCCCTGTCGATCAACCGGCCGTTCTGAGTTGTGGTGCACCGCTTGTCACCTCGTCCGGTGTCGCCGCCGAGCGCGTCGTCACCGCCACCGACCCGGACGACGCGATCGTCGATCTGGACATCACCTCGATCACCCCGGCGAGCGGCTCGATCACCACGACAGCAGTCACCCCGGCGCCCGGGGTCGGCGGCCAGGCCAGCGCAACCGTCGCGGTCGACTCCGGTGTTGCAAATGGCTCCTACGCGGTGACGATGACCTCGACGGATGCTGACGGTGCAACAGCGGGCTGCGTGTTGACGGTGCAGGTGAACGACACCCTCACCGTCGGTGAGGTGCAAGGTCCCACCGCCGACACCGAGAACGCCAGAACCGATCGCTCGCCGCTGGCGCCGGCCACCGGCAACGGCACTTCGGCAAGTCTTTACGACGTCCAAGGAGTGATCACCCAGCGCACGCTCGCGCGAACGGCGGCCGGGGCAAGCCAGTATGGCTTCTTCCTGCAGAGCCGCACCGACTCCACCGACAACGATCCGCTGAGCTCCGACGGCATCTTCGTCTTCATGGGCAACTTCACCACGCTGATCGGCGGGTACACCCCGACCGTCGGTGACGAGGTGATCATCAGGGCCAAGGTCTCCGAGTACTTCTTCATGACCCAGCTCTCGAGCGCCTCGCTGGTTTCGGTGATCGACACCGGTGTCGACGTCAACTCCGAAGTCACGGTGGACATCGCCGCTCCGCCCGCGCTGCTCGCCGACGCCGACCGGTTCTGGGAACGGCACGAGGGTGCCCGGTTGCGGGTGCGTGCAGGCAGCGGCGCGACCAGCGGCCGCGATGTCTTCCCCGGCACCGCCGACTCCGAGATCTGGTTGATCGACAAGGATTCGGACTTGATGAAGCGGGAGGACCCGTTCGCCCGCAGGGTGTTTCGCGATCCCCATCCGTTGGACGACATCCCCGGCACGCCGTTCGACAACGGCAACGGCCAGCGGATCATGCTGGGCAGCCTGGGCGTGAAGTGGGCCGCGCAGGACAGCACCGTGCTGTTGCCACCGGCCCGGGTGCTCGACACCCTGAGCGACGATGCGGTTGGCGGCCTCTATCTGTCGTTCGACAAGTACGGGATCCAGGTCGAGTCGGCCGCTTTCGACGATGGGGCGGACCCGTCGACCAATGCACCGCCGTCCGCGGTCAACCGGAACGACGAGTTCGCGATCGCCACCTTCAACGTGGAAAACCTCTACGACTACCGCGACGACCCCTTCGACGGCTGCGACTTCACCGGCAACGCCGGTTGTCCCGGCGTTTCACCGCCGTTCGACTACGTTCCGGCCTCGGCCGAGGCCTACAACGCACGGTTGGCCGACGAGGCGCGGGTCGTCATCGACCCGATGAAGACGCCGGACATCATCCTGGTGCAGGAGGCCGAGGACCAGGACATCTGCGCCGTCACCGCCGGAGCGCTGAGCTGTGGGACGACCAACAACGCCGACGGGAAACCGGACACCCTGCAGGAACTCGCGCTGACCATCGCGGCGGCCGGTGGGCCGGTGTACGACGCGGCCTACGACCGGGACGGCGCCGACGCACGGGGAATCGTGGCGGCCTTCCTGTTCCGACCCGACCGGGTGACCCTGGCCGGAGCCGGCCAGGGAGTGCTGTCCGCCGCGCCGGGTGTCGATTACCGCTCGGCCGCCCTTGGCTACAACGCCGACGTCCAGAATCCGAAATCGCTGAACGCCGTTCTTCCGGCGGACGTCGACCGCTCCACCGGCGTGGACGGTTCGAACGTGTACACCAGGGCTCCGCAGGTGGCGAAGTTCCTGGTCGCCTCCGCGCCGGGTTCCCCCGAGGGCGGCGTGATCTGGGCGATCAGCAACCACTTCTCGTCCACCCCGAACGCCCGGGTGGGCCAACGGACCGAGCAGGCCGCCTACGGTGCCGCCATCATCGGCGCGATCAAGAAGGGTGACGCTGATGCGCGGATCGCCTATGGCGGCGACTTCAACGTCTTCCCACGGCCCGACGACCCGATCGAACCGCCCGCGGCACCGTCCGATCAGCTGGCGCCCATCTACAACACCGGTATGAAGAGCTTGTGGGACGACCTGGTGGCCGCCGTACCCTCGGCCGCCTACTCGTACACCTTCCAGGGCCAGGCCCAGACCTTGGACAACCTCTTCGTCTCGGAGACGTTGCACAGTGACCTGATCGAGGATCGCATCGCGCATGTCAATGCGGGTTGGCCCGCCGACTACCCCGACGACGGTGCGCGCGGGGTCTCGGACCACGACCCGAACGTGGCCCGTTTCCGGTCGAGGGCAACCCTGACAGTGGCGGACGTCAGTGTGACGGAGGGCAATTCCGGTACCACCCGGGCGGCCTTCAAGGTCGCAGTCAGTCGTCCGTTGTCCCAACCGATTCTGGTCTGCGCGGCCACCATCGGCCTCACCGCGAGGGATCCGTCGGACTTCTCGGGCCTGGCCGGATGCAAGATCCTGAAGGCGGGAGCGTCGTCGCTGACCTTCACGGCGAGCGTCAAGGGGGACACCCGGCGCGAGTCGAATGAGACCTTCGCGCTGGTGGTCATCGCGGGTCCCTATGTGCTGACGCCGGATCTTTACGCGATCGGCACGATTGTCAACGACGACTGAGGAATCTTGAATCGTGTGATATAGCACCAGGTTCCGGCTGGAATCCGACACGCCCGGGGACAAGCAGGCTCGCAACCAATCTTGACTCAATCCAAAAAGCAGGACAGACTGCGAGGAATGGCAACGACAGCGGACTACCCAGGGATGCTGCGTGACGCAGCGTTGCGGGTGACCCGTCCGCGGTTGGCAGTATTGGCTGCGGTCGACGGTCATCCACATGTCGACACCGACACCGTCGTCCTGGCCGTTCGCAGTTCGGCACCCGACGTCTCCCGGCAGTCCGTCTACAACTCGTTGCACGCACTGGCCGCCGTCGGCCTGCTCCGGCGCATCCAACCGGCGGGCTCCGTTGCCCGCTACGAAACCCGGGTGCTCGACAACCACCATCACGTGGTGTGCAGGTCCTGCGGCGTCATCGCCGACGTCGACTGCGCCATCGGTGAGTCGCCATGCCTGGTGCCGTCCGATGACGGTGGATTCACGGTCGATGAGGCCGAGGTCACCTACTGGGGCAGATGTCCCACCTGCGTTGCCGCGCAACAATTCTGATCCCACGCCGCCCGTCGTCCCACGACCATGTATCGAGAGGAAACTCCATGCCCGAGAACACCACTGACGAGCATCACCACAACGCCAAGGTCGGCGACATGCAGTCGGAGGAGAGCGAGGCGCGCTGCCCGGTCGCCACCGTCGGACCCCGCAATCACCCCACCGAAGGAGCGGGCAACCGCGACTGGTGGCCGAACCAGCTCAACCTGAAGATCCTGCGGAAGCACCCCGCCGTGGCGAACCCGATGGGCGAGAGTTTCGACTATGCAGCGGCTTTCAACTCCGTCGACCTCGATGCACTGGCCAGGGA
>Ga0164307_10001187_pt1 | contig 11724 bp, 12 predicted proteins | sample Whisoiple_243_MG_FD_110214 | JGI IMG/M metagenome (GOLD analysis project Ga0164307, IMG submission 110214) | Soil microbial communities amended with fresh organic matter from upstate New York, USA - Whitman soil sample_243_MG | ecosystem: Environmental > Terrestrial > Soil > Unclassified >...
AAGCAGTATTCGCCGCCACGAGTCACGACGAATGGCGGCAAGTCTTGTAGTCGTCGGCGGATCGGGCGTTGCGGGATGGTGAAGCTCCCGGTGCCGTCGTTTGGTCCCACGAGAGGGTCCTTCTCGGTCGGGGCGCCGATGAAGATGCCGTCGTTGAGCCATTGGGTCTTGACGAACTCGAACTGCCGCTTCAGGTGAGCCCCGGCGAAGACGAAAACGATCCCCCTGTCGAGCCCGTCGTCTTCGAGCACGTCCTCGGGCAGCGTCGGCCCATAGCTGGTGCCGCGGCGGATCATCCGGTGGAGTCGGACGTTGACGCTGCCGTCGTCATCGAAGGCGTCGCGTGGGTTGGCCCGTCGGGCGTGGGCTCCGACAGGGCATTTGAGGCCGCGCGGGTCATCGGCATAACCGAAGTCGTTGTGGCGACGCCTGTCCTGGCCAAGTTCGGGGTCGTCACCGGTTGGGGCGAGCGCGAGCGGTGCGCCACTGGGCCAGCGTCCGACCATCTTCGCGCCGAGAAGAGCCTCATCCGCACGATCCGCGGCGCGGGCGCGCAGGTACTGCCGGTAAGCAGCAACCTTGGTGTGCAGTTTGCGGAAGACCACATAGGTTCCGTTGCGGCCCAACACCTCGGGAGTCGGCATCGGCGGTGGTGCACCCGTCTCATCGGGGTAGCCGAGGATGATCTCGCCGGCCTTGATCGGATGCTCCTTCGGGTTCGACGGCGCCCGGCCGCTTCCTTCGACCGCAGGCTGGCCGATCCCGTCCTTGAACCCGAACGAGGTTCGGCCGGTCGGCAGCTGATAGCAGTCCTGTCGCCAGACCACCTCGATTCCCGGAAGGTCCTCCTGAGCCCTCCGGGCGCGGTCGGCCGCCGCCTCCAGCGACGCAAGGTCCGAGGTCAGTACCGCGATGGCGACGTGCACATCGGTGGTGCCGAGCGGCTTCTCCCAGTGTTCGGGACTGCTCTCACCTTGGTCGCCGAGGATGGCTGCCCGAGCCGCCATGCCTTCCTGGAACTCCGGCACGAAGCTGTCCAGGGACGCCTGCGGCACGCCCAGCGCCTTCAGGCCGGCGTAGGTGAACGCCACCGTGATCGAAGCCGCCGTCGGGCCGGGCGAGGACCTGGCCGGCGTGATGATCCGGTGCAGTCGCCGGACGAGCTCACGTCCGTCATCGCGGCTGTCGATCCGCAGCAGCAGGTACGTCCCGACATACGGGGTGGGTCGCTCGTACAGCGCCCCGGACTGGATGTCATCCAGCTCCAGTGTCGGCACTGTGGAGGTCACGGCGTCACGCACCTTCGGAAAACCTAGTGGTGCAGGGGCAGTTTCGGCGGGTCCTCGTTGGGTTCGGCGAGGTAGGGAAAGCGCTGCCCGGCTGGCCTGGTGGCGTGATCGACACCGTCCCGGATCACCGGCCCATTCCCGGCGTTGATCAGCTGGGTGAACAGCGTGTCGATGACATCGTCGTTCAAGGTGCGGCCACCGCATGTCCGGTGCGGTTCACCGCGACGGGCGGCGAGCTCGATCTCCAGATAGGACCCGCGCTCGATGTAGGGCTTGGTGACATCGACGACGAGGAAATCGGCCAGCACCAGGTCGGTCAGCGGGTGGTCTCCGTTCCCGTTGGGGGGCCAGTCGACCGTTCCGTCGAGGCCGTCCCAGAACGCGAGGTTGGCGTTCAACCGCGCCCTGTACGCACCCGGGTAGCTGTCCCCGAGATGGAAGGCGTCCTCCATGTTGTACAGGTCCCGGATCTCCAGATCCCGGTTGACGGTGTCGAACTGCTTGGGCGCCAACATCATGTTCTTCACCTCCGGCCGCCCGACACGTTCGATCCGGATGTTGAGCCGCCCCCTGGTGAGCGTCTCAGCGACCACGCCGAACAACGCTGCGCCGCCGAGAACATCGATGTCGATCTCGACCACGATGCTGAGCACATCCTTGCCGTCGAGATAGATCGCGCCCGGGTCGGTGAATGCCAGCGTGCGGGTGGCGATCGTCTTCAATGCCGCCGGCGCGTCCATGATGAACGGATCCCAGCGCACACCGGCGAACACGCGAAGGCCGGACCCGGAACCCCCGACCGGATCGCCGACGCGAAACCCGACCGATCCGCCGGTACTGATGGTGCAGGTGCCCTCCTGGCCCGGTGGATCCTTGTCGTCACCCGAAGGGTCCGAGAAGACCACGTCCACAACAACTTCGTCGCCCACGGCCTCGGATGGTGTACCGGCGCCGTTCGACGCGATCTGAGTCAGCGGCCGCAACCGTAAGCGGTAGATGAGACCGTCGGAGAAGAGGTCGGACGGCTGCGCGAACGGCAACGTGTTCATCACGAGTACGAGCGTCCGAGGAACCGACGGACTCGGGAACGCGTACAGGTCCGTGATGTCGGCGATCGGATCGGCGAGGGCTCGTGGACCCGAAATATGGTCAGACATCGGCGTCGGCCATCATTTCTCGCGTCCTAATCGGAAGCCTCCGCCAGCAGCGGCTGCAGGGCGGGGTGCTGGAGCGCCTGCGCAGCCTGTGGATGGTCGAGTACCTGCTGGAAGGCCGCGTTCACCCGCTGGGACTTCTTGATCTCTTTGACCGTGCCGCCGTAGTTGCGCGCATAGGCGGCTGCGCCCTGCTCCGCGCCGAGCACGAATGCCTTGACCGTCGCGAGGTCGGGGAGCCCGTCATAACCCTCGGTATGACGGAAGATGGTGTCGAACAAGGCCAGCGTCGGGCCCGACGTGAAGAAGTCCTCCATGTAGGCATCCCACGGGCCGTCGAAGCTGGTCACGAAGGCAAGCCGGGTGTCGTCGTCGAAGAGCACGAACCGCGCCTCGTGAATGGTCTGAATCGTGATGCCGTAGTCCCCGGGCCGGTAGCCGGGGGTGTCCTGCAGAGCGCGAAGATCTGCCCGCAAGGCTTCACCCTCGCCCGGCTTGACCCGGAAGAACAGGCTGAACTCGCTCGTCGGCCCGACGTTGAGTCCCGGTCGAGAACCATTTCCCGCAACAGCTGTCATCAATGCCTCCAGAGAGCGCCGAACATCAGCCGTCTCGGTCAGGGTGAGGGAGAAGGAATTCGACGCGATGTGGCGTGTTTCATGAGCGCCGCCTCATGCCATGTGGCTCAACGCTATTCCGGCGATGCCGACTGTGCCTCCTCCGTACCGGATGACAAACGTGGCAGTCGCTGATCCGCCTCATTCGCTGTCGGTGACGGTGGGTTCCACCCGTCGTGTGTGCTGGGCCGGCGGATCCCAGAATTCGTCGATGCCGAGTTGGCGCGCAGCATCGAGTACGGCGCGGCCGAGCACATTGGTGTACGTGGGGAACGAGAGCGGAATGCGGGCGAACTGCTCGACTGTCATCTCGGCGGCGATCGCGACGGCGGCGACCTGGGCGAGTTCGACGGCCCGCTCGCCGACGACATGGCAACCGATCATCCGGTGGTTGTCCCGGTCGACCAGCAGCTTGCAGAAGCCGGTTGTCCGTCCGTCGATGATCGGGCGGGAGGCGACCGCGAACGGTGTCGTGGCAATGACGATGTCGTGATGCTCCCGAGCCTTCGCTTCGCTCAGACCCGCCTGCGCGTACTCGGGGTCGGTGAAACTGCCGATGGGACTGACCGGCGGAGTCAGCGTCAGGCCTCGCTCCTGAACGGCATTGGTGGCGGCGAGAAATCCGTCCTGCACGGCTTGTGGGACCAGCATCAGTCGACCGGTGATATCGCCGGCCGCGTAGATGTGAGGACTGCTGGTGCGCAACTGCGCATCGACGGCGATGTAGCCGCGCGGCGTGGTTTCCACCCCGGCGACCTGAAGGTTGAGGCCGGAGGTGTCCGCCTGCCAGCCGATCGCACCAACGGCAACCTCGGCTTCGACGGATTCCGGGCCGTTTCCGTTGTCGAAGATCATTCGTACACCGCCGTTTGCAGCCTGGAATTCCTGGATCCGGCCGAAGCTCTCGTGGACGTCGATTCCGGCCGCGCGGAACGACTCGGCCATCACCCGCGACACGTCCTCGTCCTCGGTCATCAGAATGCGTGGCGCGGCCTCATACAGCATCACCCGAGATCCCAACTCGTTGAACACCGACGCCACCTGCGCGCCGGTTGCGCCGGCGCCGACGACGAGGAGCGATTCCGGTACTGCGGTGAGCGACCAGGCGTCATGATGGGAGCCGAGCAGATCGGCTCCGGGCAGTGGCAGGAGACGGTTGGTGCCGCCACCACACAGGATGAACTTCTCCGCCCGTACCCGAAGCTCACCGGCAACGATGGTGTGCGAGTCGACAAATCCTGCGGTACCGGAGTGATCGAAGACAACGACCCCTTCTTCGCCCAGCTGCGGCAACATCGTCGAGGTCGTCGCGACATCCTCGACCACGTCCCGAACCCGCCCGAGGAGTCGACCGTAGTCCAATGACGTTGCACCGACATCGATGCCGAACGCACCCAACTGCCGCGCCTCGCGTCGGAGCCGAGCAGCGTGGGCGAGTACTCGGACCGGCACCGGACCATCGGTTGCGGCCATTCCGCCGACGCTGTCGCGAGTGATCAGGGCGGTCCGCGCCCCGAGTCGAGCGGCGCGAAGTGCCGCGAACACGCCGGCAGGGCCACCGCCGATGACGGCCACATCAAACTCTCTTGCCTGTTCCATCGCTGCCTCCGAGACCGCCTGCAACTCAACCACATCCGTCCTACTGCTGGTAGCCAACGCAACTCATTGCCAAGGAACAGGTTCGCTCAGACACGATGTTCATCGGTTCTTCACCCTCCGTTCGGCTCAGGTTTCCCAGCTGTCGATGCCGATTGCCGGTCCGCCATCAACAGCAGGGGGAGGATCACTGCGAATTCTCGGCGTCGGCTCCCGCATCTTGTGGCGGCGGTGCCTGAGGGCCGGCGATGGCCGTCTCCAGGATCAGTATCGCTGCACCGATCTGGTCGCGTGTCGTCGTGATGTCGGCCGGAGGCGCCATTGGCCCAGGCGCCGCGGCCATGTCGTCGAGTTGTATTCGTGCTGCGCGCACCGAGTCCCGCAAGTTCCGGGCGAGGGCTTCGTCCGGACCTCGGCGAGCGGTGGATTGCAATCCCGTCAGGGTGTCCTCCAGTGCGGACACGCGGTCCCGGGTGACCTGCCAGGCACCGGCGACCTGATCCACCGACTGCTGCTGTTGCAGCTGCGGGAGTAGTTGCCTTGCGAACCAGACGATCTCGGATTCCGCCAATGCGAGCCGTTCGCGCCATCCATTGCGGCGCCGTCGCGCGATCACGACCGGAATGGCAACCGCGACTCCGAGGATGACGGCACCGAGCAGCCACCAGGGCCAAGTGGCCGGCTCGGTCGTCGGCTGCGCAGACAACGTCGACGAGGTACTCGTCGTTGACGGTGCCGGGGTGGCGGTCACCGGTGTGAGCGCGGCTGGGGCGGTATCTGTCGTCCCCGTGATGGGTGGCTCCGGCGACGACTCCACCGGCGACGCGACGGGGGTCGGAACGGCCGCGGACGTCTCCGTTGAGACGATCGTGGTCGTCGTGGTGGTCCGCTCGACCGAGGGTTCAGGCGACGCGACCTGCGTCTGCGTCGTGCTGGATTCGGTGTGCTCGGCCGAAGAGACGGCGGTGGATGGGTCGGATGACTGGCCGAGGATGGGTGTTCGGGTCGTCACATCAGGGGATGAGGCCGAGATCGTGCTTGTCACCGGCGGTATCGCGTCGGTTTCCGATGACGGCGTGCGTTCGAAGGAGAGTGACACCGTCGGCGGCTGCACAGATGCGGTTCGACCGGGCAACCCGTTGTCGGCTGAGCCCCCGCAGGCACTCAGCAGTCCCACAGTCACGGCCACCAGGAACAAGCCTCGCGAAAGTTCGCGGGCTGTCATCCTCCGGCGCTTGTTCATCTGTGTTGACCCGTCCTGAGCTGCTGGTATCCGCCGAGTGGTCCGAACCGGCGGGTCGCCAGCCACGCGTGGCGCAGCGGCGCAGGGCGTTCTGGCTGTGGCCGATCCGCTACCTGGAGGTGGCGATGTCCCGGCCGTGCACGGTGAGAGCCCAGATGACGAAGACATCCAAGGCGATGATGAGCAGGCTCCAGATCGGGTAGTAAGGCAGCCACATGAAGTTCAGCACGATGCTGACCGCCGCGACCGCGATTCCGACGAGCCGCGCCCACAGGGCTCCCTGGAAAACGAAGAATCCCGCGACCGCAAGGAGGGCACCGACGAGCAGGTGAATCCAGCCCCAGGTGGTGAGGTCGAACTCGAACACCCATTCCTGTCCGACGACGTAGAAGTCGTCGTTGAACAGGGCGACCGCACCCTGAATGACCTGCATCACCCCGAGCACGATCATCATGACGCCGGCAAAGACTGTCAGGCCAATGGCTGTCGTGCTGGGTCTGGAGGTGGTGGTTGCGTTCTCGGTGTGCTTGGCGGAAGTCACGGTTCTCCTCGAGGTTGGTGCCCGTACAGGCCCGATCCTCGCGCAGTCCGCGTCAGACACATCATTCGATTGGTATGAGACAGGCATCCACCACCCGCGGTGGATCTCCCGTTACCGGTGATGCCTGATGACCGGGCCCCGCACACCTCGCGAGCGGAGACCCTCGTCAGAGCCAGCGACGCACCCGTTGCCGGTACGCGTCGTATTCAGCGCCGAATTTGCTGCTGAGATATTTCTCCTCCGGGGTGATGGCGCCCCAGTAGAGCAATGCGATCCCGACGGGGACAAGAAGGAGTGCCCACACCGACGGCCACAGCAGCGCGAGCGCGATGTCGAGCAGGATCAGGCCGACATACAGGGGATTGCGACTGAATCGAAACGGTCCCCGATCGAGGACGACCCGGGTGGCGCCACCAGGCAGCAGGGCGGTGCGGTTGGCAGCCATCACGGAGAGCGCCCAGCCATTCCAGCTTCCGAACACCACCAGGAGAACCACGCCGGAAATTCGTGCGGCACCGACGGGGATCGTGAACGGGTCCCCTGCAACAGCAGTCACGATGATTCCGATGAGCAACGGGGCGCCGAGTGCGATGGGCGGCCACATCCGGTAGGCGGGTGCGTCGGTCATCTCTTCATGATGGCCGCGGAATCTGCCGGCAGGGTCAGAGCAGGTTCAACTCGCGTGCCCGGTCCACCGCAGCCCGTCGGGAGGTGACGTCGAGCTTGCGGTAGATGGACCGCAGGTGCGCCTTGACCGTGTTGATCGACACGAACAGGTCGGCGGCGATTTCCCCGGCCTTGAGCATGGTCGGCAGATATCGCAGGACGATCAGCTCCCGCTCGGTGAGATGTTCGTCGGCCAGGCCGGTCTCCCTCGCCTCGAGCATGGCCTGGGGACTGAGCAGCGCCTCGGTGAACTGTAGGTGCCGAGCGACGATGTGCCGGTGCCTGACGATCAGGCTGCGCAGGGGGGTACCCGCGTCCAGGAACGGCCGGATCATGTTCTCCGCTTCTGCCAGGTCGATCGCCTCGGTGAGCTGGGTCAGCGCGGCGGTGTCCCGGTGCTCCCGATCCGCAGCCAGCGCCAGCAGGATCCGGGCTTCCACTGCGAGACCCAGAAACGACGCACCCGTTTCGAGAACCGGTGTCAGCAGCGCGGGCAACAGGTCCGCTCGTCCCGAGGCCAGGTTCGTTCTGCCGATCGCCACCCGTTCGGCTGCATCGGCATAACCGGACCCACGACCCACCACCATCGTCGTGGCATTCTGCGGCTGCCCGGAGATCAGCTGCACCCGGGACTGGGCCACCGCGCACAACCGGGACAACAGATCCGGCGGGTCGGGAACTGCGGCGAGTTCGGCGGCCAACCGATCGGCGGCCGACCGAATCGTCACCAGGTCACCCCTGGCGGCGGCGACGCCGACCGCGGTGATGCCCAACAACAACCGGCACCCGGCGTCTGCACCGCGAGTACTGGCAGCCAGGCCGGCATCGATGATGTCTGATGCCTCTTCCAACGAGTTCTGCGCGAGAAAACTGAGGCCCAGCGCGACATATGCGCCCAAGGCCTGCGGCTCGCCCGCCCAACCGCGGCGGTCGACCGCGGCCCGGACCGAGGCGGCCCGGCGGTGGGCTTGCCGCAACCGGCCGTGCAGCGCATCGAGCATCGACAGGTACGAGCGGGCGCTGACCACCGTGAGGCCCAGCCCGAGCTCTACCGCCCGCGCTTCCGCCTCGAGGAAGTCGGCCTCCGCACCGGCGAGATCACCGGCCCACGTGCGGCCGACGCCGAGATTGTTCAGGCCGATCACCCGGTACTGTCTGGCCGCCGGCACCAGCCGCCGCGGCGCGGCGTCCAGCAAGGACAACAATCTTCTCGACGAATCGACCAACGCCGCCGAGCCGGTCAGTCGATGTTGGCTCAAAGTTGCTGCCTCGATCAGGATCTCGGCCGGAACGCGAATCGCATCTGGGGCTTCGGGCAGAAACTCGGTCGCCTCGCTCGCATCCCGATACATGGCCGTAAAGTCATGTCGCTGGAAATGCCAGATCGCGGCCGACAGCAGGGTACTCAACCTCGGCTCATCCACGGCACGGCGGGCAGCCGGCTCCAGGGCCGCCGCCAATGCCGGGCCTTCGGGCGTCAGGATCAAGGGCAACGCCGATGCGGTCAACAGCCGGCCGGCCTCGTCCCAATCCCCGGCAGCTGTTGCGTGCCCGATGGCCTGGATCGGGTGGCCATGCTCGATGAACCACGCCGCCGCCCTGAGATGCAACTGGTCCGCGGTCCCTGGCCGCTCCAGGATCAACCGGTGTTCCAACAGCTCTCGCAGCAGCGGGTGGTAGCGGAACCAGCCGCTGTCGTCGCCAAGGCCGACGACGAAAGCGTTCGCCGCCACCAGATCCGCCAACACCTGGCTGCTGTCGTCGCGGCCCGACAACGCCGTGGCCAGCGACGGGTTGAGCCGTTCGACGATGCTGGTTCTGAGCAGAAACTCCCGGACGGGTGCGGGCTGCCGATCCAAGACCTCGCCGACCAGATATTCCGCCACCGATCGTTCCGTGCCGGTGAACTTCTCGATCCCCCGCGTGACGCCGGCGGAGGACAGGAACATCGCAGCCAACCGCACTCCGACGGGCCAACCCTGGGTGCGGTCCAAGACCAACCGCTGCTGGTCGTCGGTCAGCTCGATCCCGTCGTGCGCGAACAGTTCGGTTGTTTCCTCCTTGGTGAACGCGAGATCCCCCGACCTGATCTCCGTCAGCCCACCCGAAACCCGGACCCGGTGGAGTCGCAGCGCCGGATCCGCCCTGGTCAGCATCACCAGGCGCAACGGCAGCGGCCGCTGCTCGATCAGGGCACTGAGTGAATACAGCACCTCGGGGTTGCTCAGGTGATGCACGTCGTCCAGGACCAGCACCACCGGTCCCGGCAACCCCGCCAGGCCGGCCCGGACCTGGAGCGCCTCCGCGGCCCCGAACGATGGGGCCGGTACCAGCTCGCGCAACGGGCTGTCCTCGGGCACCGCCGCACCGATGGCGAGTGCGGCGAGCACATCGGACCAGAATGTCCGCAGATCATTGTCCGTCTCGTCGACGGTGAGCCACGCTTGCGGCCCGGTGAACCGGGCCAACCACGCCGCGACCGTGAGGGTCTTGCCCGATCCAGGGCCGGCGCTCACCATGACCAACGCGCGCCTTGTCGGGTCGCCCAGTCGCACCTCCAAGCCCCGACGATGGACCAGCCCAGGCGGAACGATCGGAGGTGTGGCCCGGAGACGCACCTGGTTCAGCACCTGATCCGGCAACCGGTCACCTCCGCTTCGGATACTTGTCGGGCGGCCCTCTGCCCGCTGTCACCACTAGGTGCTTAGCACATCACAGTGACGAGTCGGTGCGAACTGATCGTTGCCCAAGGGCCACCCTTCCCGGGTGAGGCCACCGCGGTGTGCCTCCTGCCATGGTGGGCCGGTAGAGGCGCGTCCAATGACCGGAAGTGGGTGGTGACGTCGGTGGAATTCGAGATCCGCGTCGCCGGGACCGTCCCGGACGAATTGCTCGGTTGCATCGGTGACGTCGAGGTACTCGTCCAGCCCATGTCCAGCACCCTGACCTGCGCCGTGGCGGACCTGGCCGCGTTACACGGACTGCTCCACCGGCTGCAGAGTGCGGATCTGCAGTTGATCGAGGTGCACCGGCCGGTCAACCGATTCCGATCCGCGTCAGCGGACAACGACAGCTGAGCAGAGGAGCGGACCATGCCGGATATCTACGAGTTCGGGATCACCGGCCGGATCGGCCCACTCATCCGGTCCTGTCTCGCCGAACTCACCCCGGCCGCAGAGCATCAGACAACCGTGGTGTCCGGCACTGCCCGCTCACCCGAAGACCTGCAGCGAGTTCTCGACCTGTTGGACTCCTACGGGCTGCCCGCCGAGGACATCAGGCTCACCTATCGCGAAGCCGCGCCGCGGCTGTGACGGCCGAACTGCCAGGATCGAGCGCCGATCCTCCCCCGAGTGGGGTGATGCCGGAAAGGTCCCCCGCTGCGAAGGTCGTGCCGAACACAGCATCTCACCGCGGGAGATTCCGCAGATGAAATTTCTGGACTATGAGATACGGGTGACGGGCCAGGTACCGGCCGAGGTGCTGGAGGAGATCGAGGGCGCTCAGGTCACCGTGCAACCTGTGGAAACCATCCTGCGGGGATCGGTCGCCGACCAGGCTGCGCTGCATCGGATGATCAACCAGCTCCAGGGACTCGGCCTGGAACTCACCGAGGTGCGCCGGCTCTCACCCTGACCCGAGGATCGCGCTCTTCTCGTCCACGTCGTGTAGTGCGGGCCGGACCGTGCACGTCGCCGGGACCCCGGTCAGCGACGAGTACACCAGTGCCGACAGCATTTTCAACGGCGTCATCTAGGGGTCCAACTCGACACCGGCGCCCGGCGCAACAGCAGCTGACCGCCGAGCCACCACGGAACATGTGGTTGCGTGGAACAAACGGATCATCCGCGATCCCAGCGCAGCCGATCCCCTGACTCGGCTGTCGGATGCACCGCATTTCGGCGGTGACCGACCCATTCCGTTACAACATGACGCCGGTGCCGGAGACTGACCGAGAAGGCCGGGCACCGGGCCACGAAGGGGACGATCATCGATGATGTCGCAGGAGCCACCGCCGCCTGACAAGCGCCGCGGTCCCGCAGTGCGGCAGACAGCTGCGCGTTTCGCCCAACGCCTCGAGCCCACCGTGGTCGGGAAGGTGTGGTCCAGGTTGCTCGAGGTGGAGTTCGTCGATCGCTCGGTCGCGCTGGCTGCCAAGGCCTTCGTCTCGTTCCTGCCGCTGCTGGTGCTGGTGGCAGCGATGTTCCCGGACGATGTCCGGGGCGGGATTGTGTCGGTCTTCGCAGACCGTTTCGGCATTTCCGGTGGGGCCTTCGACATGGTCCGGCAGGCCTTCGCCGATCCCTCGCAAACGAAATCGGCATCCGGTCTAGTGGGGGCACTGATCACCCTGGCGTTTGCGGTGTCGTTCACCACGGCTCTTCAGCGGGTCTTCCTCAGGGCATGGCGCCGGCCGCCGGGCGGCGGCGCCAAGAACAAGGGCCGCGGCGCGATGTGGCTCGGCGGCGAACGCAAGGAGTTCAAGCCCGGCACGCTGATCGTCATTCCGAAAGGCACGGCGCACGGCGGCACGCTGGTGACCAGCGGCCCGGTGAAGGCGCTGGCGATCAAGATCCCGCCGCAAGCCCGGGACGACGTCAAGTTCGTCGACTGAGCG
>Ga0164307_10001191_pt1 | contig 11700 bp, 9 predicted proteins | sample Whisoiple_243_MG_FD_110214 | JGI IMG/M metagenome (GOLD analysis project Ga0164307, IMG submission 110214) | Soil microbial communities amended with fresh organic matter from upstate New York, USA - Whitman soil sample_243_MG | ecosystem: Environmental > Terrestrial > Soil > Unclassified >...
GTGAGGAAAGCGTCGATATAGGTGCGGGCCTCCGGTGGTGTGACGCGCGACGCCTCTTCGATGCGCTCCTTCGCCCGCTCAGGATCCCCGAGCGCCCACAGGGTGTTGCTGGCCCTGAGAAATGCCTATCTGGCGCGATCGCCTTCGGACAACTGGCTGATGGGGATTTCCGCGAGCACCGCCTCCGCTTCTTCGCCGCGGCCCAACCACGACAATGCATGCGCGCGAACGAAATTCGGCTCCGGTCCCGCTCCGGCGTGGATCGCCGCTTCGGCGAGTCGGTCGGCGAGGGCGAGATCCGCAAGCCAGACAGCGCCGTGCGCTGCCCTGATGAGCAGGTCCGCATCAGGCTTCAGGTCAGAGTCGAGACTCAAGGTGGCGCGGCGCACGACGACTCGCATGTCATCGCGGTCACTGGATGCGGCGAGTTCGGAAGCGACCAGTCCGCGCAGCCGTCGCAGCCGGCTGTGCGCCGCGCGCCTGCGGCGCACCCGTCCGTACAGCGGATGCGCCACCCGCACCTCAATGCCGGCGCCGGCGGGCTCAAGTGTTATTAGGCCACGGGTTTCGGCTTCCTCGACCGCGGCTGCATCGGTGATCCGCGTCAGGGCCGCCAATTCGATCGGCTCCCCGATCGCCAGCAGGTCGATCACATCACTGACCGGCGCGGGCAGGTCCCCGATGCGGGATTCGATGAGCTCGACCAGGCCGGGTGGCATGATCGGATCACCGATCCATCGCCACGATCCGTGCTCGCTCACAAGTCGGCCGTCGGCAACCTCCTGCTCGACGATGTTCCGCAGGTACAGGGCATTGCCGCGGGTTAGCTTCCACAGCCGCTCAGCGGCATCCGCATCCACCGATCCCTCGAGCGCTGCCGACAGGAACGTGGCAGTTTCGTCGAGCGACAGGGGCCGCAGATCGAGCCGGTCGAACTGGGCGGCCTTCCAGATCTCCTGGACCGCGGGCGTAATCGGCGCGCCGTCCCGGAGGGTGAGTATCACCTTCGCAGCGCTCCGCTGCACGATCTGATGCAGCACGAACGTCGACAGGTCATCCAGGAGGTGTACGTCATCGACACCCACGATCACGTCCGCGCTTGACGACGCCCCGGTCAGCGACTCGACCACTCCCCGCAGCAACTGAACGGTGTCGGTTACACCCGACGGCGCCCACGCAGTGAAAGCACCAAGCGGAATCGCCTGTGCCGAGGATGTCCCAACCGTCCACCGGGTGTCACAGCCCTCGGATGCGGCTGCCGTCAGGGCCTCACGGGCAATCCGGCTCTTCCCCACACCCGACGCTCCGCAAATAAGGACGCCGGCGACGTCGGAAGCCGAGATGGCGGCCTCGATAGACCGCATCTCCCCGGAGCGGCCAACTAACGGCCACGACAACCGCACGTTATTGAGCGTAAGAGCCCGCAAGCAGCCAGGCGGAGATTACTGCGACTTTTCGCACGCCCCGACCGTAGCGGGCGCCCCGTTGTGTGCGAACGAAACTACTAGCCACCCTTCTTGACCTTGAGAACCTGCTTCCGCAGCCCGTCCGTGGCCGTCTCCATCGCGCCCTTCATTGCCCGCTTGAGCACGAACCCCGGCAGCGGCACCGACAGGTCGATGCTGATGTCGAACTTGACCTTCGTCCTGTCCCCGTCCGGGGTCAGCGTGTAGCTGGCATCCTGCGCTTTCAACTGACCCGCGGAAATCAGGGTCCAGCTCGCCTTGTTGTCCGTCCAGGTGTACTCGACGACCTGTTCGTCGGAGATGCCCGCGGACTTGACCTTCATCTTGACGCGCTTGGGCCTGCCGTCGTCGTAGGCCTCCAGGACCTCAGCGCTCTGGTACTGCGGGGACCACGTCGGCGTCGACTCGACATCGGCGATGACATCGAGAACCTGCTCAGGACTCGCCTCGATCACAACCTCACGGGAATCGCTGGTAGCCATGGCGCGACCATAGCTGGTTTACGGTTCGAGTCATGGACCTTTGGGAGCTGGTAGCTCGCGAACGCATCAGGGACGCGCTGGCCCGCTACAACTGGTCGGGTGACGCGGCGCGACTCGACGACCTGGCTCAATGCTTCTGCGAGGACGGCGAGCTCGAGCTGCGCGGCGGCGAACCGGTACGCGGAGCGCCGCGATCGTCGAGCTTCTCGGTGGTGGCGTTGTCACTACGAACGCAACCGCAGAGGCGTCGAAAGTCCGGACGAGGCACGAGTCGCCTGGTACTTCACGGTCTTCAGCGAGATCGGCCTCGACCACTTCGGCCGCTATCGCGATGTCTTCGTACCCGTCGGCGACGACTGGTTGATCCGCCACCGCTTCGTGTCGACCGACTGGAGTGCGCCCAACTCGACGATGGCGCGCTAGGCCGCTCGCGAGAATCAACGGCAACATTGCATCCAGGGCTGTGAAATCGCTGACACAACAACCCTCAGTGCAATTTCGAGCAGAGGAGCCCGACTCGACAATGGCGCGCTAGGGCGCAGGCGGCACCAGCATCGACTGCCAGGTCTTGTTGCCGGGATGCGCCAAATCGGCCTGTGTGTAGCGTTTCCCGTCCGGGCCGATGTAATCGCCGGTCGCGGGATCGTAGGGAACGGCGGAGACCGGTGCCGCGGCCTGCGACGGCGCACCGGGCGGAAGCGCCGCGCCAGTGCCCTGCGGCGGCGGCAGCCGCGGGTCCAGGCCCGGCGCATACTGTGGCACCCCCTGGCCGGAGAGCGTCGCATTCGGGTCGCCCTTCCAGTTGAGGCCGTCGTTCAGCGGAATGTACTGCTCATCGCTTTCGCACAACTCAACCGTCGGCGCGCGCTTGCCCGGCTTCGTCTCGCACGGAATGTTGCGCACACCACGGACATTCATGTCCGAGTCCTGCGGGAGACGGCAGTACAACTCGCCCGCGGGCCGCTCGGGATAGTCCTGATCCGACGGCGACCGCTGCTGCCGGACCGGCAGGAATCCGGTGTTGCATGGCGGCGGAAGATTGAGGTTGAGGTTGAAGTCGAGGTAGATCCCCCGATAAGCCTGCTTGACACCGGAATCCGCGACGGCGATCGCTGACATGACGGCGGTCCCCTGCGGGAAGAGAACAAGCAACTGCTCGAGATCGTTGCGGTAGGTCACCGCGATGTCGCCGAGGCTCACCAGATTGGCCAGCAACACCGGCAAGGCGGGCGCGACGCGATCGAACAGTGCCTTGCCTTCACCCAGCGCCGGACCGCTTACGTTGAGTAGATCCGCGAAAGCCGTGTCCTGCGCCTTTAACTGACCGGTGATCGACGCCAATCGCATCGCCCATGTCGCGATCGAATCCGCTGTCTGTACTTGGGAATTGAGCACAGGCGGGGACTGATCGATCAGCTGCGTGATCGGATCGACGGTCTTGCCGGCCTCGATCGCCAACGACGTCGATCCGTCGACGATGCGTGACAGCTCAGGTCCCAGCCCGCCCACGGCCTTATCCGCTTCGTCGACGACGGTACGCAGATTGTCCTGCGGGATCGCCTGCAGCGCTCTGTTGGTGGCGTCCAGAAGGTTTCCGATATCCGCGGGGATCTGCACCCTGCTGACTGGGATGACATCGCCGTCGCGCAACTTCGGAGCATTGGCGGCCGTGCCCGGTTGTGGGGTCAGCTCGAGGAACTGTTCACCGACGGCGGAGCGGCTGTGTACCGCCGCCGAAATGTCAGACGGGATCGGCGTGGCCGAGTTGAGTGTCAGAACGGCTCGAACGCCGTCGCGGGTGGTTTCGATCGACTTGACTCTGCCGATCTCGGTGCCGCGATAGGTCACCACCGACGTCGGGTACAACCCGCCGGACGCGGGCAGCTCGGCCGTCACCGTGTAACGCCCGATGCCGAACAAGGCGGGAACTTTGACGAAGCCGAACGCCATCACACCGACGGCGATGATAGTGATGGCCGCAAGGATTGCCAATTGCGTCCATACGGCTCGGGACAAGCGCAGCATGCTAGTACGCCCCCCAGCGATACGGTGCGATCAACGGGTTGCCCGCGGTATACGGGCTCGGCATCTGGCCGATCGTGCGGCCCCACTGCAGTTCGAGTTCGGTGAGGTTGCCTTCCCACCTCGTCCCGGTGAACAAGCTGCTGTCGATCCGGCTCAGGGTCAGATCGATGACGAGAGTGATGTTCGCGAAGTCACCCCGGAACCAGTTGGCAAGCGTGCTCTTGACCCAGGGGTATGTCGACAGGAAGTCCAGCCCCCTGGTCAAGGCGGGCCCGGCGTTGGCAAGTTCGCGGAACACCGGCGCGATATTGCGCAGGTTGTTCACGAACGATTCCTTGGTCTGGTCGACGGTCGAGGTGGCGATCGCGCTGAACTTGCCCAGCGCATCGATCGCGTCCGCCAACTTGGTGCGTGAATCGGACAGCACGGCAAGCGCCTGCGGGATCGTGGTGAGCGCCTTGTCGACGGTCTGGTCCTTCGCCGCGACCTGCCCCGCCAACGCGTTGAGATGCTCGGTGGCGGCGATGATGTCGTCGGTCTGGGCGTTGAGCTGACCAATGAAGGTATCCAATTGGGTCAGCAGGCTGCGCATGTCGTTCTCGCGGCCCGCCAACGCCTTCGCGAACGCTTGATTGATCTCCTGGAGCTGGCCCAGCCCGCCACCGTTGAGCAGAACAGACACCGACGCCAACGTCTGCTCGGTGGTCGGGTATGTGCTCGCCCTGGATAACGGAATCACCGAACCGTCCTTGAGTTCGCCCTGCGGCGGCTCGTCGGTGGGTGGTGCCAGTTCGATGTGCATGGACCCCAGCAGGCTGGTCTGCCCGACCTTGGCGGTGCTGTTCGCCGGCAGATGAACATCGCCGTTGATGCGCATGGTCACCAGGGCATGCCAATCCTGTACCTCGATCTTGGTGACGTTGCCTACGTTGACGTCGGCGACACGCACGCGGGTATTCTGTTGAATGACAACCACATCGGGCAACTGTGCCTGGATGGTGTACGAGCCGTCGCCGGTACCAGTAGTTCCCGGCAGGTTGAGCGAATTCAGCCCGCGCCACTCACACCCCGGGATCGCGGCCAGGCACGCGGCGATCAGCGCCGCGGCGAGCATGCGCTTCACGGCGTGCCCCCGGGCAGCGGCGGCAAGGCAGGGGGTGGCGCCGATTCGGCTACGGGAGCAACCATCAGGCCCTGGAGTCCCAGGCCGGGGTCGGTCGTGATCGACTGCGGCGGTATATCACCGGCCAACGCCGCTTCCGCGGGCAGTGGTCCGGTGGGGTTGTTCACCGGCGCCGGGACATCCGGCGGCGTCTGAGGCGGCAAGTGCGGATTCAGCCGATCTTCGCTGTAGGTGATCTCGTTGGGCCGCGCCGACGCTCCCGCGAACGGATTGATCCCGAGTGGCGGGAAGTTGTACTGGCGGTTCTTGATGATCGGCGCCAGATACTGGACACACAACTTCGACGATTGTTCCCAGTTCCCGCGCGACGCGGCTTGGATTGCACTGCAGATGAATTGGACGGTGTTGGCGAAGTTGACCGGGGCCAGAATGCCCGTGACCGCGCTCTGCGCGGGTTGGTAGATGTTCATGAAGTTGCCGAACACCGTCGGCGCGATGTGCAGCACCTGCTTGACGTCAGCGCGGCTGTCATTCAGAGCCGTGGTGACCGCATTGAGGCGGTCGACGGTGACGCCGAGGCCCTCGCGGTTCTCGGCGACGAAGCCGCGCAGGTCGTTCACGGCGCCGTCGAGGCCCTTCGTCGGATCAGCCACCTCGTTGGGAGTGTTGGACAGCACAGTGGTGATGTCGGCGAGGTTCGTATTGAAGGAGGCGAGCAGATCACTGCTGGAGGACAGTGCGGATACCAGCAGCTGAAGGTTGCGCACCGTGCTGAAGATGTCTGTGCTGTGGTCGCCGAGTGCCGAAACCGCTTGGGAGAGTTTGATGACGGTGTCGCGTGCCGTGTCACCCTCGCCACGCAGGTTGGCCGCGGCGCTGTTGATGAATTCGCCCACCGCACTGGGGCCGCCGGGTGTCGTAGGCTGCAGGGAGTCGGTGAGCTTCTCCAACTGTTGGCGCAAGTCGTCCCACTCGACGGGAACCGCGGTGCGCTCCTTCGGAATCGTTGCTCCGTCAGCGAGTTTCGGGCCGTTGGAGTACGCGGGGACGAGCTGGATCGCGCGTGCGGATACGAGTGACGGCGACAGGATGGCTGCCTGGACATCGGCCGGCACCGGGTACTGCCTGTCGACCGAGAAGGTGACCTTCGCGGCGTTCGGCTGCGGGTCGATCTCCTCCACGGTTCCCACAGCGACACCCAGGATGCGGACTTCGTCACCGGTATAGAGGCCGTTGGTGTTGGTGAAATAGGCGACGTAGGTGTTCCTGGCGACGCTCTTCCACCACGGGGTCGCCACCACAGTTATCGCGACAGCAAAGATCACGACTAGGACTGCGGCGGTGGCAATCCTCATGGTACGAGCGAGACCAGGACGAGAGGAGGACCACGTTGACACTGTCACTGCCCCCCGTCCGCAGGCGCCGGCACCGGTGGTCCGAAGGTTGGCGGCGGCAGTTCGCCGGGCGCAGGTGCAGGTGCGGACGGTCCCGGCGGCGGGCCGCCGGGCGGGGGCGCAGGCAGGGGCTCGCGGTACGGATAACGGCCGGGGAACTGTGCCGGCAAGTTCGGGTCGGCGTTACCTGTAATGGCGTCGGGCAGCGTCAAATTCGGCTCTCCGCCTTGCCCGGTACGGGGATAGGGCACCGGCAGCGCCGGGGTGCCCGGCTGGCCGACACCCGGATCGACGAGTTGCGAGGGCGGCAGCACATTCGGGTCAAGACCCAGGTCGGAGAATGCGGCGTCGATGAACGGCTGGGCGAACTGTCCCGGGGCGAGGTTGACCAGTGAGGCTTTGAAGAATGGCCCAGACCCGAGCACTTCGCCGAACGACATCGCGTAGCGCCGAAGCAGGTACAGAGTGCGCTGCAGTTCCGTCTTGCGGTTGTGCAGGATCCCCAGCACACCGTTGAGTTTGTCGACGGCAGGTTGGAGTTGCGTCCGGTTGTCGTTGACGAGACCGGAGATCTGCTGTGACACGGCGGTGAGGTTGTTCATCAACGCGTCGATGGAATTGCGTTGCGACAGAAGCTCGGCCAACAGGGCGTCGGTGTTGACGACCAGACCGGCGATCTGATCGCTGCGCTTCGCCAGCACTGCGGTGACCTTGTTCGCGTTGGCCAGCAAGTTGCGCAGCTGCGCGTCACGCGTATTGAGGGTGTCGGAGAATCGTGCCACCCCTTCCAGCGCGATCTTCAGCTCAGGCGGGGTGTCCTTGAAGGTGTCCGCCAATGTCGTGAGTGCCGAGGACAATTGCGTGGTGTCCAGGGCGCTGATGGTTGTGGTCAGGTCGCCCAACGCGTCCGGCAGGTCGTAGGGAGAAGTGGTCCGATCGATCGGAATCGGGCCGGTGAGGTTGCCGTCGCCGCGCGGGGTCAGTTCAAGGAACTTGGTGCCGAGCACGGTTTCGGTCTTGATCGCAGCCTCGGTCCGGTCACCGAGTTCGACACCGTCGCGGACCGTGAAGTCCACCAGCACCTTCGTCCCGTCCAAATGGATGTCGGAGACCCTGCCGACGTCGAGGCCCGACACCCGCACGTCACTGCCGGGCTTGATGCCACCGGCCTCGGCGAAATAGGCCGAGAAGTCGGAGGTGCCTTTGATGAACGGAATCTTGTCGTAGGAGAAGACCGCGATCACCAAGACGATCAGGATGAGGGCCCCGACCGCACCGACGGCGACCCGATTACGCTCGCCCAACGGTTTGATCCTGGGCCGCTTCAGCTTGATTCGCGTCATTTCGGCGTGCACCGTCCCGAGTCTTGACCGGCGAGTTTGATGAACACGGGCTGGCCGCCTTTACCGTTCACTTTGAGGATCGCGTCGCAGAGGTAGAAGCCGAAATAATCGCCGTAGAGGCCGTTGCGGGCCAGCACCTGGTAGGCGTCCGGAAGGGTCTTGACCAGATCGTCGACGTAGTCGTGATCGGCCATGATCTGCCCCGCGAACCGGTCCGTCTGAGCCACGGTGTCCTCGATCGGTTGACGTGCCACCGTCAAGAGGTCGGCGACCGAGCCCGCCGCGGCGTCGATGTACGCCGTCCCTGTCGCGATATCGCTTTTGCGCTGGGCCAGTCCCTGTACGAGTTGCGACAGCTTGTCCAAACCTTCAGAGAACTGATCGTCACGCGCGGCGAGGGTGCCGAGCACGGTGTTCAGGTTGGTGATGACCTGGCCGATGAGCTGATCGCGGCCCGCCAGAGTCGTTGTCAGTGCGGAGGTCTGGGCGAGCACCGATGAAATGGTGCCGCCCTGGCCCTGGAACACCTTCAGCAGTTCGCCGGACAATGCGTTGACCTGGTCGGGGTCCAACGCGCGAAACAGCGGACGGAAGCCGCCGATGAGTGCGTCGACATCGAGGGCGGGCGATGTCTGCGCTAGCGGGATCGTCCGTCCTGGTTGAAGTTTCCGCACCGATCCTGGCCCCTCTTCGAGGGATAGATAGCGGTCGCCGATGAGGTTCTCGTAGCGCACCGCTGCCCTGGTACCCTCGGTGAGCTGCAGTCCCTTGTCGATGGCGAAGTCGACCGTGACGGTCCCGTCCCTGTGCAGGGTCAGGTCCTCGACCTTTCCGACCTCGACACCGGCAATGCGGACGAAGTTCCCGCCTCTGAGGCCTGACACATTCGTGAACACCGCGCTGTAGGAGGCGCGCGATTCGAATCGGAACTGCCCGAACACCGTTACCAGAGCGAACATGGAAACCAGGCACAACACCGTGAACTGCGCCACACGCGTGGCGGCGCGGACGGTTCTTCTCCTCATGGCTGTCCCTCCGGTGGCGCTGGCGGTGCAGGCAGTGGCTCAGGTGGTGGCGGACCGCCAGGCGGCGGGTAGAGCGGTGTTCCGTCCGGCCCGTATTCCGTTGCGCCGTACGGAGGTGCGCCCGGGTAGGCCGGCCACGGACCCGGCGCCGGGCCGCCGGGGTAACGGATCTTCGGCGGTTCCGGCATTGCTTTGGTGACGGGGAAGTAGTTGACGAAGCCGGGGAATCCGATGCCGGGGTTGGGCCGGATATCGAGGCCGGTGCCGAACCCTGTGTCGGTGACCAGGTACTTCACCGGGAAGTTCTTGCTGACATCGGGTAGCGAACCGCAGCTCGGTTTGCCGCCTGGGCCGCCCTTGGCGTTGACGATCGGCAGATTGTCGGGATAGCGGTATGGATCGTCACCCATCAGCAGACCGGCATCCATGATCACGGATTTGCCATTGCCGCCCAACGCATCTCGGCCGCCGTGGTCCAGGAACCACTGGGCACCCTGAAAAAGGCACCTGTAGGTGGGCGAATATCTCATGAACAGAGCGGTCGTCGGATCGAGGATGTTCATCGCGCGCACCAGGTTTGGCTGGTTTCCACCGATCGTGTTGATACCCGATTGAGAGAACCCGACCGCGGAGAGGAGCAGCTCGTCGAGCGACTTCGCATGCGTGGTGATCGTCGTGCTGGTGGTCGAAAACGAGTCGAGAATCGACAGGATATTCTGCGTCGCATCCGAATACGCCTCGGCGGTCTTGCCGAACAACTGCCAGTCCTGCTGCACTGTCGGCATTCTCGGGTTCACCGCGAGCAGCACGTTGTTCGCATTCGCGATCGCCTGCCCGATGCGATCGCCCTTGCCGCGCACTGATTCGGCGACTGCCGACAGTACCGCGTTCAGCTTCGCCGGATCGACGGAGTGGACCACCGACTGCAGGTTCTCGAACACCGTGTTGACCTCGACGGTTACGTTGCGCGAGTGCAGCACAGCGCCCGGCTTGAGGGACTCGGAGCTTGCACCCTCTGGGGGGACGATGAGATCGACGTACTTGGCGCCGAACGCGGTGCTCGACTTGATCTCCGCCTCGACGTTGCTCGGCAGATTCTGAAATGGCCCGGGATCCATCCTCAGATTGAGCTTTGAAGAATCGGTGCCGGCCGCGGACTCGGCGCCGATGGATGCGAATTCGCCTATCTGGACGCCGCGCAACTTCACCTTCGCGCCGTTCTCCATGACCAGACCGGCCCTGTCGGACACTAGAGTGAGCGGAACGCTCTTCCGCAGTGTCCCGTTGAACAGCAGGGCAGTCAGCGTGGATAGTGCCGCTATCACTAGAAACAGCACGGGTGCCCACCAGATCGGATCGATCTTCCCCCGTCGCGGCGCGTTGTCCATTCCCGTCACCCCGAGAGGTGGAAGTTGCCGGACTGCCCGTACACCGACAGTGTGATGGTCAACAGAATGAAAACTCCGGCGGTAATCGAGGTGCGTACGGCACGGCCGACCGCCTCGCCGACGCCGGCCGGACCGCCGGTCGCGGTGTAGCCGTAGTAGGTGTGCACCGCCATCACGGCGGCTGCCATCGACAACGCTTCCACGAAGGACCACAACAGGTCGGTCGGCTGCAGGAACGTCGTGAAGTAGTGGTCGTAGACGCCACGCGACTGCCCGTAGACGATCGTCGTCCCAAACCGGGTGGCCAGGAACGACATCAAGACGGAAACGGTGTAGATCGGAATGACCGCCACCACGCCCGCCACGATGCGGGTGGACGCCAGGTAGGTGATCGGCCGGATGCCCATCACCTCCAGCGCGTCGATCTCCTCGTTGATGCGCATGGCGCGGAGCTGCGCGGTGGCGCCGGCGCCGATGGTGGCGGCCAGCGCCACGCCTGCGGTCGCCGGCGCGATGAACCGGACGTTGAGAAACGCACCCAGGAAGCCGGTGAGGGCTTCGATCCCGACGTTGGACAGGGTGTCGTAGCCCTGGGCAGCGATCAACGCGCCGGTGCACAGCGTGAGGAAACCGATGATGGCCACCGTGCCGCCGATCACCGCCAGCGCGCCGGTGCCCATGCCCATGCCTGCGATCAACCGCAGTACCTCGGCCGGATAGCGCGTGACGGCGTCGGGGGTGGCCGCGAGCGCATTGCCGTAGAAGGCGGTCTGCTCCTCCAGACTACGGGTCCTTTCGACCACTCGATGCAGGACCTCACCGCCACCCGCAGTGTCGTCGACGCTTGTCATGCGCGATCCCGCTTCGCTACTCGCTCGCAAGTCATGCGCGATCCCGCTTCGCTACTCGCTCGCAAGTCATGCGCGATCCCGCTTCGCTTCTCGCTCGCAAGTCATGCGCGATCCCGCTTCGCTTCTCGCTCGCAAGTCATGGCGCCACCTTCACGCCGAACGCGGTGGCGAGAATGTTGATGAGGAACAGTGCCATGAAGGCGAACACCACGGTTTCGTTGACGGCGTTGCCGACCGCTGTCGGTCCACCGCCGACGTGCAGCCCCTTATAGCAGGCGATCAGGCCGGCGGACAGACCGAACAGCAGCGCCTTCACCAGAGAAACGACCACCTGCGGCAGGCCGGTCAGCAGTGTCATCCCGGCAACGAAGGCCCCCGGCGTGACGTGCTGGACGAACACGACGAAGAAATAGCTTCCCGACAGTCCGACGACCGCCACTACTGAATAGAGCATCAGCGCAACGAAAGTCGCGGCGATCACCCGTGGCACCACGAGAGCTTGGATGGGGTTGACGCCGATGACCTTTATCGCGTCGATCTCCTCGCGAATCGTGCGGGCGCCGAGGTCGGCGCACATCGCGGTGGCGCCCGCACCGGAGACGA
>Ga0164307_10001192_pt1 | contig 11696 bp, 10 predicted proteins | sample Whisoiple_243_MG_FD_110214 | JGI IMG/M metagenome (GOLD analysis project Ga0164307, IMG submission 110214) | Soil microbial communities amended with fresh organic matter from upstate New York, USA - Whitman soil sample_243_MG | ecosystem: Environmental > Terrestrial > Soil > Unclassified >...
ACGCTCGTCGATGGTGCGGAAGTACGTCTCCCAGTACTCCTCGCCGACGGCCTCGATCATCTCGACGCTGACGACGGCGTCGTAGACACCCTCGACCTCGCGGTAGTCCTGGATGCGGATGTCGACGGTGTCGGTGAACCCGGCATCGGCCACGCGCTGACGGGCGAGCGCCGCCTGCTCCTTGGAGAGGGTGACGCTCGTGACCGTGGCGCCGCGCCGCGCCGCCTCGAGGGCGAGCGTGCCCCAGCCGGTGCCGATCTCGAGCACACGGCTGTCCTGGCCGACCTTGGCCATGTCGAGGATCGCGTGGACCTTGCGCAGCTGGGCCTCCTCGAAGGACTGCGTGCGCAGCGGCTCGTCCTCGTCGAAGATCGCCGAGCTGTAGCTCATCGTCTCGTCGAGGAAGGTCGCGAAGAGGTCGTTGGACAGGTCGTAGTGCGCCTCGATGTTGCGGCGCGAGCCGAGCAGCGAGTTGTTCTGGATGCTCGGGATGCGGCGGTCGACGAAGCCGCGCAGCCGCAGCCACCCCTCGGGGACGGCCGTCGTCATGCGCTCGGCGAAGGGCATGAGCAGCTCGGCGAGGTCGGTGCCCTCGGCGGCCTTCCAGTCCCCGGCCATGTAGGCCTCGCCGATCCCGATCTTGGGGTGGTGCGCGAGCCGCTCGAAGACGGCGGTCGGACGCACGATCTCGAGCCCCGGCCGGTCGGTCCGACGCGTGCCGCCACCGAGGAGCAGGCCGTCCGGCATGACGACGTCGACCGGCACGCGCTTGGCGACCTGGGCGAGGATGCTGCGGGCCAGGCGGGCGCGCACGCACAGGACGCGCAGGGTGGGGCGGCGCAGGCACAGCGGCTGGGCCATGGTCGGGGACTGGGCGGTCATCGGACGGCCTCCTTGGGGTGTCGGGGGCGGGGCATGACGGGCAGACGGCGCAACCACAGACGGATGCCGTGTACCCGGATGAGGGTCGTCACTCTCTGCGTGATGAGGCCGTGACGTCGGACGAGGCGGAGCAGCGCACGGGTCGTGGCCGGCTCCGGGGTGCCGCGGGTGACGGCGGTCATGATCCGCTCGCCGTCGCGGTCGAGCGCCACCGTCACGCTGACGGCACCGGGCTCGAGGACGAGGCGGACGGCATACTCCCCGCGGGTGTCGTTGAAGGGGGAGACGTAGAAGGCCTTGCCGACGGTCGCCGTGCCGTCGTCGTGGACGTCGAGGAGGTAGGCGTGGCGCTCGCCGTACGTGTTGTGCACCTCGAAGACCACGGCGAGGAGCGAGCCGTCGGGCCGCAGGCACCAGAAGACCGACAGGGGGTCGAAGGTGTGGCCGAGCACCCGCGCGTTGGCGAGCATGAGGACACGGTCCTCGTCGGCCAGCGACACACCGCGCGCCGCGAGGAAGCGCTCGACGTCGCCGCGGATGCCGCCGCCGAGCCGACCCTCGTCGAGGTGGTCGCGCACGTCGAAGCGCGCGAGCAGCCTTGCAGGCCAAGGGAGTCGGGGTAGATGGTCGACGTCGACGAGCCACTGGTAGTGGCCGTAGGTGAAGCTGTGGTGCAGCGGGGTGCGGCGCGAGTGGGCCACGGTGCCGTCGACGAGCGCGGGCACCTCGGGCGGTGTCAGGACGGCCGTCACCAGCGCACCCCGAAGGACTCTGCGGCTTCCACGCCGGAGCGGCACCCGTCCTCGTGGAAGCCCCAGCCGAGGTGTGCGCCGGCGAAGGCCAGGCGGTCGCCGCCGCCCTCGCGCAGGCGCGACGCGGCCTCGACGGCCTCACGCGTGAAGATCGGGTGGTCGTAGGACATCCGCGCCGTCACGAGCGACTCGTCGATGCTGCCTTCCGGGTTGAGCGTCACGACGTGGTCGTCGGCGTCGGTGATGCCGTGGAGGCGGTTCATCCAGTAGCTGACGGTGACGTCGGGGGCCGGGGCGTCACATGCGTGCATGCGGTAGTTCCAGGAGGCCTTGGCCTGGCGCGGCTTCGGCAGGACCGATGAGTCGCGGTGCAGCCAGGTCTCGTTGCGGGAGTAGCGGATCGCCGAGAGGTCACGCTTCTCGTCGGGCGTCGCGTCGGCGAGCAGGTCGAGGGCTTGGTCTGCGTGCGTGGCGATGACGGCGCGGTCGAACGTCGCCGTCCGACCGTCGCCCACGAGCACGTCCACGCCGTCGTCGTGCCTCGTCACGGCGGTCACCGGGCTCTCCTTGCGCACGTCGGGCAGGCGCTCGACGAGCCGGTCGACGTAGGTCGCCGACCCGCCGGTGACGGTGCGCCACGTGGGCGACCCCGTCACCGTCAGCATCCCGTGGTGGTCGAGGAACCGGAAGAGATGACGCGCCGGGTAGGACGACGCGTCGAGGTCGCCGCACGACCAGACGCAGGCCACGAGCGGGATCGCGAAGTGGCGCACGAAGTAGTCGGAGAAGCCCTCGACGGCGAGGAACTCGCCCCACGTCGGGTCCTGCGAGTCGTCGGCGAGCAGGGCGCGCGCTGCCGCGTGGAAGCGCGGGACGTCGCGGAGCATCCGGATGAAGCGAGGGTCGGCGAGGCGGCGCTTCTGGGCGAACATCCCCCTGGGACCGCGCCCACCGGCATACGACAGGCCGCACCCCTCGCACGTGATGCTCATGCTCATCTCGGTCGGCTGGGTCGGCACGTCGAGCTCGCTGAAGAGGCGGAGCAGGTGCGGGTAGGTCTTCTCGTTGTGCACGATGAAGCCGCTGTCGATGCGCAGGCTGCCATCGCGCCCGGGGACGTCGTGGGTGTGCGCGTGCCCGCCGAGGCGGGTGTCGCTCTCGTAGAGGGTCACGTCGTGCGTCGCGCTGAGCACGTGGGCGGCGGTCAGGCCGGACACGCCCGCGCCGATGACGGCTGCGGTCGGTCTGGTCGACGGGGTGGGTCGGTTCGGTCGAGTCACCGAGGCCTCCTGGCTGATGTGGTCCCGTGTGGTTCGGCGCGGAGCCCCGACCGGATGGTTCCGACGGTTCGAGTGACGGAGGTCGCGTCGTGCGTTGTCCATCCTTCGTCCACACCGTAGAGTGGCTGTACAAGGTCTGTCAAAGGTTGGAGAACGCATGGAGATCGAGCGCAGCGTCACGGTGGCACACCCGGTCGGCCGTGTGTTCGCGTACCTCAGCGACTTCACGAACACCACGGAATGGGACCCAGGGACCGTCCGCACCGAGCGGGTGTCGGGCGACGGGGGCCTCGGCACGCGCTACCACAACGTGTCGAAGTTCCTCGGCCGTGAGACCGAGCTCGACTACATGGTCATCGAGCACGTCCCCGACGAACGGTTCGCGCTGCGGGGCGAGAACGCGACGGTCGTCGCCAAGGACACGATGACCTTCGTGCGCACCGTGACCGGCTCGGGAGCAGCCGCGGGCGAGGGCACGACGGTGACCTACCGGGCGGACTTCGAGTTCAAGGGCATCGCCAAGCTCGCCGCACCGCTGCTCGCGCCGGCGTTCAAGAAGCTCGGCGACGAGGCCGAGCAGGGCATGCGAGACGCGTTGAGCAGGCTGGGGTAGCGGATGTACACCATCAAGCGTGCCGCGGAGCTGACCGGGATCAGCGTCGCCACCCTGCGCGCCTGGGAGCGCCGCTACGGCGTCGTCAGCCCGCAGCGCTCCGACGGCGGCTACCGCCTCTACGGCCCCGAGGACGTCCGCGCCCTCGCGATCATGAACTCCCTCGTCAACGAGGGCTGGTCGGCCCGTGAGGCCGCCGCCGAGACGACCCGGCGGCTCTCGAGCCGCGACCCCGCTGGTCGCGAGGCACCCTTCGGTCGCGCCGACCGCGCCGACCGCGCCGACCGAGAAGGCCGCGGCGGCCGCGGCGGCCGCGTCGCACCGCTGCGCCCCGGCGGGCGCTACCAGTCCGAGGACGCCGAGGCGTTCATCCGCGCGGCCGAGCGGCTCGACTCCGCGTCCGCGACGGCAGTGCTCGATGCGCGCTTCGCGCTCGGCACCTTCGAGCACGTCGTCGACGACTGGCTCATGCCGACCCTCCAGCTCGTCGGTGAGGAGTGGGCGCACGGCCGGCTCACCGTCGCCGGTGAGCACCTCGTCTCGTATGCCGTCCAGCGCCGTCTCGCAGCCGCCTACGAGGCCGCGTCGGTCCGGGTCGACGGCCCGACCCTCCTCATCGGTCTGCCACCCGGTTCCCGTCACGAGCTCGGCCTGCTCGCCTTTGCCGTGGCCGCGCGTCGGGCCGGCTTCGCGACGGTCTACGTCGGCGCCGACCTGCCCGTCGAGGACTGGCTGCGCGCGATCGAGGCTCGAGGGGCGACCGGCATGGTCATGGCCGTGCCGCGCAACATCGACATCGCCTCGGCGCAGGAGATCGTCGACACCGTGGCCCGCGTCCACCCGGAGGTCGTCATCGGGCTCGGCGGCAGCCAGCAGAACGAGATCAGCGGACCCTGCGTGCACCTCGGCCACTCGATCACCGTCGCGGTGGGCGAGATGACGCGCCGCCTGCGCATCCCCGCCTGACCGTGCGCGTCCTCGTCCTCGGGGGCACGGGGGAGGCTCGGGACCTCGCCGGTCGCCTCGTCGAGCGCGGCGACGCCGTCGTGTCGAGCCTCGCGGGTCGGGTCAGCGCGCCGGCCCTGCCGGTCGGCGAGGTGCGCACCGGCGGCTTCGGCGGTGTCGACGGCCTCGCCGACCACCTCGTGGCGCACGGCTACGACGTCGTCGTGGACGCGACCCACCCCTTCGCCGCCCAGATCACGGGCAACGCCGTCGCCGCCTGTGGCCGGGTCGGCGTGCCGCTCGTCCGACTCCAGCGGCCGGGGTGGTCGCGCCACCCCCTCGCCGGGGCGTTCACCTGGGTCGACGACGTCGAGGCCGCGCGGGTCGCGGCCGAGGCCCTCGGGGTCCGGCCGTTCCTCACGACCGGGCGCCAGCAGCTCGAGACCTTCGCCGCGTGGGACGACCGCTACGTCCTGGCGCGTGTCGTCGACCCGCCCGACTGGGACGTGCCCTCCTCCTGGGAGGTGCTGAGGGCGCGCGGGCCCTACCCCTACGCCGCCGAGCGCGAGCTCCTCGAGAGCCGGGGCGTCGACGTGCTCCTGACCAAGGACTCCGGCGGCGCCCTGACGGAGGCCAAACTCGGTGCCGCCCACGACCTCGGCGTGCCCGTCGTCGTCGTGCGACGACCGCCGGTGCCCGACGGCGTGGACGTCGTCGAGTCGGTGGGGGAGGCCCTCGGCGCGATCGGCGCGATGGGCGCGAAACCGGCCTGACGGCATACGACCTCGCGTACGTTCGAGAGGTGACGGCGGACCTGCAGCAGCGGGCGCGGTGGGAGCGGCTGCTCCCGGGTGTGGCGGTGCTGCGCCGCTACGACAAGGTGTGGTTGCGCGGCGACGTGCTCGGTGGCATCACGGTCGCCGCCTACCTCGTGCCCCAGGTGCTCGCCTACGCCGAGGTGGCCGGACTGCCCGCGGTCAGCGGGCTGTGGGCCGTCGGGCCGGGACTGCTCGTCTACGCGGTGCTCGGGTCGTCGCGACAGCTGTCCGTCGGGCCCGAGTCGACGACCGCGCTCATGACGGCTGCCGGCGTGGGTGCGCTCGTGACGGCCGGCGGGGGCATCGCGATGCGCCAGGAGATGGCTGCGCTCCTCGCGATCGCCGTCGGGCTCATCTGCCTCGTCGGCTTCGTGACGCGGCTCGGCTTCCTCTCCGACCTGCTGTCGAAGCCGGTGCTCGTCGGCTACATGGCCGGCATCGCGGCACTCATGATCGTCAGCCAGATCGGCAAGGTGACCGGGCTCCACGTCGACGGCGACTCCTTCCTCCAGGAGGTGAGGTATGCGGTCACGCACCTCGGCGACGTCCACGTGCCGACGGTCCTGCTGTCGCTGGGCGTGCTCGTCGTGCTCTTCGCCTTCCAGCGCTTCGCGCCGCTCTGGCCGGGGCCGCTCATCGCGATGCTCGGGGCGACGGTGGTCGTCGCCGTCCTCGACCTCGCCGACCGTTTCGGCATCACGGTCGTCGGCCCCGTGCCGGAGGGGCTCCCGTCCTTCTCGCTGCCGGACGTGTCCGACGTCGACGTGTGGGCCCTGCTGCCTGCGGCCCTGGGCGTCGCGGTCGTCGCCTACTCGGACAACGTGCTGACCGGCCGGGCCTTCGCCGGCCGCCACCGCGAGACCATCGACAGCGACCAGGAGTTCCTCGCCCTCGGCGGCGCCAACGTCGCGACCGGCCTGTTGCAGGGCTTCCCGATCAGCTCGAGCGGCAGCCGCACCGTCATCGCCGACTCGATGGGGGCACGCACCCAGCTGCACTCCCTCGTCTCGCTCGTCCTCGTCATCGCGACCCTGCTCTGGCTCGGGCCGGTCATCGCGGCCTTCCCCACCGCGGCGCTCGGCGCCGTCGTCGTCTACGCCGCGATCCGCCTCGTCGACATCGCCGAGATGCGGCGCATCGGCGCGTTCCGGCGCAGCGAGCTCGTGCTGGCGCTCGCGACGACCGTCGCCGTGCTCCTCTTCGGGGTGCTGCCCGGCATCGGGGCGGCGATCGCGCTCTCGGTGCTCGACCTGCTGCGCCGCATCGTCCACCCGCACGACGGGGTGCTCGGCTACGTGCCCGACGTCGCGGGCATGCACGACATCGACGACCACCCGGACGCCGTGCAGGTGCCCGGCCTCGTCGTCTACCGCTACGACTCGCCCCTCTTCTTCGCCAACTCCGACGACTTCGTCAGCCGTGCCCTCAAGGTCGTCGACGAGGCGACCCGCCACGCACGGGTCGAGTGGTTCCTGCTCAACGCCGAGGCCAACACCGAGGTCGACCTCACGGCCGTCGACGCGCTCGAGACCCTGCGCTCGACGCTCTCGGACCGGGAGATCCGCTTCGCCATGGCCCGGGTCAAGGAGGACATGCGGCTCTCGCTCGAGGCGGGTGGCTTCATCGAGAAGGTCGGGACGGACCTCATCTTCCCGACGCTGCCGACCGCCGTGGCCGCGTATGCCGCGTGGTACGAGCGCGAGCACGGCTCTGGTCCGCCCGGGCTGCGGATCCCACCCGTGCCGGTCCAGCCCGAGCCCGACGCCTAGCCTTGCCGGCATGCACCTCGACCCACCTGCCGCGCCGCCGACCGTCCTCGGCATTCATGTCGCCAAGGGGCGCCGGCTGCCGACGCGCTCGGTGCCGAGCGTCGAGGCGGAGGCCGGCGCCGGGCTCGTCGGTGACCGCTACCACGGAAGCAAGCACCGGCACGTGACGATCCAGTCGCTCCCCGACCTCGAGGCGGCCGCTGCGGACCTCGGCCGTCCGGTCGACCCGGGCCTGACGCGTCGCAACCTGACGATCTCCGGCGGCGTGATCCCGACGAAGCCGGGCACCCGCATCACCATCGGCGACGTCGAGCTCGAGGTCGTGCGCATCGCGGCGCCCTGCCGCCTCCTCGACGACAACCTCGGACCGGGCGCGGCGCGGGCGCTGCACGCGCGGGCGGGGACGGTCTTCCGGTTGCTGACGTCCGGGGCGATCAGCGTCGGCGACGAGGTCGACCTCGCCCCCTGAGCGCTGCCACGGCCGCGACAGCGACGGCGACGGCGACGGCGAGGGAGCCGGCCCCCACGCGTTGCGCGAGGCGGGCGGCCGGTGCGATGTCGTGGGCGCGCGCCGTCGGGCCGTCCCCGAGCGTGCCGCGGTCCTCGGTCCGGCCGTCGTAGGTGTTGGACCCGCCGAGCCGCACCCCGAGCGCGCCGGCGAAGGCGGCCTCGACGACGCCGCCGTTCGGGCTCGGGTGGGCCGGGGCGTCACGCCGGACGGCCGCCCAGCCGGCTCGGGGCCGCCGCCTCGGCCCGGCGCTCGCCAGGGCCAGTGCGGCCGCGACCCGGGCCGGGACGCAGTTGACGACGTCGTCGAGCCTCGCTGCGGCCCAGCCGAACTCGTGGTAGCGGTCGTTGCGGTGGCCGACCATCGCGTCGAGCGTGTTGACGGCTCGATAGCCGAGCAGCCCGGGGACGCCGAGCAGACCGCCCCAGAGGAGCGGCGCGACGACCGCGTCGGACGTGTTCTCGGCGAGCGACTCGATGCAGGCGCGGGCGACCTCGTCGGCGTCGAGCCGCGTCGTGTCCCGCCCGACGAGGTGGCGCACCTGCACGCGAGCGGCCTCGAGGTCACCCCGCCGCAGCTGGCCGTCGATCGTGGACGCCTCGCGCGTCAGTGAGCGACCGCCGAGCACGGCCCAGGTCGCCGCGGCGGTCACGAGGGTGTGGGCGACGTCGCTGCGCCGCGTCGACCGCTCGGCCACGACGCCGAGGCCGGCGGTGGCGCCCACGAGCAGCGCGACGTGCGCGACGCCGCGAGCGCGCCGGACGGCATACGTCCGCTGCTCGAGGGCCGTTGCGGCCGAGCCGAACCCGGCCACGGGGTGCCAGCGGCGCGGGTCGCCGAAGGCCTGGTCGAGCGCCCAGCCCAGGACCAGTCCGACGGACCGGCTCATCGGAGGACGTCGAGGGCCGCGACGTCACCGATGACGACGACGGCAGGGGCGCCGAGGCCGTCACGGCGGGCGCGGGCGTCGATGTCGCGCAGGGGTGCCCGGACCGTTCGCATGCTCGGCAGCCCCGCGTCGGCCACGACCGCCGCAGGGGTCTCCGGCGACAGACCCTCGGCGACGAGGGTCTCGGCGACCGCTCCCAGCGTGGCGACACCCATGAGCACGACGATCGTCGTGCGGCTCCGGGCGATGGCCCCCCAGTCGAGGGTGCTGCGCGGGTCGCCCGGCGGCACGTGGGCGCTGACGACGGTGAAGCCCTGCACGAGGCTGCGGTGCGTCACGGGGATGCCGGCGAGGGCCGGTGCGGCGATGCTCGACGAGATCCCCGGGATGACGACGACGGGGATGCCGCGCGCCGCGCAGGCCTCGGCCTCCTCACCACCGCGACCGAAGACGAAGTTGTCGCCGCCCTTGAAGCGCAGGACGTTCCGACCGGCCAGGGCGTGCTCGACGAGGAGGTCGTTGATCCGCTCCTGGGGTGTGAAGTCGCCGCGCGGGATCTTGCCGACGTCGACGACGTGCACGTCGTCGCGGGCGTGCCGCAGCGCGCTGAGCGGCGCGAGCCGGTCATGGACGATGACGTCGGCCTGCCGGACGGCCTCGATGCCGGCGACCGTCAGCAGTCCTGGGTCCCCGAGGCCTCCCCCGAGGAGCGTCACCGTCCCGACCTCTGGGTGACCTTCCGTGACAGCGGTTCCGGGGGTCGGCGCGGGAGACGTCGACGGGTCGCCGCGGAGGACGACGTCGTAGGCCGTCGGGTCGGCCTGCGGGGCGAGCGTGACGAGCCCGCGTTCGGCGAGGTCGCGCAGCGAGGTGGGAAGGTCGTCGAGCGCCGCGGCGACGGTCACGCGGGCCTCGTCGCGCAGGAGCGCATGGACCGTCGCGACCGAGTGCGGTGCGATGCGCGCGACGAGCACGGAGAGGCCGGAGAAGCTCAGCTCAGGCGACATGACGCAGTCTCCTCAGGTCGTCGAGCGCCGCGGCGACGCTGCGTGAGGTCTCGGCGTCACGCACGGCGAGCCGGATCCACGTCGGGCCGAGGCCGGGGAACGTCTCGCCCCGGCGCACGGCGAACCCGAGGCGGGCGAGGTCCTCGCGGACGGACCCGGCGCCGAGTGGGCTCGTGTCCACGAGGACGAAAGGCGCCGCCGACGGGGCCGCGGTGCGCAGCCCGACGGCGGCGAGCTCGCCCACGAGCACCGCGCGGTCGGCGGCGAAGGACACGGCCGCTGCCTCCGCCTCGGCGACGGCGCGCTCGGACAGGCAGGCGACCGTGGCGGCGAGGGCAGGGCTCGAGACGGACCACGGCGGCTGCACGACACGGAGGCCGGCGACGAGCGCGGGGTCGCCGACGACGTAGCCGGCACGCAGGCCGGCCAGGCCCCACGTCTTCGTCAGCGACCGGACGACGATCAGCCCTTCGAGGTCGCGACCGACGACCGACTCGGGCTCGCCCGGCACCGCGTCCATGAAGGCTTCGTCGACGACGACGACGCGCCCGCTCCGGCGCAGCGACCGCACGCCGCCGGCGGGGTGCAGCACCCCCGTGGGGTTCGTCGGGTTGCCGACGACGACGAGGTCGGCGTCGGCGTGCTCGCCGGACGGGCCGAAGGCTGAGGGGTCGAGGCGGAAGCCGTCCTCGTGCGGGAGCACGCACCGGTCGACCGGTCGACCGGCGGCGACGAGGGCTGCCTCGGGCTCGGTGAACTGCGGGTGCACGACGACGGGGCGGCTGCCGGCGACCGCGCGGGCGACGAGCGTGAACGCCTCGGCCCCTCCCGCGGTCGGCAGTACGCACTCAGGGTCGACGCGGTGCCGTCGCGCGATGGCGGTGACCGCCGCTGACGGGTCCGGGTATCTCCCGAGGTCGTGCAGCGAGTCCGCGATGACGTCGGCGAGCCATGGCGGCGGCGCCGGCAGCCGGACGTTGACCGCGAGGTCGACGAGACCGGGGACGGCGTCACGGTCGCCGTGGTGGTGCAGGTCGACGAGCCCGCTCACGACGCCCTCCGGCGCGAGGCGTCCGTGACGGCATACGCGTGGACGGCCTCGGCGAAGCGGCCAGCGAGCCGGGGGTGACCCGCCCAGTGGGTGTGGAGATAGGACGCGTGCAGGGTGGGCCGGCCGGTGCCGGCGGGGTCGAGGGCGAAGCCGTCGGGCGTCCCGTCGAGCAGCCAGGCCGCCGAGCTGGGCCGCTGCTCGCCGCCCACAGTCGTCCGGTGGAACTCGTGGCCCGTCACGCGGGTGCCGGCCACCGAGAGCACCGAGTCGCCCGGGGCGATCGCGGTGCGATAGCCCAAGGTGAGGCGTGGGCCCATCGCGGCCACCGTCGGGATCGCGCCGACCATCTCGTGGCCGTCGACGGACTCGGAGAGGTAGAGCATGCCCGCGCACTCGGCCACGGTCGGCAGGCCGCCGCGGACGGCGTCCAGGATGTCCTCGCGCAGGGCGGAGTTCGCGGACAGGTCCTCGGCGTGGACCTCGGGGAAGCCGCCGCCGAGGTAGAGCCCGGCCGTGCCCGCGGGCAGCGACCGCGCGTGGAGCGGGTCGAAGACGACCGGCTCGAGGCCCGCGGCCCGGAGCAGCTCGTCGGTCTCCGCGTAGCGGAAGGTGAAGGCACGGCCGCCGGCGACGGCCACGACGGGACGCCGCCCGGTCGGGGCCGGCCGGGCTGCCTCGCCGAGGACGGTGACAGCGTCCCACGCCGGGACGTCGAGGTCGGGGGCCGACCGGGCGATCGACAGCACCGCGTCGAGGTCGACGTGCTCGGCCACGCGCTCGGCGAGCAGCCGCACCGACCGGGCGGCCTCCTCGCGCTCGGCGGCGGGCACGAGGCCGAGGTGACGCGACGGCGCCTCGATGCCGGCGTCGCGCGGCAGCACCCCGAGGACCGGGACCCCGGTCGCCTCGAGCGCCGACCAGACCTCGCGGGTGTGCCGGCCCGACGCCGCCTTGTTGAGGACGACCCCGGCGACGCGGACCCCGGGCTCGAAGGTCGCGAGGCCGTGGACGATCGCGGCCGCGGTGCGCGTCATGTGGCTGATGTCGAGGGCGAGGACGACCGGCGTGCGGGTCAGGGTCGCGACGTGCGCGGTCGAGGCGTAGCCGTCGCCGCCGATGCGCCCGTCGAAGAGGCCCATGACGCCCTCGACGACGGCGACGTCGGTCGGTCCGCCGGCAGTC
>Ga0164307_10001193_pt1 | contig 11693 bp, 10 predicted proteins | sample Whisoiple_243_MG_FD_110214 | JGI IMG/M metagenome (GOLD analysis project Ga0164307, IMG submission 110214) | Soil microbial communities amended with fresh organic matter from upstate New York, USA - Whitman soil sample_243_MG | ecosystem: Environmental > Terrestrial > Soil > Unclassified >...
GCGTCGGCGCCGACGCCCTGCACCGGGTGCTGGTGGGATGGCTCGAGCAGCTGGGGCACCGGTCCGGCCTCCGGGAGGCGCCGGAGGCTCCGGAGGCGCCGGAGGCTCCGGATGATCGGGAGGGCCCGGAGGCCCCGGAGGACCCGGGGGCCCCGGAGGAGGCGTGGACCCAGGAGGCGGCGGCGCCACACCCGCACCCGGAGCACCCGGAGGACCGGGAGGAGCAGGCGGACCGGGCGGCCCCGGAGGACGCGGCGCGTTCGGCCCGCCGATGCTCGCGTCGGCGAACATCGTCGCGGCAAGGTGCACCCCGCCACCCGGCGGCGGCGTCCCACCGGGCGGCCCCGGAGGAGCGGGCGGCTGCGGCACACCCGGAGGCGGCGTCGCACCGGAGGGCTGAGCACCCGGAGGGCCGAGCTGCGAGACGAGCTGCGTCGGCACGTACCCGCCCGCAGGCGCACGCGGAGGCGGAGTCGCCCCCGGACGCACCCCGGGAACACCGGGCGCACCGGGCGGCGGCGGAGCCGTCGGCCCCGCACCCCGGGCCCCACGCGGCGTCACCGTGGCCTTGCTCGTCGCGGCGTCCGCGATGTCCCTCGCCCCCGCACCCGGAGCGCCGGGAACACCCGGAGCAGGTGAGGCAGGAACCGCGGGGCCCGGAACAGAGGACCCCGGAGGCGGCGCCTGCGGATCCAGCCCCGGAACGACCGCCGTGGGAGGCAACTGACTGCCCCCCGACATCAGCGCCGTGGGCGCCTCCGCAGGCACCACCGGCGGCGGGACCTCGTCGTCGTCCGACCCGGACAACGGCGGCGCGAACACCGTCGCGGGCAGCGGCACAGCTCCCTCGTCCGGTCCCCCGTTCGTGTCCGTACCCGCCCAGGGCGTGGCCCCGGCCGGCACCCCGTCGTTCGCCGTCGGCTCGTGATCCGCCCGCTCACCGGCAGCCGGCCACAACGCACCCGAACCGTCCCGCGCCGGCGCGGGAACGGACGGAGCAGGATCCGGAACGGACGGAGCCGAATCCGGAACAGGCCCCGGAGCAGCGGACTCCCCGGCATCGCCGTCCGCACGCCGGTCCGGAATCCCCAGCTTGTCCGCCGCCTCCTGCAACCACTCCGGCGGAGTCAACAGGAACGACGTCTGATTCAGATCGATACGCTGCGGCGCCTCGGCAACCGGCTCCGCCTCCCCCGACGCCCCGTAGTCCTCCTCGTACCGCCGTATCACCTCGCCCACCGGCAGCCCAGGCCACAACGTGGCCTCACCACTGTCCCGGGCGATCACCAACCGCTGACGGCCCCCGTCCGAAACAGGGCCCTCCGCACGGTCCTCGGCCCACACCACGAAACCCAGCTCGAACTCACGGACCCGGACCTCACGGTGCTGATACGCGGGCACGTCACCGTTGACCCACTCATCCGCCCGCTCCTGCGCCTGCGCGAACGTCACCACCGCGCTCACCCCTCCACCGGGACGGCCCGCGCGAAGCCACCGTCCACCATCAGGTTCGCCACCGTCTCCAGCTCCGGCGGATTGCCCGCGAGCCGCTGGAGGAACGCATCGAAGTCCTCACCGCACGGCAGCAGCAGCCGGTCCACCCGCTCCTGCACACCCCAGCCGTCCTGATCCCGCGCGTCGTCGTAGGCGCAGAACCACACCGACCCCAGGCCCTCGCCGCGCACCTTCACCGCCACGATGCCGCCCTGGACGAAACCCACACCCAGGAAATCCTTCGTGAAGTGGTCCCGCAGACACTTGTTCACGTACACCAGATCGTTCACAGCCGCTTCCTCACGCACCGTGAAGAACGGCTGGTCCACCAGCAGACCCAGCTCCGCGTCAAGCGCCGCACCCACCGGAGCCGACCCACCGGCCGCCTTCAGGAACGACCGGTACGCACCCGGAAGCCGGTACCCCAGATCCTCCTCGACCTGAAGGATCTGCTGCTCACCCACCGCCACCGACGCCTTCGGCAGCCGGAAATGGGCGGGCCTGGTCTCCTGCAGCGGTCGCGTACCCCGACGGTTCTGGTCCACCGCGGTCGTCGCCAGCCCACCGTGATGACGCAACAGCGCCTTCACCTCGACGGGCACCAGCTCCATCCGCCGGCCACCCGCCACGTGATGCCACGTCCAGCCGTGCGGGGTCGCCACCGCGGGAATCGTGTCCCACAGCTCATGCCCGCTCGCCGCCAGCGCCGCGTTCGCCGACACGTAGTCCGTCAGCCGCAGCTCGTCGATACCGAAGCCCGGAGGAGGCTCCGCGATCTCCGCGGCCGCACGCGCATACGGCGAAAGCACCGGATAGCCGTTCCCGTCCACGCGCACACCCCTGGGGTGGCGGGACGCCCGGACAGGATCCGGGAAATGCACGACCTGCCCGGCATAGGCCGCGTTCGGTGGCGCGGATTGCTGCCCGAGCCGACCTGTCGTCATGGCGGTTGCCCCCTGCTGCGTCTGGTGTTGCGCACAGCCTATGCGGTGGCGCAACACGGCCCCCCGCCCCCGCACCCCCCTCACCCAACGTCACCGGCGCGTGACGGACACGCCACCACACGACCCCCACCACGCGACACGAAGACACGTTTCACCCACCCAGCTTCCCCACCACCCTGCATATTTGACAGGCTGTCCCCGCAACTCGGGGGATTGCAGGGAGGGACACCAGCACCATGCACTCAGCACAAACAGTCACATCCGGAGACCCGCGTCTCAGTTGGAGCACCACCGAGCCCGACCGAGCACCCCACCTCCAGCACCGCCGCGACGGCATCCTGCCCGCGGTGGCCGCAGCCCTGTCCGTACGCGGAGAGACACTCACCTGCACCGCGGGCAAGGGCGACCAGCCACCCGTCCTCCACCCACTCGTGCAGGACTTCCTCGACACCCTCACCAGCAACCAGCGCGAACGCTTCACCGGACGCTGCCCCGAAGCCATACTCCTGTCACGCCAGCTCACCGCCGCCGACGACAGCCGCTCCAAACGCGCCCAGCGCAAACCCCTCACCAACGGCGAAGCCCGCCGCGCGCTCAAACACGCACGCCTCACCGCCCGCCGCATCCGCGAGGACGGCGACCCCCTCCACGGCAGCTACGCACCCCCCTGCCGCTCCTGCACGGTGATGCTCGCCCACTTCGGCGTACGCCCCGTCGACCTCACCGCGAGTGCGGCGACCACCGCCGAGAAGGGCTGAACCCACCACCATGCACGACCGGACCGACGTACCCGGCCAGCAGAGCCGCACCTCCACCACCCGCTTCCCCGTCGCCGTCGACGCCGCACTCCGCGACGCCGGATGGCGACCCGGCCGCTGGGACATCCGCCAGGCCGAGGAATGGGCCGACGCCCTCCGCTCCCACACCTCCCCCGCCGGACACCAGCACGCCGTCTTCCCGGCAGCCGTCGAAGCCTGGGCCGAATTCGGCGGCCTCCGCCTCACCGCGACCGCACCCGGCCGCCAGATCGCCACCGCCACCGTGCGCATCGATCCGCTCAGCGGACTCCACCTGGCACGCACACTCGGCGACCTCGGACGCGCACTCGAGACCGAGGTCGCCGCCCTCGGCGACGAAGGAGACGGACAGGCCGTCCTCGCCATCGACAGCGAAGGCCGCGTCTACTCCATCGACCACACCGGCGACTGGTACCTCGGCTCCGACATCGACCGCGCCCTGGAGACCCTCCTGACCGGCGTCCAGCCAGCACGCCTCACCTCGGGCTGAGCCCCGCCCGGCACCGCGCCGAACGCACCCCACGCCTCCCCGGCGTCACGCCGGGCCCCCTCACGCCCCCTGCGCGTCCGGCAGCACCGCCGACACCCGGAAACCCCCCGCGTCCGTCGGCCCCGACACGAACACACCCCCGAGCCCCAGCACCCGCTCCCGCATCCCCACCAGACCGTTGCCACCGCTCGGCAGCCCCGCGTCCGCCGTCACACCGTCCGTAGGACCGTTCTCCACCTGCATCGCCACCTCGGCACCCCGATGCGCGAGCCGCACCCACGTCTTCGCACCCGCCGCATGCTTGTGCACGTTCGTCAACGCCTCCTGCACCACCCGGTACGCCGTCTGCTCCACCTCCGGCGCGTACGGACGCAGCTCCCCCTCCACCGACAGCTCCACCGTCATCCCCGCCTCACGCGACTGCGCCACCAGCACCTCCACCTCGCGCAGCCGCGGACCGTCCTCCACCACCACCGCCGCGGCCACCGCGGCCACCCGCCCCACCGAGGCCAACGGCACCCGCCCCGCCTCCGGCGCCACCAGGGCGTCGCCGCTCCGCAACACCCCGAGCATCTCCCGCAGCTCCGTCAACGCCTGCCGCCCCATGTCCCCGACCAACGCGGCATTACGCACCGCCTTCGCCGGATCCTTCGGAGCCACCGCCTGCAACGCCGCCGCGTGCACCACCATCAGGCTCACCCGGTGCGCCACCACGTCATGCATCTCCCGCGCGATCCGGGTCCGCTCCTCGGTACGCGCCCACTCGGCACGCTCCTCCGCCCGGTCCGCCAGCAGCGACAGCTCCCGCTCCAGCGAGTCCGCACGCTCCCGCAGGCTCTCCATCAGCCGGCGCCGGGCCCCGATGTACAGGCCGAACAGCACCGAGGGCGCCGTCAGCCCCAGCGACATGAAGAGGGACACCACGGGGACGTACCAGACCCCGGGACCGAAATCCACGTCCGCGTCCACGCTCTGCCTCAGCCGCACGTACGACACGATGAACGTGCCGACGAGCGTCATCCCCGTCAGCACCACCGTGATCCTGCGCGGCACCTCCGAAGCCGCCAGCGTGTACAGCCCGACGATCCCCATCAGGAAGCCCATCTCGGCGGGCGTCGTCGCTATCGACACCAGCACAACCGCGATCGGCCAGCGCCTGCGCAGCACCAGCACGGACCCCGCGATCAGCCCGAAGAGCACGGCCAGCGGCACCGGCAACCCGGTGTCCCCGGCGAACTGCACCCCCTCCAGCGCACACTCCAGCGCCGAAACCAGCGCCAGCCCCACGTCCAGGGCGACACCGCGCCGCCGCTCCCACCACCAGTAGCCGCGGGTGGTCGGACCCGCCGCTTCCCGGTCTGCCCCCGTTGCGGTCATGGCATCCAGCCTACGGGCGGCCGCATCCCTTTTTCCGGAGACTCCATCAGCACGGAAAGTGACCGGTCACGCCATGAACCGAGGCAGATCGCACGATCCGGTGAACCGAGCACCCTTTCGACCCGGACGTCCGCATTCCGGACGAGGCTGTCCGTATGACACATGCCACCGGCAAGTACGCGGATTTCGAAGGGCTGCGCGAGAAGGCGGTCGCGCTGCGGCGGGAAGGGCTGAGCCGCCGCCAGATCCGGGACCGCCTGCACGTCGACAACAACGACATCCTCCATCGCCTGCTGGAGGGCGAGCCCGCACCGGAATGGACGAAACGGCCGCGCGCGAGGGACGACCTGCGGGCGAAGGCCCGGGAACTGCGACTCCAAGGCATGACCTACGACCAGATTCAGGTCGAACTGGGGTGCTCGAAGAGTTCGATCTCACTGTGGGTCCGGGATCTACCGAAGCCGAAACCTCGCTACACAGAAGAGGAACGCCTTGCACTGATGAACGCCGGTCTCGCCAGGCTGCGCGCCGGCCAGGATCAGGAACGGATGGAAACCAAGCGGATCGCACGCGAGTCCATGGGCGAGCTCTCCGACCGGGAACTGTTCATCGCAGGGGTCACGCTCTACTGGGCGGAGGGCATGAAAGACAAGCCCTACAGCCGCCGAGAGAGCCTACTGTTCATCAACAGCGATCCGAACGTGATCAAGGTCTACCTGAACTGGCTCGCCCTGCTAGGCGTCACACGGGAACGCCTGCATCTTCGCGTCAGCATTCATGAGTCGGCAGACGTGACGCAAGCCGAAGATTTCTGGTCAGACCTCACGAAGGTGCCCCGCGTCGACTTCATGAAGGCGACACTCAAGAAGCACAACCCGAAGACGACGCGCAAAAACACCGGCGAGGCCTATCACGGCTGTCTGGTCATCTACGTGACCAAGAGTGCAGAGCTCTACCGTCGCGTGGAAGGCGCTTGGTACGGCATAGTGTTGGGTGTCAATCGAGCAGACTGAAAAATGTCCGCTTTGGTCCCCCATGGTGTAATTGGCAGCACAGTAGCTTTTGGTGCTATTTGTCCGGGTTCAAGTCCTGGTGGGGGAGCTTCATGCGCGGGCCCCGACCTCACCGGTCGGGGCCCGCGCTCGTTTCGGGCATATACGCCCCCGGTATCCTGCGGGTGTCCACCACCCGAAGCCGAAGGGCACATCCGTGAGCGCCACAAGCCCGGCAGCCGTCGTCGTCCTCGCAGCGGGTGAGGGCACCCGCATGAAATCGAAGACACCCAAGGTCCTGCACGAGATCTCCGGGCGCTCGCTCGTCGGACATGTCGTCGCCGCTTCCCGCGAGCTCGACCCGCAGCACCTCGTCGTGGTCGTCGGCCACGCCTCCGAGCAGGTCACCGCGCACCTGTCCGCCGGCGACACCCCCGTGCGCACCGCCTTCCAGGCCGAGCAGAACGGCACCGGCCACGCCGTCCGGATGGGCCTGGAGGAGCTCGGCGGCACCGTCGAGGGCACCGTCATCGTCGTGTGCGGCGACACCCCGCTGCTCTCCGGCGAGACCCTCTCCGCGCTCGCCACGACCCACGCGGCGGACGCCAACGCCGTCACCGTGCTGACCGCCGAGGTCCCGGACTCGACCGGCTACGGCCGGATCGTCCGCGACGCGGCCACCGGTGCGGTCACCGAGATCGTCGAGCACAAGGACGCCACCGACGCGCAGCGCGCGATCCGGGAGATCAACTCCGGTGTCTTCGCCTTCGACGGCCGCCTGCTGAGCGACGCGCTCGGCAAGGTGCGTACGGACAACAGCCAGGGCGAGGAGTACCTCACCGACGTGCTGTCGATCCTGCGTGAGGCCGGGCACCGCGTGGGGGCGTCGGTGGCCGGTGACCACCGCGAGATCCTCGGCATCAACAACCGCCTGCAGCTGGCCGAGGCCAGGCGGCTGCTCAACGAACGCCTCCTGGAGCGCGCGATGCTGGCGGGCGTGACGGTGGTGGACCCGGCGTCCACGCTGATCGACGCGACGGTGACGTTCGAGCGCGACGCGATCGTGCACCCGGGTACGCAGCTGCTGGGGTCGACGCACCTGGCGGAGGACGCCGAGGTGGGCCCGAACTCCCGGCTGAAGGACACCGTGGTGCACGCGGGCGCGCGGGTGGACAACACGGTCTCGGACGGCGCCGAGGTGGGCCCGGGGGCGACGGTCGGCCCGTTCGCCTACCTGCGGCCCGGTACGCGTCTGGGCGCGAAGTCCAAGGCGGGCACGTACGTCGAGATGAAGAACGCGACGATCGGCGAGGGCTCGAAGGTGCCCCACCTGAGTTACGTCGGGGACGCGACGATCGGCGACCACACGAACATCGGTGCGGCGAGCGTGTTCGTGAACTACGACGGCGTGGCCAAGCACCACACGACGATCGGGTCCCACTGCCGGACCGGGTCGGACAATATGTTTGTGGCGCCTGTCACGGTCGGGGACGGCGTTTACACCGCCGCGGGTTCGGTCATCACCAAGGACGTACCGTCCGGTTCGCTGGCCGTGGCCCGCGGCCAGCAGCGGAATATCGAGGGTTGGGTCGCTCGGAAGCGTCCCGGGAGCGCGGCGGCTCAGGCCGCCCTGGCGGCCACGTCGGAGCCCGACGGCGAAAGCTGACCGGAAACAGGTGCGCCGAAGGCGGCGTACCGTGATAGATGCTCACCCATTTCGGCTGGCTCGTCGCACTTTCGGGACACATGCGTGCGGTGCCAGATACACGTCTGAGGAGACTGTGCTGTGACCGGGATCAAGACGACCGGCGAGAAGAAACTGATGCTCTTCTCCGGCCGCGCCCACCCCGAGCTGGCCGAGGAGGTCGCACACCAGCTGGGTGTCGGTCTCGTGCCGACGAAGGCCTTCGATTTCGCCAACGGTGAGATCTACGTCCGCTTCCAGGAGTCGGCCCGTGGCGCCGACTGCTTCCTGATCCAGAGCCACACGGCTCCGATCAACAAGTGGATCATGGAGCAGCTGATCATGCTGGACGCGCTGAAGCGCGCGTCGGCACGGTCGGTGACGGTGATCGTGCCGTTCTACGGCTACGCCCGGCAGGACAAGAAGCACCGCGGCCGTGAGCCGATCTCGGCCCGTCTGGTGGCGGACCTGATGAAGACGGCGGGTGCGGACCGTGTCCTCACCGTCGATCTGCACACCGACCAGATCCAGGGTTTCTTCGACGGCCCGGTGGACCACCTGTTCGCGCTGCCGATCCTCGCCGACTACGTCGGTGCGAAGGTGGACCGGTCGAAGCTGACGATCGTGTCCCCGGACGCCGGCCGTGTGCGGGTCGCCGACCGCTGGTGCGACCGTCTGGACGCACCGCTGGCGATCGTCCACAAGCGCCGCGACAAGGACGTGCCGAACCAGGTGAGCGTCCACGAGGTCGTCGGCAACGTCGAGGGCCGGGTGTGCGTGCTGGTCGACGACATGATCGACACGGGTGGCACGATCTGCGCCGCCGCGGACGCCCTGTTCGCGCACGGTGCCGAGGACGTCATAGTGACGGCGACGCACGGGGTGCTCTCCGGCCCCGCCGCGGACAGGCTGAAGAACTCCAAGGTCAGCGAGTTCGTGTTCACGGACACGCTGCCGACGCCGGGTGAGCTGGAGATCGACAAGATCACGGTGCTCTCGATCGCTCCGACGATCGCGCGTGCGGTGCGTGAGGTGTTCGAGGACGGTTCGGTGACGAGCCTCTTCGAGGAGCAGGGCTGATCACCTCCGGGTGATCGACTTTGGGTGCGGCCTCCCCGCCGGGTAGACTCAGTGAGTTGCTCGGCGAGGGAGGCCGTTCTCATGCGTGGTCATGGGAATCGGTGGTCCGTTATCGACGCGCTCTTCGTAGCAGGCCTGTCGTGGGCCGGGTGACCATCGGTTTTTCGTCACCTTACGAGGAGTGCAGCATGGCTGAGATCAAGCTCGACGCAACGGTCCGCACGGAGTTCGGCAAGGGCGCTGCCCGTCGCACCCGTCGCGCCAACCTGGTTCCCGGAGTCGTCTACGGCCACGGTGCCGAGCCGGTCCACATCAACCTGCCGGGCCACGAGCTGCTGCTCGCCCTGCGTACCGCCAACGTCCTGATCGGTCTCGAGATCGACGGCAAGGACGCCCTGGTGATCCCGAAGGCCGTGCAGCGCAACGCCCTCAAGGGCAACATCGAGCACGTCGACCTGCTGACCGTGAAGCGCGGCGAGAAGGTCAACGTCGAGATCGCGGTGCACGCCGAGGGCGACCTGGCGCCGGGTGCCAACCTGCTGGAGTACGTGCAGAACACCCTGCTCGTCGAGGCCGAGGCCACCCACATCCCCGAGTCGGTCACGGTCTCCGTCGCCGGTCTGGACGCGGGTGACTCGATCGCCGCGAAGGACATCACGCTGCCCAAGGGTGCCGTGCTCGCCGGTGACGAGGACGCCATCGTGCTGCAGGTCGTCGCCGCGCAGGCCGAGGAGGCGCCCGCCGAGGGCACCGAGACCGAAGGTGCCGAGGCCTGAGCCTCGCCCCACCTGCTTGACTGACGGGGTGGCGGTTCCCTTCCGGGGGTTCCGCCGCCCCGTTTCCCTGTATCGACCTGTATGTACGCACTGCGAGGAGACCGAGCTCTGATGTCCGACGCCACCGACCCCTGGCTGATCGTGGGCCTCGGCAATCCCGGTCCCGAATACGCTGCGAACCGTCACAACGTGGGCTTCATGGTGGCCGATCTGCTGGCGGAGCGGATGGGCGGGAAGTTCAAGCGGGCGCAGAAGGCGCAGGCGCAGGTGCTGGAGGGGCGGATCGGTCCGCCCGGGCCCGCGAGTCGCCGGGTGGTGCTGGCGAAGCCGATGTCGTACATGAATCTGTCGGGGGGACCGGTGACGGCCCTGCGGGACTTCTACAAGGTGCCGACGGATCATGTGGTGGCGGTGCACGACGAGTTGGACATCGATTTCGGGATGCTGCGGCTGAAGCTGGGCGGGGGTGACAACGGGCACAACGGGCTGAAGTCGATGACGAAGGCGATGGGTCCGGACTATCACCGGGTGCGGTTCGGGATCGGCCGGCCGCCGGGGCGGATGCAGGTCGCGGACTTCGTGCTGAAGGATTTCTCGTCGGCGGAGCGCAAGGAGCTCGCGTATCTGGTGGACCGGTCGGCGGATGCGGTGGAGTCGTTGCTGGCGGAGGGGCTGGAGCGGGCTCAGTCCGCGTACAACTCCTGACATTCCTGCTGCTTCTCGGGTGTTTTCCGGCCACAGGTTGACCGACGGCAGGGCTCTGCCCAAGGATCTGCCCCCATGAAGCGGAGTTCCTCGCACCGATTGCTGGCCCATGGGCGTTCGTTCGCCGCGGGCTGTGTCGTGCTGCTGTTGCTGGCCGCGGGTGTGTGGACGTCGTGGGACACCGCGCACCACATCGTTCTGGCGAAGGGCCGTGAGCACGGGACGATGGTGGTGACGGCGTGCGGTGAGGACACCTGCACGGGGCCTTTCACGCCGGACGCGACGTCCGCCGACCGTACGTCGGTGACGGTGGAGCGGTCCGTCGCGGCGAGGACGGGGGATCGTTTCCCCGTCGTGGTGAAGCCCGGGTCCGGTGACGTGGTGCGTACCGGGGCGCCGGGCTTTCTGCATTCCTGGGCGCCCCTGGGCGGTGCGCTGATGCTGGCCGCGCTGGTGATCGGCGGCGGTATGCGGCTGACGCGGACGGCGTGGGGGGCGGGGATCGCGGGTGCGGTCCTGCTGACGGCGACGTTCGTCGCCCTCTGACAGGACCGCACCCGCGCGGTCGTCCCGTGCGGGTCAGCCGGTGTTACGGAGTCCCGCGGCGACACCGTTGACGGTGAGCAGCAGGGCGCGGGCGAGGAGCGGGTCCGGCTCCTCGCCGCGTTCGGCGGCCTGGCGCTGGCGGGCGAGCAGGGACACCTGGAGGTAGGAGATCGGGTCCAGGTAGGCGTCGCGGATGGCGAAGGTCTGCTGGAGCACCGGGTTGGTGCCGAGGAGTTCCTTGCCGCCGGTGACCTTGAGGACTTCCTGCACGGTGAGTTCGTGTTCGGCCTGGATGACGTCGAAGACGTGCTTGAGCTCGTCGGGCACGAGGGTGTCGACGTAGTGCCGGGCGATGCGCAGGTCGGTCTTGGCGAGGGTCATCTCGACGTTGGAGAGGAAGTTCTGGAAGAAGTGCCACTGTTCGTGCATCTCGTCCAGGACGGTGTCGAGGCCGGCTTCGCGCAGTGCCTTGAGGCCGGAGCCGACGCCGAACCAGCCGGGGACGATCTGGCGTGACTGGGTCCAGCCGAAGACCCACGGGATGGCGCGGAGGCCGTCGAGTGAGACGCCCGAGCCGGGGCGGCGGGAGGGCCGCGAGCCCAGGTGCAGGTCGGCGAGCTGGTCCACCGGGGTGGAGGCGAGGAAGTAGGCCGGCAGGTCCGGGTCCTCGACGAGCTTGCGGTAGGCCTGGTGGGCGGCGTCGGAGACGGTGTCCATGGCCGCGTCCCAGCGGGCGAGGGCCTCGTCGGACTGCCGGGGTGCGGTGTGGAGCGCCGAGGACTGGAGGGTGGCCGCGACGGTCAGTTCC
>Ga0164307_10001195_pt1 | contig 11681 bp, 16 predicted proteins | sample Whisoiple_243_MG_FD_110214 | JGI IMG/M metagenome (GOLD analysis project Ga0164307, IMG submission 110214) | Soil microbial communities amended with fresh organic matter from upstate New York, USA - Whitman soil sample_243_MG | ecosystem: Environmental > Terrestrial > Soil > Unclassified >...
ACCCGCGCCAGAAGGTCAGCAGTCATCGACGACACCCACTCATTGTCGTCATCCGTAACCGCGGCGAGCCCGATTCGCGGGTAAAGGCTCACTAGCTTCGCTTCGCGACCGCCCGGCCCCGAGCGGGCTGCGCAACGGAAAGACCGACGGCGCCGGCAGCTGCGCGGTAGGCCTCGGCCGCGGACTCCAGGTCGCCGAACTCGTCGAACATTGCGCCGAGCTCGTACCACATCTGGGCGGCGGCCCGGTCCACGTCGGCCTCACCGAGCACCCGTGCCGCCTCGGCGAGGAGGTCGCGGGCGCCTTCCGGGTTCCCGGTCCCACGCTGGATCTGGCACGCCAGGAGGAACCGGCTCGCGGTCAACACCACCGACCCCGTTAAATCCGCTTCGCTCGGCAGGGCACGCAACGCCTCGTCGAACTCGCTTTCGAGCACCAGGACTTTCGCGAAGGACAGCCGAATGGATGCCGCCTCACGGAGATCCAAGCTGTGCTGGGTCGCGAGCGCCGAGGCGAACGCGAGCCGCTCGCGAGCAGCGCCGATATCCGGATCGGGGCCAGCCATCAAGAGCTCAGCGAACTCAGCATGGAACCGAGCCGACCCCGCCTGAGCCTGCGCATGATCGGCGCGGGCGCGCGCGCTCGAGGCGAACGCAGCAGCACGGTCGAAGCCGGCGGCCGAGAGCGTGGCCCCACTTGCCGCACTTGCCGCGACGTAGGCGTTCAACTGGTTCGCGACACTGCCGGGCGTGGAGTCGGCAACGGTGCGGCACAACTCGATGGCGCGGTCATGGTCCCCACGAGCTCGAAGAGCTGCCGCAACCCAGCTCGCGACCTCGGCGGCCTCGTCGCTGGCGGCCAGGCCTTGGCCGACCAGGAGGTCGAGGAGCGGTTCGCCGGTCTCGATGCAGGCGCTCGGATCGCCCGCCTCTAGGTAGCACCGGGTGAGGGACAGGGATGCGGCAAGCCAGTGCGGACCGCTCGCACCGCTCGTCAGTAGGTCTTCGAGCTCGACCAGCGCCTCGTCGAGGTTCCCCAGCACCTGGTTCGCTCTGGCTTCGAGAAGACGGAGCTGGAGCCAGAGGTCGGAGGCGGGACTGTCCGCCAGCTGCGCGCGGGCCCGGTCGATATGCACCATCGCCTCGGCCCCGTTGCGGAGCGCGACGTTGACGGAGGCATGGTCGAGCTCGAGGGCTAATGCGGCCCTCTGATCGGGGTTGACGCCCACGATGAGTTGTTCGAGCGGAACATTCGTCTTCTCCGCGAATCTCAAGAGCAACCTCAGGTCGGGCCGGCGATCACCCGATTCGATGCGCGAGAGGTAGGCAGCCGAGATCTCCGGAGCCGCAAGCTGCACTTGAGTCAGGCCCGCGGCTACTCGGGCCGCTTTGATGCGCCGGCCCAGGAGACCGAGGTCGATCGTGCGACTGAGCTCGGCAAGTTCGGCACCAACATTCATAGTCTTATTGTGTCCCGGTCGCAGAGGAAAGTGGTTCAACTTGTGTCATCTTGTGACGACTTCGTGTCAAACCGGATCGCAGACCTGGAGTAGATGGCAGGCCGCAAGGAGGGTTTTCGACATTGCGACCAAAATTCGTCGCGAATGCGGTTCCTCCGTCGACAACGGCGGCGCTTCTCGCGCCGGCGCCCAGTTCCGTGGCCGGCTGCCCCGGGCCGTGGTGTGCTACCACGGCGGCCTCAGGCGCCGACGATCGCGGCGCAGACCGACACGTCTGGTCGGCGGTCGTCATCGAGTCGAAGACACTCGGTTCCGAGGTGACCGAGCAGAAATCGTTGGTCGTGGGATCGCAGATGATGCCGTCGCTGCCCGCAAGCCAGTGCACAGGCTTGGCCCGGATCTGCTCGATCTCATCCTCGAGCATCTGTGTCAGGAGCTCGTTGAGCTCAACGGACAGGTCATCCATCGCGAATCCTCTCCTGTCGGTCGTCCGCTCGCTGGAAGAGCCCACGCTTACAGTAGATAGTAGGGTTTAATTCTACTCTGCGCCGGTGCTGACAAGGTTCGGCAAGCGGCGGTGACGCGGTGCGGCAAGATTGCTCCGTGCCCGCCGTGATCCGACCCCCGTCGCCCTGGAGCGAGGAGAGGCAAGCGGCCATGGACGCTCTGACCAGCAGGATCGGCCGCGCGATCATGCGCGAGCTCGCAACTAACGGGCCTCTCACGTCGACCGAACTCATGGCCGCCCTCGAGATCCAGCACAGACAGACCCTCACCCGGACGCTCTATCCACTCGAGGCGCTCGGCGTCGTCACCGCGGATCTCCCGGCGGAGGAGCGCTTCGGACGGTCCGCCCGCTACAGCCTCGTGCCGGACCAGGTCCGCCACCAGCTCCGGGAGCTCGAGGACTATCTCCTCGGTACGGAGATCACGCCCCCGACCGATGCCTGACCGGACGGCCACCAGCGCCCAAGTCCGCGACCGCGTCCTGGCGGCCGTCGGCGCTGGCGAGATCTACCAGAAACGCAGCAGACTCCGTTGGCGAACCCACGAGCCGGCCTACCGCATCCTCACCGCGGCTGAGCGCGAGGATCTCCTCGCCCTGCTCAGCGAAGGGTTAATCCGGTTCGTCCGAGACCGGGACCGCGGCAGCCACGATAGCTACGAGATCGTTCCCGCCGCGTGTCCGGTCGTCGTCGCCAATGCGGAGGGCGACGTCCCACGACTCGATGTCGGGTTCATCCTCGTCGGTGTCGAGGACGTGGACGAGTTCGGCGGTGGTCGGGAACGGTGCGAGACCGGGGATGGGGGCTGACTTCAGCGTGGTCTCGTGTCGTGCGGGGGACACCGGCGCTCCTGGTTGTCTATGGCTGGTCCGGCGGGGACCCTAGCGGCAGGCCCATCGGCGCTCTGACGTCGGCGCTGAGTCGTTCGCTCACCGCCTCCGGCAGGGGCGCGTCGCGCCAGCTGGGCGGTCCACCGTTGGTCCCGACCGGCTCGCGGCGACGGTGCCTCGCCATGACGACAACAACAAACAGAAGGGTGGTGCCGAACCGTTCGGTTCGCCGACGCTGGCGACTCACGGCCCTGGTCCAAGCACTGATGCCGCAGATGGAGGACCTCAACCAGCGGCTCGTCGCGGCGCTCTCCGACCCGCAGACAGTCGAGGCTGCCGGCCTCCTGTCCGCGAACCCGCCCTTCCTCGACCTCGTTGACGGCGACCGCGTCGGCGGCGTCGGCGTCGGCGTCGGCGACCGCGTCGGCGTCGGCGGTGACGACGGCCAGCAGGCGACCATGGACGCGTCTGCGGCGGCGCCACCCCCCGAGTCCCGAGCCAGAGCAGATCCCGCCAATTGGTTGATGTCCTTCTTCCAGATGAGTTGGCCGGTCGCGCCACTCTTGGCTTCGATCACGGCGAACGCCTGCATCCCCGTAGACCAGAGCACGTCGCTGCCGCGCCCGAGGTCCCGTTCGGGACGCTGCGCAACCATGCCGAGATGTCGGCGAGATCGGCCAGCGCTGCTTCAGTGTCGTCGGTCCGCTCGTCGTCCCAGACCAGGTCGCTAAGGATTGTTTCCACACCCAGGACCACTTCTGCGCCTGAGTTGTAACGACCAGCGAGGAAGGCGACAGCCTGGCTTGCCTGAGCGGTAACGACCTTGACCTTCTGGTAGCTGACGCCCGGCCCGAGCGGACGAGTCGGTGCCCACGCGGCGAGAGCCTGTGGTTATGAGTGGGGTGCAAGGAGTCATCGCGGAGGGGGCTCCACCCCGATGGCGACACCTGGTCGCTGCTGCACCGACCCGAAGGTGAGGGTGGGAGGTACTACATCGCGTTGTTGTTGAACGACGGCGTGAACGACGAGGGCTCGGGGGTTCGATCTACGGCCGCACAGCCGAAGCGTCCGATCATCGACTTTTCGCCAAGGAAATCACAGGTCTCTCGACGCTCAAACTCGTCGCGCCTTCGTCGCGCTGGCTGGCGAGCCACCAGGTCAGCGACCTCACTGCGGACGAGCGGCCCGGCGTCGAGAAGCTGCTCGGGGCCATCAGCAGGGCACTCGCGTGGCCTCTGCTGCACGAAGCCGGAGGACCTGTCACCAGCGCACCAGAGGGGCAGCCCGTCCCTCAGCGATCAGTCCGCAGCGGGGAGCAGCGTTGCCCACGCCGGTGTCTGGGCGCGGGTTTGGGCGTCGGTGTCCGGAAAGTCATCGTCGCGGTCGTCGCAGTAGCGCTCATCGAGTCGACGTCAGTGCGACCTGAGTTGAGCGAGAGCTGCCGATAGTCCCGAGAACTCCTCTGAGCAAGTGAGGCAGCGATAGGAGGAGATGCCTATACGCCGCAGACCGGGAATCGCACCGTTCGAAGGGCACTGCAGGTTCGGACACCAATCAACCGCGTCACCCGACAACTCCATGCCCACAAGAAGAACCGTTCCACAATCCTCACATCGGTCAGTAGCAGACATGGATAAAGTGAGAACCTCTCATCGATGCAAGACGCGAATTCGGATCACATCTAGGCTTGCCGAGACAATTATACACCCGCCTAGAATCAACGAATCTCTCTCAAGTTCCGAGGACCAGAAGGGAAACTCCAACCATTCGCGCAACGAGGATTGCCCCGGGAGGATCGCCGGCACCAAAATGAGCAGTCCAGAAGTGGCGTAGAATCCACCAGTGCTAAATATTCGGAATAGCGCCGGCAGAACCAATCCGATGCCGAAGTTCCTCATTATCAACCCGACAGTATCTCTAGAGATTGGTTCAACCAATAGGAACGCAGCCACGCACAGCAATAGCGCCGCGAATGCTATCGGTAGAAAGTAGCGGACAACGCAGGGTGCGACCGTAGGCGACAATCGTAGGAGACCGTCAACGCCGTCGTCGCAGACGACTAGTGACACCAAGCCAGCGGCGACCAGCGGCAGCAAACTGGAGGAGATGACGTCAGTGTCCTCGCCAATCATGATTGCGCTGCCGTGGCTGCGTGCGGCAGCTATCGCCGCACCGAGCGCCACGGGTGTTAGCACGGAGGTGACAATCAAGATCCACTCACGGGATGCGACCGAACGGGCGACTCCGTTCAGCATCGATCGCCGAGGGTCGCAAGTGCTTGCTGAAGTTGGGTTGTGTCCGCGGGACCATCTCCGGTCCGCTGCGTTCGGCTTGCGGATAGCCAGGTTTTCAGGTCGGTCAGGAGGCCGATGAGCTCGCGGCTGGCTCCGACGTCAGCAGCTTCGCACCCGGCAGTCTTGAAGACAATCTCCGCGGCAAAAGTAGTCGCACTATCCGCATCTTGGGGCATCCGAGCGACGGCGACAGTGCCGGGACGGGTCAAGCCTGGAGATCTCGACTCGGTGATTCGCTCTGGCAAAGTTCCATCTGGCGCAATCTCCACGAGTGGCTCTAGGGCCTCTGCGAGGTGCTGGGCACCCGCACGCTCGCCTGGAAAAAAGCAGACCACCGGTCCGGCGCCAAGACACTCAGTGTCAGTCGATACGCGGTAGGTCCGTTGCGGGAGGTCTTGGGTAGCGAAAAGTAGCGCCCCGATGACCATGACGACTAGAGGAACTGCTGCTCCGCCAACCATCGCTCGCCGTCTGGATCCGAGCAGCAATACCATCGATATGGCGACCGTACCGGTACAGGCTGCCCAGCCCACCTGGGATAGCAGAATGCGTGGTTCCACGGATATGCCGACTCGCATCACCTCCGACGAGAGCGTCAGGTTGGCTGGTGAAGTATCCGGAAGGCGTCCCGCAAAGAAGAGCACTCCAAAGAATGAGATAATGCCGAGAGAGCAGCTCAAAATGTGTGCGGTGGCGAGACCCTTGGGTTGCCACAAGGAGCCGCAGAACCATCCGGCAAGTAGTCCCAGTCCGGTTCCAGCAAGTACATAGGCCGGGCTGACTAAAATGTATGTAGCGCGGTCCCACCCGCCTTGGTAGGAGCCCGCGGAGAGCGCCCACGCAACATAGACAACGCCAATCGCCGACGTTGCGATAGCTGCATATGTGGCGGCCCAACGAGCCAGGAATCGGCCTGACCCATCGACCGATCTAGCCAGAATGCCGCTCAATCCTGTCGCGCGCATGGAGATAGCGACAAAGAAGCCTGCCGCGATCGAGATCGGAAAGGCTACTTGAGCGACCGACGCTATGGCTTGGTCGATCACGGCGGGGCGCGCTCGAATGCTGGAGAGATTGGTGACCAGGTAATAGGTCAAGAATAGTGCTGTGACAGTCTCATAAGCCGTCGTAGGCCGCCCGTTGATCCATTTGCTGTCAACTATCCGGCGAGTCATCAACAACGCCCTCCCGCAGGATGACCTCGTTCGTCATGATCGACCGAAGTGTTCCAGAATGGTCAACCGCTACTATGGCGCGTTCCTGATTCTTGCGGGAGTCGAGGAGTTCGACGAAGCCAGCGATGGCCGCCTTGTCGAGGCCCGACAGTGGCTCATCCAACAACAGCAGCTCTGGCTCCCCAATCAAGCCTTGCGCGATGAGCACGCGGCGCTTCCAACCGCCGGAGAGTGAGCCGATTCGGCGAGGAAGAACCGCCTCAATTCTGAGCGCGCCTACAGCGTTCTCGACAAGTTCTTTCAACTCATGCCGCGAATGTCCTCGCGCGACCCCGGCGAACTGCAGGTATTGCTGGACTGTCCAGTTCGACGGAACCACGAGCGCCTGGGGGACATACCCGAGATTGGCGAAGAAGTCCCGCCGATTGGAAAGTCCGACGACCGGATGACTGTTCCACTTGGCGCCAGCGAACTTCCGTTTGCGCTGGAGTGTCAGGCACTCCATGAGTGTGCTCTTGCCGGCGCCATTCTCCCCTGATATCACTGTGAGGCCAGAGTAGATGTCCAACTGTGGAATGTTCAGCGTGAGCGCCCGCCGGCGCCACCGGATACCTGTTACCGAATAGAGTGGCTCGCGACTCAACACTGATGAATGGAACCCGAGTCCCAGGTATGGCCGGTCTCGTGGCTATCGTTCCACACGAACTCGTACTGGAAGCGCGAAGAGAAGTTGTTGGTGTAGTCATTGAGGTCGCTGCAGTACATGAAATACGACTTGTAGCGACTGCCGTTGTAGGCCGCCCACGTCGACCACGTGGAGAATGATCCGGAGACATTGTGCCACTCGTTCGGCAGCGGGCCCCAGTGTGTCTCTTCCTGCCGCAGGTTAATCCTGACTCTGAATGAGGCAAGCCCCGTGGTGTCAGGGTAGTTGCACGTACCCGTACCGTCGTAGGAGACAGCGTCAACCGCGGAGAAGTCCTCCGGCTTGGCCGGCCTCGAGCAGTGCGCATTCCCGTCTGCGAATGCAACGCCAACTGGAATGGCGACTAGACCAGCGCCCAACAGAATGGCGGCGATGAGTACGGCGCGAACTCGCGCTCCCCGAGAAACAGCCCGGTCCACAGGTTCCATGGGCAGATAGAATCAGAGGGCACTTGTCGTGTCAAGGGGTTGCTAACTGTCTCCTCTTCTGGAAGAAGGCTCGCACTTGTCGCTGAAAGCGGCTTCTGCCGGGCCGGCGCGACTGGCCGGAAGCTGCGCATTGCTCGGGGGTGCCATGTCGCCCCCAGACCGGCAGTCGCCGTGAGCGCCCCGGACACTTCGACGTGGCCGCGCGGGGCGTTCGCCGCAGCTGGATGACGCCGCCGGCGCCAGAACTGTTTCGGCTCTGGCCGGCCCTCACTTCGGCGATCACTTTCAAGAGGCGATCCGTGCCTCCGTGAGGCGGCACCGTCTCCGCACTCTGAAGTCCAGCCACGTGCACCAGCTCCTATCGGCGACGACGGCCAGGAGCGTTCCGGTGTGCCCGGCGCATACGCTTCCATCATGGCGACGGGCCTTGGCGACGAGGAGATCTTCCGCACTGTCACCGCGCTGTCCAGGGGCCTTGCGTTGGACGACGCGCAGGCGCGATCGGCGTGTACGCGAGCTTCTCGGCGTGGATGGGCGTCACGGTGGTTTGTGCAGCCCAAGCGTATGTACGACACCAACGCGCAGGGATGACGTGGGCGTCGGGAATAGTCTGGTGCTGGCGTTACTAGAGATCTAGGAACCGGCAAGTGGAGGTGGGCTGTCTCTGGCCCACCTCCACTCGCTATTTCACACGCCACAAAGCCATGGTGCGGGCACGCGTGCCCTTACAGCCAAGGGAATCGGTACGACGGGGACCTTCAGCGCCCGGTTGGGCTCTCTGCATCACTGGTGGCCCCCAGCCGCAGTTGAAATAACGCCACCCACCCCCGGCTCGCGCAGCGGACCCTCGCGGTTGGTGCGGCGAATCGTAGGGCTGGTTGCAGGCCGCCAACAGTGCGGGATTGTGGGTGGAGCTGACGCGTGTTGGCTGCCTAGGCCCGGCGACATAGGCGGTGAGAAAGTGGACGCCGTGCCGGTCGAGATCGCCACGGGCGCGGTCGTAGTGCTCGGTGGTGCGTGGGTCTGCGTGTCGAGCCAGGATCTGGGCATCGCGAAGTGGGACGCCGGCGACGGTGACTTGGGCGGGGTCGAGGTCGAAACGCTTCCGCAGGCGGGCGAGGACGTCGTTTCCATTGCCGGAACCGACGAGAGTCCGAAGAACGGACGCGAGATCTCCCTCGGCTCCGAGTTCGCGTTGGTCGACGGCGTCCAAATGGCGCTTTAGCCGAGCTGCGATCCGGATAGCGGCTTGGCCGAGTTCGTCCTTCGACAGTGCCCTTGGCTTGCTCCTGGAGGACGACTGGCTGGCACGGACCTACTTTGCGCAGATGGTACGGAGAACGCGAATCAGAGCACTACCGCACCCGATTGCTGAAGACCCGACGATGCGATTGCCGACCCCCTCGCGTGGATGACAGGACCCAGATCGCGGGATCTCCACGTCGGTCAGGTGACGCGCAGCGTGTCGGTCGACGTGAGCGCTGGGTCGTTGACTCCAACCCCGTCGGCAAGGTTGTAGCTTCGAGGCCTTAGAGGACGGCGCCGACCGGTCGCCGGAGGCCGAAACCTGGCGAGGCACCGACGGCGCCCGGAACCCCGCGGCCCTAATGTGGACCGTGGCCGTCTTGTCTCGCGGTCGGCGCTTGCTGTGGCACCAAGCGGCGGTAGATCCCAGCCCGTCACCAGCGTCATTCGGGCGGGATACCCAGTACGCTGCCCAACCGGATCTCGTCAGGTCCGGGTGTGCCCAGTGACAGCAACACCAGGGACTGGAACATCTAGTGCCCTAACGAGTGCGCCGGCTCCGATGGGGCGAGTGTCAAGCGGCCGGGTCCGGTGCGCCGAATCGATCAATGGCCTGCTGGAGCAGCTCGACGTCCAATGGCCAGGAGACGAACAGCGTCCCGGCGAATGAGAGTCCCCAATCCAAGACGCCGCCTTCGGCGTCGACGAGAGTAGCGAGCACGATAGTAGGGCCGTGGGCGGGCTGGTGAGACTGCGCGACTCGTAGCCCCGATGTCAGCCCTATCTCCGGAGGTAGTTCGCCACGATCTCCATCTCTCGAGGCCACCAGGACGCCCCGAACCGCGGCGGCAAGTTCGGTGTTCGGAACCTCGCCCAGCGCAAGACAAGCTCCCAGGTAGGCGTGCTTGAGAGCTGCCATCCGCCACACCCGGGGGTTCGGGATGCGGTATCGGATCTCGCCGGTCCCGCTAGTCAGCATCGCGTCGAGGTTGGGGTCCGTCCTACCGACATCGAGGATCATGCCGACGCGCCCTTCCGTGTCGGTACGCAGCAGAATGCGCGGCGACCTCCGTTTGCCGGGCACGTCACCGCCACTGAACCGCACGTCGAAGATTGCGTCGTCGAACCAGTGTCGCAGTTCCTCCTCGATCCGCGACCCGAGGCCGTTGTTGCACGGCTTGCATGTGTAGGTCATGACGGTGCCGCCCAGGTCGCGCTGTGGGACGTGCTCCCTTGTGAGGTTCTCCGTGCTCCCGCAGATCGGACAGAACCCGAAGTTCATCGGGTCGGGGACGCCCAGGACGTGCACCGCCGCCGGCACAGCCTTCTCGTTGATCAAGGGCCCGAACGTCAGGTCAGCACCATCCGGGCCGCTCACCGTCATCGAGCTCACCGGCGGCAAGCCCCTTGAGCCATCACTGCCCCTGCCATCAACCGATCGCACTATGCCTTTCCAAGGACCACCGGGCGTCTCGACCATCTCTGTCATCGCAACGTCGTCGTCCGCACGGTCCATGAGTCGATCTTGGGGCACGGCACCGACACTCGCAGCCGCAGTCGCTGACGTGACGGGAGCAAGCATGGACCTGGTCGTACAAGCACGTCTCACTCCACGACTTCACCCATTGCACGCCTGTGGGCCGACATCGGCACCCGTGATGCGAGCAGGTCGCGCCAATCGCGGCTGCTTGTTCCATTGACCCGGACCGGTAACTGAAGAGGGTCGGTCCAGGCGTCCGGGCTGAGCCGTGACGGGTGCGCGCTTCAGCAGGTTCGGCGGCGCTTCGACGACCGCACTCGAGTCAAGGTCTTACGTCGTAGGCCCCGCTGGTGGGCGTACCTGTGTCGGGCTGGACCGGGTTCAGCCTGTCGGGTGTCCACGGTCGCCAGCCGATTGGTCGACTCCTCAGTAGTTGGTCGTCACGACGGCGGCGGTGGCCACTCGACCCTTGGGTCCCGTCGTCCATCTTGGGTGCAGCGGAGAGCGCGCAGCATGCTCGGAGCTGTGCACAAGTGGACGGGGGGTCAGAGGGCTTGACCACCGCGCTTGTTCGTCGCGTCAGCCGTTTGAGGCCTCGCGCCGACCGCCTGTCCGGTTGGACCAGGCGCGCGAGCGGCGTGGCGGCGCCCCTGGTGTCGGCGACCCCTCGCGTCATCGAGTGCATGCGATCCAGAGTGGTGCCGACTAGCCACCTCCGCGCGTCTGGGCGCGGCACTAACGCATGCGCATGGTGGATCGGGTCACGTAGTCAGCGACCCGCTGCCCCAATCGACCAAAGTCGACTGGAACGGTAATGCAATCATTCGCTGCGCAAAATGACATGTTCACTGCATCTCGACAACAAGCCCGACTCCGGGACAGAATCCCAGAATCAAGGCCGCAGTCCCAGAATCGACTGACGTCGGCAGGTCCGACGCCTCAGTGCGCCATGTCGACGAAGCGGGAGTAGTGGCCCTGGAAGGCCACGGTGATGTCGCGGGTGGGGCCGTTGCGGTGCTTGGCGACGATCAGGTCGGCCTCGCCGGGGCGGGTCGACTCCTTCTCGTAGACGTCGTCGCGGTGCAGCAGGATCACCATGTCGGCGTCCTGCTCGAGCGAACCGGACTCTCGGAGGTCGCTCATCATCGGGCGCTTGTCGCCGCGCTGCTCGGGGCCACGGTTGAGCTGGGAGAGCGCGATGATCGGGAGCTCGAGCTCCTTGGCCAGCAGCTTGATCTGTCGGGAGAACTCCGAGACCTCGAGCTGACGCGACTCGACCTTCTTGCCGGACGACATCAGCTGCATGTAGTCGATCACGATGAGCTTGAGGTCGTGGCGCTGCTTGAGCCGCCGGGCCTTGGCCCGGATCTCCATCATCGTCATGTTGGGCGAGTCGTCGATGAACATCGGCGCCGACGAGACCTCGCCCATCTTGCGGGCCAGCTTGGCCCAGTCGTCGTCGTTCATGTTGCCGTTGCGGATGTGGTTGAGCGGCACCTTCGCCTCGGCCGAGAGCAGCCGCATGGTGATCTCGGAGCGCGTCATCTCCAGGCTGAAG
>Ga0164307_10001196_pt1 | contig 11677 bp, 9 predicted proteins | sample Whisoiple_243_MG_FD_110214 | JGI IMG/M metagenome (GOLD analysis project Ga0164307, IMG submission 110214) | Soil microbial communities amended with fresh organic matter from upstate New York, USA - Whitman soil sample_243_MG | ecosystem: Environmental > Terrestrial > Soil > Unclassified >...
CTCCTCCGCCAGGTCCGCCATCGCACTGCGCGGCTCGGTGGCGAACTCGAGCTGCTGGTCGTGCAGCTCGGACTCGAAGACGGAGTCGCCCTCGGCGCGGCGTTCCGCCAGCGCCAGTACCGCCGTCGACAGTGCCCGGGGGTCACCGCTCCCCGCGTCCACCAGCAGGAGCTCTTCCTCGACACCCACAGTCCGCACTTCGTGTCCTCTCCGCCGCTCGCAGTCGTCTCATCTCGCCCGGGGGCGTGATGAGACCCGCGTACCCCCGGCGTCGCCCTTCAGGCGCCCGGGGACGGAGAGGACACCGTCAGCGCGCGGCCCGCCGGCGGAACAGGTAGGCCCCGCAGAGCGCGCCTGCCACGAACACGCCCAGCAGCGCGGCCCAGAGCGGCATCGTGACCTTCGGGATGATCACGCGGATGGTGACCTCGGTGGTGTTCACACAGATGAAGACGATCGTCAGCACCGCCAGGAGGGTGACGGCGATGCGGGCGGGGCTGAAGGCGCCGCCGCTCCCGCTGGATACGTCCTTGGGGCTCATGGGCGGCCCTTTCGCTGGGTCCTGGGGTCCGGGACCGGCGAGGGCGGTCCCCGGACCCCAGGATGACTCCGTCAGGGCCCCGGAGAGCCGTCGGGCAGGGCCGTACGGGTGACGGTCAGCGGACCACCGGGAGCTCCAGCACCCCGGTGTCCCGCGGAGCGCTGACCACGGTGACGGGCTTGAGGCCCCGGTTGCCGAAGTACGCCGTGTCACTCCCGGCGATCACGAACTGCAGCCGGTGCCCGGCCTCGTACCGGTGGACGACACCGGGCAGCTCGACGGTGAACGGGCGGGTGACGTCGGGGACGCGCACGGGGGCGACCAGGCGGTTCACCAGCGTCCGGGTCCCGTCGGGCGCCACGTCGTAGACCTTGGCGAACAGCACGAGCTTGTCCGCGGCGTCACCGCTGTTCTGCACCCGTTCCGTCTGCGGGGAGACGACCTTCAGGGTGGCCTTCGGCGCGCCGACCACGTCCACCGGCTCGTCCAGCGGAGCGCTCGTCCAGCCCAGGTAGGTGCCCTTGGTGTCGTACGGCGCCGGATCGGACAGGCCGATGAGTCCGGCGAGGGAGCTCTCGGAGTGGCTGGTGGGCAGCAGCCGGTTGGTGTAGCGGCGACTGCCCGGGGCCACCTCCGCACGGCTGTCCACGAGGGAGCCGTCGCCGGAGAGGTACATCGTGCGGGACGTGGCGGGCACGGAGGCGGCGGTGCCGTAGCCGCTCTCCCAGTCCCGGTAGTAGGCGAACTCGGGGCCGGTGGCGGTGTTCTCGTCGTGGCGGAGGTAGCGGCCGAACCAGTCGAGGATGCGCCGGCCGACGTAGCTGGACTCCAGGTCGCCGGTGGAGAGGTCGAGTTCACCGGGAACCTGGCCACCGCTGTGGCCCCACGCCTGCCAGATCATCTTCGTCGTGGTGCCCTGGGACTTGAGCGCCCGGTAGGTGGCGGTGGCCTCGTTGAGGTTGAACAGGCTGTCGGCCTGGCCCTGGACGAGGAGGGTGGGAGCGGTGACACCGGAGAGGTAGGAGGCCGGCGAGACGCTCCGCGCGTACGTCAGCATCTCCTGGGTCGCGGCGGCCGGATAGCGGCCCGAGTTCAGGAGGCGGATGGTGTCGCAGGCCCGCGGCGCGAAGTGGAGGCAGCCGAGGGTGCCGAAGCGCGACGGGTCGAGACCGGGGACCAGCAGGGGCTGCCCCTCCCCCATCAGGTAGAAGCCGTTGGTCCACTGCCACTTGAAGACGCCGGGCGTACCGGAGGAGACGCCGCGGGCCGCCCCGGTGGCGTTGGGGGCCAGCGAGTACGCCAGGTCGTTCCAGGTGATCAGCGGGACGAGCGCGTCGACGCGCCGGTCCGCGGAGGCGGTCGCCAGCTGGATCGCCCCGCCGTACGAACCTCCGATCATCCCGACCACCGGGTCGCCGGGCGCGTCCGAGGTGACGAAGTCGGCCTCGGTGCCGTCGTCGGCGGCGCGGGTGCCGGCGAGGAAGTCGACCAGCGCGGAGGCGGCTTCGCCGTCGATCGCGGGATCGTCGAGCGTGATGAGGCAGCCGGACTTCCCGAAGCCCAGGCCCGAGTAGACGAGTCCGACGTAGCCGCGTTCGGCGAAGGCCCTCCCGATGACGTCGGTGGAGCCGTCGGACTTGCTGCCCCCGAAGCCGTTGGTGGCGAGGACGGCCGGGGCCGGGTGCCCCGCGTCGACACCGGCGGGCCTGTAGAGGTCGGCGTCCACCGTGCAGGAGCGGTCACCGGCGCGCACGGTGAACTCCAGCGCGGTGACGCTGTACCGGTCGGCCGCGGCGGCGGGAGGAGTACCGGTCAGGGCGAGTGGGGCGAGAAGTGCCGCGCCGGCGAGCACGGTGAGTGGACGGCGGAATCTGGGCACAGCACGCGACACATGGACCTCCACACGAGGGCACCTACCTACCGGTAAGTACCGAGCCCGGCCCATGCTGTGACACAGCTCATACCCATGTCAACGTACCGGGGCCGGGTTTCCCGGGGAGATCCGCCCCGGCCTGCCCGGCCCCCGTGCGTCAGACCAGCGCCGGCACCTGGGCGGTGAGCGTGCACCGGCCGCCGTCGGCGGGTGCGTCCAGCACCGCCGGCACGCCGAGCGGCACGGTCAGCGCCGTGGGGCCGTGGCCGAAGCCCAACTCCTCGACCACCGGGATCCCGAGAGAGCCGAGCCGGTCCAGGAGCACGGCCCTGATCCCCTCGTACGGCCCGCAGGCCTCCCACGAGCCGCACACCACACCGGAGATGCCGTCCAGGGCGCCGATGCGCAGCAGCCGGGTGAGGATGCCGTCGAGCCGGTACGGTTCCTCCCCGGTGTCCTCGATCACCAGCAGCCCGCCCCGGGCGGAGGTGCGGGCGCCCGGGGTTCCGGCGTCGGCGGCGAGCAGGCTCACACAGCCGCCGAAGGTGATGCCCCGCGCGGTGCCGGGGACCAGTGCCGCCGCGGCGTCCAGGCCGAGGGTCCGCGCCGACTCGGGCTCGAACAGGGTCGAGCGCAGGGCCTGGCGTGTGGCCTCGTCCTTCAGGAAGACCTCGGTGGCGACCATCGGGCCGTGCAGCGTGGAGAACCCGGCGCGCAGGGCGAACGCCTCGTGCAGCACCGTGATGTCGCTGTAGCCGACGAACACCTTGGGCCCCGCCGCCCGTATCGCGGACCAGTCCAGGAGATCGACCATGCGGTGCGCGCCGTAGCCTCCCCGGGCGCACAGGACGGCGTCCACACCGGGATCGCACCAGGCTTCCTGGAGGTCGCGGGCGCGGTCCTCGTCGGTGCCGGCGAGGTGGCCGAGCCGTGGGTGGGTGTCGAGCACGTGGGGCGCCGCGTAGGGATCGAGGTCCCATCCCCGCAGCAGGTCGAGGCCGCGCTCCAGCCGGTCGGCGGGCACGGGACCGCTGGGGGCGACGACCGCGACCCTGGCGCCGGGCCGCAGCCGGGCCGGACGGGCGAGGGGCTCCAGGGTCACTTCCTCAGCTCCAGCCGGGGCACGTCGGAGCGCTCGATGCCGAACGCCTGCGCGTAGAGGGAGAGTTCGGCCTCCAGGGCGCGCTTCACGGTGTCCGCCCGCCGGAAGCCGTGCCCCTCCCCCTCGAAGCTGATGTAGGCGTGGGGGATGCCGCGCCCCTCGATCGCGGTGAGGAAGCGCTCGCACTGGACGGGCGGGCAGATCGGGTCGTCGAGCCCCTGGAGCAGCAGGAACGGCGTGGTGAGCCGGTCCGTGCGGTTGACGGGTGAGCGCTCCCGGTAGCGCTCGGGCACCTCGGCGTACGGACCCACGAGCGATTCCAGGTACTGCGATTCGAAGTCGTGCGTCTCCCCGGTCGCCCAGCCCTCCAGGTCGAGGATCGGGTAGCTGATCGCCCCGCAGGCGTACACGTCGGTCTGGGTGAGGGAGGCGGCGGTGGTCCATCCCCCGGCGCTCCCGCCCCGGATCGCCAGTCGGCCCCGGTCGGCCGAACCCTCCTCGGCCAGGCCCAGCGCGACGGCCGCGCAGTCCTCCACGTCGACGACGCCCCACTGCTCGCGGAGCCGCTCGCGGTAGGCGCGGCCGTAGCCGGTCGAGCCGCCGTAGTCGACCTCGGCGACGCCGATCCCCCGGGAGGTGAAGTAGGCGATCTCCAGGTCGAGCACGAGCGGGGTGCGGCCGGTGGGGCCCCCGTGCGCCCAGATGACGTAGGGCGGCAGTTCACCCTCGGGGCCCGTGCGGTCCGGGTGGCGCGGCGGGTACACGTGGGCGTGGATCTCCCGGCCGCCCGGCCCGGTGAAGGTGCGGACCAGTGGCTCGGGGTAGTAGGCGGGGTCGACGGCGTCCTCGTGGGGCGCGCCGATGGTCCTGGTGTGCCCGGTGGCCGTGTCCAGTTCCACCACCTCGTAGGAGGTGTGAGGGCTCGCGGCGATGCCGATGACCCTGGTGCCCTGCACGGCGAGCGTCTCGGACCACGCGGTCCAGGGGCCGACGGCGTCGACGAGTTCACCGGTCTCGGGGTCGAGCACACCGAGCGCCGTGGTGCCCCTGCCGTGGACGACCGCGATCAGCCCGTTGTCCAGGAGCTGGAACCAGCGCAGGCCGATCCTCCAGAGCGGCCCGCCGAACTCCTCGTTCCGCACGGCACAGAGCCTGCTGGTGGGTACGACGGCACCGGTGACCGCGTCGGGCCTGATCCGCTGGAGCTCCCACCAGCCTCCGACGTCCGAGACGAAGAGCAGCGATCCGTCCCGGTCCCACTCCACCTGGACGACGGACTCGTCGATGTCGCCCACCAGTGGCCGTACCCCGGTGAAGGTGCCGTCGGCGGTGACCTCGGCCGTCTTCACCACGGTGCCGTCCCACGGCATCTGCGGGTGGTCCCATGCGATCCAGGCGACCCGGCGGCCGTCGTGCGACAGCCGGGGGCCGGTGACGAACCGGTTCCGGTCGTCGGTGAGTTCGCGTACGGCTCCGCGATCACCGGCGGCCGAACCGTCGAGCGGCACGGCTGCGATCACCCGCCGCACATCGGTGGGCGACTCCCCGGTGAACTCCTCCAGCACGCACCACACTTCACCGTGCCCGAGCTGTACCTGCGGGTCCACCCAGCGCAGTCCGCCGCCGATCTCCGACACGGGCGTGAGCGGCCAGGGCTCGTCGGGTCCGTCCGGCGCGTAGGCGTACAACCGCTGGTCGGGGTGGTGGACGAAGACGACCAGCGGCCCGCCCTCCTCGCGCGGCGCACCGGCCCACGGCATGCCGCCGTACTCGATGACGCGGCTGCGCGGGTTCCACGGTGCGGGGAGCACGGACCCGGTGACGCCGTCGGCGCGGCGCCGCACGAGGGCGCGGCGGCCGCCTTCGGCCGGGCGCGGTTCCGTCCACCACACCTCGTCGCCGACGGTGCCGACGAATTCCGGCTTGCCGTCCTGCGACGCGGTCAGTGCCGCGTCGATCGGTGACGGCCACGTGCCGTACGCCTCTGTGGACACCATGATCGGTTCCCCCCTCTTGGGTCTGACAGTGCGGTGCAGCGAGTGATGTGGTGGATCAGGCGGTGCGGTTCGTCAGGCGGTGCGCAGGAACCGGTCCAGGACCCGGACGCCGAAGTGGAGTGCGTCGACGGGGACGCGCTCGTCGACCCCGTGGAACAGCGCCTGGTAGTCGAAGCCGGCGGGCAGCTTCAGCGGTGAGTAGCCGTAGCCGGTGATCCCGAGACGGGAGAACTGCTTGGCGTCGGTACCGCCCGACATGCAGTAGGGGACGACGTGCGCGTCCGGGTCGAACATCTCGATGGCCGCGCGCATCTTCGCGTACGTCGGCGAGTCGACCGGGGCCTCCAGGGGGACCTCACGGTGCTGGAACTCCCAGTCGACGCCCGGGCCGGTGAGCCGGTCCAGGGTCTCGCGGAACTCGTCCTCGCCGCCGGGCACCATGCGGCCGTCGATCTGGGCGGTCGCCTGGCCAGGGATGACGTTGACCTTGTAACCGGCGTCCAGCATCGTCGGGTTGGTGCTGTTGCGCACGGTCGGCTCGATCAGGGCCGCGGCCGGGCCGAGCTTGCCCAGGAGCTCGTCCACGTCGAATCCCGGGGCGTCGGGATCGACACGGATGTGGTGCAGCGCGGCGATCTCGACGATCGCGGCCCGTACCGTCGGGGTGAGCCGCACGGGCCACTCGTGGTCCCCGATCCGGGCGACGGCGGCGGCGAGCCTGCTGACGGCGTTCGCCTTGTTGACCTTGGAGCCGTGACCGGCCCGGCCCTCCGCGGTCAGCTTCAGCCATCCCGTGCCTCGTTCGCCGGCGGCGACCGGGTAGAGGGCCATGCCGGGTCCGGCGTGGAAGGTGAACGCCCCCGATTCACTGATGCCCTCCGTGCAGCCGTCGAAGAGACCGGCGTGCCGGTCGGCGAGGAAGCCCGCGCCGTCGTGCGCGCTGGCCTCCTCGTCGGCCGTGTAGGCGATGACGATGTCGCGGCGCGGGCGCACGCCCGCACGCGCCCAGGCCCTGACCACGGCGAGGACCATCGCGTCCATGTTCTTCATGTCGATGGCCCCGCGCCCCCACACGACGCCGTCGCGCACCTCTCCGGAGAAGGGGTGCACGGACCAGTCGGCCTCCATCGCGGGCACCACGTCGAGGTGTCCGTGCACGAGGAGGGCGTCGGCCGACGGGTCGGTGCCCTGGATCCGGGCGACGACGTTCGTCCGTCCCGGTGTGCGCTCCAGGAGGGCGGGCTCGAGACCGGTGTCGGCGAGCCGCTCCGCGACGTACTCGGCGGCCGGGCGCTCGCGGCAGCTGCCGTCGCCCCGGTTCGTCGTGTCGATCCGGATCAGTTCGGAGGTGAACGTCACCGACTCGTCGAGCGCCTGCTCGTCGACCGGTCCGGTGGGGTGGTCCGCCTCAGCCATACTGCTCCTCCACGGCGGCCGACACGATCGTCGTCACCGCCTTGAACGTGCGAATACCTTCGTACATCGTCGCGCTGGTGTAGGCGACGCGCCGCTCGCCGCTCGGCGCCACGCCGGGGACCACGGTCGCGGCGGCCGCCAGATGCGCCGCGTCGAACTCCAGCTCGACCGTCCAGGACCCGCCGGTCACGGGCGTGTGCCGGACGGCGAGCGCGGCCGCCCCGGCGGCGGCGGCCCTGATGTCGGCGGCGGTACGGGCCGGGGTGCGGCACACCGCGGCGTACCGCGAGACGTGGTCCTTGACCGCGACCGTGCGCGCCCCGGGGGCGTAGCCACGGGCGTCCACACAGGTCAGGTCGTCGCCGGTGACGAGGACGACAGGGACTCCGTACTCCGCCGCGACATGGGCGTTGAGCAGGCCCTCACTGGCACGGGTCCCGTTCAGCCAGACTCCGGTGATGGAGTTGGCGAGGTAGGTGTGGGCGAGCACGCCCTCCGTGCCGGCGCCCGTGTGGTAGCCGACGAACGCGATGCCGTCGACGTCGCCGTGCTGGACGCCCTCGACCATGGAGAGCGACTTGTGTCTGCCGGTGAGCATCTGGACCCGGTCGTCGAGGCGTTCCAGGAGCAGGTTGCGCATGCTCCAGTGGGCCTCGTTGACGACGACCTCGTCGGCTCCGCCGTCGAAGAAGCCGAGGGCCGCGGCGTTCACGTCGGAGGTGAAGAGCGCCCGGCAGCGTTCCCACTGCGGGGTGCCGGGCAGCACGTCGCCCGGCCAGGTCACTCCGGTGGCGCCTTCCATGTCGGCGCTGACGAGGATCTTCACGGTGCGCGGTCCTGTCGCTGGTCGGCCGTTCCCCCGCCCGTCACGGGAGAAGGATCTTCGTGCCGGATCACGGTACGCGCCGGGGCACCGCCGGGCCAGGGCCCCGGTGATCTGTCACTGGTCCAGTCCGGTGAAGCCGTCCGCGGCCCGGGGGCCGGGCCGCGGACGGCTCCGGGATCAGACGCGGCCGGTGCCCTTGACGAGCTCCTCGATCCGGGCGAGCTCGTCGTCGCCGAACTCCAGGGAGCGGACCGCCTCGACGCTGTTCTCCAGCTGCGCGACACTGCTCGCGCCGACGACGGCGGAGGTGACCCGGCCGCCGCGCAGCACCCAGGCGAGCGCCATCTGGGCGAGGGACTGTCCGCGTTCCCGCGCGAGTTCGTTCAGCGCGCCCAGCCGGGCGACCAGGTCCGGGGTGACGGCCTCGGCCGACAGGAACGGGCTGCTCCCCGCCGCCCGCGACCCCTCCGGGACACCGTTCAGATAGCGGTCGGAGAGGATGCCCTGCTCCAGCGGGGAGTACGCGATGGAGCCGGTGCCGAGCTCGTCGAGCGCGTCCAGCAGTCCGTCCTCGACCCAGCGGTCCAGCATGGAGTAGCGCGGCTGGTGGATGAGGAGGGGCGTGCCCAGCTCGTTCAGGATGCGGGCGGCCTCACGGGTCTGCTCGGCCGAGTAGTTGGAGACGCCCGCGTAGAGCGCCTTGCCCTGGCGCACCGCGGTGTCGAGGGCACCCATCGTCTCCTCGAGCGGGGTGTCCGGGTCGAAGCGGTGGGAGTAGAAGATGTCGACGTAGTCGAGGCCCAGCCGGTTCAGGCTCTGGTCCAGCGAGGAGCGCAGGTTCTTGCGGGACCCCCACTCGCCGTACGGGCCGTCCCACATGTGGTAGCCCGCCTTGGTCGAGATGACGATCTCGTCCCGGAGGCCGGCGAAGTCCGTCCTCAGCGCGCGGCCCATGGCGGTCTCGGCGGAGCCGGGCGGCGGGCCGTAGTTGTTGGCGAGGTCGAAGTGGGTGATGCCGAGGTCGAAGGCCCGGCGCAGGATCGCGCCCTGGCTCTCGGGGGTCCGGTCGCCTCCGAAGTTGTGCCAGAGGCCGAGGGACAGCGCGGGCAGCAGCAGGCCGCTGCGTCCGGTGCGCCGGTAGGGCATGGCGTCGTAGCGGTCGGCGGACGGAAGGTACATGCGAGCACTCCACGGGGCACGGCTTGGCGCGCCAGGTCTGGTGCGCGTCCTCAAGACTGGCGGAGAAAGATCCAGCGGTCCAACAGGAGATTGCGCTGGGATTCATCGTCTAGATTGCTCAATCATGGAATTGCGTCAGCTGGAGCACTTCGTCGCGGTCGCCGAGGAGCAGCACTTCACCCGGGCGGCCGAGCGTCTGGCGGTGTCGCAGTCCGGGCTGTCCGCGTCGGTCCGGGCGCTGGAGCACGAGCTGAGGACTCCGCTCTTCAGCCGCACCACCCGCTCGGTCCGGCTCACCGAGGCCGGGCAGGCCCTGCTGACGGAGGCCGAGCGCACGCTGGCGGGCGCCAGGGCGGCGCGGGACGCGGTCGACGCCGTCCGGGGGCTGCTGCGCGGCACCCTGACGCTGGGGGTGGAGCAGTGCGTGGCCGGGGTGAGCACCGCGCGGCTGCTGGCGGCCTTCCACCGGGAGCACCCGCACATGGAGATCAGGCTCCGGCAGGAGGGCACGTCCAGCCTGCTGGACGGGGTGGCGGGCGGCCGTCTGGACCTCGCCTTCGCGGCGACCGTCAGCCCGCCGGAGTGGCGGGGCGATCTCGTACCGCTGGCACGTGAGCCCATGGTCGTCCTGTGCTCCCCCGGCCACCGGTTCGCGGAGGAGGGGGCGCGGGTGGTGTGGGACGACCTGCGTGGCGAGTCGTTCATCGACTTCCACCCGGACTGGGGGCCCCGCCGCGCGGCGGACGAGGCGTTCGCCGAGGCGGGGGTCCGCCGCACGGTGGCCCTGGAGGTCAGCGACGTGCACAGTCTGCTGGAACTGGTGCACGAGGGCCTCGGGATCGCGGTGGTGCCGCACCACTTCTCCCGCAAGCAGGAGGCGGGCGGCCTGGTCGCGGTGGACGTCGCCGGCGCGCACCGGCCGGTCTACGAGAGCGTCGTGGTGCTCCCGCCGTCGCGGGCGATGAGTCCCGGGGCGAAGGCGCTGATGACCCTGGTCCGGGAGGCCCCGCTGCGCTGACCGGGCCGTCGGCGTCTCAGCCGCTCAGCGCCTCGGCGAACGCGCCCGCCTCCTGGTCGACTCCGCTGCAGCTGTCCGAGGCGGTCGCGGTGCCCTCGTCCGAGGCGCACGGCCGGTCGCGGAAGGCCGCCCACAGGGAGAGCGCGCCGACCCCCTGACGGGCGGCGAAGGAGCGCAGGGACGCCGCGTCGTCGAGGGTGAAGGTCTCGCCCTCCACGTCGTTGACCCCGATCATCACGGTGATGTGCAGCGCCTTCCACGCCGCGTCCCGCGACAGCCCGAGGAGGTCCACGAGCTGGTCGTGGGCGGCGCGTGCGGCGCTCTCGGCGTAGTCGCCCATGTCGCCGTCGTGGGAGGTGCTGTAGTTCATCGCCATGATGTTCACCGCGGAGACCTCCACACCCTGGTCCGCCGCGTCCTCCAGGACGGCGGTACCGGTGTCCTCCAGGCCGTCGGGCATGACGGGCAGGGTGTAGGTGACGTCGAGGTCGCGCTCGTCCTGGAGCAGGGCGAGGGCCTCGTTGCGGCGGGTGACGGAGGCGGTGTCGGTGAGCGCGTCGCCCTCGATGTCGAAGTCCGCCTTCGTGGCGCCGACGGCGTCCAGCACGTCCGCGTAGGCGTCGGCCAGTGCACGGGCGCTGTCACAGGTCAGCGCCGCCTCGGTGCCCGCGGCGCCGCCGAAGGAGACCCTGGCGTCCGCCCCGGTCGCGGTGAGCGCCTCGACGCGGGCCGCGACCGCCTTGCCGGAGACCGCGGCGGTGCCGCCCCAGAGGGGGGTGCAGCCGGCTGGGTCGGAGGTGACGAAGGCCAGGTTGTACGTGTCGGGGGACCCCGCGCCGTCGGTCTCGGCGGCGGTCGTGGCGCTCACGTACGGCGTGTAGGCGGTGCGGGTGGCCGCCGGCGGTGGCGGCTCGGACCCCTTCGCCTGATCGGCGACGCCGCCCGTCGTGCAGGCCGAGCAGGCGAGGCCGAGCGCGACCAGCCCGGCAAGGGCCGAGGAAACCCGTGTGCGCCTTTGCATGACGAATGTGCACCTGCTCTCGGAAGGTGTCCCGAAACGGCAGCCGGTGCTGCCGGGACACCTGGAACCTCTCACACCACAGACCCTGGCGAGGACACAGCGAACTCATGGGAAAGGCCCTCGGCCGGCCGTCCGAATTCCTCAACTCACCTGCGGGCAGAGGTTCGAGGGATACGGAACAACCTCGCCGCGTGCGGCGCACTCTCAGCGGTCCGACAGGTTCGGGCCCTTTTCACAGCGGGCGGCCAGAAAAGCTCCAGAGTTCGCACAACAAGCTTCGCCACCATGCGCACATGCAATCCGACCCCGTCATCGAGAAAGACCCGGCGCCGCGCGGCCGACGCCGGGCACACGCCGGCCCGGCCCGGTCCGCCGCGCGTCGCCGCACGGCCGGCCGGCCCCAGGACGGGCCCGTCTTCGTGGACAGCTCCGGGCGCCGGGCCAAGCTGCTGCGCCGCGCCGGCGTGCTGCTGGGCACCCTGTGTGTCGGCTACGCCGCCGTGCTGGGGCTCGCCTTCATGGGCGGCATCTCCCTGGCCCCCTCCCAGTTGCTCCCGTTCGACGGCGGACCGGCAGCGGAAGCCGGACCGGGCCCCGGGACGCAGCCCGGATACGGCATGCCGCCGGGCGGCACCGCACCTCCGAGCGGGGTACCCGTACCGCGGGCGTCCGGTGGGGCGGCCCCGTCCGGCCTGCCTTCGGCC
>Ga0164307_10001197_pt1 | contig 11672 bp, 12 predicted proteins | sample Whisoiple_243_MG_FD_110214 | JGI IMG/M metagenome (GOLD analysis project Ga0164307, IMG submission 110214) | Soil microbial communities amended with fresh organic matter from upstate New York, USA - Whitman soil sample_243_MG | ecosystem: Environmental > Terrestrial > Soil > Unclassified >...
CGGATCCGCACCGGCGAGACCGGAACAGCGGCAACTTAAGAACAGCTGGGAGTCGCAACATGCGCATTGATCTCGCCTCGATAACCTCTTCGCGCTGGGCGCGGGGAACACTACTGGCCTCGCTGGCATTGCTGCCGGCACTGGCCGGTGCCGAAGAAGCGGCGCCGACGCCGGACAAGGGTGACACCGCGTGGATGATGCTCTCCACGCTGCTGGTCATCATGATGGCCGTGCCCGGGCTGGCATTGTTCTACGGCGGCATGGTCCGCTCCAAGAACGTGCTTTCCACCTTCATGCAGGTGTTCGTGATCTTCTCGGTCTGCACCGTGCTCTGGGTCATCTACGGATACAGCTTCGCCTTCAACGGTCCCGGTGAATGGTTCGGCGACATGAGCCGCTTCATGATGTCCGGGCTCACGGCCGACTCCAACGCTGCGACCTTCACCAAGGGCGTGGTGATTCCGGAGTACGTGTTCGTCGTGTTCCAGGCCACCTTCGCCGCCATCACCACGGCACTGGCGGTCGGCGCCTTCGCCGAACGCACCAAGTTCTCCGCGGTGCTGATCTGGGCGGTGATCTGGTTCACCTTCTCGTACCTGCCGATCGCGCGCATGGTCTGGTACACCGAGGGCTACCTGTTCAAGCTCGGCGCACTGGACTACGCCGGCGGCACGGTGGTGCACATCAATGCCGGTATCGCCGGCCTGGTGGGCGCGCTGATCGTCGGCAAGCGCACGGGCTACGGCACCACCGCGATGCCGCCGCACAACGTGCCCTACATCATGATTGGCGCCTCGCTGCTGTGGACGGGCTGGTTCGGCTTCAACGTCGGCTCCGGTCTGGAAGCCAACAACTTTGCCGGCCTGGTGTTCCTGAACACCTATGTCTGCACCGCGATGGCGGCAGTGGCCTGGACCTTCGGTGAATGGATCTTCCGCGGCAAGCCGACCATGCTCGGCGCGGCCTCGGGTGCCATCGCCGGCCTGGTGGCGATCACCCCATCCTGCGGTGTGCTGAGCCCCACCGGCTCCATCATCCTGGGCATTGTGGTCGGCCTGATCTGCCTGTGGGCCTGCGCGGGCCTCAAGAAGGCCATGGGCTATGACGATTCGCTGGACGTGTTCGGCGTGCACTGCATCGGCGGTATTGTCGGGGCCCTGTCCTGCGCCATCCTGGGCCACAAGTCCCTGGGCGGCGTCGGCGCCTTCGAGAGCATGGGCACGCAGCTGGGCATCCAGGCCACCGGTGTGGGCATCACGCTGGTCTGGTCCGGCCTGGTGAGCGCGATCGCCTTCACGCTGATCAAGTTCACGATCGGCCTTCGCCCGAGCGAAGAGACCGAGCGCGAAGGTCTGGACGTCTCGGAGCACGGCGAGCGCGCCTACGACTGATCACGCCTGATCTGGTTGGCGCCTGAGGCGCCCGGCCCCGGCAACCACTGGTTGCCGGGGCTTTTTCTTTTCGCGAGACTGTGCGGGGTTATCGGGTCCCGGGAACCCTCCGCTGTGATGCGCATCACGGGCCAGTGGCAGCGCAGCGGGTGATACTTCAGCCGGAGAGCATCATGCGCAAATATTTTTCCCTCGCCGCCGCCCCCCTCGTGCTGTCGCTGCTGATCGGCGCCGGCGAGGTCTACCGCTGGAAGGACGGGAATGGCGTGTGGCATTACTCGGACCAGCCGCAGCCCGGCGCGGAACTGGTGAAGTCCGCACGTCTCTCCAGCGCCACTCCGGGTGGCAGCACTCCTCCCCCGCCAGCGCCTGCCGCTCGCGCGGAGGCCCCGCCGCCGGCACTGCCGGAAGTGACCCCGCAGGTGGCGTCACAGGTCCGCCAGGAAGCAGCCACCGCCAAGGCTGAACAGTGCAAGAAGGCAGAAACCGGTTACCAGCAGGCGGTGCAGGCGCGCCGCATGTACAAGACCGACGACAAGGGCAATCGCGTCTTCCTGAACGAGGCGGAGCTCGACGCCGCCCGCCTGCAGGCCCGCAGCGCCCGCGACCTCGCCTGCGCGACCTGACCTGCCGCTGAACCAGGGACGGCGCCCGGCCAGGACAGGAGCGGCGGTGTCCCATCCCACACGATTGCTGCTGCCGGATTTCTGCAATCCGCGAGCCGTGCTCGTGGTGCTGCTCATCGTCACGCTGACCGCGCTGCTGCTGGGTCTGTCCAGCGCCGGATTCGGCCCGGATTTCTGGACCGACCTGGCGCGCAATATCCTCTTCCTGGTGTTCACCGGCCTCGCCGGCGCGGGCCTGCTGTGCGCGCTGCGCTCACAGGTGGCGCAGCACAATGCGGCTGGCGGCGCGTTGCTGGTTCTCGCCACGATCGCGGCCCTGGTGCTGCTGATCTCCGAGGTCGCCTTCCGCATCATCACCAGTACGCTGCTGAATCCGGGCGGCATGCTGGGGCCTGCGCCGCTGGACCACTGGCTGTTCCTGGCGCGCAATGTCCTGATGGGGCTGATCGTGGCAAGCCTCGCGTTGCGCTATTTCTACGTGACCCAGCAGTGGCGGCTCAACGTGGAGAGCCAGGCGCGGGCGCGGGTCAATGCACTGCAGGCGCGCATCCGGCCGCATTTCCTCTACAACAGCATGAACACCATCGCCGCGCTGACGCGCAGCGATCCGGCCCGCGCCGAGGAGGCCGTGCAGGATCTGGCGGACCTGTTCCGCGCCAACCTCAGCGAGAAGCGCAGCGTCATCACGCTGAAGGAAGAGCTTGAGGCTGCCCGCATCTACCAGCGCATCGAACAGCTGCGCATGGGTGATCGCCTGCGGGTGCGCTGGGATGTGAAGGAGCTGCCGATGCGCGCGCTGGTGCCGGCACTCACCGTGCAGCCGCTGCTGGAGAACGCCATCGGCCATGGCGTGGAGAGCCTGGATGGCGGCGGCGAAGTCATCGTCGAGGGCAGCGCCGCCGAAGGCATGATCCTGCTGCGCGTGCGCAATCCCATGCCCTTCGACAGTGGCGCCGGGAAAACCGGCGATGGGCGCAACGAGCCCCGCGGTGGACATGGCATTGCGCTGGACAACATCCGCGAGAGACTCATCCTGCTGTTCGGCGCACGCGCCGAAGTGCGCGCCGGCCGCGAAGGCGACGAATTCGTGGTGCAGCTGCGGTTTCCGGAAACCACCACCGTTCCGGAGCGGGCCGCATGAAGCTGCGGGCCATGGTGGTCGATGACGAGGCGCCCGCAAGGGCGCGGCTGACCTCCCTGCTCGACGAGCTCGGGCAGGTGGAGGTCGTGGGCGATGCGCGCAGTGCGATGGAGGCGCTGCGCCTGCTGAAGGAACTGGAGCCGGATGTGCTGTACCTGGACGTGCGCATGCCGGGCATGTCCGGCCTGGAGCTGGCGCGTCACCTCGGCACGCTCGAGGATCCGCCGGCCATCATCTTCACTACTGCCCACGACGAACACGCCATGGCCGCATTCGAGGCCGAGGCCGTGGGATACCTGCTGAAGCCGGTACGTCGCGAGAAACTGGCCGCGGCCACTGATCGCGCCTGCCAGCTCAGCCGGGGGCAGCTCGGCGCCATCGGCGCCGCTGCGGCGCGGACGCACCTGGCGGTGCGCCACCGCGAGGGCCTGCGTCTGCTGCGCCTGGAAGATGTGGTCTGCCTGATCGCCGAGCAGAAATACACCACGGTGCGCCACACCGGCGGCGAGGACCTGATCGATGATTCGCTGCGCTCGCTGGAAGCCGAATTCGGTGACCGCTTCGTGCGTATCCACCGCGGCGCGCTGGTGAACCGCGATTTCATCGAGGCCATCGAGCGCACCGCCGACGGGCAGCACCAGATCCGCCTGCGGGGCCGCGAGGAACGCATGGCGGTCAGCCGACGGATGGCTTCCGAGCTCAGGACACGCTTCGAACTGCCCGGCTGAGGCGCACTAGCGTGTATCCTTGGAGGACGGATTTCCTCCATGCGCTACGACTTCATCAAGATGCACGGGCTGGGCAACGATTTCATCGTGCTCGACGCGCCCGCTCGCGACGCACTCGCCTTCACACGCGCCCAGTGGCGTGCGCTCGGCGACCGGCATCGCGGCATCGGCTTCGACCAGGCCCTGGTGCTCGAGCCCCCGCGCAACGGCGATTCGCAGGCTTACTACCGGATCTTCAACGCCGACGGCGCCGAGGTCGAGCAATGCGGCAACGGCGTGCGCTGCCTGGCTGAACTGTTGCGGCTGCGCGGTCGCGCGCGCGACGGACAGGTGCTGCTCGACAGCCCGGCGGGCCGCATCACGGCCAACCTGGGCGAGCCCGGCATGGTGTCGGTGGACATGGGTGTGCCGGATTTCACTCCTGCCGCGGTGAACTTCGACACCGCGGGCCAGCCCGGGCCGCGCTACGCCATCGAAGCGCAGCACCAGCGCGTGGAGTTCGCGATTGCCTCGATGGGCAATCCGCATGCCGTCCTCGACGTGCCCAATACCGCCACCGCGCCGGTAGGCACGCTGGGCGCCGCGCTGGAGTCGCATCCGCGGTTCACACGCGGCGTGAACGTGGGCTTCCGGCAGATCCGCAATCGCGAGCACCTGCGCCTGCGAGTGTTCGAACGCGGCGTCGGCGAAACGCAGGCCTGCGGAACGGGAGCCTGCGCGGCCGTGGCCACCGGCGTACGCGAAGGGCTGCTCGACCACCGTGTGCAGGTCGAACTGCCCGGTGGCACCCTGTACGTGACCTGGCCTGGTGGCAACAATCCGCTTTGGCTCGAAGGCCCCGCTGAAGTATCTTTCACCGGCCAGTTCGAACTGTAATTCCCCTTTTCACCGGAGCACTCCAGACAATGACGGCCTCCACCGCGCGCCAGACGCCCGCCGCCCTCACCGACGAGGCCGTCGCGGAGTGGCTCCGTGCCAATCCGGATTTCTTCCGCCGCAACAATGAGCTGCTTTCCACACTGCGGCTGCCGCATGCCAGCGGCGCGGCCGTGTCGCTGATCGAGCGGCAGATCGAGGTGCTGCGCGAGAAGAACCAGACCGCGGAAGCGCGGCTGGCCGAACTGGTGGCCATCGCGCGCGACAACGAGACGCTGGCCGCCCGCATCCACCGCTTCGCGCGGCGACTGATCAGCGCCCCGACGCGTCGCGCCGTGCTGACGCAGATCGAGCGCGGGTTCCGCGAGGATTTCGACATCTCGCATACGGTGCTGCTGCTGTTCAGCCATGGCAGCGACGCGACAGACCTGCGTTTCGTGCGCGCGGTCGCCGCCAATGACGCCAATCTCGCGGGCTTCGAGAACCTGCTCGCCAGCGGCAAGCCGCGCTGCGGCCAGATCCGCGATTCACAGCGCGACTTCATCTTCGGCAGCGACAGCGGCAGCATTGGTTCGGTGGCGCTGGTGCCGCTGGCAGCCCGCGATTCGCTGGGCCTGCTGGTGCTGGGCAGCCTCAGCCGGGAACGCTTCCACCCCGGCATGAGCACGGACTTCCTGCAGCTGCTGGGCGAAATGATCGGCGATGCGCTGGCGCGCGACTGAGCGCGGACCGGCATGAATGCTGCGGCGGATGAACAGCTGCAGCAGTTCCTGCGCCACCTGGGGCAGGAGCGGCAGCTTTCTCCACACACCGGACAGGCCTATGAGCGTGACCTGAAGGCGCTGGCCAGGTGGTGTGATGTGCAGGGCCTCGCGGACTGGGCGATGCTCGAACAGGGACACATGCGCGCCTTCAGTGCGCGCTCGCACGCGGGCGGGCTCGGGCCCCGAAGCATCCAGCGACGGCTTTCGGCGGTGCGTTCGTTTTTCGAGTTCCTGCAGCGCGAGGGGCAGGCCGCACACAACCCGGCCGTGGACGTGCGCGCACCGATGTCGCCGAAGCGCCTGCCGCGCGCGCTCGACGCCGACCAGATGACGCAGCTGCTGGACCGCCCCGCCGAAGGCGCGCTGCCGGGCCGCGACCGGGCCATCATGGAACTGCTGTATTCCTCGGGTCTGCGGCTGGCCGAACTGGTGTCACTGGATCTGGCGGCACTCGACCTGGCTGACCGCACCGTGCGCGTCACGGGCAAGGGCCGCAAGACGCGCATCGTGCCGGTGGGCGCCAAGGCCATTGCCGCATTGCGCATCTGGCTGAAGGAACGTACCGCGCTGGCCCGCCCGCAGGAGCAGGCCATATTCGTGGGACGCAGCGGCAGGCGCCTTGGCGCACGCGCCATCCAGCTGCGCCTTGCGCAGATTGCCCGCACACAGCACCTGCCGGTGCGCCTGCACCCGCACCTGTTCCGGCATTCCTTTGCAACGCACCTGCTGGAGTCCAGCCAGGACCTGCGCGGCGTGCAGGAATTGCTGGGCCACGCCGACATCAGCACCACGCAGGTGTACACGCACCTGGATTTCCAGCACCTGGCCCGCATCTACGACAGTGCGCACCCCCGGGCGCGCCGCAAACGGGGGACATGACATGAGCGCAAGCGATTTCGAACGGGTACTGGCAGGCTTCCGGCAGCGCATCGCCGAGGAAGACGCGCGCATGCGCGTGCTGAAGCACAACAAGGCCGACATGCAGGGCCAGCGCGACAGCCTGCTGCTGCCCGTGGGCGAGGAAGTCGCGCAGCTGCTGGTGGATCTGGCCGTGGGCCTGCGGGCAAAGACCATCTTCGAGCTGGGGTCCTCCTTCGGCTATTCCACGCTGTTCCTGGCTGAGGCCGCCCGGCGCACCGGCGGACGGCTGGTCAGTTTCGAGATCCACGAGGGCAAGCAGGCCCATGCGCGCCAGCAGATCGCAGAGGCCGGGCTGGCTGCGCAAGTGGAATGGCGCCTGGGCGACGCCGTGCAGCTGCTGGAGGCCGAGAAGGGCCCCGTCGACCTGGTGCTGCTGGACCTGTGGAAGGACCTCTATGTGCCCTGCCTGGACCGCGTATACCCGCTGCTGTCGCCACATGGCGTGATCGTGGCGGACAACATGCTGTATCCGGAGTTTTCGCGTCCCGACGCCCTGGTGTACCGGACGGCAGTGCGGGCAAAGCTCGGCATGCAGGCCGTGCTGCTGCCCATCGGACAGGGCATAGACATCGCCTGCCGGTCGCCCGCCGGGGACTGAACCGCCCGCTCGCCTTGAATTACGCGCCGGGCGCCCCCACCCCGGTAAGTCTATGAGCGACAAATTCGACCCCCACAGTACGACCATCCTGGCGGTGCGCCGGGACGGCCGGATCGCCCTTGGCGGCGATGGCCAGGTGACCCTGGGCAACACCGTCATGAAGGGCAATGCCCGCAAGGTGCGCCAGCTCCACGAGGGCAAGGTGCTGGCCGGCTTTGCCGGCGGCACGGCCGATGCCTTCACGCTGTTCGAGCGCTTTGAGGGCAAGCTGCAGAAATTCGGCAACCTCACGCGCGCGGCCATCGAACTGGCCAAGGACTGGCGCTCCGACCGCTACCTGCGGCGCCTGGAAGCGCTGCTGCTGGTCGGGGACCCGACCAGCCTGTACGTCGTCTCGGGCAACGGCGATGTGATCGAGCCCGAGCATCCGCTGGCCGCCATCGGCTCGGGCGGGCCTTACGCCCAGGCCGCCGCCCGCGCGCTGTACGAGAACACCAGTCTCTCCGCCCGCGAGCTGGTGGAGAAGTCGCTGGGCATTGCCGCCGACACCTGCATCTACACCAACCGCAACCTCACCATCGAGGAGCTGGGATGAACGCCGCAGTGGAACAATTGCATCAACGCGCACCGGAGCAGCATGAGATGACGCCGCGCGAAATCGTCCAGGAACTGGACAAGCACATCATCGGCCAGCAGGCCGCCAAGCGCGCAGTGGCCATCGCGCTGCGCAACCGCTGGCGGCGCATGCAGATCGACGAGCCGCTGCGGAACGAGATCACGCCCAAGAACATCCTGATGATCGGTCCCACGGGCTGCGGCAAGACCGAGATCGCGCGCCGGCTGGCAAAGCTGGCCAAGGCGCCGTTCGTGAAGGTCGAGGCCACCAAGTTCACCGAAGTGGGCTATGTGGGCCGCGAGGTGGATTCCATCATCAAGGAACTGGTCGATGTGGCGGTGAAGGAAACGCGTGACGCGGAGAAAGCCCGCGTGCGGGAACGCGCTGCCGATGCCGCCGAGGAACGCGTCCTCGATGCACTCCTGCCGCGGCCGCGTGCGGCCATGGGATTTTCCACCGACGAGCCGCAGCAGCCGCGCGATGCCGAGACGCGCCAGCGCTTCCGCAAGATGCTGCGCGAGGGCTCACTTGCCGACCGCGAGATCGAGATCGAGGTCAGTGCGATGCCTGGCGGCGTGGAGATCATGGCGCCTCCCGGCATGGAGGAAATGCAGCAGCAGCTGTCGCAGATGTTCAGCAACCTGGGCAGCGGCCGCACGAAGACACGCCGCGTGAAAGTGGGCGAGGCGCAGAAGCTGCTGCTCGACGAGGAAGCCGGCAAGCTGGTCAACGAGGAGGAGATCCGCGCCCGGGCCCTGGCCAATGCCGAGCAGAACGGCATCGTGTTCATCGACGAGATCGACAAGATCGCGCGGCGCCAGGACACCATCGGTGCGGATGTCTCACGCGAGGGTGTGCAGCGCGACCTGCTGCCGCTGGTCGAGGGCTGCACCGTGTTCACGAAGTACGGTCCCATCAAGACCGATCACATCCTGTTCATTGCCTCGGGGGCCTTCCACATGTCGCGTCCCTCGGACCTGATCCCGGAATTGCAGGGTCGCCTGCCCATCCGCGTGGAGCTGCAGCCCCTGACGGCGGATGATTTCGTGCGCATCCTGACGGAGCCCGATGCTTCGCTGACCACGCAGTACAAGGCGCTGCTGGGCACGGAGTCGGTCCAGCTCGAATTCACCAGCGACGGCGTGCGCCGGATCGCCGAACTGGCCTGGCAGGTGAACGAGCGCACCGAGAACATCGGCGCGCGGCGCCTGCACACGGTCATGGAGCGGCTGCTGGATGCGGCCTCGTACGAGGCCGCGGACCGCAAGGGAGAGAGCCTGGTGATCGATGCCGGCTATGTGGACCAGCACCTGGGCCAGCTGGCAAAGGATGAGGACCTGAGCCGCTACATTCTGTAGCGGCCGGGACCTGTAGCGGCCGGCCCCGAGGCCCTGGACCTACTTGCTGGGGCGGCGGGCGGCGGCCGGGCGGGCTGCGGGCCTGGCAGCAGGCTTGGCGGCTGCCGGCTTCACGGCGGTCTTCTTCTTCGCGACCTTGGGATCCTTCGGGCGGCTCTTGCCGAACGAACCGGCGTAGATTTTCCCGCGACGGGTTCTGCGATCACCTTTTCCCACTTGCATCTCCCACAGGTCTTTGAAGGCCGCGGAGTCTATGCATCCCGTGCCGGACTGTCCACAATGCCCGGCGGTGAACACACTTCAGCAACTGGATTCCGCGGGCAGATTTGCCAGGGCGGAAAAAAGAAAGGCCGGACTTCATGTCCGGCCGAACTTTGACAAGACCCCCATTGGTCCGCGCTTTCTCAGCTTCGGACCGGGGGCGATCATGCGCCAGCTATGAGCGGAAATCCAGCCTTTTGAGCAACACAACTGGTTGTTTAGCAACGTTGGTGCCGAAACGCTGCGTATCGTTTAGATTTCAATTGCCGGGGCAACCTTTAGTTGACGCGATGGATCAGGAGTCGTAGGCAGATGACGGAAAAGAGCACCGGCCAGACGGACTTCGGCTTCGAGCAGGTTGCATGGAGTGAGAAGGCGCGCCGCGTGCGTGGCGTTTTCGACTCTGTCGCAAACCGTTACGACGTGATGAACGATCTGATGTCCGCGGGAGCGCACCGGCTCTGGAAGCGCTTCGCGCTGGAATGCACGCGACTGCGTCCCGGCCAGCGTGCGCTGGATGTCGCAGGCGGCACGGGCGACCTCACGCTCGGCATGCTGAAGCAGGTGGGCGCGGCGGGCATGGTGGTGCTCACCGACATCAATGCCGAGATGCTGGCGCGTGGCCGCGACCGGCTGATCGATGCGGGACACGCCAACGCTCGCGTCGTGCAGGCCAATGCCGAATGCCTCCCCTTCCTGCCTCGTCAGTTCGACTGCGTCACCATCGGCTTCGGGCTGCGCAATGTCACCGACAAGGTCGCGGCCCTGGCCTCGATGCGCAGCATGCTGCGGCCGGGCGGCCAGCTCATCGTGCTGGAGTTCTCGCAGCTCGCCATCCCCGCGCTGCGACCTGTCTACGATGCCTATTCCTTCCATGTGCTGCCGAAGCTGGGCGAACTGGTGACCGGCGACGCTGAAAGCTACCGCTACCTCGCCGAATCCATCCGCAAACATCCCGATCAGGAAACGCTGCTGGGCATGATGCGGACGGCCGGACTGGAAGACTGCAGTTATCAGAATCTCACTGGCGGGATTGTGGCTGTGCACCGGGGGTACGTGTACTGATGCTGCGCGAACGCCTCCAGTCGATGATCGACCGCCAGGTGGCGGGATCGCCGCGCGCCCGTGAGCTGCTGGAATCCCTGGAGAGCCGCAGCCTTCTCGTGGATCTCCGCTTCACGCCATGGCGGGCCACCGTGACCGTGTCGGGCGGGCGCCTGCTGCTGTCGCGTGATGGCAGCGCTGCCGATGTGACGGTCAGCGGCACGCCGCTGAACCTGCTGTCCCTGGCACGGGAGAATGCGCAGGACGTGATCCGGCGCGGCGATGTACGCATCGATGGCGATGCGTCCGCGGCGGAGCGTTTCCAGGAGGTGTTCACGTTGTTGCGGCCGGACCTGGAAGCGGAACTTGCCCGCGTGGTCGGTGAGGTTCCAGCCCATGGCGCCGGCGCTCTGCTGAGGCGGGCGCTGGACTACGGACGCCAGGTGGCCCGGACCGGCGCACTGAACGTCGGAGAGTACCTGGCGCACGAGCGCCGTGAACTGGTGCCGCGCGCCGAGGCGCAGCAATTCATCGAGGGAGTGGATGTGCTGCGCGAGTCGGTTGGTCGCGTCGCGGCCCGGGTGGAGCGTCTCGAGGGAGCGCGGACATGATGCATCCGCAGGTGCTGGCCCGGCTGGTGCAGATCCATCGCATCTTCCATCGCTACGGACTGATCGACTACGCAAAGGGCAGTTCGCTGTACGGGCGGCTGCGCTGGGTCAATGCGCTATCGCCCTGGTTGTGGACCGAGGGAAGCATCCGCGGCCCGCGCGGGGAACGCCTGCGGCTGGCACTGCAGGAACTCGGGCCGGTGTTCGTGAAGTTCGGCCAGGCGATCTCCACGCGGCTCGACCTGCTGCCGCCGGACATCGCGCAGGAACTGGTGAAACTGCAGGACCAGGTGCCGCCGTTTCCGGGCGAGGTGGCGCAGGCGCTGATTGCCGAAGCCCTCGGCGCACCGGTGTCGCAGCTGTTCCGGCGCTTCGAGACCGAGCCGCTGGCCGCCGCCTCCATTGCGCAGGTGCACGCCGCGGAGTTGCCCGACGGGCGCGAGGTCATCGTCAAGGTGCTGCGGCCCGGCATGCGTGCGCTGATCCAGCGCGACATCGCGGTGCTTTACGCCCTCGCCCGCCTGGGCGCCAGGCACTCCGCGGAAATCCGCCGCCTGCGTCCGGTGGATATCGTGCGCGAGTACGAGACCACCATCCTCGACGAACTGGATCTCATGCGCGAGGCCGCCAACGCCGCCAACCTGAAACGCAATTTCACCGGCGATCCGCGGCTGCACGTGCCCGAGGTGTACTGGGACCTGACGCGCACCAGCGTCATGGTGATGGAGCGCATCCAC
>Ga0164307_10001198_pt1 | contig 11664 bp, 10 predicted proteins | sample Whisoiple_243_MG_FD_110214 | JGI IMG/M metagenome (GOLD analysis project Ga0164307, IMG submission 110214) | Soil microbial communities amended with fresh organic matter from upstate New York, USA - Whitman soil sample_243_MG | ecosystem: Environmental > Terrestrial > Soil > Unclassified >...
CTTTGGCCTCACCCTTGCAACCGTAAGCAACGTTCGGAGGTTTCACATGGGAAGCTCGCACAGCTCTCAGCGCAGCGCGGCCAGTGCTCCCGCGGCCAACGGCACCCAGCTTGGGGCCAGCGTGGTGCAGCGTAAGTGTGCGGCGTGCGGCGTGCGGCGCGGCGCTCGAGACTCGGAAGAGGCGGAGACGGCGCAACGCAGCGAAAGCGGCGCGGCGGTCTCTGACACCGCTGCCGACGACGTCTCGCTGGTGACGAAGGGCGCCGGACAGCCGCTGGGCGCCCAGACGCGTGCGCTGATGGAGCCCCATTTCGGCCACGATTTTAGCGGTGTGCGCGTGCACACCGACTCTTCCGCCGATCGCGCGGCCCAAGCGCTGGGCGCTAACGCTTTCACGATGGGGCGCGATCTGGTCTTCGCGCACGGGCACTATGCGCCCGAGTCTTTGGCCGGCCAGCAGCTGATTGCGCACGAGCTCACGCATGTGGTGCAGCAAGCCAGCGGGCCCGTCTCTGGTCGCGCCCACGGTGGGCTCAGCATCAGCGACCCGGGCGATGCCTTCGAGCAGCAAGCCGACGCGATGGCGAGCCGCTTGCCCAGCTCGGCCGCGGCGGCTGGCGCCCCTGCTGCGTTGCAACCGCTCGCCGCATCGAGCTCCGCTAGCGTTCAGCGCCAGCCCGCTGCAGCTCGGCGCTCACCGCAACGCACGCGCTCCTCGTCGCCTTCGCGCGCCACGGCCCGCGCCCGCTCCTCCGCGGCTCCTGCAGCAGGAGCGCGCATGGGCCCGCTGATCGTCGAAGATGGCAGCCGCGCTGTCGGCCCGCAGATGCAGCGCTCCGCGTTCATCAACGCCGCGCACCGCGCGGTGCTCGACGCCGTCAACGCCGAGTTCAGACCGCTCGGTCGCTCCGCCAACGATTGTCCGCTGATTCAGCGCACCGTCGCGCGCTACTCCGGTCGCTCGGCGCGGGCGTTGATGCAGTTCATTCGCTCCTTCGGGCGGCCGTCTTCGGGCGCCAGCGCTGACGAGGCGATCCGCGCCATCGTAGCGAAGTCACGGCAGCTCGCGCAGCGTATCGTGGCACGCCAGGCGCCGCGCGCCGTGGCATCGGCCGAGCCAGGTCGCTCGATGCCGCCGCACGAAGCACCAGCCATCCGCCGCCAGCTAGGCAGCGGGCGCGCGCTCGAGCCCGAGACTCGCGAGCGCATGGAGTCGGGCTTTCACGCCGATTTCTCGGAGGTGCGCGTGCACGACGACGAGCGCGCGGCCCGAGCCAGCGACGCGCTCGGCGCGCGAGCCTTCACGCTCGGCCAAGACGTGGCGTTCGGCTCCGGCGAGTACCGGCCGCATACTCCCGGGGGTGATTTTCTGATCGCGCACGAGCTGGCTCACACCCTGCAGCAGCGAGGCGGCGCGTGGACAGCGAGCGAAGCCCGCGCGGTGCCTGCGCTCGAGCAGCAAGCCGACCGAGCCGCTAGCGCCGCGCTGTCGGAGCAGCAGGCGGCGCCGCCCGGGCTGAGCAGCAGCCCGCTCGGAGTGCAGCGCCTGCCGGTCGTCGTTGCCGGTGCCATCGTGGTGGCCGAAGCGACGCCCGAAATCATCATCGTCGCCGAGGTCGCGACCGTCTCCACCGAGGTCGTGGTCGTCGAGGGCGCGCTGGTGACGACCGCGGAGCTGGCGCCGGTGGTCATGGAGGCGGCGCCGGCCGCGCTCGAGGTCGCGCTGCCAGCCGTAGAAGCCGCCGCGCCGATCGTCGAGACCGCCGCCACGACCACGGCGGCCACTTCGACGGCCGCGACCGCGACGACGGTGGCGGTCGCGGCTACGGCCACCACGCTGTCGAGCGACTCGCCCACCTCCGAAGAAGAAGAGGAAGAGCAAGGTCGCTGCAACAGCTATCCCGCGCCGGTGCCGCTGCCCATCGCTTGGCCCGTCGAATTGCCCGAGATCGCCTTCAGCATGCGCCTGCTGGTCCGCACGCCGAGCGCCGGGCTGGAGTGGTACGCCGACGAGCGCAGCGCACCGCAGCGCCAGCTGCAGCAAGAGATCAACCGCAGCCGCGACGCCCTGCTGCCCGTGCCCAGCCCCTGCTCGGGCTTCGACATCGATCCGAACACGCCGTGCGACGCGCACCACATCCAGCCTCTTTACTTGGGTGGCGAAGAATCCGAGTACAATTTGTGCGCGCTCGAGACCCTGACGCATCACCGCGGCCACTCGCGGCTCGACAATCAGACTGGGTTCCTCGACGTCTACGAGCAATATGGCATTTGCTCGCCGTTCTTGAGCCGACATCCCGAAGGCCAAATGTACGAGGTCGTCGCCGAAAAATAATGTCAAACCGGCAGCTCTTCCAAGACATCGACGGCGAGGCGCTCGAGCCCGACTCGCTGCGCGAAGCGTCGGATCGCCAACTTTTGGCCGCGATTTGGCTGCGCCGCGAGGTCGGAGATTTAGCCGTCGACGAGCTGTGGGGCGAGCTAGTTCGCCGCTACCCGGCTGAGCCGCGCCTCTTGCTACTGCTCGCGTACCATCAAGTCGAGGCGCCGCCGATCCCGGGCGTGGAGCGGGTCGAGCCGTTTCTTCTCAAGCTCGAGCGTTTGCTGGGCAAGGGGCTCGACGCAGAGCTCGCCGCGCTGATCGCGACCGCCGACGGCGCTTCCATGTGGGAGGGTAGCCGAGGGCACGTTGCTCGGCTCACCGCGCTGCGTGGAACGTTACCTAGCGCGCCAAGCGACGTCGAAGACGCCTACGGCGTGCTCGAAGACTTCGAGCAGCGCGTCATTCACGAGCTGCATCACGTCACCCGTGGCGATCAGCCGATTCTTCCCGCGTCCGCGCCCGCAGCGGCGGCCGAAGCAACCGGGCCGATCATCGACTACGCGCCCACGCGGCGTTTTCAGGTAGGCGAACGCATCCGTCATCCGCGCTTCGGCGTCGGTGTCGTCACCCTCGTGGGTGAAGGAAAGCTCACCGCGACCTTCGGCGCCGAAACGCGCACGCTCGTCGCTGGTTGACGCTCAGGCGCTGCAATTGGCGGCGCTGGGTCGCCCGCCCGGATTGGCGCAATCGATGCAGGCGCGAACCGGCGCGGTGAGATCCAGCTCACCGGCGCGGTAGGCGTCGCCACACAGGGTGTAGCAACGACCGGCGGTGAACGCGAGGCCTCGGCCACTACGGCCGGGCTCGTTGGGCTAAGTGCTAGAGCTCGCACCTAGCGGCGGAGCTCGACCCGTCAGCGACGCAATGAGCGCCTTGGAACGCGGCGCAATCCGTCGTCACGCGCGCGTGAGCGATGCACGCTACGCCCAAGCCGTTCTCGCAGCTAGAGCTGGAAAACTCGCTCGCGATGCAGCCTGCTGAAGGACTGGACGTGATGCACCCGGCGTCATGGTTGCTGCCGACGATACATCGCCCGTCCGGAACGCTCGTCGTGCAGTCTTCTCGACCGTACTCAAAGCCGCCCAAGCAATCGACCGCGACGTTCCCGTCGCAGAATGCAGCCGCGCACGGCGTGGGGTAGAGGCAGGCATATTGCGTGCCGTTTTGCAGCGACCTGCAGATGCGGCCTGTCAGGGAACAGTCTTCGTGCATCTCCATCCCGTTCAGGCAGTAGATGAACGTCTCGCCCTTACAGGCATCGAGCGTGCCTGGCTGGCAAGCGCCCACGCCGTAGGCGGCCGGCGGCGCCGTCGCTGGCCCGCTGTCGACGCAGCGCACGACCTCGTCGCAAGATTCCGCAGCAGAGACGCAGCTCCGAACCCTGCCGAGCTCGCTGCCGGCTGCTGCGAGCGAGTAGGCGACCGCCTCGTGGAGCGCCAAGCCCGTGCAGACGCTGAGCTTGGCACGTACTGACCCCATGTCGGTGTCTGCGGTGGAGCTTCGCTTTTCGGCGGAGCAACCCAGCGTGAGCGAGCCTGCAACGAGCGAGATGACGAGCACATGAATAGGGCGGCGACCCATGTGCAGCGACCTTAGCCGAGCCGCCCCCCGATGACACGCGCTCTAGTCCAAGCTGTCACTTCTGCTTGGCGCTGAATTGCACGCGGTTCATGCGCTCGACGAGCTGGTTGAACGACGTGATGCAATCGCGGGGCTCGGCTTCGAGCGAAGCCTTACGGTTGCTGGCGTGGCCGTCGATCGTGTCGACGTAGCGCTGCACCGTCCGCGCGAAGTCGGGCGTGGAGTCGATCAGCATCAGGCTATAGCTGGGCGGGGTGAGATCTTTGCTGGGATCGTCGGCTTTGTACAGAGCTTTGGCTTCGTCGACGACCTGCTGGTAGGCGCCGAGCGCGGCCTTGATCGCGCCCGACTCCGGGGCTTCGCGGCGCGACTCTTTGTCCACGCTGCGAATCAGGGCTTTGGCCGCCAAGACGAGCTGTTGAAACTCGTAGCGGTGACGTTTGCCATACTTCTTCTGCACCTCGAGCAGCTCGCGCTGGTCCCGCTCGTCTGCGAATTTTTCCACGAGTGGATCGAGCGCCCGATAAGCTTCGACGTACTTGGTGAAGCCCGCTAGCAGCTTGGGATACAGCTGTTGGAAGGTCGCGCATTGCTTGGCTTTCTCTTCTGGTTTCATGCCCGAGCGCGTGCTCGCGGTCAGGCGCGGCTCCAGCAACTCTTCGAGCGCGCTCACCATCGTCAAGGCAGACTCGTCGCCCGGTAGCTTGGGCTTTTCGAGCAGGCGCTTGCGGTAGTCGGCATAGCGCGCCTTCGATTCGTCATTGGGCGGATACAACACCAGATTGGCGGCTTCATCGCAGGTGGGGCCGGCTTTCTGATCTTTGACGGTGCGCAGCAGCCGGCTGCGCTCGCCGAACACGCTGTCTGACTCCGCGTTCATCAGCCGAATGTAAGCGCCAAATTTGGCTTCGGTCTTCTTGTCGGGAGCAGGTGGTGGCTTGGTGGCTGCGGGTGGGCTCTTGGCTGGCGTGGCCGGTTTTGCGGTCGGAGTCGCTCCGGCCGCCGCCCCGGCAGCGAGCACCACCGCGAGCGCGGCAAGAAATGAGAAAGCTCGTGTTCCCCGGACGGTCTCGTAATTCATGCTTACCCTTTGCCGTTATCGTCGCGCCTCCCCAGCAAGGCGCCGAGAGTCCGCCTAGCACTAGACGGAGCGTGTCCGCGGCTGATTCAAGGTCGCTGTTTGTTTCGTGGGCTTTTCATGCCTTCTCGCTGTCATGCGCTGATGCTAGGTCCTTCGCCAATGCGGTTTTGGGTGTGTTGTTTGGCGGTTCTCAGCGGAGGTTGCTTGCTCGGTCCGAGCGACGCTCAGGTCAGCTGCTACCAGGCGTGCGCGCGCGACAAGGACGCCTGTATTTTGGCCGCCAGCGCGCCTGCTCAGCTCCAGGCTTGCGACTCGCGCGGCGCCGGCTGCACCGCGGAATGCCCATGAAGCTCGTGTCGACCTGTGTAGTCACGGGGCTGTTGACAGGCTTGGGTTGCATGCCGGCTTACCTGCCTCCGACGGCCGATCAGCCGCACGCCATTTTCAAGCTGCGGCGTTCTTACGAGACGACCGCCGGCACGCATCTGCAAGAATTCGTGCACATCGACGAGCATGTCGCGCTCGAAGACGGCGTCGCCAGTGACGTGGCGCGCACTGCGCGCGCCGACGCCATTTTGGTGCATCCCGTGCCCACCACCGTCGTATTTGGCAGCTCCTTCACTCATCTCGAAACCAAGCTCGTGCAAGAGAGCTACCAAGAGCAGGTTTTGGCCTACGAAACCGAGAGCTACGACTGCGGCAGCGGCTTCGGTAGCAACAAAACTTACCAAACCTGCATGCGGCAGGTGCCTCGCACCCACTACGAAACGCGCTACCGAGACGTATGGAAGCTCGTGCCGGTGGTGGACGGCGGCTGCACCGCGGCCGTGAGCTTGGCGCCGCGTAATCAACACGTCTATTTGCTGCAATTCACCTATCACGATCATTCGGTGTGCTCGCTATCGTGCTTCGAACAGTTCGAAGAAGCGCCCGGGCAGCTGAAAAATGCGCTGTGCCCCGTCGGTCCGCCTGCTGAGAATTGAGGCAACTCTCGAGCTGCGCCCATCGAAGCTGCCATCCTACCGGGTGTTGAATCATGCGCGCTTTTGGCGTAAAGGTCTGGAGGAGATCGCCACCGTGACTACTAGTGAGGTTTCGGCACGCGGCAGCGAGGAGCTGCGCTGGTCGTCCTTCTCGGGCGGGCTCGTGCTCGATTGCACCCATGCGGGCAGGCCTTGGCGCCTTGTGCACTCCCACTACACCGTCTGCGTCGTGCACCGAGGTCGGGCTGACTGGGAGTATCGAGGTCTGCACTTCTCGTGCGATCCAGGCACGGTTTATGTTTGCGAGCCTGGCGAGGTGCACGTCACGCGGCGGGTGCACGTCCCGGGCGATTATACGGTGTTCTTCCTCGACCCGTTGGCGGTCGAGCGCGCGGCCGCCGAGCTCGAGCTGCTCGGCTTGCCGCATTTCGCCGGCAAAGGCGTCAGTCGGCCCGATCTTTGGCGACGCTTTGCGTCGGTGAAAGGGTTGCTCGGACCCACGAGCCCCGAGAGCCTCGATCAAGAGCTGACAGGCCTGATCGCAACGCTCTTGCTGGAAACTCAGCCGAAGGCCTCCGCGTCACTCGTCAAATCCAGCGCGCTGTATGGCGTTCGCGACTTGTTGCGAGAGCGCTATCTAGCCGACCCCAACCAAGTCGTGCGCCTGGCGACCATCGCCGAAGAAGTGGGGATCTCGTACCATCGATTGGTTCACTCCTTCTCTCGGAAGTTCGGGGTTGCGCCATACGAATACGTGTCGCTGATCCGCGCGCAACACGCGCTCTCCGAGCTTCGTCGAGGGCCGCGCGAGGGCTGCCCCTCGCTCACGGCGGTTGCCCAGCAATGCGGCTACTCCGATAGCGCTCACTTGTCGCGCTCGTTTCGCCGCTACTGGGGGCAAACACCGCTCTCCGTTGCCCGTGAGCTCAACCCAGCGTGGTCGGGGCCAGGAAGAGCCGCGCGCAAAGCAATCCGTAAAGCAACGCTAGGCTAGCGTAGACGCCCGTCGCGACGCGCGAGAAGGGTCGCGCCTCACGGGGGATGAGCTTGCGGATTCGGAACAGTTGCTGGCTGACACGCGCGGTCCAGGCCACCGCCTGCAGGACACATAGCGCGCGACCGAGCTCGGTGGTCGTCACCGCGTGGGCGTAGGTGATGACGAGCAAGCCCGAGCCCATGACGTACACGACGATGCCGAAGCCGATCGCGCCGAACAGTCTTTGATTCACGGGCGACAGCCGCGAGAGCTCCGTGTGCCAGCCGAGCTTTCGCGCGGCCAGCGACATCAGCGGCAATTGGGTGAGCTGTAGGGCGCCCGCCAGCTGCGCGAAATTCTCGGGTGACATCAGCACATCCCTCCACCTTCGCGACGAGCAGGGACGCTTTCGGGGCTGGCCAGGCCGTGCACGCGCTCGGCAATCGCCGACGGCACCTCCTTGGGATCGATGTGAACGTCGATGAGCGTCGGCGTGGCGCGGGCCAATGCGCCGCGTAGCGCTTGCTCGAACGCCTCGAGATCGGTCGCGATCACCGCGTGGGCGCCGAGCGCGCGGCCGTATTGAAACAGGTTCAGCTTGTAGCGATAGTCGACGTTGGGAACCGCGTCGGCGCCGAACCAGGCTTCGCAGCCCGCGCGCACCATACCGGCGCCGCCGTCGTTGAGGACCACGACGATCACCGGAATTTCGAGCTCGACCGCCGTGTGCAAATCTCCTCCGGACATGGCCATCGAGCCGTCACCCGTGATGGCGATAGCGGGAGCGCCGCCGCGCGCGAGCGAGATGCCGATCGCGGCGGGCAGCGCGAAGCCCATGCTGCCCCAATCGAGGCTGACCTGAAAATCGCGCGGCCGGAGCCGCTCGAGCCACTCGATGGCCCAACACATGGAGTTGCCTGCGTCAGCGGTGACGGGCACGTTGGCGGCCAAGCGAGAGATGGCTCCGAGCAACGCCTGCGGTTTGACGTGGCGATCGAGCGCGAAGGGCCCCGCGTAGCTCGGGATAGCCGGTACGCTGGGTGGGGGAGGGACCGCGGCGGTGGCGCGCGCTGCGCCGAGCCGAGCGGCGACGCGCTCGAGCAGGAGCCGCGCGTCGCCGGTGAGTGAGATTTCGCCGGAGCGCTGCGCGCTGTGCCTGGGGTCGCGGTCGAGGCGAATCACTCCCGGCTGGCGCAGCCGCGGATGAAAGCCGCCCGACGATTGCTCGAGCAGGCGACTGCCGACGACGAGCAGAGCGTCGGCTTCGGCGACCGCTTTTTTAGCGGCGGCGTGACCGGCGAAGCCGAAGACGCCGCGGTAGCGTTGATGGTTCTCCGGAAAGACGCCCTTCGCGCCGGGCGTCGACGCGACGACCAAGCGCGGCAACGCTTCACACAGCCGGAGCAAGGACTGCGAGGCGTCGCCCCACACGCCGCCGCGTCCGGCCAGGCACACCGGTCGTTCGGCGCGCCGCAGCAGGTTTACGGCTGCTTCTAGCGCCGCGTGCTCGGCCGCGGGCCTCACGAGCCACCTCCCACGGCCCGCGCCCAGTGATCGGCGCACACCGTGAGATTCACGGGTCCGGGCTTCGGCGCGAGCGCTTCGGCGAGCAGCTCGTCGACCAGGAACGCCAGCTGCTTCGGGTCGAGCAGCTGCTCGCTGCGCTTGGTGATGGTCGCTAGAAAGCGGGCGCTGTCGAAATCTTGAACGGCGCCGCGCCCCACCTTGGCCGAAGCTGGGCGCGCGGACAGGACGAACAAGGCAGCTTCCTCGCGCAGCGCGTGGATCACACCGTTGGCGGCGTTGGCCACGCCCGGTCCGGAGGTGAGCGCCAGCACCGCGGGCACGCCGCGATCGTGGAAGTACGCCGCCGCCATGACCGCAGCTGCGGTTTCGTGCCGGCAGATCACGACGCGCTGCAGCCGCTCGCTCTTGCAGGTCTTGAGCAGCGGCATCAAAGGGCCACCCGTCACGGTGAACAGCGTATCGATGCCGTGGTGGCGCAGATCGGAGAGCACACTGAGCGCGACGTCGACTTCGACCGGGGGAGCTAACTGTCTCGATGCTTTCATGACCAGCGGCTGGTGCACCCGCCGTGCCGCACCGGTTAGCCCCAAAACTCACGAGAAATGGCGGCAAATTGAGGGCGCCCAGCACGGAATCAGGGCGCCCAGGGCGCCCGTGGGCGCTCAGCCCTTCACGCCGTGTTGCTCGAGGTAGCGCTTCACGCTGCTCACCGAGAAGCCGGTCGCGCGCGCGATCTGGGCAGCGTTGCCGCGATGCGCCTCGAACAGCTCGACCCAGTCTTTGCGCCCGAGCTCGCGAGCGGCGCGATCGCGGGCTGGCTCTTCCACCAGCGCTCGAGCGTGCGGAGCGAGGTGATGGCTCCACATCGGCTCGGCGCCGTGCGCCGCGGCTAGGCGCGCGGCTGCGTTCTTGAGCTCACGCACGTTGCCTCGCCACTCGGCGAGCAGCAGCTCGACCACGAAGCCCGCGCTCATGGCCGCGCGTGGTCGCTTCGCAAAATGCTCGAACAAGCTCAGGATATCTTCTTTGCGCTCACGCAATGCCGGCAGCGCGAGCCGGTGCACGGCCAGGCGGTGAAACAGGTCTTCGCGAAACGCGTCGGACCGACCGAGCGCCCTGAGCTCGCCGTGAGTCGCCGACACGATGCGGGCGTTGCTGCGACTGGAGCTCGAGCCTCCAACCGGCGTGACCTCGCCGGTGGCGAGGAAGCGCAGCAGCGTCGCCTGCACGTCTGGCCCGAGCTCGGCGACCTCGTCGAGGAAGAGCGTGCCGCCGTCGGCGCGCACCGCGGCGCCGACGTGCGCGTGATCGGCGCCGCTGAACGCGCCCCGCACGTGTCCGAACAGCTCGGAAGCGGCCAGGTTCGGCTGCAACCGCGCGCAGTTCAGCGCGATGAGCTTGCCGCGGCGGCGCTGGGGCGAGCTTTCGTGGAGTAGCGACGCCACGACTTCTTTGCCCGTGCCGGTCTCGCCTTGGATCAGCACAGGGTCGTCGAGCTGCGCCAGGAGCTTGGCGTGCTCGACGACGCTCTGCAGCTTGCCTGAGCCGACGTAGGGCTGTCGCTCGAAGGTAGCGAGCGTGCTGGGCGCGAGCTTGGCGCCGCCCGCGTACACGACGACGCCCACGCTGTTGCCGCAGCGCAAGACGGAGCCGTCAGCCAGCCGGGAGTCGCGTACGCGCTCGCGATCGACGTGCACGCCGTTGCTCGAGCCCAGATCCAAGATGCTACAAGTCGCTCCGCTCACCACGAGCGTCGCGTGCTCGCGCGAAGCCTGCTCGTCGTCGAGCACCCAATCCGAGCTTTTGTCGCGGCCGAGCTTGGTCTTGCCTTCGCGCAGCGGAAGCACCGCCGCGCTCGGGTGAACCCAGTGCACGGCCCACTCGAAAGCTCGCTGCGCGGGCGCGGCCGTCGACTTCACCGGTGCCGTCGTGTCAGCCATGGGTAAAAACTCTAGTTCTCCAGCGTGAGCGCGCAGCGAAAGCCGTCACTCACGTCGGCGCGACCTTCAGGCACGGTTAGGCGCGCTTGGCCGGTGGCGCGCTCCGCCGGGTAGTCCCAACCCCCGCCGCGCAGCACGCCGACGCCGGCCGAGCTGGCATCGTCCGCCACCCACTCCCAAACGTTGCCCGACAAGTCGGCAACGCCGAACGGGCTCAACGCCTTGTCGCTGCGCGAGCCGACCGGGCGCGTTGGCTCGGGCTTGCGTTCACACAAGCCCGAGACGACGGCCATCTCGCACGAGTCGGGAGCGTGATCGCCCCAGGGGTAGAGGCGCCCGTCCGCGCCGCGCGCCGCAAAGTCCCACTCCGCTTCGCTCGGCAGGCGCTTACCGATCCACGCGCAGTACGCGCGCGCCTGGCGACGATCGACGCAATTGATGGGGTGCTGGGCGCGCTCGGCGTGTCGAGCATTGCAGAGCTCGTCGAAGCTGGCGTCTGCCACAAGGCTGGCGGTTTCGGAGTGAAAGGCACTGTTCGTGCACGCCCCAGCGGCCACGCAGCTTTGGTAACGCTCGACCGACACCTCGACTCGATCGAGCGCGAACGCGCGGCCACCGCCGGTAATCAGGCTCATTTCAGCGGGAATGGCGGCGGCGCTGGCCGCAGCGCTGTGCGCCGCCGCGCGGGGGGCGCTGCTCGAAGACTCACCTGCTCGCGACAACGAGGCGGCGCCAGCGGCGGCCGCCGCGACGAGCCCGAGCGCGATCGGGAGCGTCCAAGTGCGCGCGCGCGGCTGCACGGAATCGCGCGGAGCGCCGACCAAAGGCGGTGCGGAGGTGTTGAGGCCTGCGGTCGGACCCGCCACGGAGTCTCGGCCGCGCACGGTCGGGTCAGACGGCGTGGTGCGACCATATCCGGTGCTCTCGACATTGCCAGACCAGGGCGGCGCCGCATCGGGCCAGGCCAGCGCGATAGCCTGGAGCGCGGCGCCTGCTGCTCGCGCGTCGCCGAAGCGCTCGCGCGGATCACGGGCGACGCAGCGAGCGAACCAAGCGTCGAAGTCGGGCCCGAGCGGTCGAAGGCAGCCGAGCTCGAGCGCTCGCGATGACGCGGGCGGGATCGGATCGTAGTGAACCGCCTTCTGCAGCGCGAAAATCCCATCGTTCATCGGCCAGAAAGGTTGGCCGGTGAA
>Ga0164307_10001199_pt1 | contig 11661 bp, 10 predicted proteins | sample Whisoiple_243_MG_FD_110214 | JGI IMG/M metagenome (GOLD analysis project Ga0164307, IMG submission 110214) | Soil microbial communities amended with fresh organic matter from upstate New York, USA - Whitman soil sample_243_MG | ecosystem: Environmental > Terrestrial > Soil > Unclassified >...
CGACGCCACGGACCCGCGCACACGGCTAAATCCTCATTATCCGTAAGGATTTTCGCTATCGAAGCGGGCGCGCGGCAGGGAACGGCGCATCGGTCCATTGTCGCGCGCTTTCGATGGCACTGAGCTACTCGACGGCACTGAGCTACTCGACGGCACTGTGCTACTCGACGGCACTGTGCTACTCGACGGCACTGTGCTACTCGACGGCACTGTGCTACTCGACGGCACTGTGCTACTCGACGGTCCGCTTGCTGGCGTCGCTTGCGGGATCGAAGGATTTGCAGAAGCCATCGCTTCTACAATTGCAGACGGCGCGCGCGACAAGGCAGATGAGGCAGGCGCGATTCGCGAGGTGGCCTGAACGACCGCAGTGCGCTCCTGCAGGACCATACCCAAACCCACGCCGATCATGCCCGACAAGGCGATTGCAGCATAGTTCCTAGTGCCGGCGCGTCGCACCGGGCTCGGGCCATTGCCCTCCCGCTCGAGGTCGATGGTCGCGGATCGCGGGTCTGGCTCATCGAGAAGGGTCATTGTTGCGTACGGAGCGATGGCATTGGCGAACTCGCGCACGTCGAAAAAGCGCTGCGCCGGAGATTTGGCCAAAGCGCGGTCAACAGAGTCGGCGAGCCCCTTTGGCACTCCCGGCCGCGTGCGATCGAGCCGCATCGGCGGCTCGTTGAAGATTTTGAACATCAACTCTTGTACGGTGTTGCCGCGAAGCGGAGGCGCACCAGACAGACACTCGTACAGCACCGCGCCCAACGCATAGACGTCGACGGTTGGGCCTGCGGAAGCTGCGTCTTGCAATTGCTCCGGTGCCATATAGCGCACGGTGCCCACGATCGCGCCTTCGGCTGTCGAGGTCGATAGTTCGGTCTTGGCAATCCCAAAATCCAATACCCGACACCAGTCTTGACCGGTTGCGCGCTTGCAGACGAACAGATTCTCTGGCTTCACGTCGCGGTGAACTAGCGATAGCGCGTGGACTGCTGCAATCCCCTGGCACGCCTCCCATACGAAGTTCACCGCTCGGCGAATTGGCAGGGCGCCGTCACGCCTGAGGAGTGATCGCAGATCTTCACCATGCAAGAGCTCCATCACTAGATAAGGGCTGCCGTCAGCGGCTTCCCCACAATCGATTACGCCGACCACGAACTCGTTGTCGATCCGGGCGATCGCTCGCGCTTCGCGGCGAAAGCGCTGCAAACTGTGGTGATTCGTTCCCGCGCGTAACACCTTGACGGCGAACTTTCGACCAAGGCGGAGATGCTCCGCGGCGTACACCTCGGCCATGCCTCCGGCGCCCACGAGCTCTAGCAACCGATACGTGTCACCGAAAATCTCGCCGCGCCGCGTAGCTCGCAAGCGGAGCCCGGAAGCTCGCTCTGCGCTGTCGCGTTCGCGTGTCTGTTCGCGACTCACGGGCCCTCGTGCGCAGCTACGGCGCCATTCTCGGTTGCTCGCTCCGCCAACACAGCCGCGACAGTTCTTCCGTCCAACAAGCGGTATGCGCGCTGCCGAGAGAAGCCGAGCAACGCGGCCGCAGACGCGACATTGCCCTGGGTCTGCAACAGGGCGCCCGCCAAACGCTGCAGATCATGATCTCGCCGGTCGGAGGCGTCGCCGTTCGAAAGCGGCGGGATCGATTCGGAATTGGACGGTAATCGAGCCAGTAGCTCTGCCGGAACCAGCGAGCGCTTCAACATTGGCTCGAGGCCGTGCACGGCCAGCAGCTGCCGACTCAACTGCTCAAGCTCTCGCAAGTTGCAGGGCCAGTCGTGCACGCACAAGGCTTCGATCAGCTTGGCTTCGACTTCCGGCGGGCGCCCGCCCGAGTAGTGATTGATGAAATGCTGGAACAATGGCGCCACGTCGGCGCGACGTTCACGGAGCGTTGGCAAGCTGACGCTCATGCCGGCGAGCCGAGCCAAGAGGTCTTCCCGAAAGCTCTGCGACAGCACTGCTGCCGCAAGCGGACGTTGCGCCGCTGCCACGACCCGTACGTCGATCGGGGTCGATTCCGTGTCGCCAATCGACGTCACCACGCCTTCCTCGAGGACCCGCAGCAGCTTGGCTTGAAGAAGGAGCGGAAGGTCGGCAATCTCGTCCAGGAACAACGTCCCGCGATCAGCTGCGCGAAAGTGGCCGATGTTCGCTCGCTCGGCGCCGGTGAAGGCACCCTTGCGATAGCCAAACAGTTCCGCCTCGGCCAAATCCTTTGGCAAGGCTGCACAGTTGAGCGCGTGAAAGGGACCCTTACGCCCACTCCAGTCGTGAATCGCGCGGGCAACCCGCTCTTTGCCCGTGCCCGTAGCCCCGGTAATCAGCACCGAGAGATTGCTGCTCGCTGCGCGTCGGAGCGCGGCGAGCGCTGCGTCCAACTCTTGTCCGCCGTACAAGCCCCTGGCGAGCTCTCGGAAATGGCTCGGTTCTGCCAAGCTCTCGCTGAACACACCCACGTGTTCGCCGACGCGAAGCACTGCGCCAGGAACGATCGCAGCGTGCTGGGTTCGTTGTCCGTTCAGAAAGGTGCCGTTCGTACTCCCCAGATCCTTGAGCGCGAATACAGGGCCTTGGCGATAGATCTCCGCGTGGCGCCGCGAGACGCCCTTGCCATTCAGGCGGACTCGGCACTCCGAGTCTCGGCCGATATCCAGACCGTGCTCGAGCGCGATGGCCGGCTGATATGACGGAGACACCCACCGCAGCCACAGCCGCGGACGTACGGTGCCTCGGACCGACTCATCGTCCGGTACAGTAGTGTCCCACGTCTCACCCATAACCTCAGCTCGTTCCGGGTAAATAGCACGGTACGCTCCGGTTCGGCCCGGGTATCTTCAGGCGAGTTTCGTGAACACATCACTCGACCGGCTGTCGCTGGCTGGATCGGACGCGGAGCATCGGCTCCCAGCCCGACGCCGAGTGTTTACGCGCGTTTGCCTTCGCCGAGACACGCCGAAGCCCGCGCTCTTGGCGATGGGCGCTGCAGTTCACGGCAGAATGCGGACCCGGTTCAGGTGCAGGAACGTGACCTTGCGCGCCGCAACCAAACCCAGTGCGCCTTCGACTTGGGAAACGTGGCGCGCCAAGTCTCGTAATCCGTCTTCTGACGAGCGACCGATTTCCAGTGCTTGTGATTCGCACTGATTCCGACACTTCCCAAGCTCGTCGAGGCCAGGACAGTACGAGTGTGCCGGGACGTAGGTGGTAAACCGGACAGGTCTGGCTTGATGCCGGACAGTTCGGTCTTGCGCGCGATCGTCAATAAACCGCGAGCAAACAGGCTGCTCTCGACGGCATGAAACATGCAGCCGTGCGCGACCGAGTGAGGATGGCTCGCCTGCGCACGAAACGCGTCGGGGATGGCCTCGTGAATTTGCCGGTCGGAGATTGGGGATGAATCAAATGATCAATCGTGCATTGTTGGTTGTTGCTACCGCCATCGCCTTGCCTTTCATTGCTGAACGCGAAGCGAAGGCGGCTATCTATTCGAGAACGGACAACTTCGATACCAATCCATCGGATTGGTCACCCTGGGCTACGGGCACAGGTCTGGCCTTGTTCGTTGTGAATGATCCGAACGCTCGGTCACCCAACAGTGATTGGCTCATGCAGATCAATAACGGAGGGAGTACCGACTTCTGCAAAAAGGGCGGAGCTCGGCTGCCGCCGCCGACCTGATGGGTGCCGGTTCCACTGCGATCACCGCGTGGACCGGGCCCGGCAGGCGCCGCGCGCGCAGCAGATGGCGGCGCTTCGTTCTGCACTCATCAGTTGTTTTCCGTTTTTAGAAAGGTTTTTGAAGATGATCGAATCGAATCAGTGTTTGGGCAGTCCACGGCGTGGGCTGCGCGCGTTCTTTGGGTTTGGGGCCGCGATAACGTGCTTGTTCGTAGGTGGTTGCGCGTTGGAATCCGACACTGGACAAGACAGTGCTGGCGGAGTCGATCTGGAGCACGCGGCAGCTTCGACGACGCAACCAGTCATCGTCACTTGTTCTGATCCGAAATACACGAAATGCGGCGAGACTGTCGATCAGTCGGGAACCATCACTGTGCGGACTTACCAATGTGGGTGGAGTCCGACGAGCCAAGCTCCCTTTGCCGGATGTTCGGTCGAACCAGATTTCTTGCTCGTCGGTGGCGGAATCGAAGTCGACGATCTATCCAACCAAATCCCGGGCGCCCTGCTGGTTGGCAGTTGGCCATCGAACAATCCGAACAACGGTTCGCAGGTCGGCGACGATTGGAGTGGATTTTCCAAAGATCAGATCTCGCCCAATCCTCATCGCATCCGCGCTTATGCGATTGGTTTGAAGCTTGCTGGGGTGTCCAAAGCAAGTCTGCAAGCCCAATCGTTCATCCATTCTGCCGAGAGCTCCACCACGCTGTCACATGCACCGACTGTCACGGCGGTCGACAATCGGCCGGGTGACATCGTCGTCGGTGGCGGAGGTTACGGTGTCTCATCTAACGGCATGGGGCAGCTTCTCACGTCGACGAGACCTGAAGGAAGTAATGGTTGGACCACATCGTCGAAGGACCACGGCATTTCCGATCCTGGAAGAGTCGTGTCTGTGGTGATTGGCATCCCGCGGTGCCCCGTCGGATACCTTGGTTCATGTCTCGCCGTCAGTGCAGGGCCGTTCCTCATGGCAGGCGTTGGATCCGGATTGTTCGGGCTCGTATCCCAAGCGGCTGCTCCTGGCGTCGCCGTTTCGGTTGGCGGGGAGGCGCAGTACAACGGACCGGGAAGGATGATAACCAGTCTCTTCCCCTTCATCTCGTCCGCCGTCAACCAAGGGTGGTCTTTCTTGTACACCAAGGATCACATCTACCCAGACACGGGGAGCAACATCGTTTATGTGGTATCCCTTCGGCCGGCGTGACCTGACTAGTCTGCTGGCCGCGCGGCGCGCTCTCTCGTGGTAACCGACGATCGCTGGTCGGCCACCGGGCGCGCGTCGTTCGGACCGGCTGTCACGCGGTTGCGGCACGGCTTCGGTCCAGCCAATCGAAGCCGTCTCCTGGGATACTCGACTTTTGTGAGGCAGAAACGCTTCGGGGTGCATCTGCCGAAGACGAATCAAGAAAGTCCGGTCGCGGCCGTCGAAATCGACGATTAGCGATCGGACTGCTCGACCGAGGCGCTCGGGTCTCGCGTCAGATCGAAAACGCGCCCGCGCGATGACGGAGCATGACCGCGCGCGTAGCGCACTGGCGTCACCGCGAAGAACTTCTTGAAATGGCGATTGAAATGACTTTGGTCTGCAAAGCCGCAGCGTAGCGCAACATCCGCTGCCGCGGTTCCCTCGAGCAACAGACGACGCGCGTGGTTCATTCGCAGGCAGAGTTGATAAGCGTACGGCGGTAGCCCATAGCGCTGCTTGAATGCGCGCAGAGCCTGGAAGCGGTTGAGGCCGACGCGCTTCGCGAGGGTTTCGAGATCGAGATTGAGACCCTCTTCGTTCATACACTCGCGCATGCGCGCCGCAGCGCGTAGCGGCGGGCCGACGATCGGTCGCGGCTGCCGCGCGCCCTGGATCAGTTCACCGATCATCAGCTCGGAGAGCTCGAGCAGTTGTGCCTGCATTTGCATGGGCGAGGCAGCAGACTGAAGTAGCTGGAAGAAAGCCGAGAAATTCCGACGAAGACGCTCGGAAAGGGGCTTCATGATCGCGGCCCAATCCGGACGAACCGAGCTCGGCTGCTGCTCTTCCAACCATTGCTCGAGGATCCGGGGCTGGAGTTCCAAGACATCGAATGAACCGGCCGCGTGTGGAGTACCGATCAACAGATCACCGGGCATATTGCAGAAGGCAAAGCCCGGTTCCGCCGCGTCCACCTGACCGCGAGTGCGGGTCTTGCCTTGCCAAGTTCGAAACACCACGAGCCCATATGTTTCCGGGATGATGCGCCATTCCCGGGGCGAGTTCCGAGCCGCGATCACCTCGACGCCGGGCAACGCGCTCGAACGCCGATACTCGACGACTTCGTTCGATCCAGGGCCCGGGTCAGTCATCCGCACATTCTGAGCCTTGCCGGCGGGCTGCGCACCAACAATGACGCCGTCGCGATCTGCCTCGTTTTGGGCGTCTATCGGGGAAATCGGTGGTCTTTCGCGTGACACCCGAACGCGGGTCCCGCTCCGGGGCCGGTGGGCACTCAGTGGTCGAGCGCGATCACGAACGCATCTTCGCCGAACACCGGAATGGACCCGCTCACTCGCTCCCTCTCGCGGAACGAGTCGGCCGCTACGACGACTTCGCCGCGCAGATCCCCGATCGGGAAGTGATGCGAGTGGTGACCGAGATTCAAAACGACGAGGAAGCGACGCGAAGCATCTTGGCGAATGAATGCGAGGAGATCACCGGACGCCGCGAGCGGGATGTATTCGCCCAGCTGGAGCGCGGATTCTCGCCGACGGAGCTCAATCAAGCGTCGATACAGGTTCAACGACGACCTTTCATCCTGCCGTTCGACCTCCACGTTGCATCGTTCGGCATCGAGCCCAATCGGAAGCCAAGGCTTGACGGTGCTGAAGCCGGCGCCGGGCTCAGCTGACCACTGCATCGGTGTCCGCTGTGGATCGCGACTCAGGCCGACGTTCTTTCCCTGCGGATCTTCGGCTTCGTCGGGGCGAATCACGCCGTCCCTCATGCCGATTTCGTCTCCGTAGTAGAGCGTGGGTGTACCGCGTAGGGTGAGCAGCAAGATGGCAGCGACTCGCGCCTGTTCCCGGCCGACACGACTGGCGATGCGAGGCTGATCGTGGTTGCCGAGGACCCAGTTCGGCCATGCGCCAACGGGCAGAGCTCCTTCGTACTCACCGATGGCGGCGGCGATGCGCTCGGCGTGCCACGGCAACGTGATGAGCTGAAAGTTGAAAGGCAAGTGCGCGCCGCGTTGATCGACACCGTAGTACGTGACCAGGCGTTGCACAGGCAGGTACACCTCTCCGATCAACACCCGTGACTCGTAGCGGTCGAGCAAAGCCCGCATCTCGCGGACGATTTCGTGCACCTCGGGTTGATCGGTCGAATAGACCGGAAGCAGCGAGTTGTACGGCGTCTGGTCGGGCGAGTAGTCCGGGTTCTTCGGATTGTCGCGAAACGTGGCGTCCTTGATCAAATGCCAGAGCACGTCGACGCGGAAACCGTCAACGCCCCGATCGAGCCAAAATTTCATGGCCGCGTACATGGCGTGCCGGACCTCGGGGTTGCGCCAATTGAGATCGGGCTGCTCCTTCAAGAAAGCGTGGCAGTAGTATTGGCCCGTGCTCTCGTCGAGCGTCCAGCCTGGGCCTCCGAACACGCTGAGCCAATTGTTCGGGGGAGCGCCGTCCGCTCGCGGGTCGGCCCACAGGTACCAGTCGCGCTTCGGGTTGTCCCGCGAGGAGCGCGATTCGAGGAACCAGGGGTGCTCACTCGAAGTGTGATTCGGCACGAAATCGAGGATTACCTTCAGCCCGCGCGCGTGCGCGTCGCGCAGCAACGCATCGAAGTCCGCGACGCTACCGAACAGCGGATGAATGTCGACGTAGTTCGACACGTCGTAGCCGTGGTCGGCCATCGGCGACGGGTACACTGGCGAGATCCAGATGGCGTCGACCCCCAACCACTCGAGGTACGGGAGCTTGGAGGCAATGCCGGCAAGATCGCCGATACCGTCACCGCTGACGTCGGCGAACGAACGCGGATACACCTGGTACACGATCCCGCTCTGCCACCACTCAGCCATCATTGCCTCTCCGATTGGGCGTCGAAGCACGCCCTGGTTCTTCGCTATTCGCAGGGCCAAAGAGCAAGCTGCAGCGCGCGGGCACGAACAACACTCCATCCTGCCGCAGATCCGGCACGCCGTGCCCACCGTAAATGTAGTCCTCACTACACCAAAGCAGAGCCCACCCGCTCGCATTCGGCGGCGCCAAGAGCGGCTCGGGCGCCGGAGCGAGCTCCAAGTCCCCGCCCAGGTTCGTGATCAGTAGGCGATCGCCCTCGGGGCAAAGGAAGCGCAGACAGAGAGCTCGCTCAGCCAGCACCGCGCCGTGGAAGTTCGCCGAACGGCGTTGCCTGATCGCCGGATCTTCGCGACGCAAACGCAGTAAGTCGCGATGCAATCGATACACGGGCGCGTGGCGCTCGCGTTCGCCGAAGTCGAGCTTACAGAGTTCGAACGTGGCGCGCTCCGCGGCCGAGCGCTGCACGGCGCGCGCCTGCGCCGTCGCCATCGACGGAAATTGGCCCACGAATTCACGTCGCTGTTCGTCGATGCCCGACAGCAGACTCCGATCTACGTCCGTGAAGTACAGAAAGGGCGCGCTGGACGCGAATTCTTGGCCTTGAAATAGCATTGGAGTGGGCGGCGAGAGCAGCATCAATGCAGTCATGGCGCGCAACTCGGCCGGACTCGTCCAACGATCGATGCGTTCCCCAGGGACCTGGTTTGCTATTTGATCGTGGTTTTGCAAGTACACCACGAACTGCCGGGCATCGAGATCGAGCGCAGGTCGACCGCGCGCTTTGCTCTGCCACTGATAGCGCTGCCCCTGATACAGATAGCCCCATTTGAGCGCTGAGATGAGCTCCTGTGGCGAGCCGCGATAGTCCGTCAAATAAGCCTCGTGTCGGCCGGTGAGCGCCACGCGCGCGCTGTGATGGAAGTCATCGTTCCACACCGCGTCGAAGCCGTAGCCACCTGCCTCGGGACTGCGCACGAGTGTCGAATCCTGTGGTTCGTTCTCGCCCACGATGAAAATTGGCTTGCCCAACGCCGCGCCACCGGAGCGAGCGGCGGCCACGAGTTCGGCCAAGATATGAGGCTGAGTGTCGTCGAAAATGGCCTGCGTCGCGTCCACCCTCAAGCCGTCGAAGTGAAACTCTTCGATCCAATAGCGGGCGTTCTCGAGCACGAATTCTCGCACGGGACCGCAATTGGGTCCGTCGAAATTGAAGCCTGCGCCCCACTCACACTCGTGTTTTTGGCTGAAGTAGTCGGCGGAGAACGGTGCCAAATAGTTCCCGTCGTTACCCAAGTGGTTGTACACGACGTCCAGAATGACCGCGATGCCCTGGGAGTGCGCGGCCATTACGAACTGACGCAGGTCGTCCGGCGTTCCGTAACGCTCGCTCGGTGCCCACAGGTCCACTCCGTCATAGCTCCAGCCATAGCGGCCCGGAAATGCCGCGAGCGCCATGAGCTCAATCATCGTCACTCCCAAGCTCGCGAGCTCGCTAAGCTGCTCGGATGCTGCTCGGTAGGTGCCCTCGCGAGTGAACGTCCCCACGTGGAGCTCGTAGATCACGCGTGCATCGACGTTTTCTCGAAAGCCCGAATCGCGCCAGTCGAAGCCTGTGGCATCGACGACTTGGGAGGGCCCGTGTGGCCCTTCGGGTTGAAAGCGGGACGCGGGATCGGGATAGAGACCGCTGTCGAGTAAGACGGAGTACAGCGCGTCAGTCCCCAAACCCTCGAACAGACCGGCGTGGTAACCGTTGCCCTCGGGCGTGAGCCGCTGAACACGACCGCGCTCCGGAGAACCCGCAAAACGCTCGGCGATCGAGACGTTTTTTCTCGCGGGTGCCCAGACGCGAACGTGCGTCCCGCGCCGGCCCATTGGCTCCGCTCCCACAGCATACCGTCGTCGGAATTCCCCGCCCTGCGCTGCACTCGTGACTGTCATCCTTCGCTGCGAGGCCAATGCACGAGCCGATCCAACCCGAAACGCGGAGTCGAGCTGCCCGCCCTCTCGGGACGCGACCCCCTTCGCCGATGCACCGCCGATGCACCGCCGATGCGAGCAGCCCGGTATGGACCTCTTTATCTGCCTTGCGAGCTGCGGGTATCGCCCGGCTGCCTGCGAACGAGCCGTAACAATGGAGGGTTGTGTGGGGCGCAATTTCGACCGCATGGGCAATCCGCCACACTGCAGCACCCTTTGGGCGGATCCGGGCAGCTCATCTATGACTCTCGCTCAGCAGAGCTCGCGCTGGCCTCGAGGTCATGAGCGGCGGTTGAGCTGAGCGACGCACCTTTTTGGATGTCTCATCGCGTCGCGCGTGTGAGGCAAACTTGGCCACCTGCAGCCGTGGATGACTGCTATTTCCGGCCTCTTAAGAGGGGGCGAGACGGGACGTTCTTCGAGCAATGCACCAAGTCTTCTACTCGAGCGCCGCGGTAGCGCAGTTCAGCGATGCCGAGCTCACGGCGCTGCTCGCTGCGGCACGCGTCAACAATGGCCGACTCGGTGTCACCGGCATGCTGCTCTATCACGATGGCTCGTTCCTCCAAGCGCTGGAAGGTGACGAGAACGTCGTCGAAAGCTTGTACGCCAAAATCGGCAGAGACAAGCGCCACCATCGAGTCGTTGCTCTGCTCAGACGCCGGGTCGACGCTCGCTACTTCGACCAATGGCAAATGGGCTTTGCGTCTATGAAGACAGTCCCCACGACCATGCCGGGTTACTCTGACTACCTTCGGCTACGGGGCAACCCGAACGAAAGCGGGAACATGGCAGCCGGATTGCTTGCCGCCTTCCGCGACGGACGCTTCCGCAGCTACGTGCAAACTTGAGCTGCTGTGAGCAGCACCCAATCCGCATTGTGGCGGGGCAACGGCCAACGTGACGAAAACGGGGCTCGGTGGCAGCCTCGAGGCCCTCAATCCGCTGCACGACTAGCGGCGAAGCGGTGCCCACTCGAAGTATCTGTTTTCCCCATCCGCACCGCGACCACTCACGGGATGGGAAACCAGAGCCACGGCCGCCACTGGTCGGGGTTAGGGCTGGAGGCGTTTCCCGCGATGATGCCGAAGTTATTGATATTCCTCGGCTGATCGACGAGGTTCTGATCGTTGACGGTGATCGAGCTCAAGCTCGAAACGCCGCCCGCGTGATAATAGAAGCCGTGCGTGTGACCCTGAATCGGGGCGATCACGTCGCTCACGCCCACGATCTCGCGGCGATTGTTGATCGACAACGCCATGCTGCGCGTGCCCTCCCCGAACAGCTCGTTCACCCCGAGGTCGATCACTCCGTGGCAGTCCCAGAGCACCGCGTGATCCACTGCCCCGTCCGAGCTTTTGCCCACGACATCCCCCCAATCATTGATGTCGAAAGCGGCGTCATTATTGCCACCCAGGCCGGGAAGCTCGGTGAGCGTGCCCCTGTCCCAAATGTACGCGTGAGTGCCATTGCTCGTACGCATCGAGCCAACCACTTGGCCCCGGTTGTTGATGGCCCGCGCCTCAGAGTACACGCTGGGATCCGCGGTGATATACGTCAGGGTCTCGCCGTTGTGCACGAAGGCACGGGCGAACCAATCGGCGTCGAATGAGATACCGACCACTCGCCCCCAATCGTTGATATCGAAGGCATAGCCCTTGGCAATGCCTGGTAAAGCTCGCATGGTGCCTCTGCTCCAGACAAAAGGGAGCGAGGTTGAGTTGCTGTCGTCGGCGACGCCGACCACTTCGCCGCGATTGTTCAGCGCCTCGGCCGAACTATAAATGCCGCCGAGTGTGCCGAGATCGGTCACTTTCCCACGGACCCAAAGCGCCGCGTGATGCGAAACGTATTCTGGCGCGATGGCGGGAACGGCCCCAGCAACGACGCCAAAGTCATTCACTCTCGACACCGATTCGAGCCCGCTGCCGCTCAGGC
>Ga0164307_10001206_pt1 | contig 11634 bp, 13 predicted proteins | sample Whisoiple_243_MG_FD_110214 | JGI IMG/M metagenome (GOLD analysis project Ga0164307, IMG submission 110214) | Soil microbial communities amended with fresh organic matter from upstate New York, USA - Whitman soil sample_243_MG | ecosystem: Environmental > Terrestrial > Soil > Unclassified >...
CATCGTCGTCCGCGATCCGAAGCGCGTCGCCTGGCTCTCGCAGACCACGCTGTCGGTCGACGAGACCCTGGAGACGGTGGCCGCGATCCGCGAGCGGTTCCCCGATCTGCTCGACCCGCCGAGCGACGACATCTGCTACGCCACCCAGAACCGCCAGCTCGCCGTCAAGGAGATCTCCCCGGCGGCCGACCTGGTGATCGTGGTCGGCTCCGGCAACTCCTCCAACTCGGTGCGCCTCGTCGAGGTCGCGCTGGAGGCAGGTGCCAAGTCGTCCTACCGCGTCGACGACGCGTCCGAGATCGACGAGGCCTGGCTCGACGGGGTCCGCACCGTCAGCGTGACGTCGGGCGCGAGCGTGCCCGAGGCGCTGGTCGACGGGGTGCTGGCCTTCCTGGCGGAGCGCGGCTTCCCTGACGCGCAGGCCGTGCACAGCGCCGAGGAGTCGCTGATCTTCGCGCTCCCTCCGGAGCTGCGGCGCGACCTGAAGGCCGCGGGGCGCGTGTAGCTCGTGGCCCGCTACCTCGACGTACACCCGGACAACCCGCAGCCCCGGCTGCTCGGCCAGATCGCCGACGCGCTGCGCGACGACCAGCTGATCGCCTACCCGACCGACTCCGGCTACGCCCTCGGCTGTCGGCTCGGCAACCGGGACGGCCGGGACCGGATCCTGCGGATCCGCGGGCTCGACGACAAGCACCACTTCACGCTGATGTGTCGCGACTTCGCCCAGCTCGGGCACTTCGTCCAGGTCGGCAACGCGGCCTTCCGGGCGATCAAGGCGGCGACCCCGGGGCCTTACACGTTCATCCTGCCGGCGACCCAGGAGGTGCCGCGGCGGCTGATGCACCCCAAGAAGAAGACCGTCGGCGTACGCATCCCCGACCACGTCTTCGTCCAGGCGCTGCTGGAGACCCTCGACGAGCCGCTGCTGACCAGCACCCTGATCCTCCCGGGTGAGACCGAGCCGCGCAGCATGGGCTGGGAGATCAAGGAGGAGCTCGACCACGAGGTCGACGTCGTCGTGGAGGCGGGGGAGACCCTGGCCGAGCCGACCACGGTCATCGACTGGTCGGAGGGCTACCCCGACGTCGTACGCGTCGGAGCCGGCGACCCGAGCCGATTCGAGTCCTGACCGGCCTGCGTCCGCTGACCCAGGACGCGGTGCCGCAGCACTCGATGTCTGATGGCCAGCACGCCGAGGCACAGCGCGTAGCCGACGATCAGGGCGCCGGCGTGATGTGACAACCCGCTGACGACGGCCTGGATGACCCCGTCACCGGCATCGGCGACCACGTCCGGCTCGGCGATGCCGATCAGCACGAAGGCACCGACCATCAGCAGGGGCGGGAGCACGCCGACGGTGAAGAAGTCCGACGGGCGCACCAGCAGCGCGACGGCCACGCACATCAGCACGAAGCCGATGTCGAAGAGCACGGTCAGCCGTCCGAAGAGCAGCAGGTCCAGTGCGGTGAAGGTGAGGGCGAGCGCGACCCCGAGCACGACGACCTGACGGCCGGACTCGTGCCCCTCTTCCCAGAGGGTCCTCTGGCTCACAGGGCCACGCTATGGTCCGCGGCACCACCGTCGTCGGCGCCGCGCCGGTCGACCGCGTGCAGCCCCGTGGTGGTGACCCCGTCGACGGAGCGCGTCGCCGCCTCCACCTGGCGAGGTGCGGGCAGGTCTCCGAGGCGTCGCGCGGAGACCAGGACCCGGGTTTCCAGCGAGCCGACGGTCTGGTTGTAGTGGCCGACGGCGGCGTTGAGGGAGCGGCCGAGCTGGTCGAGGTGGCCGTTCATGCTGGACAGGCGCTCGTGCAGCTCGCGGCCGAGTCGGTGGATCTCCCGCGCCTGGTCAGCCAGCGCCTCGTGGCCCCACCCGTGCGCGACCGTGCGGAGCAGGGCGATCAGGGTCGTCGGGGTCGCGAGCACGACCTGCCGCGCCGCGGCGTACTCGATCAGGGTGGGGTCGGTCTCCAGCGCCGCTGCCAGGAACGACTCGGCCGGCACGAAGAGCACCACGAACTCCGGGCTCTCCTCGAGCGACTGCCAGTAGCGCTTGGCGCCCAGTGCGTCGACGTGCGTGCGCAGCTGGGCCGCGTGCCGCACCAGGTGGCGACGTTGGTCGTCCTCGTCGTCGGTGGACGTGGCGTCGAGGTAGGCGTCCAGCGGGACCTTGGCGTCGACCACGACACTGCGCCCGCCGACGAGTCGTACGACGAGGTCGGGCCGGCGCGCCCCGTCGTCGAGGCGCACCTGCTCGGCGAAGTCGCAGCGGTCGACCAGCCCGGCGAGCTCGACGGCCTTGCGCAGGTGGAGCTCGCCCCAGCGCCCGCGCACCTGCGGCTTGCGCAGCGCGGTCGAGAGCGACTGCGTCTCGCGGCGCAGCCCCTCGGCGGTCATCCGCATGTCGAGCACCTGCTCGTTGAGCTGCCCCTGCCAGGAGGCGCGCTGGTGGTCCAGGTCCTGCATCTGGTCGCTGAGCCGGTCCAGCCCCTGCATCACCTCGGCCTGGTCCACGACGCCGGCCGTGTAGGTCGGCCGCGACCGGGACCAGAGCACACCGACGACCGCGCCGAGGGCCAGGCCCACCAGCAGCGTGAGGAAGAGCGTCAGGATCTCCATGGCCTCAGCATGGGGGTGGCCACCGACAGTGGCGTCGAGGTCAGAGGTCGAGGAAGTCGGCCAACCACTGCTTGATCTCCGCGAGGCAGCGCTCATCGACCTCTCCGATCGGATCGCCCAGGCGCTCGCGACTGATCGTCCTCGGCTGCTCGGTGATCGCGAAGCTCCCTGCCAGCGAGGGGACGCCGGACAGACGGACGTGGTTAGGCCAGCCGCGGTCGCTGCGCGAGACCGGGAGGACGACCGCCAAGGTGGTGACGACGTCGAGGTAGCCGTCCGACGACACGACGACCACGGGACGTCGGCCCGACTGTTCCCGGCCCACGGTGGGCTGGAGCCAGGCCCACGCGACCGAGCCCTGCCGGAGCTCGGTCACGCGTCGAGGTCAGCGTCGAGCCACTCGTCGTCCTCGGCCGTCAGGTCGGAACCTGTCGCGGCGACGGCGGCTCGCAACGCCTCGAACCGCAGGCCACGATCGGCAGCGCTGGCGAGGCGGGTGAGATGTTCGCCGAGCGTCACGTGAGCCGCTGACGCCTGGGCCTTGAGACGGTCCCGCGTCTCCGTCGAGACCTTGATGGTCGTCATGGTCATACCAAGAGTATACGCGCGAGTAAGCCCTCGCCGGTCTCGGTCAGGCGAGGTCGACGACCACCGGCGCGTGGTCGGAGGGGCGCCGGTGCCCTGGGCCGGGTCGCGTTCGTCGCGGTCCACGAAGGCGCCGGTCACCGGTCTGAGGGCTCCCCCATCCAACGGCCGTCTGCTGGCGAACTCCCCTTGCGGCCCTCAGGCGACATCCAGCGACAGTTGCCGGAAGCTTCAATCGGTATCGGGAAGAATTAGGCTCAGTTCGTCCTGCATCTCGGGGGTCAACTCTGCCGCCGCTTTGGCCAAGGCTGCGGCTTGGACTGCGCTATCGTCCCCAGCCTTGGAAGACTTGTTCGTTGGCCACTTGTAGCCGGCGTCCTTGACGGCCTTCTGCGCGCGGGCATGTCGGGTCTTGCCGGCGGCCTTCGACTCGTCGCTTCCGATCATGTTGCGCTCCGCGAGGAACTCCCAGTCAACGACGTCTGGGTCGTCGTTCCTCGCGATGTAGGCGCCGACCGCTGTCTCCAGTGCGCGCAGGATGCCTTCGTTAGCGAACTGTCGCAAGAGCACACCCGCCTCCTGCGCCATAGCGAGTGCAAGGTCGATCGCCAGTTTTTCATCGTGATCGAGTGCGAAGGTCTGCGCCCAGAACTCCGCAGACGACGGGCGGTAGACCCCGTCGTGATAGGTCGAGGACTTCGCGCCGGATGTAACGATGTAGTAGACGCGCACGACTGCGCGCTTGTCGGTCTGAATGAGGCGCTTGTGGGCATCCTGGCCGTGGGACTTAAGGGCCTTCAGGATATCGGAGTTCCGCGTCACCGTGCTGCTCTTGATCATGTAGAGGTTGACGATGGGTGGCGGGCCGGGCTCATGCCACTCCGCGTCGACACCTGCAGCCAAAGACTTCTTGAGCCGAGGACTTGCCGCGATCGCGAGTTGCTCCAGCGCCCAACCCCCGGCCGTGACGTAGTTGCGGTGCGCGTAGTCCGCGATCAAGCGGGCCGCTGCATCCGAGCTACTCAAACCTTCGAGCTGCATGCCCCGGATCATGGGGTTGATGCGGCTGATGATGATGACCTGGTACTTCCGCAACGCCTCATCGAGAACGCGGTTGTACCAGAAGCGGAACTCCCTGGCGAAGCCCCGGACCCCTTGAATGATCTCGTCATCCGACGGACCTCCGTCCGACGCCTGGAGGCCCGAACGCTCACGAACTCGCCGGACGATCTCCGCGTCAGTTGGCTCGGTTGCCGACGAAGTCAAAGCCGTCCTCTTCCGTCAGGTCAGCCCAAACGTGGTCGTCACGTACCTTCACGTTCAACGTCAGGGCAGGCTTGCGTGAGCCACGTCGGACGATGACCCAACCGTGGGTCCCGATACGCCGATTGGCCGACAGTTTCCGCCAGATCGGCACCTCGGGCGGGTCTACCTCCGTGCCTTCGAGGTAGCGGTTGAGCTGCTTGCCGATAGCGAGGCCAAGTAGCGGTGGGACAGCGTTGCCGATCTGCTGGTACTGCGATCGCGCGGACCCGGCGAACTCCGTTGACGCTGGGAACGACTGTGCGGCGGCGCACTCGGCGACTGATAGGCAACGATCCTCCGTGGGGTGGATCAACGCCGTCGATGAGTGGTCCGGCATGCCGAGGATCGTCGGGGTGGGAGTTTCCAGCGCCAAGCGGCGCCACCAGCCGCTTTTGCCGCCTGCCGCCAAGTGCGCCTTGCCCATCGTGGTTCGCTGGATGTGCTCCGGAAGGTCCCGCCAGTTGCCGCCAGCCGGGATCTGGGCGTACACGGCACGCTTGCGATCACTAAGCGGCTGGACAGGTCCAAGATCCTTGACCTGTCGCAGGGCCTGCTTCAGTGTCCGGTACTTCGGCTGCCGTTTACCGCCGTACTCGATCGGGGGAAGGAAGCACGGAGTCGTGCCCCGAACGCCGATGAGGATCGATCGCTGCCGGAACTGAGGGACTCCATAGTCGGCAGCCTCCACCAGCCCCCAACTCACGGTGTAGCCGCGCTGGGCGAGTTCCTTCAAGAGCCAGAGGAGGAAAGACCCCTTCCGTTCCTGGGGAACTTCCATCATCTTCGCACCCTTGCCTCGGAGGGCAAGAGGCCGGTGCTTTAGTGCCGCTGAAAGCAGACCGTCCACGTTTTCGATGACAAGGATCTTCGGTCGAAACTCGTCCACATAGTCGAGGTACGAGGGCCAGACGCCTGACGCACGAGCATCGGAGATGGACTTCCTGAGGCCATGCGTGGTGAACGGCTGACAGGGAGGCCCGCCCGCCATCAACGGCAACTGCCCCTTGCGCAGACCGAGACGCTTTCGGAGGTCGGCCGGCGCAACATCCTCGATCTTCTCGCCGATGAGTAGGGGCTCGGCCACTCCGCCGACCTTCTCGCGCCGACGAGCGGCAAGCTCCAGAGTGCCGATGGCATCCATGTCCATCTCGACTGCGGCTATCGGCTCCCACCCGGCCTCTTCAAGACCCAGATCGAGACCTCCAGCCCCAGTGAACAGCGACAGAAAGCGCCGATCCGGCCGCGACTCAGCAGTGATGTGGGGGCTCACGCGGACACGGTAACTGCGCCGTCCGACGCTGCGGGGACGCTCGCCGAAACTGGCGGGCGTCTGCCGACAGAGAGTCGGGCACGAGTCCCCGCTGTGGCCCTGTTGTCGCAGGTCAGGGTCATATGCGTCGGCCCGGCAGGGTAGTGCCTGTGTGAGTGGCTCGCCGTGCGACCGGCTCAGTGACAGCTCGTAGATCTGTTCCCCATTTGGTCCTCGACTCACCCGAGCTTGCGCTGAAGGTTGGCCGACGCTTGGCAGACTGGAGGTCTGGTGCTCCACGCCGTCCCGGGTGGCCAATGACAAACCCTTGTGCCGAGCATCCGGGACACGAGGCCACAACTGTCCCGTATGCGGAACCGCACGGGCCTCTGAGGTTCCTTGCTTGCAGATTCAGGGTCGGCGAGAGAGTCTGATCAGGGCTAGCCATGGATCTCCCGGCGGACCTGCACTGCTAAGGCGTCGACTGCGGCTCCGAAGTCGTCGGCGATCCTCCCAAGTGACACCCGCAAGATGAGGTCGCGCCCCTCGCCGTCCAAGTTCCGGACCTGGTCAAAGCGGTGACGGTAGAGACCGTGCTCGTCCACCTCCACGGGGACGCTGAGCGAACGCGAGACGCCGAAGCGGTTGAGCAGCTCGAAGCACAACTTGGCCTGTTTGATGACGGTGTCGGTGGCGTCTATCGAGAGCAGGGCATTCAGTGCGTCGATGCGCTCGTTCGGGACGTCAGGCATCGTTGCTTCAGGGTCGAAGACGGCGGTCTGCATGTATGTCCTGCGGGACCAGAGCAGTGTCAGCAACTCAACGTAGAAGGTGCGGCGCTCAGTTCTGCTCCGTGCGCGATGGTCGATGGCTGTCTTGATCCACAGAGTGACGAGGGAGCCGCCGAAGCCGCTTCCGAGGACGATCCAGAACGTCGACACGCGAGGGAGTCTTGCAGAGGACGCCCGCAGCTAGAGCGAATGTGCCGGTCAATCAGTGAGGTCGACGATCACCGGCGCGTGGTCGGAGGGGGCGCCGGTGCCCTGGGCCGGGTCGCGTTCGCCGCGGTCGACGAAGGCGCCGGTCACCCGGGCCGCCAGGGACGGCGAGCCGAGCAGGAAGTCGATGCGCAGGCCGCGGTTGCGCTCGAAGCGCTGCCGGTAGTAGTCCCAGTAGGTGTAGCCGGCGTCGTACGGCTTCGCCGTGTCGGCCCAGCCGTCCTCGATGAAGGCGAAGAAGGCGGCGCGCTCGGCCGGGGTCACGTGGGTCGAGTTCTTGAACTGGGTGACGTCGAAGACGTCGTCGTCGGTCGGGCAGACGTTCCAGTCGCCCACCAGCACCGAGTCCTCGCCCAGCCAGGCCCGGGCGGCCTCGCGCAGGGCGGCGTACCACTCCAGCTTGTAGGCATAGTGCGGGTCATCGGGCTTGCGCCCGTTGGGCACGTAGAGGGACCAGAGTCGTACGCCGCCGCAGGTGGCGCCGATCGCCCGCGACTCCGCCTCCGCGGGGGTGTCCAGATCCTTGGTGAACCCGGGCTGGCCCGGGAACCCGATCTGCACGTCCTCGAGCCCGACCCGGCTGAGGATGGCGACGCCGTTCCACTGGTTGGTGCCAGCAGCGGCGATCTCGTACCCGCGCGCCTGGAGCCCCATCAGCGGCAGCTGCTCCTCGCGTGCCTTGGTCTCCTGCAGGGCGAGCACGTCGATCTCGTGGCGGTCGAGGAGCGCCTCGACGCGGTCGATCCGGGTCCGGAGGGAGTTGACGTTCCAGGTCGCGATGCGCACGACGGCACCCTACGGCCCGAGATGTACAAGAACTCTTGTAGATGTCGGTGGTCCCATCTAGCGTCGCGGTCATGGAGACGATCGAGACCCTGCGGGCGGTGCATCATCCCACCCGGCGCCGCATCATCGACCACCTCTACCTGCACGGGCCCGCCCAGGTCGGCACGCTCGCCCGCGACCTCGAGCAGCAGGTCGGCAGCATCAGCCACCACCTCCGGATGCTCGAGCGGGCCGGCATCGTCGCGCCCGCCCCCGAGCTCGCCACCGACGGCCGGACCAGCTGGTGGCGCCTGGAGCAGGAGTCCCTGACCTGGTCGGTCGACGACTTCGCGGACGCGGCCGAGCGGATGCAGGCGAAGGCGGCCCAGCGGCTCAACGTCAACCACCATCTCGCCAAGCTCTCAGGATGGCTGCGTGAGTCCGAGCAGGCCGACCCGGCCTGGCGGCACGCGGCGTTCAGCTCCGACGCGCTGGCGATCGCGAGTCCCACCGAGCTCGAGGAGCTCTCGGAGGCGCTGCGGGTGGTGACGCGCGAGTGGCGGGACCGCATCGACCTCGACGACGGCACGGAGCGGCGCCCGGTGTTCGTCTTCAACCACGGCTTCCCCACGCGCCCGTGAGCGGCACGACGACGGGGGCGATGACGAGGGACCGGGTCGCCCTCGGCTGGCTCGGGATCAAGGCGCTCTCCAACGCCGGCGACGCGCTGTGGACGGTCGCGCTCGCCTGGACCGCCGTCCATGTCGCGAGTCCGGCTGTCGCCGGACTGGTGGTCGCAGCCGGCACCATCCCGCGTGCCCTGGTGCTGCTGCTCGGGGGAGTGGTGGCCGACCGGCTCGAACCGCGGCTGGTGATGCTGGTCGTCAACGTGGTCAGGGTCGCGGTCCTCGTCGCGACGGCCGTGTGGGTGATGGTCGCCGGCACGACAGTCCCGGTGCTGATCGCGGCAGCGGTGGCCTTCGGTCTCTGCGACGCGCTCTACCAGCCGTCCGCCGCGACGATCATGCGCCAGCTGGTGCCGCCCGAGCAGCTCCCGGCGTACGCCGGAGCCAGTCAGACCGCTATCCGTCTGGGCAGCATGGCCGGGGCCGCGCTCGGCGGTGTCGTGGTGGCGACCTGGGGCCTGGGTGGCAGTGCCGTCGCCAACGCGGTGACGTTCGCGGTCGTCGTCGGCTACCTGGCGCTGGTGCTGCGCCCGCGCTACCCGCTGCCGCGAGCCGAGGCCGAGCCGGTGCTGCGCGGGGTGGCGCGCGGGTTCGGCCACCTGCGGGACGAGCCGACCACGCGCACCCTGGTGCTGACGCTGTCGGGGCTCAACCTCGCGGTGTCGCCCGCGCTCGCTCTCGGCGTCGCGCTCCGGGCGCAGGACGAGGGATGGGGTGCGGGCGCAGTCGGGCTGATGCAGGCGCTGGTCGCCCTCGGTGCCGCGGTCGGGGCGCTGGCGCTGCTGCGGTGGCGACCCCGGCGCGAGGCGGTCGTCGGCTTCTGGCTGCTGGTCGTCCAAGGGCTGGCGATCGTCGGCATCGGGATGGGCTCGATGGTGAGCACCGCCGTCTCCTGCGCCGTCATCGGCGTGACCGCGGGCGCCGCCTCGTCGCTGCTGGGCGCGGTCTTCATGACCAGCGTGGACGGTGCCTACCTCGGCCGGATGGCCTCGATCCTGCAGCTCGGCGACGACGTGCTGATGCCGGCGGCGATGGCCGGGTTCGGCGCACTGGCCGCGGCGTACGGCGTCGGGGCCGCGTGCGCGGCGTACGGACTCACGATGGCCGTGCTGATGGTCGTGCCACTCTCGCGGCCGGCCATCCGGGCGATCAGCCTCCGCCCGGACCCGGAACTGGTTGGATCGCGCCCATGAGAAGGACCGTGCAGGCGATGTTGGTCGTCGCGATCGTCATCGACATCGCGTACTGGGCGATCTGGTTCAGCGACCGCGACGCCTTGGCGAGCTCGCACCGCTCGGCGTACTACGACTTCGAGAACGCCTTCCCGCTCGCCGACCTCTGGCTCGGCCTCGCCTGTGTGCTGGCGCTGCTGGCGCTGATCCGGGAGCGTCCGTCGGCGGCGTTCTGGCTGACCTGCGCCGGGTCCGCGGGCCTCTACCTCTTCGGCATGGACTTCCTGTACGACGTGGAGAACGGCATCTTCGCGGCCGGCGGGGGCGGTGCGATCGAGGCGGTGATCGTGGCGCTCACGCTGGTCTTCTCGGTGACGGTGCTGCGTTTCGCATGGACGCGCCAGGTCGCCGTACCGTGATCTCGTGGCTCACCTCTCCGCGATCAACCGCTTCCCGATCAAGTCGTGCCGCGGCTGGGCGGTCGACTCGGCCGTCGTCGAGCCGTGGGGACTGGCCGGTGACCGGCGGTGGATGGTCGTCGACGAGGCGGGCGAGGTCATCACCGCCCGTGAGGCCAACCGGCTGGTGCTCGTGCATCCCGAGATCACGTCTGACGGGCTGCGGCTGACCGCCCCCGACCTCCCCGCGCTCGACGTTCCGACGCCGGACCCGGTGGGCCAGGTGCCGGTGGCGCTCTGGAGCTCGCGGCTCACCGCAGCGCCAGCCGGCCCGGAGGCCGACGCGTGGTTCAGCAAGACCCTCGGGCGTACGGCGCGGCTCGTCCACCTCGACGACCCGACCAGACGCCCGACCAGCCCTGACTTCAGCGAGCCCGACGACCGGGTGTCCTTCGCCGACGGCTACCCGCTGCTCGTCGCCACCGAGGCGTCACTGGCCGCTCTCAACGACGTCATCGCCGAGCGCTCCGAGGGTGCCCACCCACCGCTGCCGATGGCGCGCTTCCGCCCCAACGTGGTGATCGCCGGCTCCGAGGCGTGGGCCGAGGACGACTGGCGCCGGATCCGGATCGGCGACGCGGTCTTCCGGGCGGTCAAGGGCTGCGCACGCTGCGTGATCACGACGATCGACCCCGACACCGCCGTACGCGAGAAGGAGCCGATCGCCTCGCTGGCCCGGATCCGGCGCTGGGACGGTGCCACCTGGTTCGGGGTCAACCTGGTCCCGGACACGCCTGGCGCGACTATCCAGGTGGGCGACGACGTCGAGGTCCTGGAGTCGGTGCCGCCAGGTGCCGGGCCGATCCGTCCTGCGGTCTGAGCGCTGATTGGGGCGTGGTCGTCGTACGCCCGTAAAGTGACCGCCCGTGGCACTCACCATCGGCATCGTCGGACTCCCCAACGCGGGCAAGTCCACCCTCTTCAACGCGCTCACCAAGAACGACGTGCTCGCGGCGAACTACCCGTTCGCGACCATCGAGCCCAACGTCGGCGTCGTGGGCGTCCCGGATGACCGGCTGCCGAAGCTGGCGGAGCTCTTCGGCTCGGCCAAGATCCTTCCGGCCACGGTGGAGTTCGTGGACATCGCCGGCATCGTGCGCGGTGCCTCGGAGGGCGAGGGCCTGGGCAACAAGTTCCTCTCGCATATCCGTGAGTCGGCCGCGATCTGCCAGGTGACCCGGGTCTTCCGCGACGAGGACGTCACCCACGTCGACGGCGAGGTCAACCCCGGCAACGACATCTCGACGATCCAGACCGAGCTGATCCTGGCCGACCTGCAGACCGTCGAGAAGGCGATCCCGCGGCTGGAGAAGGAGGCCCGGATGAACAAGTCCCAGGCCGCCGTGCTCGACGCGACGAAGGAGGCGCTCGGCCACCTCGAGGCAGGTACGCCGATCATCTCGACCAAGGTCGACCGCACGCTGATCCGTGAGCTCTCGCTGCTGACCGCGAAGCCCTTCATCTACGTCTTCAACTGCGACGCCGACGAGCTCGCCGACGACGCGCTGAAGGCGAAGATGCAGGAGCTGGTCGCGCCTTCCGAGGCGATCTTCCTCGACGCCAAGTTCGAGTCCGAGCTGGTCGAGCTCGACAGCGACGAGGAGGCGCGCGAGATGCTCGCCGAGATGGGCGTCACCGAGCCCGGCCTCGAGACCCTCGCCCGCGTCGGCTTCGAGACCCTCGGCCTGCAGACCTACCTGACCGCCGGTCCCAAGGAGACCCGCGCCTGGACGATCCCCCAGGGCGCGACCGCTCCCGAGGCCGCCGGCGTCATCCACACCGACTTCCAGCGCGG
>Ga0164307_10001208_pt1 | contig 11617 bp, 10 predicted proteins | sample Whisoiple_243_MG_FD_110214 | JGI IMG/M metagenome (GOLD analysis project Ga0164307, IMG submission 110214) | Soil microbial communities amended with fresh organic matter from upstate New York, USA - Whitman soil sample_243_MG | ecosystem: Environmental > Terrestrial > Soil > Unclassified >...
GCCGCATCGGCTGCCGTCTGTGCCTCGTTCTTCTTCATCGAGGCCTGCCCGACGGCGAAGTACGCGAACGCAAGAAAGAGCAGGCCCGCCACCACCATGATGTAGATGGGGAAAGCCTGCCCTGACTCGCGCGACCGCCTGGTCACCCAGCGCCGGTGATCTTGCCGATCTGCGTGGTGATGGCCGTCGCGATCGTGGTTCCGAAGTTCGTCGTCATGAGCACGCCGATGATCGCCACGACCACCACGATGATGCCCAGGTACTCCACCGCGCCCTGCCCCCGGTCCGCCTGGGCCTTCATGCGCTCGACGGACGTGTTCGCCCACACCTTGGCGTTGACGGAAGCCTTCAGCATCAGCTTGCTCATGGTGTTCCCCTCCGGTTTCGGCCGGCCGGGTACCGGCCGACGCGTACGTCTCTGCTGTGGCGTCTGCGTTACCGGCTTCCTCCTGGCCGGTGCCGCTGGCGACATGAGAAACGTACGGCTGGACACCCCTGTCGGCGCAGGGTCCCAGGGCCCAAAAGCGGGCCCAAAGCGGGCGTTGGGCCCCTCGCCCGGCGCGGGTGACCCTGCCGGGGCCTCTCCTCCGTTCAGCCATGGCTGCCTGTCCCCCTCACTCCAGGTCCCGAGCCCGGCGCCGTGCCGAGCCAGCGGGCGATCGCCTCGCTGCGGCTGGTGCTGTGCAGCTTGGTGAAGATCCGGTTGATGTGGTTCTTGACGGTCTTCTCGCTGATGAAGCACGTGGCGGCGATCTGCTGGTTGCTCATGCCCGAGGAGATGAGCTCCATGACCTCCGCCTCCCTCGAACTCAGTTGGTACTGCTGCCTGTTGGGCTTCGGAAAGCCGACTGTTTCTGTACTGGACGAAGACTGTCCCACAACAGGTTGCAGTTGCGAAAGGTTTTGTGGATTTTCGGCCGGATGCGGTGGATGCGCAGGATGCGGCACAGGGGCCCGCCCCTCGTGGGCGCCGTTGCCCGGGAGCTGGGCCTGCGAGCCGGGCCCGTCGTGGGGGCTGCCGCCCGTCAGGGCTGCTCCCAGCCCGTCCGGCAGCGTCCGCGGCTGCTGGTTCGTCCCTTGCCGCATATGGGCGAGCAGCGCGCTCGCCGCTGTGGCCGTGAAGGGGGCGCGGCCGCTCTTCGTGTCGCGTACGGACTGTACGAGTTCATCGGCCGTGAACTCGCCGTGCACCAGGTAGCCGCCCGCGCCCAGGCGCAGCGCCTCGTGCACGATGTCGCTCTCGCGGCTGTACGTCAGCATCATCACGGGTGCAACCTGCACCAGGTGCGGCAGGGCGGAGAGGCCGTCCACCCCGGGCATGCGCACGTCGAGCAGGATGACGTCCGGCCGGTGGTGCACGGCGGCTTCGTAGGCCTCGCGCCCGTCCGCCGCCTCGGCCACGACCTCGATGTCGGCGCGGCCGCTGAGCAGGACCCCGAGTCCCGCCCGCACCACGGGGTTGTCGTCCGCGACGACGACGCGCAGGGTCCCGGAAGCCGGACGGTCGGGGGCGTCGGGGAACGCGGGCATCGGCTGGGGTCCTGTGGGCGCTGTCCATTCCTTGGACCCTGTGGCCGCCGTGGGCGCTGGTGCGGTGGCCGGGAATGCGAGGGAGCCGAGTTCGCTGCTGAGCGGAGGGCCGTGCGGGGAGGTGTGCTGGGAGGTGTGGTGCTGATCCGCCCGGTCCTGGCCCGACGCGCGGGAGATGTCGTCCGGCATTCTGCGACCTCCTCTCGAGTGTCGTGGGGACGGGGGTGCGATAGCGATGGAGCCGTGAAGCAGGTGCAGGGGCAGTGGTCGTGCGCGAGCGGCTAGGGGCTCGAAGCCGGATCCGCGGAAGGGGCACCCGCAGAAGCCGAGGCGGCACCCGAAGGCCCCGAGGCGGCGCCCGTGGTCCGGTCGGCGGTCGCCAGGGCGGCGGTGGGGAGTTCGACGCGGACCTCGGTGCCCTTGGCCGCCTTCCCCTTGCCGATCCGGATGCGGGCGCCGATGGAGGCCGCGCGTTCGACCATCCCGACGAGCCCGAAGTGGCCGGCCCGCCTGAGGTCGTCGAGGGTGGTGCCTGCGGGCAGTCCCTCCCCGTCGTCGTACACGCTGACGCGCAGGACGTCGCCCTTGATGCCCGCGAGGACGACCAGGTAGGTGGGGTGGGCGTGCCGGTCGGCGTTCTCCATCGCTTCGGAGGCGACGGTGAGAAGTTGTCGGGCGACGATCTGGGGGACCGGGGGCACGGGCGTGTCGCCGAGGGTGCGGAACACGGTGTTCATTCCGCGCCTGCGGGTGAAGTCCTCCGTCCTGGAGCGGAGTTCGGCGATGAGGTCCACCCCTTCGTCGAGGCCGGACTCGCGCCGGAGGTCGGAGAGGAGTTCACGGGATTCGGCGGCGGCCCTTCGGGCGGACCTGGCGACCAGTTCCGCCTGCTGCCGGAGGGTGATCGGGTCCGTCCGGCCGGACGATCGGGCCAGCCCGTCGGCGGCGAGGGCCAGGCCGTGCAGGGTCTTGGCGACGGAGTCGTGCATCTCGCGGGCCAGCCGTGCGCGTTCGTCCTCGACGGCGACGCTGACGGCGAGGCGGGCCCGGGTCTCGGTCAGCGCCTGGCTCGCCGCGCCGACGCGGAGCATCAGGTTGCGCAGCGTGACACCGACCGCACCGGCGAGGACGCAGAAGCCCGGGAGCAGCAGGGCGGCGGCGAGGCCTCCCCGGAACTGCTGGTCGGCGCCGTAGGCGGCGGCCAGGATGAGGACCTGGAGTACGGCGAAAATTCCGGCGGCGCGCCAGCCGTAGAGCAGTCCGGCGAGCAGCGGGGTGCAGACGACTGCGTAGCCGAGGCTCGAGTCGGGGGTGGCGGTGAACAGGAGCAGGGCGCCGAAGAGCGTGTCGGCTCCCAGCAGGAGCGGGGAGCGTACGAGGAGTGGCCCGAAGCGTTCCCAGTCGCGGTAGAGGGCGTACGAGCCGACGAAGGTGACCAGGACGGCGGAGGCGACCAGCCAGCTCGCGACGCCGGGGGCGGTGTTGTCGAGGGCCTGCGGGGTGCCGATGGCGATCATGGCCAGGCGGAAGAGGAACACCTGGCGGGCCAGCGCCGAGAGGGCGTTGACCTGGATGGACACGGTGGGCGCCGGGCCGGTGGGGGTGGACAGGGCGGCGTGCCGCGCGTCCTCGGCACCCGGGTGCAGGGAGATCGTCATGGCCGGCCGCTCACTCCCCCGTGAAGGACCCGAGGTCGGTGTCGGATCCGAGCAGCATGGCGGCGCCCATGAGGATCATGGTGGCGGGGATCATGAAGGTGGTGACCATCAGGGTCGCCTTGGGGACGGCCTTGGCGGCCTTGCGCCGGGCGTTCTGGGCGTCGGTGCGGCGCATGTCGTTGGCGATGGCGATGAGCGTGTCGACGATCGGTGCGCCGAGTTCCTCGCCCTGCTGGAGCGCGGTGACGAACATGGCGACCTGTTCGGAGTCGTTGCGTCTGCGCAGTTCGTCGAAGGCCTGCCGGCGGCTGACGCCCATGTCCATCTGCCGCAGGGTGATGCGTAGTTCGTCGGACCAGGGACCCTGGTACTTCTCGGCGACCCTGTCGAGGGCCTGCCGGAATCCGAGGCCGGCGGAGACGACGACGGCGAGGACGTCCAGGAAGTCGGGGAGTGTGCGGTCGATGTCGTCCCTGCGCTTGCGGACGGCGGCCCAGATGCCGACCTCGCCCCAGAACAGGCCGAAGGCGATCATGAACAGGGCCATGAAGAACTTGCCGCTGGTGAGCATCGCGAAGGCGGCGAATCCGCCGAGGGCGCTGTAGACGGCGCGCCGGGCGGCGTAGCGGTCGATGGTGAGGCCGCCGGGGTTGCCCGCCATGTCGATCTTGCGGCGCTTCTCGTTGACCTTCTTGGGTCCCATCAGGCGGAGTACCAGGGGCGCCCAGCGCATACCGAGCCGGTCGATGCCGGAGCCGACGGCGGTGGTGCGGGTCGAGCCGACTTCGAGCGCGAGGGCGAGGTCGCCGGGGAGCGTGGCCTCGGCGCGGTACATCCGGATGCCCTTGAAGACGCCGAAGACGCTGGCGCCGACGACGAGAGCGAGCAGCAGTTCCATTCCGGCCCCCTCCTCAGATATCGATCTTGGAAACGCGGCGGATGGCGACGAAGCCGAGGGCGTAGAGGCCGAGCGAGACGATGACGGCGATCTGTCCGACGACCGATCCCGTCATGCGGTCGAGGGCGCCGGGGAGGATCGAGTTCACCAGGAGCATCGCGCCGATGCCGATGGCGGGGACGGCGTAGGCGGTGGCGTTGATCTGGGAGAGCTGGGTGCGGACCTCGCGCCGGGTCTCCTTGCGTTCCTCCAGGGTGACGGTGAGGTTGCGCAGCGAGGACACGACCTGGCCGCCGGCCCGGTTGGACAGGATCAGCGTGGAGACCAGGACGACGAGTTCGCGGGAGGGCAGGCGTTCGGCGAGTTCCCCGAGGGCGTCGTCGAGGGTCCGGCCCACTCCCAGCTGGTCTGCGACGACGCGGAGTTCGTCGCCTGCGGGCGATTCGAGTTCGTCGGCGGCCATGGCGATGGAGGTGCGCAGCGAGAGCCCGGCATGGGTGGCGTTGGCGAGCACCCGGGAGATCTCCGGCAGCTGGCTGATGAAGGCCTCGGTGCGCTTGGTGCGGTGCCAGTTCAGGAAGGTGTTGGCACCCCAGAGCGCGGCGAGTCCGGCGAGCGGGCCGAAGAACGAGGCCAGGAGGGAGGCCGCGATCAGCCAGAAGGCCGCCACGGAGCCCACGACGTAGAGGAAGTACTCGCCCGGGGTGATGTCGAGGCCCGTGGCCGCGAGCTTCAGCTCGATCCTCTTGCCGAGTTTCGTGCGGCGCAGCCGCCGGTCGAGTCCCCGGAAGCGGCGTCGGGGGCCCATGTCGATCTGCCCGGTCGAGGAGAGCCGGTCGACGAGCGCTTCACGCTGGGCCTTGCCCGCGGTGTACGCGTGCACTCCGAGGACGCCGAGTACGCAGCACAGCAGCGTGACGCCGAGGGTGAGCGGTGCGAGGTTGTCCATGTCGGGGTACCTATCTGGCCTCTCGGGTGGCGAGGTATTCCTCTGACGGAGCGACCCCGAAGGCCTGGGGGATGGGCTGTCCGGCCATGTAGAGCCGGTCGGCGATGCGACGCGGGAGCGGGAGTGCCTGGAACTCGCCGTGGATCACGCCGTCGGTGTCCATGGGGCGGGCGTCGAACCGGGCGACGGTGACGATCCTGTACGGGTCGCGCCCGTGCGAGTCGAGTACGGCGATCTCGGTGACGCGCCTGGTGCCGTCGGCGTGCCGGGTCAGCTGGACGATGACGTCCACGGCGCTGTTGATCTGGTCGTGCAGGGCCTCGAAGGGGATCTTGATCTCGGACATCGACGCCAGGGTCTGGAGCCGCATCAGCGCGTCCTCCGCGCTGTTGGCGTGGACGGTGGCCAGTGAGCCGTCGTGGCCGGTCGACATGGCCTGGAGCATGTCGAGCGACTCGCCGCCTCGGACCTCACCCACGACGATGCGGTCGGGTCGCATGCGCAGGGAGTTGCGGACCAGGTCGCGGATGGTGACCTGGCCCTTGCCCTCGACGTTGGCGGGACGGGACTCCAGCCGGATCACGTGGTTCTGCTGGAGCTGGAGTTCGGCGGAGTCCTCGATGGTGACGATGCGCTCGCCCTCGGGGATGAGTCCGGAGAGCGCGTTGAGGAGCGTGGTCTTCCCCGTGCCGGTGGCCCCGGAGACGATCACGTTGAACTTCGCCTGGACGAGTCCGGCGAGCAGGAGCAGCATCTGCTGGTCCAGCGAGCCGAAGGCGATCATCTCCTGGAGCGAGAAGGACCGGGGGAAGCGCCGGATGGTGAGCGTCGCGCCGGTGAGGGCGAGGGGCGGGATGATGACGTTGACGCGCTCGCCGCTGGGCAGGCGGGCGTCGACCATCGGGTTGGCCTCGTCCACCCGCCGGTTGACGGTGGAGACGATGCGCTCGATCGTCTGCATGAGCTGCTCGTGGCTGGCGAAGCGCATGGGCAGCTGCTCGACCCGGCCGGCCCGCTCGACGAAGATCTGGTCGGGCCCGTTGACCATGATCTCGGTGATGGAGGCGTCCTCCAGGAGGGGTTCGAGGACGCCGAGTCCGAGGGCCTCGTCGACGACCCGGCGGATGAGCTGGGAGCGTTCGACGGTCGAGAGGACGGGGCCCTCGCGGCTGATGATGTGGCCCAGGACGCGTTCCAGCCGGGCCCGGCGGTCGGCGGCGGCCAGCGAGGACATCTCCGCGAGGTCGATCTCCTCGAGGAGCTTGGCGCGGTACGTGGCGACCAGGTGGCCGTCCTCCCGTCCCCCTCCGCGCTCCTCGGGGGCGGTGATGCGTGCCCGCAGGCTCATGGGTGGTACTCCTCGGGTGGGGTGGGTGCGCTCAGTCGTCGCGGGGCATGGTGGCGGACTTCTCGACGCTCCGGTCCCCGAGCAGGCCGAGGAGGACGTCCGGGACGGTGACGGTGACCGTCACGGTGACGGAGTCGCCTCCGGTGGGCGGGGCGATGCGGGACCGTTCGGCGACCCAGCCGGTCATGGACGCCCTTCCGACCCGCGCGTAGGACCCGGACACGTCCTCCTGCGCGGCGGTGCGGGCGGCGGCCCTGGCTCCGGTGCCGGCCTGCTGCGCCGTGTAGGCGATCAGTCCCAGCTGGATCCCGGCGAGGCCGATGAGGATGAGGACGGGGAGGAAGCCCAGGTATTCGAGGGCGGTGGAGCCGCGGTCCCCGCCCCTGGCCCTGTGCGCCGTCCGTCCGGCCGCGCGGGGGGTGCGTACGGGTGCCATGACGCGTCACTTCCCTTCCGCGGCCGCGCCGGCCGTTGCCGTGACGGGGATGGGGAGGCTGGCGAAGCCGGGGAACAGGACGGGTGCCTTCAGGGTGATGGTGGCGGTGACCACGTCGTCGCCCCCGGCCCCGCAGTCGCGGATCTCAGCCGGTCCTTCCCAGGCGCTCGGGAGCCGTTCGTACACGGCCGCCTCGCACCTGCCCCAGCGGTCCCCGTCCGCCGCGACGGCCTTGCGTACGCCTTCGTCGGCCGCGCCGCTCGCCAGGGTGAAGGTGTAGCCCACCAGGACGGCCTGCCAGAGCAGCACCAGCGTCACCAGGATGATCGGGACCATCCCGGCGAACTCGATGCTCAGCTGACCGCGGTCACCTCCTGGCCGCGCCCGTATCCGGTCGGGTTCTCCTGTGCGTCGCTTCACTTCCGGCCTCCCCCGCTGGTCGTTCCGCCCTTGCGCCTACGGCCCCCGATCGAGCCCCTGTCGCCGCGCAGCATGCCGCCGCCTCGCGGCTCCGCTCCCTGGGCAGGCTTCACCAGTCCGAGCTCTCCCGCCAGGGCCCAGAGGGCCTGTTTCACGGTGGAGCGTGGGTCCAGTTCGTGCATCCGGCCGGAGTCCACCACGCCCTGGAGTTCCTTGAAGTTCGCCGGGACCGCCGTGCCCGACATCCGGGTGCCGGTGATCCGCTGGATGAGCGGCGGCTGGATCTCCGTGTTGCGGTTGAAGCGGTTGACGAGGGTGACCGTCTCCTCCGCCTTGCGGATCTGGAGGCGGTCCCACATCCGTACGATGCGCTTGGCGCCCCGCACGGCGACGACGTCCGGTGTCGTCACCAGCACGGCGGTGTCGGCCATCTCGATCGCCGCGGCGTTGGCCCCGTTCATCTGGCTTCCGCAGTCGATGACGACGACCTCGTACCGTGAGCGCAGGGCGCTGACGATCTGGCGGGCCGCGCGGTCGCTGACCTCCTCGCCGCGTTCCCCCTCCCCGGGGGCCAGCAGCAGCGCCAGGCCGGTGTCGTGGGAGAACACGGCGTCGGAGAGGACCCGCGGGGATATGTCGGTGATGGCGGCCAGGTCGACGACGGAACGCCGGAACTGCACGTCGAGGTAGGCGGCGATGTCGCCGGTCTGGAGGTCCAGGTCGACGAGTGCGGCGGTGTACCCGGAGGCCTGCGCGGCCAGGGCCAGCTGTACGGCGGTGACGGTCGCGCCGACGCCGCCCTTGGCCCCGGTCACCGTGACGACCGTTCCCCCGGGGCCGGTGAACACGTCTCCGCCCGTGCCGAGGTGGCGTCGGACGCCCGTGGACCACAGTGCGGCGGCCTGGACGCGGTTGGCGAGCTCCTCGTAGCTCAGGGGCAGGGTGGCCAGGCCCCGCGCTCCGGCGTCCATGGACGCGGCGAAGAGCCCGGGGCTGGCGTCGGCGGTGATCAGGACGACCCCCACCGCGGGGAACCGCAGGGAGACCTCCCGGATCAGCTCCAGCGCGGGCACCGGGCCGATCCGCTCGTGGACGAGTACGACCTCGGGCAGTTCCTCGATGGCCTCGCCGGCGAGGCGGGCGAGGGTGTCGATGAGCTGCGTGGAGTCACCGACCGGAGCGGCCGGCTCCGCGTCGGGGAGCTGGCTGAGCAGGGTGGTCACGGACCTGGCCGCGTCGGGGTCGCCGACCGCCGGGAGGATTCTGGTGGTCATCCCATCCTCACTTGTCCTTGTCGAGCGTGTAGGTCCGGTCGCCGGGGCGGACGACGCCGTCACTGCCCGGGGCGATCAGCGCGAGACGCACGTGCTGGGCGAACGACTCGGCGTAGGCCACTCGCTGCGTGTCGAGCGTGTCGAGCGCGAAGGTGATCGGCACGGCCTCGGCCGCCTGGTTCCGGTCGTCCTTCCTGGGCTCCAGGGCGGTCAGTTCACCGACGTCCAGGACCTTCGCGTTGGAGACGATGATCTTGGACTGGGGCACCTCGCCGTCCCGTTCGGCCGCGAAGGTGGCGTAGATGTTCACCTTGTCGTTGGGCCGGATCTTGCCGGCCACGCCGGTGGCGGCATCGATCATGATGGCGATCTCCTGCTCACCCGGGCGCAGTTCGGGGCTGCTGACCATCATGTCCGACTGCATCAGGGAGCCCGCCCGCAGTTCGGTGACGGCGATCTTGCCGTCGACCTCGTCGATCTCCGTGACGGCGTTCTCCGACAGCCAGCGTTTCGGCATGGAGACCTTCTCGAACTGCTTGGCGGACAGGGCCGTGTACGGGGCCACGTTGTCCTTGAGCCGGTAGGCGTCGACCTCGGGACCGACCTTCGAGTTCACGTCGCTGATCACCGAGAGGACTCCGGCGAAGGCTGCGAAGGCGCACAGGACCGACAGGAGCAGGAGTATCACGCCGCGGCGCTGGCGGGAGTTCATGGGCCGGACAACCTCGTTCGAATCGGATGCGTGGAGCAGCGGACAGAGAGGGATGCGCGGTGTCTGCGGAGAGCCCGGGGCGCGCTAGGTGGCGGGCGGTGCGGGTGCTCCATGGCTCAGGACACCCGGGGAGTGTTTTCGGTTCTCCGGCGGGGCGAGCGGGGAGGAACAGAACGCGCAGCGGTCGCCGATGAGCTCCATTCCGCACCAGTGGCAGTTTTCCCGGCGCACGGAGGAAACGAGCTGGTAGATCACGGAGATGTCCGGAAGGAAGGACGCGAATTCCACCAGCTTCCCCGTTCCCCACCAGCGCGGTGAACCGGAGGGCAGGGCGCACTCCTGGACGGCCTGTACACCCCAGGCCGGGGCGAGGGTCTGCTGGACCCATTCGGAGGTCAGCTGCCCCTTGGCGACCATCAGCTGGGTGGTGAACGGCGGGCCGGTGGGCGGTTCGGCCGACGGGCTGATCCTGACGAGTTGCGGGCTGGGGCCGGCGAGCACGGCGAACTGTGATCCCGGGACCCAGGACTTGGCGTGGGTCTTGAGGCTGACGGGCACCCGGTCGAGCCTGGCCACGGAGTTCAGCAGTGCTCCGGCGTGGATGTAGTGGGCGAGCAGGCGGGCCGCCGAGGCCACCACTCCGGGGCTGAAGTCGCAGACGGAGAGCTGGCGCAGCTGGCGTACGAGTACGGCGACGCCCAGGGGTGGCAGGTCGGTCCTGAGCAGGGCGATGCGGTCGCTCTCCAGGACCGAGCGGATGGCGTGGAGCCTGCGTTCGTGGGCGGCGCCGATGCCGGCGGGGTAGACCGCGACGACGTGACCGTGCTGCTCCAGGAGCAGGTTCATGTCACCGATCGCGAGGTCGAGGGACTGGGCCTCGGGTGCCTGCAGCGTGGCCGCCGTGGGTGTCTGCTGATCGGTCGGCGGAAGCACCAGATCGGCACTGGTCACTGCTATTGCGGTCGGCACGCTCTTCCCCGTTCGGCCCCGGCCGTCGTCGGTGACGACTTCGGCCGCAATCGCTCCTGCTCCGTGCTTCTTTCCCCAGCACTTTAACCACGTCAGAGCGGGCAGAGAACAGATATCGGAACCCAGTACGAAGACGTGCGGCACAGGCGTTCGCTACGCGTCCGTACGAAATCGGACGAAAAGCAAAGTGGTTAACTTCTGCACCACTGCATAGAGTTACTCCGTTCGAACCGGTTTGAAATGCCGGGGAATTGATCCGCCCACGTCAGAACGGACGGCAGTCGCTTTCCAGGGCCTTCCGCGATATCGCGGCCGTCACGTTCCGGACACCCCCGCAGAGTCACCCGCGCGAGTGCACGCCCGACGTTCCGCGAACGGCCACCCGAAGGTGTGCGCGGGTGCCGCCCGGCCCCTCGCCCGCACGTCGTAGGCATCCGCGCCGCCAGAGGTCTTGACAACTCGATTGGTCTGGACCAGTTTATCGGCCAACGGTGGCCACCGTTTCCGCCAGCACCCCCAACTCCCCCACCGGAGGCAGCAAGTGGAACGCTCCGCAGGCAGCAGCAGACACAGAAGGAGCCGGGTCCGGCCTCTCCTCGGCGGGGCGGTCGCCGTCGTCGCGGCAGGGGCGCTGGCCGTCACCGGGCTCGCGACCAGTGCGCAGGCCGCCGACGTCAACGTGGCCAAGAACGCCGGATTCGAGTCAGGGCTCGCCAACTGGACCTGTTCCGGCGGCAGCGGCACCACCGTCTCCTCCCCCGTGCACGGCGGTACCTCCGCGCTCAAGGCCACCCCGGCCGGGCAGGACAACGCCAAGTGCACGCAGACCGTGGCCGTGAAGCCCAACTCGACCTATGCGCTGAGCTCCTGGGTGCAGGGCGGTTACGCCTACCTCGGCGCGAGCGGCACCGGGACCACGGACGTCTCCACCTGGACGCCCGGGTCGACCAGCTGGACGCAGCTGAGGACGAGCTTCACCACGGGTCCCTCGACCACCTCCGTGACCGTCTACACCCACGGCTGGTACGGCCAGGCCGCGTACTTCGCGGACGACGTCCAGGTGACCGGCCCGGACGGCGGCGGCGGCACCGATCCGGAGCCCTCGGTCCCCGGGTCCCCCGCCGGGCTGACCGTGGGGGCCACCACCACGTCCTCGATCGCCCTGAGCTGGAACGCCGTCTCCGGCGCGACCGGGTACACCGTCTACCGGAACGGCACGAAGGCGACCACGTCCACCGGCACCTCCGCGACGGTGACGGGACTGGCGGCCGACACCGCCTACCAGTTCGCCGTCAGCGCCACCAACGCCGCGGGTGAGTCGGTGAAGTCGGCCACCGTCAGCGGCCGTACGGCGAAGGCCACCGACCCGGGCGGCCCGACGACCTCGGTGCCCAAGCACGCGGTGACCGGCTACTGGCAGAAC
>Ga0164307_10001211_pt1 | contig 11612 bp, 9 predicted proteins | sample Whisoiple_243_MG_FD_110214 | JGI IMG/M metagenome (GOLD analysis project Ga0164307, IMG submission 110214) | Soil microbial communities amended with fresh organic matter from upstate New York, USA - Whitman soil sample_243_MG | ecosystem: Environmental > Terrestrial > Soil > Unclassified >...
CACGTCCCGTGCTGCCGTCGTCGAGGCCAACCTCGACCTCGACCGTGGGGTTGCCCCGGGAGTCGAGGATTTCCCTGGCTACGACGACGTCGATGGACGGCACGAGGCATCTCCTTCTGGGATCTGACACTGGTTGGGCAGGGTCACTGTGGCCTTGCGCCACGAGCCTAACCGTCTCGGCCCGCTGCGTCGGCCGTCAGCCCGCCCCCTGGGACGAAAAAGGACCCAAGGGCCTGCATAACGGGCAAAGCTCCAGAATTCTACTGGCAAGTAACCACAAGAATTGAACGCTGCCCCTCAGGACGGGTGGGCAATCACACCCGGATCACACCCGCCGAAGGACCTCCGCACGACCGCGGCCCGGCGCGCGGGGGGTATGCGCGCCGGGCCGGGCCGCCGGGGCAGGAGGGGGCCCCGGGTCGTTCAGGACTACTTCAGGTGGAGCTGCTGACCCGGGAAGATCAGGTTGGCGTCGTCGACGATGTCGTCGTTCAGCTTGAAGAGCTTCTCCCAGCCGCCCTTGACCTTCTCGGCGTCGGCGATCTTGCTCAGGGTGTCGCCGGCCTTCACCTTGTACTCGCCGTCACCCTTCTCGACCTTCTGGCCGGTCGGGGTGGTGACGGTCTTCTCGGGGGCCGTGCGCTTCTCGCTGCGCGTGGTGGGCTGCTCGGCCTTGCGCTCCGGCGCGGCCTGCGGGTCCGTGTCGCCGTTCTTGGCGGAGCCGGTGTCGACACCCGGGTCCACGCCGTCGTTCGTCAGACCGCCGGCGCCGGCGCAGGACCAGGCACCCGGGCCCTGCAGGTCGAGAAGCTTCTCGGCGGCGGCTATCTGCTGGCCCTTGGTGGCCAGGTCGGCGCGGGCGGCGTACTGCGTGCCACCGGCGGCCGCCCAGCTGGACTGCGAGAACTGCAGGCCGCCGTAGTAGCCGTTGCCGGTGTTGATGGACCAGTTGCCACCGGACTCGCACTGGGCGACGGCGTCCCAGGTGGCGACGGAGGCGGCGGAGGCGCCGGTCGCACCCATCAGCGGTACGGCGACGGCAGCACCGGTGACACCGGCCAGGGTCGCGATACGGACGGCCTTGGACGGGCGACGGTGCTTGCCCTTGCTGGAAAGCAGCATGGTTCTCCTCACCGACGCCTACGAGGTGAGCTGTCGGGTTCGGGCCTGTGAGTTGCCCGGCCACCCGCTCTCGCGGACGGCTTCACCCCCAGCCGGTGTCCCCTCCGCCTTCCGACGGCCGGGCTGCCGGCACTTACCTGGGTCCCCCGCTCCTGCCTACGGCGCTTTACGCGTCGGTCCCCTTCGGCCGACGGCAGGATTCGGCGTGACGGTCGAAGGTGCCCGCGGTGCGAGCGGCTCCGACCGTAGACACACGCAACCCCGACATTCAAAGATGGACATAACGGCTAATCAGCCCTTAACGCTCCGGCCTTGCGGTTCGTTTTCGCAGGTCATGGCCAAAATGGACGGACCGGACGGACAGGGCGCACCAGTTGAAGCAAAGAGACCCATGTCTCACTTACGCATAAGTGGACATAGGTCTCTTAACTGCCCCCGCTTTCGGGGTGTTTTCCCGCTTTTGATCAGTTGGCCGCGGCGGTCTCCGCCGCGGCGTCCTGAGCGTCCGCGCCGGCGTCGAGGTTCAGGCTCTGGCCGGGCAGGATGAGGTCCGGGTCGGAGCCCAGTTCGTCCTTGTTCGCCTCGTACAGAGCGGTCCAGCCACCCGGGAGCTCCTGCGCGTCGGCGATCGCCCAGAGGTTGTCGCCCTCGCGGACGGTGTACGCCTCCGCGGCGCCCTGACGGGCCTCCGAGTCGCCCCGCGAGGCGTGCCGGCCCGACTCGCGTCCCTCGTCCAGCGCCGACCCGGCGCTGCTCTCGGGAGCGGGGGTGCCGCGGTGCTTCCCGCCCGTCGAGGCGTCACCCTTCGCGGCGTCACCCTTCGCCGCGCCGGAGGCCCCGGACGTCCCGGAGGACGGGGTGGCGGACGGCGACGCGTCGGCGCTGCCCGCGGCGTCGCCGGTGTCCGCCGTGCCACCGGCGGCCTTGCCCTTGTCCTTGGCCTTGCCCTTCGGCTCCGCGTCGCTCTTCGCGTCCGCGTCGTCCTTCGATGCGGCCTGGTCCGACGCGTCGGAGGAGGGGGTCTCCGTGGCGGTGCCGGAGGGCTCAGCCGACGGCTCGCCACCCGGGTCGACGCCCGGCAGCGTCCCGTCCAGGGCCAGCCCGGAGATCACCGCGCAGCTGGGCCACGCCTGCGGACCCTTGTCGTCCAGCACGTTCTCGGCGACGGCGATCTGCTGCGAGCGGCTCGCGAGGTCGGCGCGGGACGCGTACTCCGTGCCGCCGTAGGCGTTCCAGGTGTCCTGCGAGAACTGCAGGCCTCCGTAGTAGCCGTTGCCCAGGTCGGCACTCCACATGCCGCCGCTCTCGCATTCTGCGACCCGGTCCCAGGTCGTGGCGTCGGCGGCCTGCGCGCCGCCCGCACCGAGCAGCGGGATGGCGATGGCCGAACCGGTGACGCCTGCGGCGACGACGATGGCGGGTGCCTGGCGAGGGCGACGGTGTCTGCCGGTCGCGGAGCCCATGGGATTGCCTTCCGTGTGACTGACATGTGACGGGTGAGTCGAACGGTGAACCTAGCCCCACTCGAACGTGTGTCACAAGTCGATGCAGCGGAGATCACGCGAAAGTCACAGAGTTGACGGAGTGTCACCTTTCGCGGACGGCTGTTCGGTACCGAACTCCACCGGAAGGGTGCGCAGTCCACGCATGATGAGCCCGCCGCGCCAGCGCAAATCGGCAGGTTCCGCGGCGAGCCGCAGGTCGGGGAGGCGTCGCAGCAGTGTCGCCAGAGCCACCTGACCCTCCAGGCGGGCCAGCGGAGCCCCCAGGCAGTAGTGGATTCCGTGGCCGTAGCCCAGATGCTGATTGTCACTCCGAGCGAGATCCAGGGTGTCCGCATTCTGGAATCTGTCCGGATCCCGATCCGCGGCGGCCAGAACCACGAGTACGGGGTCCCCGGCCGCGACGTCCTGTCCCCCCAGGCTCACGGGCTCGGTGGCGTAGCGCCATGTCGCGAGCTCCACCGGCCCGTCGTAGCGCAGCAGCTCCTCGACGCCCGTGGCGAGCAGTCCGGTCTCCCCCGCCGCCAGGGAGCGCTCCAGCCGCTCGCGCTGGGACGGGTTGCGCAGCAGGGCGTAGGTGCCGTTGCCGATCAGGTTCACCGTCGTCTCGAAACCGGCGAACAGGAGGATGAACGCCATGGCCGCGGCCTCGTTCTCGGTGAGGTGCTCGCCGTGGTCGCTCGCCCGGATCAGCCCCGAGATCAGGTCGTCGCCCGGATCCTCCCTCTTGCGGTGGATGAGCTCGGCGAGATAGCCGCGCATCTTCTTGACCGACCTGGCGACGCCACCGCGCGGGCCCCCGCCGTGCCGGATCATCATGCCCGCCCAGTCCCGGAAGTCGTCCTGGTCCTCGCGCGGCACGCCCAGCAGGTCGCAGATCGCGTAGATGGGGAGAGGGAACGCGAAGTCGTGGATGAGGTCCGCCTCCCCCTTCTCGGCGAAGCCGTCGATGAGGCGGTCCGTCAGCTCCTGCACGCGCGGCGCGAACTCCGCGACCCGGCGCGGGGTGAACGCCTTGGAGACGAGCCGGCGCAGACGGGTGTGGTCCGGCGGGTCGATGTTCAGCAGATGCGTCATCAGCTCCGCCTTCCGCTCCCCGGGGATACCCGTCCTGCCCTTGGCGGTCGCGGACCCCGCGTGGTGGGCCGGGTTCTTGGAGAGCCGGGTGTCGGCGAGCGCCTGCCGCGCGTCGGCGTACCGGGTCACCAGCCACGCCTCGACCCCGCTGGGCAGCGTCGTGCGGTGCACGGGGCTGTGCTCGCGCAGCCATGCGTAGGCGGGGTACGGGTCGGTGGCGAACTCCCAGGTGAAGAGTTCGGGCGCTGCGTCCGGCGCGGAGGCCGTAGGAGGACTGTCGTTCACTCCTCGACGCTATCCGGACCGGTCCCGAGCCCTTCCGCCGCCCGGATCACGTCGCGGTAGGCGCGCGCGGCGGCCCGCAGGGCGGCCTCCGGGTCCGTACCGTCCCGCTCGGCCCGCACGGCGAGGGCGAGCAGCCGGTGGCCGACCCCCTCGCCCCCGGGGAGCGCGACGTCGAGACCCGCGGTACGGACCCTGCTGCCGAGCTTGGCCGCGAGCGCCAGTCCCGGCTGACCGAGCGGCACCCCGTCGGTGACCGACGCGCGCTGCTTCTCGATCGCCTTCGTACGCAGCCAGTGGGCGTGGACGTCCTCCGGGGTCTCGGCGGTCTCGTCGCCGAACACGTGGGGATGGCGGTGGATCAGCTTCTCGACGATCGTCGCCGCGACGTCGTCGATGCCGAACGGCTCCTCCTGGTCCTCCTGCGCGATGCGCGCGTGGAAGACGACCTGGAGCAGGACGTCGCCGAGTTCCTCGCGCAGTTCCTCGCGGTCGCCGTCCTCGATCGCCTCGACCAGTTCGTACGCCTCCTCGATGGCGTACTTCGCGAGACCCTGGTGCGTCTTCTGCGAGGTCCACGGGCATTCGAGCCGGATCCGGTCCATGACCTGGACCAGGTCCAGGAGCCGGGCACCGGGCAGGTCGTACGAACCGGGCAGCAGTTCCAGGTCCGGCATCCGCACCCGGCCCGAACCACCGAGCCGGGCCAGGCCGTCGGTGAGCGGCTGGTTCCCCTCGCCGCCCACCAGCACCACCACGGTCCGGCCGCCCGCGCACTCGTCCACCAGCGCCTCGGCCGTGGGAGCGTCGTGCTCGACGGCGACCCCCGCCTCCTCCAGGTACGGCAGCTGCGGGTGGTCCCGCTCGGCGCACAGCACCCGGTCGGCGGCCCGCAGCGTCTGCCAGGCGGGCCAGGACAGCAGACCGGGGGCGACCCGGTGGCTGGCGGTGAGCAGGACGATGCGGCCGGGGTCTTCAGCGTTCACACCCCGAACCTACCCCTGGACGAGCGGGGTCAGGCGCCTGCCTCGGAGTCCTGGCCCTGCACGGGCGTGACCTGGGTGATCCACGGCGCCTTGTACGTGCTGAGCTGGACCTTCTTGTTGTCCCAGCTGCCGTAGCGCGGGTTGACGTCGATGTGGAGCGCCTTCGACGCCTCGGTGAGGGCCTGTCCGACGGCCTGCACCCCGGTGGGGCTCTGCAGGTCGGCGCCGAGGGCCCCGGCCAGCTTCTGGAGCTGGACCTCCTGACGCAGGCTCGCCTCGATCTGTCCGGGCGCGACCCAGCGCTGCTCCAGCATCAGGGTCCGTACGCCCTCCTCGCCGCCCGACTGCTCGGCGGCGACACCGCGGAGCTGCTGGATCTCCTTGCGGCTGACGCTGACCCCCGCGTCCTTCGCCGCCCGGTCCAGGACCCGCCCGAAGATCAGCCCGGACAGCTTGACCCGGGTCAGCTGGCCCGACTTGGTGACCAGTTCCTCGGACTGCTCCGACTTCTGCTGCGCGGTGCGCACGTCGGCCGCCTGTGCCTGGACGGTGGCCACGTCGATCCGGTCGCCGCCGACCACGGCCGCGGCACCGGGGTGGGCCTCGCTGCCGCAGGCGGCCAGGAGGGGGGCCGCGACCAGCGTGGCGGCGGACAGGGCGAGCGCGGTGCGACGACGGCGGTGCAAAGGAGCCTCCCGGGGAGAGTTTGTGCATCAGTGCACAAAGCCTTGCGGTGATCGATGTTAGGCAGTGGACGTGATTCGGGCCACTGCTTCGACCAACGATTTCCGGACCGGTCAGTGTGGGGTCGGGGACGAAATCCCTTCAGTTCCGCCCTTGTCGGCCGTCCCGCCGCTCACCTCGACCCGCGTACGTCCTGGTGGTGGACCAGTTGGCGGCGGAGCTCCACGGGGAGCGCGTGGTGCGGCCCGTACGCGCGCTCCGTGTCGTACAGCAGGGCCTGCAACTGGCCCCGGCCCGCCGTGTGGTCGCCCATGCCGAGCAGGAGGTGGGCGATCCGGCGGCGGATGTCGAAGGCGCGGCCGGGGCCGGTGGAGGTCGCGTAGCCGTTCTCGTAGAAGGGGAGGACCCCGCGGTACTCGGCCAGGGCGGCGGCGGGCTCACCGAGCTGCTCCAGGCACTGCGCGGCGTCGTAGCGGTACTGCAGGGTCTGGGGATCCGCGGGGCCGGCCTCCGCCGCGCGGTCCTCGGCGAGGCGGCGGAGTTCCGGGAGGGCGCGGCGGTACTGGCCGTCGTCCATCAGCGTCGCCGCGTACTGCTTGCGCAGGATCCGTACGACCGGTGAGTGTTCGCCGTGCTCCTGGGCCGCGGCGGGCAGGATTCCGCCGAGGACGTCGACGGCCTGGGTGATGCGGCCCTCGCCGAGCAGGCGCTTCACGTCGTCGACGGCCTTCGCCACATCGGGCCTGGCGGGCGGTTCCTGGGGCGGGGCCGGTACCTGCCGGCCGGGGACGGGCGGCGCCGGGACGGCCGCCCGGTCGGGCCAGGGGGCGTGCGGGCGGAGGAACGGGCGGGTCGGGTCGAGGGGGCCCGAGGGCGAGCCGCCGGCGGGCAGCAGGGGCCGCAGGGACTCGTAGACCTCCTGGGCGGAGGCCGGCCGGTGCTGCGGGTCCTTGGAGAGCAGCCGCAGGACGAGGGCTTCGAGCGCCTCGGGGACCTCGGGCCTGAGGTGACGGACCGGGAGGGGCGGCTCGTAGAGGTGGCGGTGCAGGACGCCCAGCGCGGTGGACCCGGCGAACGGCACGTCCCCGCTGAGGAGTTCGTGCATCAGGACGCCGAGGGCGTACAGGTCGGTGTAGGGGCCGACCGCGCCGCCCATCGCCTGTTCGGGCGCCATGTAGGCCGGGGAGCCGATCGGTGAACCCGTGTGCGTAAGACGGGTGGTGTCGGTGTCCATCACGGAGGCGATGCCGAGGTCCAGCACCGTGACGGTGCCGTCGGGCTTCACCATCGCGTTGCGGGGCTTGAGGTCGCGGTGGACGATCGGCACGGCGTGCACCGCGGAGAGCACCGCGCACAGCTGGGCGGCGACCGCCACGGCCCAGGGCCACGGGTAGGGGTCGTGCTCGGCGAGGTGGTCGGCGAGGTCCGCGCCCTCGACGTACTGCATGACGAGGTAGAGGTCCTCGCCGTCGCTGCCCGCGTCGTGGACCGTGACCAGACCGGGGTGGTCGACCTGCGCGGTCACCCGGCACTCGCGGACGAAGCGTCGGCGCACGTCGTCGGCGGCCTCGCTGCCGGAGGGGCCGGCGACCCGGTCGGGGCGCAGGAGCTTCACCGCGACCCTGCGGTCGAGGCGCTGGTCGTACGCCGTCCAGACCTGCCCCATGCCGCCTTGGCCGAGAATCGTCGCCAGTGCGTAACGCCCGGCGATGACACGTCCGTTCACCGGCCGTCGCCCTCCTTGCGGAGGTAGTCGCTCAGCTCGTCGAGCTCGGCGCGCACCTGGTCGAGACGCTGGGGCGAGGCCGGCCTCGAACCGCCCGGCGGCGGGGTGGGGGTGCCCTGGTGAGGGGCGGAGCCCTGGTGCGGGACGGGCGGGTAGCCGTAGGCGGGTGCCACCGGCGGATCGGGCACGGTCCGCCGCGGGGCGTACCCACCGGCCGGGAACGTCGGTGCCCCCGGGTGCCCACCGCCGTACGGGCCGGTGCTCGGGCCCGCGTACGGAGCTCCCCGGGTGCCGCCGTAGGGGCCGAAGTGCCTGATCTCCGTGTACAGGTAGTAGGTGACCGTGCCGACGAAGACGACCAGCGCCCAGGACAGGGTGATGACCGCCTGCCCGTCCGTCAGCACCTCTTCCTCCTCCGGCAGCGTCCCCAGGTACGCGAGGAGGCCTATGTTCAGTGCCAGCACCAGACCGAACAGCCACCAGTCACGCTGCTTGCGGGTGACGACGGCCAGCCGCAGCATGGCGGCCCAGGCGAGGAGCCCGCAGCTCAGCAGGGCGAGCGCCACGAAGACCACGCGCAGCGTGACCAGCGTGGCCGAGGACGGACGGCGCGTCGGCTGCTGCTGCTCCGGCGGATAGCCGTAGCCGTGCATGTGCTGCTCCCGGAGGGCGTGGGTCGGACGTGTGCAGTGAGCGTATACACCGACACGGACATCAGGTCCCGGGTTGTGCGCAACCGTTGTGCTTCACGTCACTCCGGCGCGACCGATCCGTCCGTCAGGCCGTCGTACATCCCCTGCACCAGCTGTCCGCCGAGTCGTCCCGCCTCGCGGAGCGCGTCCTCGAACGCGGCGAGGGCGCTGAACCGCTCTCCGTAGCGCCGCTGTTCGTCCAGCGGGAGCCGGGGCACCTGGATGCGCCGGGCGTCGAGCCGGGTCGCGGTGGAGGCGTAGCTGCTGGCCTGCCGGTTGTTGGCGGTGCCGCGCAGGAAGCCCGCCAGGAACCAGGGGTCGAGGGCGGCGGGATCGGGCCGCAGCAACTGGAGGTTGCGGCCGAGCACGGCGCCCGCGGTGGCCTCGTCGACGACCCTGGCGACGGATCCGCCGCCGACCACGGGCACGACGACGTCGCCGGGTTCCAGGAGGAGCGGCTCCTCCTCGGGTGATCCCGCCGGTGCGGAGGGTGTACCGCTGGGGCCCGTGCCCGCGAGGACGTCGTGCTCGGTGAGGACGGGTGCCGTGCCGCTGCCCGCGCCCGATCCGGTGCGCAGGTGCAGGGCGCCCGCGCGCGCCAGTTCACCGACCGTCGTGACGGGCCGCCTGGCCTGTTCGCCGGGGACGGCGGGCGGTGGCGTGAGCCGGGCGGTCAGCCTGAGGGTGTCGTCCAGCCGCTCCCTCACACGGGCCAGCTCGGCCGCGTCGCCGCCGGTGGCCGGGGGCGGGAGATGGCGGGCGGGGGCCAGGTCCACGTCGTCGTCGAGGAGTTCGATGACGGGAACGGCCCTGCTGGTTCCGGGGCGTTCCTCGACGGGCTCGCGGCGCCCCGGTGCGTCGAAGGGCGTCCACGCGTCGAGCACCGCGCCGCGCACGGCCGGCCAGTCCAGCCGGTCACGGCCGGCCGGGGCGCCGGACGCCTCGGACTCCGCGGCGTCGACGACGAGCAGTTCGGGTGCCGGGGGCCGGCCGGCGCCCGGCTTGCGCAGGACCCAGATGTGCAGCGGGATCCCGTACGGGGGCGCGGCACCGGCGGGCAGGGCGATGACGGCGCGGAGGGCTCCGCGCCGCAGCAGGTCGGCGCGGATACGGCGTCCCGAACGGCGTGAGGCCGCGGCGGGGGGCATCAGCACCACTGCGGTCCCGCCCTCGCGCAGGTGCGCGAGGGCGTGCTGCACCCAGGCGAGTTCGGACTCGGTGCGGGCGGGGAAGCCGTACTCCCAGCGCGGGTCGTAGGCCAGGTCGTCATGGCCCCAGTTGCGCTCGTTGAACGGCGGGTGGCAGAGCACCGTGTCCACCGTGAGCCCGGGGAAGGCGTCGGTGCGCAGGGTGTCGCCGGTGCGTGCCGTGAGCGTGGGCGCGTCGGCCCCGCTCCCCTGTGTGTGGAGGGCGAGGCGGAGCGCGGTGAGGGCCGACAGGCCGGGGTCGGCCTCCTGCGCGTACAGGGCGGTGGGCCTGCCGACGGCGCACAGCAGGGACCCCGTTCCGGCGGCGGGGTCGAGGACCGTGCGGGAGTCGCTCCCGCCGCCCCGCCGGGCGGCGTCCCCGGCCGGCTGCGCGAGGTCGGCCATGAGCTCGGCGAGCCCGGGGGGCGTGAGCGTGTACTGACGTGGGTTGGCGTCCAGTTGGCGGCCGAAGAGGAAGTCGAAGGCCGGCCGGGTGCCGGCCTCCGCGGCGAGTTCGGCCGTGGCGCGCAGCAGCGGCACGGACGGCAGGAGGGCGGAGGCCGTGGGCGTGGGGACCGCCCGCCCCTCCCCGAAGCGGTTCGTGAGGACGTGGTCGAGCGCGACCGGCAGCACCTCCGCCATCCGGGCGTCCGAGACCGCGGCGATCTCCAGCCAGGCCGTGGGCCTGTCCCGGACGAGCAGCAGGGCGCACCCCGCGTGGACCAGTGCGGTCACGGCCCCGTCGGGGTGGCCGGACAGCTGCTGCCAGACCCGCTCACGCAGGGGGACCTCGGCGAGCTTGCCCTGGTCGCGCAGCCATTGTTCGACCTCGGGGAGCGCGAAGGACGGGCTGGCCTCCGTCCCGCCGACAGGTTTCGGGAAATCGGGGTGCCGACGGCGCCAGTTGCTGACGGCCGCGCGGCCCACGCCCGCGAGCCTGGCGATTCCGGCCGCGGTCACCTCTGTCGAGCTATCCGGCACTGGCCTGTCTCCCGTTCCGCGCACGTCGGTTCGCCTGCTGTGTGTGGGCGAGCATACCGATTCCCCCGCTCCGCCGGTTCACGCAGTTTTCCATGTTGACTCGGTTCACAGTCGATGGTCTTATTGACCCGTCGCACAGAACGTCGCACCGAACTGCTCCGCTCACACTCCCCGTTCGTCACCGAAGGGCACAGCCATGTCCCAGCACACGCAGCCTCAGCAGCCGTACGCCCCCGCGCAGCCGCCGGGCTCCTCGCCCGCCCGCAACGGCCTCGGTGTCTCCGCCCTCGTCCTCGGCATCATCGGGACGGTCTCCGGGCTCATCCCGTTCTTCTTCTGGCTCGCGGGGATCCTCGGCCTCATCGCGCTGATCCTGGGCCTGGCGGGCCGGGGCCGCGCCAAGCGGGGCGAGGCCACGAACAAGGGGGTGACGACGTTCGGTGCCGTCCTCGGCCTGGTCGCGCTGATCCTGTCGGTCGTCGGAGCCGTCCTGACCTTCAAGGCCGTGGACGAGGCGGTGACCGACATCAACAAGGCGGTGGCCGACAGTTCGGCCTCCGCGAAGCCCGCCGCCGAGGGCGGGGCCGCGGCCGGAGGGGCTGCCGGCGGGACCGAAGGCAAGGACGACGTGCTGAGGGAGGGTGACTCCGCCGCGTACGACGACGGCCTGGAGGTCACCGTGAACGCCCCGGCCTCCTACACCGCCGACGAGTTCGCGATCGGCCACACCAAGGGCAACAAGGCCTACACGGTCTCGGTCGTCATCGAGAACAAGGGCAAGGAGAAGTACGACGCGACGCTCGTCACCGTCGACGCCCGCGCCGGGGAGGACGGTGTGAACGCCGAGCAGATCTTCGACGGCAAGGTCGGCGAAGGCTTCTCCGGGACCGTGCTGCCCGGCAAGAAGATCACGGCGACGTACGCCTTCGACGCCCCGGCCGACGCGAAGGGCCTGACCGTCGAGGTCGGCCCCGGCCTCGACTGGGACGCGAGCCAGTGGGAGCTGAAGCTCTGAAGGGCCCCGGCCCCGCCCGCACCGCGGGCTCGGCCCGCAGACCTTTCGCCCAGGGCCTCCCCTCCGGACCGCGCACGGTCCGGACCGGAGGCCCTACGGGCCGGCCCCGCACCGGACGGCCCTTCACGCGGTGGCCCTTCAAGGTCGCGGCGCCCGCCGCGGCACCTCCCGGGGCGCCGCGGCTCAACGTGCCGGCGCCTCCGTCGGGTTGCCGCCCGCGACGAGCTTCTGCTGGGGGCAGCCGGCCAGCACGTCCTTCATGGCGTCCAGTTCCGCCTGCGTGACCCACAGCCCGTACTTCTTCTTCACCGAGACCTGCCCCGCGACGTACGCGCAGCGGTAGTCCTTGTTCGGAGGC
>Ga0164307_10001218_pt1 | contig 11589 bp, 10 predicted proteins | sample Whisoiple_243_MG_FD_110214 | JGI IMG/M metagenome (GOLD analysis project Ga0164307, IMG submission 110214) | Soil microbial communities amended with fresh organic matter from upstate New York, USA - Whitman soil sample_243_MG | ecosystem: Environmental > Terrestrial > Soil > Unclassified >...
CTTGCCGGCCATACGCCACGCAATCGTCGACCTCATTCTTCGACCGCCAACTCAGCGATGTCCATATTGCAAACGACGAACCCGTGAAAAACAATGGCGCAATTAATCTGCCAAAGTAGTGCTAGATCAGCCGATAGGCGATATAGAATCCCAATAGCAAGATAATCGTCAGGACGGCCACCCACAGGGTCAGCCGCTTTTCCAGTTCTGCGCGAATGAAATCGCCATACCTGTTGAGCAGCACCGCGACCACGAAGAACCGTCCGCCGCGGGCAACGATTGAGCACAGCACGAACAGCCATATATTGTAGCCGGCAAATCCGGACGTGATGGTGACGAGCTTGTAGGGGATCGGCGTCAGTCCCTTCAGCAGGATGATGACCGCTCCCCATTGCGCATAGGAGGCGCGAAACGCCCCGACCTTGCCTTCCAGGCCATAGAGATGGATCAGCCAGTGCCCGAGCGAGTCGTAGAGCACCGCGCCGATCAGATAGCCAATTATCCCTCCGGCGACCGAAGCCGCCGTGCACACGCCCGCGAACAACCATGCCCGCCGGGGCTGCGCCAGCGACATTGGCAGCAGCATGATATCGGGGGGAACCGGAAAGAACGAGCTTTCGGCGAAGGCTACGGCTCCGAGAATCCACAGCGCATATGGCTTGTGGGCGGCGTCGATGCACCAATCATAAATCCGTCTCAGCATGGCGCGATCAACCATCATGAGACGCATTTGTCCATGCCGGACGGACCAGGAATTTTAACCGGCAATTCTATCCGGCGAGGGAAGCGCCTAATGGCGCTTGCGCAGGGCTCGGCTCTCAAGCGCGACAATTGGTCGCCGGGCGATCCGAGGCGGGGTGGTCGCCTTTGGCATTTTGACCGCAGATTTCGGCAGCTTCTCGGCTATTCCGAGCATGTGCTCGCGCCGCTCCATTTCCTGCCAGACATCCTCAGGCACCACGCCAGCCCCCGCCCACAGCACGGTGAGGTTATAAAGAAGGTCGGCGCTTTCACGGACCACGGCGTCGCGCTTGCCGTTGACGGCATCGATCACGACCTCGATGGCTTCCTCGGCCAGCTTCTTCGCCATCTTGGCTGGGCCACGCTGAAACAGCCGTGCCGTTCGCGAAATTGCCGGATCGAGATCCTTGGCCGCGATGACTGCCTGGTAAAGCCGTTCGAGCGAATCACTCATCGTTCCAAGGTTAGTCCAAACCCATGGACAGCGCGTTAACATCCGGTTTCAAACTGCAAATGTCACAAAAGATTCATCGTCCGAAGATGAACGTCGGATCAAACGCCAGGGTTGCCGGTTGCGGTTCCGGCTGACGCTGGGCTGCTCGGGCGAGGTCGGCTGCGACGTCCCGTCGTGAAAACGTTCCGGCCGCAGAGGCAGATCATTGCTGGCCATTCGGTGAATGCGCCAGCCGCTGGCCGGCGGACCCGACGAAAAGAACAAGGGCGAAATGGCGTGACCGAGCATCCTGCCGGGCGAAATCTCGGTCGGCGCTCCGACCACACGGGCTTGTGACATCCGCCTTTCCAGATCATGCTCCCGTCTTGATTCATGCTTTACCCCGAGCGTTTCATGTCCCTGCTTCGCCTTTACACCCGCGTCCTGCAGTTGCTGGGCAAGGAAGCGCGGCTGGGCTGGATTCTCGCCGGCGCCAATTTGCTGCTGGCCGGTGCGCAATTCGCCGAACCGGTCCTGTTCGGCCGCATCGTCGACGTGCTCTCTGGCAAACCCGCGAACGGGACCTTCGGGTCATCGTCGGCGTGGCCGCTGCTGGCGGCCTGGGCGGCGTTCGGCCTGTTCACCATTCTGTGCAGCGCCGTGGTCGCGCTGCATGCCGACCGGCTCGCGCATCGCCAGCGTCAGGCGGTACTGACCGACTATTTCGAACACATCATGCAGTTGCCGCTGATCTTCCATACCGGCACCCATTCTGGCCGGCTGATGAAGGTGATGTTGAACGGCACAGACTCGCTGTGGCGATTGTGGCTTGGATTTTTTCGCGAGCATTTCGCCGCGATCATGTCGCTGGTGGTGTTACTGCCGCTCGCGCTCTACATCAACTGGCGGCTCGCCATCCTGCTGTTCGTGCTGTGCGTGGTATTCACGGTGCTGACTACGCTGGTGGTGCGCAAGACCTATGGCATGCAGAGCGAGGTCGAGGCGCATTACAGCGACCTCTCCGCCCGCGCCTCCGATGCGCTTGGCAACGTCGCGTTAGTGCAAAGCTTCGTGCGCATCGACGCCGAGGTGCAGGGCCTGCGCTTCGTCGCCGATAAGCTGTTGTCGGTGCAGATGCCGGTCCTGTCGTGGTGGGCGCTGGTGACCGTGATCACACGGGCGTCGACCACCATCACGGTGCTGGCGATCTTCACCGTCGGCATCATGCTGAACCAGCGTGGCCTCACCTCGGTCGGCGAAATCGTGATGTTCGTGAGTTTTGCGACCATGCTGATCCAGAAGCTCGAACAGGTGGTGAGCTTTATCAACAGCGTGTTCATGGAAGCGCCGCGGCTGCAGGAATTCTTCAACGTGCTTGATGCTGTTCCTGCCGTACGCGATCGCTCCGACGCGATCGACACCAGCAGGCTCGCCGGTCTCGTCGAATTCAACGACGTCACCTTTTCCTATGACGGCAAGCGCCCCGCGGTCGAAGAGCTTTCCTTCACCGCCCTGCCCGGCCAGACCATCGCGCTGGTCGGCCCGACCGGCGCAGGCAAGTCGACCGCGATCGCGCTGCTGCACCGCGCCTTCGATCCGCAATCCGGCTTCATCAAGATCGACGGCATGGACATCCGCGGCCTGACATTGGCATCGCTGCGGCGGAACATCGGCGTGGTGTTCCAGGAAGCGTTGCTGTTCAACCGCTCGATCGCGGACAACCTGCGCGTCGGCAAGCCGGACGCCAGCGAAAAGGAAATGCGAGCCGCCGCGGCGCGCGCGCAGGCGCTGGAATTCATCGAGCGCGGCGAGAAGAAGTTCGACACCAATGTCGGCGAACGCGGACGGATGCTGTCGGGTGGCGAGCGCCAGCGGCTGTCGATCACGCGCGCGATCCTGAAGGATCCGCCGATCCTGATCCTCGACGAGGCGACCAGCGCGCTCGACGCGGTGACCGAGGCGCGGGTCAACGCCGCTCTCGACGAAGTGATGAAGGGGCGCACCACGTTCGTGATCGCCCACCGGCTTTCCACGATCCGCAATGCCACGCGCATCCTGTTGTTCGACGCCGGCCACGTGATCGAAAGCGGAACCTTCGATGAACTGGTGGCAAAAGGCGGTCGTTTCGCGGAACTCGCACGCGCCCAGTTCATGGTCCAGCCGAATATGGCACCGGAAACTGCGCGTGGCGCGCAGGACACGACAGGCGCGACTGTCAAGATTTAGGTCGCGCCGAAATTCGGCCCATTTCGTCCTTGATTTAGTCGGACAAGCTCTGTTCTGGATCGGCAAGCCGGTATAGATTTGCAGCCGCCGTGAGCTGCGGCACAAGACGCGCCCGAAAGCCGCACGCTCAAAACCAGAAGTCACATGTCTCCCTTGACGGAGACTCAAACGACCGGAAATCGGATAGTGCATTTTTCTCGCTTGCTGCGCAGTTCGTCGTTGAAATGGATCATTATCGGCGTGGCGCTTGCGATCGCCGCGCCGCGCGCAGCACAGGCGGAAGCGCTGTTACTGATCGAGGCCGATACCGGCAAGGTGCTGCGGGCCGAAAACGCCACCGTGCCCTGGTACCCGGCGTCGCTCTCCAAGCTGATGACGGCCTATGTCACGCTGAAGGCGGTCAAGGAAGGACGCATCTCGCTCGATACGCTGCTGACGGTCTCGCCTGTCGCGGCCTCGCAATCACCCTCCAAGATGGGTTTCAAGCCCGGCACCCAGGTCACGGTCGACAACGCCCTCAAGATGATGCTGGTGAAGTCGGCCAACGATATGGCCGTAGTGCTGGCCGAAGGCGTCGGAGGGTCGATCGACGGCTTCGCGACGCAGATGAACCAAGCCGCGCAACATCTCGGCATGACGCAAACGAGCTACGTCAATCCAAACGGTCTGCCTGCCGACGGCCAGATCACCTCGGCGCGCGATATGGCGATCCTCGCCCGCGCCATCATCCATGATTTGCCGGAATACGAATATTTCGTCCACATTCCCTCGATCCGTTTCGGCCGCCGGGTGACGCAGAATTTCAACAAGCTGATCGGGCGCTATCCGGGTGCCGACGGCTTCAAGACCGGCTTCATCTGCGCCTCCGGCTACAATCTGATCGGCTCGGCCACGCGCAACGGCAAGCGGCTGATCGCGGTGGTGATGGGCGCATCATCCGGCATGATGCGCGCGGTGCGCGCCGCGCAATTGCTCGATCGCGGCTTTGCCGGAAACAATTTGTCGTGGTTGCAGCCCTCGCTCGGCAATGTGGAAAACCTGGCGCCGATCGATGCGTCGCCGCCCAACCTGCATGAGCAGATGTGCGGCCCGCACCGCAAACGGCCGGCCAGCGACGAGGACGAAGACACGGTCGCCAACAATGCCAGCGCTTCCGGCACCGGCGAATCCGGCGTGACGTTCTTTGCAGCAGGATTACAGGCGCCGATGCCGAAGCCTTCGGAACTGCTGGCGGGCCCGGCTGCAGCGTCGGAGCCGATTCCGGTCTATACCGGACCGACGCGAACGGGCGCGGCATTGATTGCAGCAATCGCTGCCGACACCACAACGCAGGCGTCGCGGCCGCATGGCAAGCAATCGCATCACGCGGCGAAAAAACCCGATGCCGTCGCCGAAACCAAGGACACCGGGAAGGATGTCGCCAAAAATACAGGCGCCAAGCCCGTCAGGCATACCAATGCTAAGCCGGATGCCTCGCCCAAATCCACCGATCAGGCGGCCGCCAAGCCGGCAAAGCCAAAGACGGCAGCAAAACCCGGCGTCAAGCCCGCACCGAAAAATACCAACGGCTAATAGCGCGACCGCTCCTTTCGACCCGAGTTAGCCGGCGGCGAACCGGTATCGCCGTTGTAATGGCCGGCCGCTTGCCACAAGCGGTCTGATTGCTCAATATCGCCCCAAATTAAGCGATGCCGAAAAAACATTCTGCCGCGACCAGCGGAAGGTGAATCGGAGGACACCCATGGAGCGGATCTGGCTCAAGCAATATCCGGCCGGCGTGCCCGCCGATATCGACGTGACCCAATACACATCTCTCGTTGAGCTTTTGGAAGAAAGCTTTGCGAAGTTCAGGGATCGCAAGGCCTTCATCTGCATGGACAAGTCGATCAGCTACCGCGATCTCGACGAGATGTCGCTGGCGCTCGCCGCCTACCTGCAGAGCAAGGGCCTGCGAAAAGGCGCCCGCATCGCGCTGATGATGCCGAACGTGCTGCAACACCCGATCTCGACCGCGGCCGTGCTGCGCGCCGGCTACGCGGTGGTCAACGTCAATCCGCTCTACACGCCGCGCGAGCTCGAGCACCAGCTCAAGGATTCCGGCGCGGAAGCCGTGATCGTCCTGGAAAACTTCGCCAGCACCGTGCAGAAGGTGATCGCCAACACCGAGGTCAAGCATGTCATCGTCGGCAGCATGGGCGATCTGCTCGGGCTCAAGGGCGTGATCGTCAATCTGGTGGTGCGCCGGGTCAAGAAGATGGTGCCGGCCTTTTCGCTGCCCAATGCCACAAGCTTCAACGACGCGGTCGCCGCCGGTCGCGGCATGAAGCTCAACACGCCGAAACTAGGGCCCGACGACGTCGCTTTCCTGCAATATACCGGCGGCACCACCGGCATCTCCAAGGGCGCGACGCTGCTTCACCGCAACATCCTCGCCAACGTGCTGCAGAACGATGCATGGCTGCAGCCGGCGTTGAAGAAGCCGCCGCATGTCGAGCAGTTGTTCATCGTCTGCGCGCTGCCGCTCTATCACATCTTCGCACTGACGGCGTGCTTCCTGCTTGCAATGCGCGCCGGCGGCGTCAACCTCCTGATCCCCAACCCGCGCGACCTGGCGGGCTTCATCAAGGAACTGTCGAAGTACCAGGTCAACAGCTTCCCGGCCGTCAACACCTTGTACAACGGGCTCTTGAACAGCCCGGGCTTCGACAAGCTCGACTTTTCCAAGCTGAAAAACTCGGTTGGCGGCGGCATGGCGACGCAAAAGGCGGTCGCGGAGCAATGGCTCAAGGTCACGGGTTGCCCCTTGTCGGAAGGCTACGGTCTGTCGGAAACCTCGCCGACGCTAACCTGCAATCCCGCCGACGCCGATGGGTTCTCCGGCTCGATCGGCATTCCCGTGCCTTCGACGTGGCTCTCGATCCGCGACGATGACGGCAACGAATTGCCGCTCGGCGAGGCCGGCGAAATCTGCGCCAAAGGCCCACAGGTGATGGCCGGTTACTGGAACAGGCCGGACGAGACCGCGAGGGTGATGACCGCAGACGGCTATTTCCGCACCGGCGACATTGGCGTGATGACGCCGGACGGCTACACCAAGATCGTCGACCGCAAGAAGGATATGATCCTGGTGTCGGGCTTCAACGTCTATCCAAACGAAATCGAGGAAGTGATCGCGGGCCATCCCGGCGTGCTGGAATGCGCCGTGATCGGCGTGCCGGATACCAAATCGGGAGAAGCCGTCAAGGCGTTCGTCGTCAAAAGGAACCCGGCCGTGACGGCCGAGGACATCATCTGGTTCTGCGGCACCCAACTCACCAACTACAAGATCCCCAGGCAGATCGAATTCCGCACCAACCTGCCCAAGACCAATGTCGGAAAAATCCTGCGCCGCGAGCTGCGCGACGAAAAGAAGGCAGCGGCATAGGCCGCGCGTTACTTTCTGAAATTCCGAAACGGCGCGCGCCGTGCGCCCGGATGAGATCCATCTCACATAGTGAACCGGATTTACGCTAGCAAAACGGTCCAAGACACCTCTCGCACCATAAGGAGAATTGACGATGACCATCAAAGTTGGTGACAAGCTGCCCGAAGCGAAGTTTCGCGTGATGACGGCGGAGGGTCCGCAGGTCAAGACCACCGACGATATCTTCAAGGGCAAGAAGGTCGCGCTGTTCGCGGTGCCCGGCGCCTATACCGGCACCTGCCACAAGATGCACCTGCCGAGCATTTTCCTGAACGCCCATGCCATCAAGGACAAGGGCGTGAACACCATCGCGATCGTCTCGGTCAATGACGCCTTTGTCATGAACGCCTGGAAGCGCGATACCGACCAGCGCGACGAAGCGACCTTCCTCGCCGACGGCAATGCCGAATTCACCAGGGCGATCGGCATGGAGCTGGACGCGTCCGGCAACGGACTCGGCATCCGCTCCAAGCGTTATTCGATGCTGGTCGACGACGGCGTGGTCAAGAAGCTCAACCTCGAGCCCGCCCCCGGCAAGGTCGAAGTCTCGGGCGGTGACACGCTGCTCGGACAGTTGTAAGCACTGCCCCGACGCGACCAGGTCAAGTGATGACGTCATGCCCGGGCTTGCCCCGGGCATCCACGTCTTTGCGGCGCCCAATCTCGTTGAAGACGTCACGAGCGATTTCCTGCAATGGTTCTTCGTCCTGGACAACGAGAACTACAGGCCCGCCTTCCAATTCCCCTCCGCGCGGCCTCAAACCGAGCCGGTTCCACCACCTAACGCAAGGGAAGGCGAAATGTTCAAAAGTGAACATAATGAGCGGCCTCATCCCAGCTCTTTAAGAGCCAGCTTGGAAATCTCTGCCGGGTCTTCAATGCCCAATCGGCCAACTTCAATGATCTTCTCGGCGACAAGCAGCGTGATGGGGTCGCTGCGATCTTTTAAACCCAGCGCCCGTAAAGTCTCTTCGTAAGCCGTCACCAGACGTTCAATTTCCTCCGGCCCGAACGTCGTGTTTTCTAACAGCCTGTATATGGTCATGGCTTACGACAACGCGCAGCGACGGCATGGCGCGATAATTTTTCTGTTGCGCGTCGAAAACAATTTCTGAAATTCCGAGGAACTTAAACTGGTGCGGCGCAACGGTAAGACGTCGCTCATCCGGCGTCGCGACTAAAAACTCCTCCAAGTGCCGCTCAGGCACGGTCAGCCGACCCGCCGGTTCACATCACCGGTCCTGCCCAGTGCCTTAGCTCGCCGGCTTGAAGATGTCGGCAGTGACAAAGATAACGGTATCCTGCCCGTCATTGCGGTGCCAACGGATTGCTGATCCGGGCTCTCCGGTCACGTCCCCAGCCTTGAAGATCTGGGAGGTGCCGTCGTCCTGGATGACCGTGTCGGTTCCTTGCAAGAAATATACAACGGCAGGTCGCTCCTTGTGATTATGCAGTCCAATGTGACCGCCCGGCTCAATTGTGAGCAAGCGGAGTCTCAATTGACGGCCCTCCATGCCTGGAAATTCGGGACCCAAATCAACCACAGTGGTTTTGCTCGTTGTGTATCCCTTGTTGTCCTTTGGAGCATCGGCGGCATGCAGGGGACTGCCCGGGCCAAAAGCAAATAAAGAGACGAAAAGCCCGTAGGCGAGATTGCGCGACCTCATACCAGCACTCCTTTCTTGCCAACGGCAGGAGTATCCCTTCTCGCTGGATGAGACGTCAATCTTGTGTGCCACGGATCACCAGCGGCGCTGTATCGCAATGTGGAGGCCCTAACACGGTCGGGTCGAGGTCGATGCGATGACTGACGCTGACTGGACTGTCGAAGGATGGCGGTGCGGGCTTTATCTCCGTGGGCGGAGTGTCCGCGTCGCCTCAGCAATGTTTTGCTGCGGCTCGCCTTCTAGCTGGCGGAGCTGGTCGATTTGCCTTCTCAGGCTCGCCGGTAACTCTCGATCTATTTGTAACGAGGCCCGTAGTGCCTCGCCAATCTCACGGATGATTGCGCGGCTATGTGAGCGGTCAATGTCAATGGAGTTTCCCATGAGGGCATTCTCCCTGCGCAAAACCCCATTGGGGCCCGACCTCAAGGTCGAGCGGCCATTCCAGTTCTGTCGTAGATCAAACGGATAGATCAAACGGAGACCGTCGCCTTTGGCTATCGTGTGCGAGCGCTTGTGTCCTTGAACAGCGGGTCCAACAGGACCTTTGGCTATCCCGCGGTATGCGCCATCGTTGGACGGCGGGCGATGGTCTCGTAGACCAAATCATTGGCGACGACTTCCGTTCCCGGATATTAATGGACGTTCAGATTTCTTTGGGAAATCGGGAACCGCCAGGCACCATAGCGGCGCGGCACTCTCTCCCACAGGGGGAGGAAACAAGTCAAATCTAGACAATTAATGTTATGTGATTTCAAAACATTAGATGATCTTATCGAGAACCTTCTCACCGCAGACTGCATATAGGTAGCACTTTCTGCCGATTTAGGAAAACGGTACGGGCGGCGTCGCAAACCGCGCTGGCCTTTAAGGATCGAACAGAATTTAATTTCGCGAATTCCGGCCGGTGACATCTTTCCACTAAATAGACGACCGTCGGGCTCAGCTCCCTCCTTGTTCATGGGTGCACGTCGTTGCCGGGGCCGCCCAGCGGACGGCGCCAGTTTCGGATCTTGGTGGTGCCCAACTTTATTTCGGAATGGTCAAAATTTGGCGCGCCACTCAGAATAAAACTACGAACTCTTATCTAATTGAAATTACTGTATAATTTACGTCGCCTTAGGTGAAAGGCTGACCGTCTACCCAACAATAAGCGCGGTTCAGCCGTATGAAGGGAATCAAGGCCGCGCCCGATCCACGAACCGCGGATGGAACCCAATTTAGCTGCAGCGAACCGACAAATGCATTAACGTGTTCGCGCGAACCGGCCACTCCAGTGGAAGACCTGTGGGAAGAAGCCCGATGCGAGCCGTTAGTGATTCAGCCGAGCTGTTCAGGCATGTGAGTGCCGAGAAATCTGAATTTTACCGCTGCATCATGGACGTCTTTGCAGCAGCCAAACGGCAATACCGTCTGCAATTAAGACCTGACGAAGTACTAGGCGAAGCCCGATCGTTAGATGCACCACCGCGAATTGAGGACGTCAACACCGCGCTCGCCCAGCTTGCCGCCTGGGGCAATCTTGAATCGCATCCTGACACGGCGCGGGTTTCCAGCCTCAGCGATTTCTACCGTGCACGCTTCTTGTATCGTCTCTCGCAGGGCGGGGAGGCTGTCGAAGCGGCGATGGCGCTGTTCGTGCAAACACTGCAACGGCGCGCCGAACTGCAAACGGTGGCGCTTGAAGACATCGCGAACCGGTTGCAGGCGCTTCAAACGCTGGCTGACGAGACCGAAGCCGACGTCGCGAAGATCCACGAAACACTGCGGGATTTGGTACGCGTTTTCGAGGGCCTTGCTGAAAATGCGCAGGCTTTCATGGCCGGCGTCGCGCGCAGCATCGAGTTGCAGCAGGCCGAGGCGATTGCGGTGGCGAATTACAAGCGCCAGCTGATCGACTATTTGGAGCGGTTCATGGGCGATCTGGTGCGCCGCTCCGACACCATCGCCAGACATATCCTCGCCCTAGAGCCGAGCATTGACGCATTGCTGCAGCAGGTCGCCGCGCGCGATGCACGCGATGCAGCCCCCGGCGATGCGGAGGATCGGACCGACGCGCGGACCCTGCACTTGAATGCCTGGCGCGAACGCTGGAGAGGTCTGCGCGGCTGGTTCTTCCGTACCGGCCACGAACCCTCGCAAGCCGAGCTGTTGCGGGCGAGGGCACGGTCGGCAATTCCGCAATTGCTAGGAGCGATCGCCGCGCTCAACGAGCGCCGCAGTGGGCGCAGCGACCGTTCCGCGGATTTCCGCATGCTCGCCGGCTGGTTCGCTGCCTGCAGCAACGACGGCGAGGCGCACCGGTTGGCGCGCGCAGCCTTCGCGCTCAACCCGGCACGGCATTTCTCGCTGAATCCCGACGCCGACGCCGATCTGCCGGCCTCGACACGCTGGGCCGACGCGCCACCGCTGACGATTCACCCGCGGCTACGCGAATACGGTGAGGCCGCGCCGCGCGGCGCGATGCCCCGGGTGCGCGATCGCGGTGAGGCCCGCGCACATCTGGCGCGCGAACTCGCCGAGGAGTCGCTGCAGGTCGAGGCGGCGCGCAAGCACCTCGCCACCGGTCAGCCCACACGCCTTTCAGATCTCGACGAGCTGGACATCCATGCCTTCGGTCTGTTCCTGGGATTGCTCGGTGAGGTGCTGACCGAACAGGCCGGTCCGAACACCAGCGCGGAACGGCGAACCGGCGACGGATTATTGCATATCAACCTCATGCCACTCGCAGTCGATAGCCGCGCTGCGATCAATACGCCGCGGGGCGTATTTGCCGGGCGCGACCATTTGATCACTATCACGCCGACATGAGACAGCCGATGGCCGCCAGCGTTGGTAGGGACAGCCGCAGCATCGGCCAGCAACAGCGTCGGTTCCAGAACGAGGAATTTCGCAGCGCCGTGCGCGCCCTGCTGATGACGCCGCTGATGAGTGCGGACCACAACGATTTTCCGGCGATCCGCCGTCAGGCCGACGCACTGCGCGACTGGTTTGGGCGCGAAACCGGCTGGGCGCTGCACGTCGAACAAGAGGGTGCTCGACTTTATAAGCGGCCGGCGGAC
>Ga0164307_10001222_pt1 | contig 11567 bp, 10 predicted proteins | sample Whisoiple_243_MG_FD_110214 | JGI IMG/M metagenome (GOLD analysis project Ga0164307, IMG submission 110214) | Soil microbial communities amended with fresh organic matter from upstate New York, USA - Whitman soil sample_243_MG | ecosystem: Environmental > Terrestrial > Soil > Unclassified >...
CCAGCGGGTCGTTCAATGCATCCCTGACAGGTGCCGCATCGGTGTTCAGCCGCGTGCTGCCGGCCCTTAATGCGGATTACGACACCGGCAGCGGCATCGGCAATGAGGGGTTCCGGTTCAGTCAGTTTCCGCAGCTGGAGGATTCCGCCGGGAATCCCATCCTGGACGTCAATGGGCTGCCGCTGGATTTCACTAAAATAACACTTCTAGCCTTCCGCGTCCGGGCCATCGATCCTGACCTGCCATGGGGCGGCACGGTGGATATCACCACCACGGGCGATGTGGTTCCAGGGGATTTCGCGCGCACGGGCATTGCCTCCGAATCCATCATCCAATACTACGAGGCCGCCGGCTGGGAACCGGGCCCGACCGGTCAAATCCTGATCGAATACAATCCCACGACCGCGCCCACGCCTGCGCTCGTGAATGCCATGGTGGAGATGGTTGTCATCGGCCTGCCGGAAACCCCTGCGGCCCCTGCATTCTCCGCGCCTCCGACCGTCGCCGGAACCACCGTGGAGGGCGATGTCCTGACGGCCACCACCGGCACGATCACCGGAGCGCCGACGCCGCTCACCGGCTATCAATGGGTCCGCTGCCCGGCAGGCGGCGGCACTGGCCCGACCTACGGCACGGACATCCCCGGAGCCAACGGCACGCTCTACACCCTCACCGGGGCGGATGTCGGCTACTCCATCCGCGTCCGTCAGGTCGCCACCAACAGCGCCGGCAGCGCATCCAGCTACAGCGCCGCCACCGCCAACGTCACCCCCTGATGGACCCGCTGACCGTCTATCTCAGCTGCAAATACCGGGACAGCGCCGCCGGCATCCAGCCCTATGCCTCCGCATGGTGGCGGGGGGCTCCGGTGACGATCCGAGGGGCTATTTACAATCAGGATGGCACGCTCAGCAATCTGGCGGGCATCACCGCCATCCGGTTTTCGATCACCAATGCCGTCAATGGCGGGCCGGGATTGACGCCGTGGTTTCAGGAGGATTACCCGGCAGCCGGATTCAATCCGGACCTCACCCTTGATGAGTGGACCGCCAAACCGCCCACAGCCTGGCACTTTGAAATTCCGCTCACCGGCGAGGATACGCTCCTGCCGGTCAAAGGCGTTTCGACCGCCTACTGGGGCATGCTGGAGGCCAAGCTGACCAGCGGAGCCTATGTCCCGCTGGCGGGCATGCAGATCACCCTGCGGTCCACGACGGGCGGCACGCTTGACCGCGACGCATTGGGGTATGTGGGAGCCATCACTTTTGGCGGCATCCCCATCGTCTTCAACCCGTCCGCATGAGCGATACCCCCATCCTGAATAGCTACGAGGTCACCAAACCGGAGGGTGATGGGAATAAGCGGCTGCCGATTGATGAGGATGTCAGGGCGGCGTTTCAGGAGGCGTTTGACGTGCCCTCCACAAGCGAGGCGCTGCCGGAGCTGCCTCCCCAGGTGGTTCTCGGAAATCCGACCGCCGCCGACACGAAGCCGGCGGCGGTGCCTGTCGGAAAGGGCGCGAGGATCGATGTGGATGGCACCCTGAGGCCCGGCGGTGATGAGGACTGGCGGCTCAAGGACCTGTATTTTGCTGCCCGTGATGACGGCAAGGACGGCAGCGGCACCTATCTGGATCCATGGGATGTGTCCACGCCGGCCAAGTTCGATCAGCGGATGACGGCGCTTTATGAGTCCGGAGACGCCGCCAATCTCTATTTTGCCGCCGGGGATTACTATATCAACCCCATCCGCCCGCACGAGGTGCATCCCGTGGTGGAGGGGGTGTACGCGCCATGGTACTGGGGCAATGCCTGGTTTCTCAATGGTGAGGGCATGGGGCGGACGGTTTTCCATTTTGCCGAGGACTCCAACCTGCCGGGCGACGCCACCGGCTCCCGAATCCTTCTGCGGTCCAGTCGGAAGCCGGACGATGCCGGTTTCGCCCCCGGAGGCTGCATCCGCAATATCACAATCGATGGCGGGGTTGCCAGTTCCGACAGCCTGCCGGGGCCTGCGACCACCTACCGCTGGGCCTTCGATTTGGACGTTGGGATTTTTGCGGTGGAAAATGTGGAGTTTGTCAGGCTGGGAGGTCGTGGCCAAGAGATGTTTCCGCTCATTCTTGGTTACGGCATGGCCGCCGCCGATCCGGACAACCCGCCGCGGCAGTCAATCACGGTCACCGGCTGCAAATCCGACGAGCTGCATCATAACGGATTCAACGGCAGCGGCTTCCTGATCAGGTCCAGCAATCCCGGTCATCACCAAAGGCTCCTGGCCTACGATAACACTTTCAAGGACGCGTATTGGTGCGGGGCCAATTACTGGCACATCGACCACGACGCGGAGACGATTGATGGGGGAAGGGGAAATTACGGCTGTTACAACTATGACACCGGCAGCTGCCAGCATCTGTCGTTCAGGCGCTTGAAATGCACCAACGGTGGCAGCACCCAGAATCTGGCGGGCTGCATCACCATCGGGAACAAGGATCCCGATCTGAACACCACGGCAAACAACTGGAGGCACATCACGATTGAGGATTGCTATTTCCAGGGCCGCGAAGGGTCGCCCATGGCCTGCCCGGCGATCTTCATCGCGGGTGGCGGTGTGGATGACCTCAAAATCCGGAATATCCGGATCAAGAAAGTCACCGGCCAGCCGGCCTACGGGGTTATTTTCTACGACACGCTTCTCTCGGACACCATCTATTATCCCGGCCACGGCGTCCCTTCCGCGTACCCGGACCCGGCCGCCGTTGTCGCCAATGGCTCCATCCGTGAATTCTGGGGCAACACCGTGGTGGATGACGGAAGTGTGCCGCTGCTGCTGCCGAACACATCCATGAGCGACGCCCTCATCGCCGGTGTCAGTGTGGCCGATCTGTCCGACCGCAGCGCCGCGCTGGAGGGGCAGGTAAGCACACTGAGCGAATCCGTTGGCGGGCTGGAAACCGGCGACGATTTCCGCGTTGCGACACTGGCCGAGCTGACCAACCCGGCGAACCCCTCCGGACAGGTCAACGCAACGGGTGTCGCCAGGTATGCCACGGTCCATGACGACAATATATCATCCACCAACAACGGGCGGTATTTCCAGAGTCCCGGCACGGCGTCGTGGGCCAAGGTCGCCGGGGATGTGACGGGTCGGGTGGCCAATCTCGAGGTTACAGTCACACCGCTCGCGTCCCATCTGGACCCGGAGGGCATCCCATTGGCGAATGTGGAGACCATGGAGGTTATCGAGGGAGTGCAGGTGGAATACGATGGGGAGATCCATGATATTGCCCACTGCCTGACAACCGCCAACCGCGCCGCGATGCTGGTGGGATGGACTCCGGCAGGCAGGCAGATTCCAGATCCGCGTCCCGAGCTGACCCCGCTGCTGGAGCATCTTGATCCGGAGGGCATCCCGTTGGCCAATGTGGCGACGATCGAAATCGTGGAGGGGATTCAGGTTTCCTATAAGGGGGAAACTCACGATATTGTTAAGGGATATTTTACGGAGGATAAAACCGCACTGCTGGTTGGATGGACGGCAACGGGAAGGCAGATCCCCGATGCCATGCCGGAGCTTACGCCGTTGCTGGCATACGCGAGCCCCGGCGGCATCCCCCTGACCAATGTGGAGACCATGGACCTGTCAGGGGCGAGGGTGTTTTACGATGGCCAATGGCGGGACATAGCGCATGGATTCGCCACGGAGGACCGGGCCGGGCTGCTTATTGGATGGACACCGCAGGGCAGGCAAATCCCGGACCCATCGCCAGTCGGCATCCTTTATTCCAGTGGCACCGGGCTGGCGTATGTTACGGACAGTGGCACTGAGACCATCACCACGGATGGAGCCGCATACACGGACATCCACCACGTCCGGGACGGGCTGTGGCAATGCCGATCAGACCGCGACGGGCCCATGGCGATGCTGCGCGTCAATGTGGATGAGGGCCGGGTTATTTCCGCGATTCCGAATCACCTTTGGCATATTCTTCGGACAGGTCAGTCCCTGGCCGAAGGGTGGAACTCTACGCCCGCCGCCAACACCGTCAGCAAATGGCCTGGCAAAAGCCTGATGTTCAACGCCGGTTCCCAAGCCGGTGTTGACAGCTACCCGCTCACTGGCGCGGAGCTTACCTCATTCGTGGATCTGGTGGAGTCGGGCCGGGAGAGCCCACTCAGTGAAATGGCCAATCAATTCCTTTATCGGTGCGATGAGGTTTTGGGCTTCGTTCCGACAATCCTGCAATCCAACCACGCGCAGGGCGGAGGCGGCTGGAGCGCCATCAAAAAGGGAACCCAGCCCTATGCTAACGGAATGACCGAAGTCACGCGCGGTCACGCCATCGCGCTGTCCTTGGGGATGACTTATGAGGTTCCCGTCATTTGCATCGACCACGGGGAGGCTGATCAGGACGGCAACATTTCGGCGGCGGATTACGCGGCCAGAATGCAGAATCTGATAACGGATTACTCCGCCGACATCATCACCATCACGGGGCAGGCCCGCCCGCCCGTGCTGATCCAGAGTCAATGCTCATCGCACACCATTGTCCATGAGACGGTGCCAACGGTGGCGCTTGGTCAGTTGGATGTCGCCCTTTCCGACCCGCGTATTTTCCTCGCGTGCCCGAAATATTTCATGGAATACGCGGAGGATGGAATCCATCTGACTCAAATGGGCTCCCTCCGCCTGGGCGATTACCACGCAAAGTGCCTGGAGTGGGTTCTGCTTGGAGGCGCGGACCCCGCCACCATGCCGCTCCTTTATCCTTTGAGCGCAGTTCAATCCGCCGGGGAAATCCGCATCACATTCCACGTTCCTGCCGGCCCTCTGGTGCTGGACACAACGCGGATCCTCGATCCCGGCAACTACGGATTCGAGCTTGCGGGAGCAACAATAACCGGGGTCACCATCGACGGCAACGATGTGGTTATTTCCAAAACCGGAACCGCCACCGAATGGCGCTACGCCTACACCGGGGTCCTCAACGCCAAAGCCGGCCCCCGCACGGGTGCGCGTGGATGCCTGAGGGACAGCGACCCGCGCCTGTCGCGCTACTTCTTTTCCGAGCCGCTTTACAACTGGTGCGTGCATTACAAAGGGAGCCTTTAATTAATTAAATACTATCATATATGAGCGTCATCCAACGCATTCCCGGCCTGGTCGCCGCATCCGGCATGCCAGCCGTCATCATCCCGCCCGCTCCATGGAGCCCGGCTGACATCCCTGGTATTGTGGGCTTCTGGGTCCCCGACACGCTGGGGCTGTCACCCGGCAACGCGGTGGCGTCCCTGCCGTCCTCCGCCGCAACCCCACAGACCCTTGAGCAATCGTCCGCCAGCGCCCGCCCGCTTTACACGCTGCAAAACAGCGAGGGGGCTTTGAATTTCGACGGCGCCGACGACGGGCTTTTGACTCCGGACGGGACCCTGACAAACGCGGCACAGTCCATCTCGTTTTTCACGCTGGTCAAGCTCGATGCCCTGCCGACCGCGACCACGTTTTACTCCATGCTTTTCCGGACTCCCATCACGGCGGGTGCCGCCCAAGTCCGGATATTCCTGGGCGTGGACAATGCCACCAAAAAATGGGCCATGGGTTCGCGTGTGCTGGACGCTGGCGGGCTGGTTCCATTTCTGAGCAGTGTTGTCGCGGACACCAATCCGCATGTGCTGTCGGCCACGTTCGGATTCGCGGCTCAGCAAATGCGGATTTATCTGGACGGCACCCGCATCGCCAACCTCAACCCGGCGGCTGCATATACCCTGCCGGCCTCCGACATTGCTCCGACAATGATCGGCAACACGCTGGATTGTGTCATGGGACCACACGGTTACACCAAATCAGCGACAGCTATGGCCGATCTGGACCGGCAGAAATGGGAGGGGTGGGCGGCGCATTATTGGGGCATCGCCGCGAATTTGCCAAGTGACCACCCATTCAAGCTGGCTCCGCCGACTTGATCAGCTGCGCGATCGCATTCCCTGAAATTTCCGCCCATCCCGCCCAATGCCTGAATCCGTACCCCAGGCATGAATGCCACATTTTCTCACGAGCCAATGCCCATAATCACCACCAGCTGCGGTATCCTGAGCATCGCGGCGCTCCTCCCGAGTTTCGCCGCCGCCGCCATCATCGTCAATCCGCTGCATGTGGAGGGATTCACGGCGCTCGGCTCGCTGGTGGCGGTGTTTTTCGCGCTGGCGTTCCTCCGGATTCAGGCGCCGCACCTGGGCAGCTTTGGCAATCTGGCCGGCACCTGCATCATCACCCTGTTCACGGGCTGGCTGCTGCCGGAGCCCCTGCTGTGGGCGGCGGTCAATTACGGCTGGATGCACGCGGAGACCCTGACCTCCATGCCGCTCAAAATCTGGGCCCTGCTGGCTCTGATCTGCGGTCTGGCCGGCTCCACGCTGGTTATCTACGTCATCAGCTGGATCAAGCACAAGCTGCCGGGCAAACTGGATGAGGTCACATCCGTTGCCCGCGTGCCGCTCTCCTCCACCACGGATCTGGAGATGCGCACGGTGCCTAAATCCATGGCGACCACCTCGCCCACGACGGCGGTGCAGGCCCAGCCGGAGACTGATTCGATTCCGCCACCATGACCGCCACCGACAAAATTAAAATCTGCCAACGCGCCGCCGGCGTGACGGATGACGGAATATGGGGAGCCCTCAGCGAGGCCGCGTTTGGCAGGCTGCGGATGGAGGCTGAGGCCGAGCGGAAAGCCGGCATCTGGCGCTCCGGCAAGGCGTCCAGCTTCGCCGATCCCGCCGACATCGCCGCGTTCCGGCGGTGCAAGGCCACCGGCAAGAGTGATCAGGAGTGCTTCAAGGTCGGAGACAACGGCATCGGCAAATGGGGCGCTGACACCACCGCCAACATCCCCATGTGCGCCCTGCCTCCGGAGGACTGGCAACACCTGACAAAGCCGGCGGGAACCCGTGTTGAGGTGACCGTGGGCGGAAAAGCCGTGATTTGCCAGCTGCAGGACACCATGCCGAAGCGGGCGAACATCAAAAACGGGGCCGTGATCGATCTGAACGCGGCCGCCTGGAAGGCTTTGGGATTCACTCCGCCGGTGATGGAGCCGTGCGTGTGGCGGTGGGCCTGACCACCGGATGTCACAATAATATCCCGATCCGACGGGGAAGCCGGCAGCCTGAACCAATAAGGTTTATTATTGTGTCGGCTGTCGGACAGGGCCCCAGTCCCCACGCTGGCGGTTTCCGTGCCGGGCATGATCCGCGCGATTTCCAACGGGTTTTACCGCATCAACCGAAGTTGCTAACTTCCGAAGTTGTCAAATTCACAAGGTATTCCGATTCCGCCGATCCTCTTGCTTGATCGCGGCGAACCCCTCCCGTATCTTCGCATCCGTCATGGCTCCCGCCGCGAACCTCAGCGCCAGCTTGAATGCGTCCGAGCGCGTGACCAGTCCGCCAGAGGCTCGGCGCATCCGCTCCATGAGAGCGTCCGCCGCCGTCATGTCCGGAGGGAAGAGGCTCACGGAGACTTTGGTGAAATTGGACGGTGCAGCTTCCGGGATGGCGGTGGGCTTCGCGCCCAAGGTGCGGATCAGATCATCCGAGGCGGTGGCTTTCTTTTTCATGGCTTCACGGTGATGACCTCAATTGCCAGATTTGCCAGATTGGACCGCTCCAGCGGTGGGAGGGCGGAGTATCCGTGCAGGGAGGCCCGCTGGATGCATTGCCGCTCTGGGATGGCGTGCTTCAGGGCCCGCAGCCCGAGAGCCTTGGCGAATGCCGCGCTGGATTTGCCGAATCCGGTGTGGCTCACGAATCGGGAAAACAGAATCAAGGGCCTCAGGTCAGGCCGCTTGGACCGCACAAAATTTGCCGCCGCCTGCGTGCTCCAGACATCCACTGGACTGGTGGAGCAGACCAGCAGCAGCTTGTCCGCCTCCCGGATGGCCTGGACGAATCCCGGATCCCGCGCGTATCCCGGCGTGTCGATGATGACAAAATCGTAGCTGATGCCCGGCCTTGCCATCTCCACCCCGTCGCCTGGCGCTGTCTCCAGCCACCGGCAGGCGGTCTGCTGCGGGTCCCGGTCGATCAGTCCCACGCTCCGGCCCGCCGCCCCGAGAGCGTAGGCCAGGAGCATGGCTGCGGTGGTTTTGCCGGAGCCTCCCTTTTGATTGCAGACGGTGATTTTCATTTCGGCGCATTCTGGAGGGGGTACCTATTCGGAAAAGGAGAAAATCAGAAATCCTTAACTTCCGAAGTTGGGAAGTTCATGAGTTCGGAGGAATGGCTGTGCCGCGCGCAAGGGAGGCTTTGAAGGCGCTGAGATCAGCCATAATGGCTTTATCGACTGGGGCGGGGGCAGGGACAGGCACCTTCGGCGCGCGGGGTTTTTTAGGCTTGGGCTTGGCTGCTTTGGGCGTGTTCTCCAGCACCGTGATCGTCCAGCCGGCGATTTTCCGGCCCTCCCTTTTTTGTTCGGCGGTGAAGGTGAGGGGCGACTTTTTATCGAGGTGCTGCCGGGGGCCGTCTATGGCGCGGGCATGCAGATTGAAAACCGTCGTCAGCTCGCCGGGCTCGATGTGCAGCCAGTGGCGGAGCTCCTCCACGGAAATGAAAAAAGAGCCTTGATGCCGGCGGGCGTGCAGTTTCTCCAGCCACCGGATGGCGTAGCCAGAGCGCAGCTGGAACGCCGCCTTCAGGGGAATCTGACAAAACCGCTCCCGCAGCTGCAGCAGGACCGGTTTCAGACGGTCGTGGAACTGCAGGAGGATGCGGCATTCCTTCTCCAGATACAGGACATGGTTCATCCAGTGGATTTCCAGCAGCTTGTCGGGAGCGATCCTGATTTGCAGCACCCGGTGGTTCAGCTGCCGGCATGCCTCCTTTATCTGGTCGTAGAGCCTCCCGTTGTTTGCTCCGAGGATTTCCCCGAACTCATGGACGCTCAGATTGTGCTCCTTCAGCGCGTCATCCTCCCGGTCAATCTGGGAGATGAGCCACAGAACGAGCCGCTGTTCCGGGACTGTGAGAGCGTGGCGGGCCTCGGCGACGGTGTTGGCCATGACGGCGATTAGTTCCCCATTTCTTTTTGCCATGGCCCGAGCCTACAGAGCCCTCAGAAAACTACAAGAAAAATTGCATGTAGCATCCAGTCCGCAAAATGTAGCCGAACCGTCCGCAAAATGTAGTTCCGAGTCCGCAAAATGTAGCATTTGGAGGGGTGCCATTATAGGGATTAAAAGAGAAAGGAAATTCAGGGATGTCTGGAAGGGCCTCCGGCGGGGGAACGGCTTCGCCGCAGGGGATGGGCTGCGCCCCTCCCTCAGGGCGGGAACCGCGCTATAACACCGTTTCCCGGCCTTTTCCCGTCTTGGGGTGTGGCCGGTGCGGACTTCAGGGCTAAGCCGTCAGAGAGGCTGATTCAGCGTTTCCCAGCCCTACCGACCACGCCAAGCCCAAATGCTACATTTTGCGGACTGGCCGAAAACCGAACAACCCCCACACCATCAAAGCCTTACGCTCCAAAACTGGCCGCAAACCGCACATTTTGCGGACTTCCAGCCACCCTCCCGCGAAAAAACTCCCCCTAATCTCAAAATAATTGTTGCATCATCAATTACTCGATGCAATAGTGAGTCGTCGGTAGCAGCCGACGCCAAACCAAACCAAACCAAACCAGAAATCACCAGCCATGAGCACCGAATCCACTCCCCGTCAGATGACCCCTGAGGAAATCTCCACCATCACCCCCTGGATGGTCGGTGTGAAACCCCGCCCGACCGCTGAGCAGCGCGCCGAAATTGACCGCCTCGGCAGGATTGTTGAGGCCTTCCAGGCCGCATCAACGGCCTATGGCGAAACAGCCGGCGGCAATTACCAGGATGATCCCCAATGGCGCGAGGGGCACGCCAAAATCAACGAGCTGGCCCGCCAGGCGAATGCCGCCCGCACCGCCGAGTGCGTCAAATACACGATGTGACCGCCCGAAACAAAAGCGCCCCGGCCAGGTAGCAGCCTGAGCCGGGGCCTCACCAGAAATCACCAGATGAGCGAACAGGAAAATACATCCACCGCATGAAGGCGCAACTGTCACTGGAGCGGATCGGCGACAGTCAGGACCGGTCACTGCGGGAATTTGGCCGCATGATCCACGGCAAGGCCGAGGGATTCCGGATGCCGTGGGTCGCCGAGCTGACCGCCATACACCCGCGATTCGGATTCGCCCGGCGGTTCCTGGAATGGAACAAGGCTCTGGAGGATGCCAACGGGGCCGGCTCCCGAGGCGTCCGGGCCATCTACATTCTGGAGACCGGCCGGGTTTACGAGGTGTTTCAGCGCACCAGCTGGAAGGGCTCCCGGCGGTTTTTCTGCCGTGTGACCGGCTCTGGCGACGTGGAGGAAATCAGCAAAACCGATTGCATAACCAAACTTGAACATGACCACATCGACAAAATCCTTGTGCCTGACCTCACGGCGGCAGCTGGGGACTAATGTCCTCACCGCCGCGCGGGAGCGGATCGCGCGGGTATTCGACGACTTCCCGCGCATTTACGTCAGCTTCTCCGCCGGCAAAGACTCCACCGTCATGATGCACCTGGTCATGGAGGAGGCCGCCCGCCGCCGCCGGAAAATCGGCGTGCTGCTGGTGGACCTGGAGGCGCAGTACCGCCTGACCATCGAGCACGCCGAGGCCATGTTTGCCCGATATGCGGAATGGATCGAGCCCTACTGGGTCGCTCTGCCGCTGAATCTCCGGAACGCCGTCAGCCAGTTCGAGCCGCAATGGTGCTGCTGGGATCCTGAGGAGCGGGACCGGTGGGTCAGGCAGCCGCCGGCCATGGCGATCACCGACCCCGCCCGGTTCCCGTTTTTCCGCCACCGCATGGAGTTCGAGGAGTTCGTGCCGAAATTCGGGGAATGGTATGGCGGCGGGAAACTCACGGCCTGTTTTGTGGGCATCCGGACGGATGAGAGCCTGAACCGCTGGCGGACCATCACCCGCGCCGCCAAGCAGCGGTTTGAGGGCATCCCATGGACCACGCGGGTAACCGGCCCGCTTTATAACATGTATCCGATTTACGATTGGCGCACTCAGGACATCTGGGTCTATCACGGAAAAACTGGACAGCCCTACAACGCGCTCTATGACCGGATGCATCAGGCCGGCCTGACCATAGCGCAGGCCCGCATCTGTCAGCCCTACGGCGACGACCAGCGGCGCGGGCTGTGGCTCTACCACCTGATCGAGCCGGAGACGTGGGGGCGCGTGGTGGCGCGGGTCGGCGGGGCCAATCAGGGGGCGCTGTATGTTCAGGAGCGCGGCAACGTGCTGGGGCAGCAGCGGCTCACCAAGCCCGACAATCACACGTGGGAGAGCTACGCCAAAATGCTCCTGGCATCCATGCCGCCCGCCACCGCCGAGCAGTTCCGCAACAAAATCGCGGTGTTCCTCAAATGGTATGAGGGCCGCAGCTATGCCCAGGGCATCCCCGACGACGGGGCGGAGAACGACCGGGCCGCCCCCAGCTGGCGGCGTATCTGCAAGGCGCTGCTGCGCAACGACTACTGGTGCAA
>Ga0164307_10001223_pt1 | contig 11563 bp, 10 predicted proteins | sample Whisoiple_243_MG_FD_110214 | JGI IMG/M metagenome (GOLD analysis project Ga0164307, IMG submission 110214) | Soil microbial communities amended with fresh organic matter from upstate New York, USA - Whitman soil sample_243_MG | ecosystem: Environmental > Terrestrial > Soil > Unclassified >...
CTGATCGAGCGAGGCAGCGACGCGCTCGCTGTGTTGCGCCAGCCGCTCATCCGCTTCGCCAGTGCGTTGCGCAAACACTGTCTCGAATGCGGCGAGCCGCTCGGCAAGCGCACCGGTGAGGTGCTCGGAGTGATGACCGAGGCGCTCGTCGATGTGACCGACGTGTCGCGCGACGGCTTCTTCCATCGCGCCCACACGCTCGCTCAGCGCTGCGGCGAGCCCTTCTGCCTGCTCGCTCAGGCGCTCATGCGTTTCGGTGCCATGGCGCAGAAGCGCCTCTTCAAATCCGCCGATCGTGCCGCTGACGCGCTCGGCATGCTGATCCAGTCGCTCGTCAATGTCCGTGCCGTGGCGTGACAGCGCCTGTTCGAGACCGCCCATCGTTCCGGTGAGCCGCTCCGCATGACCGGCGATGCGTCCATCGGAATCGTTGACGACGCGCGCAATCGCGTCTTCGAAGCCTGCGAGACGCTCGCCCAAAGCGCCGGCCATGTGCTCGGCGTGATGTTCGAGCCGCTGGTCGGCTTCACTGCCGTAATGCAGCATCGTTTCTTCGAATACCCCGAGCCGATCGCCAAGCGCCTGATGCACACGATCGGAATGCGTGCCGATGGCGACGATCGCCTCGCTCGCCGTCGTTGCGAAGCGCTCCTGCAAGGTGCTGGTGTGCTCGTCCATCGCGGTGATGGTGCGCTCGGCAGTAGAGGCGAAGGCCTGTTCGAGCGAGCCCATATGCGTCGCAAGCGCGCTCGCGGTCTGCTCCGCCGTTGTCGAGAATTGGTCCTGCAGCGCCGCGGCATTGCTCGCCAGCGCCGAGACCGTCTGCTCGGCGGTGGCCGAGAATTGCTCGTGCACGGCAGCCACATTGTTCGTAAGTGCGGCGACAGTCTGCTCCGCCGTTCCGGTGAACTGCTCGTGCAGCGCGCTCGTATGCGCAACGAGCGCCGCGGCAGTATCAGCAATTGTCGTCGCAAGACGCGTATGCACCTGGTCGGCATGCGTCTCGAGATCGAGGCTCAGGCGCTCCTGTGCATCGGTCAACAGGCCGCCGAGGCGATCGCTCGATTGGGCGAACGCTTCGTGCGCATGATTGACCGTGTCGTGGACACGGTCGCCGGTCTCGGTCAGGCGCGCCGCGATGTGGTCGCCATGGCTGACGACGGTTTCGGTGAAATGGTGGCCGATTTCTTCGAGCCGCTGCGCGACACCCGTGCCGCGCGTCTCGAAATCGGCGAGGAGTCCTTCGCCCGTCGAGCGCAGCCGCGTATCGATTTCAGCAATGCGATCGGCAAGCGTCTGGGCGACACCGTCGCCGACAGCGCTGACCTGCATGGTTGCCGCCTCGCCGGTCTCCGCCAGGCGCTGGACGAGATCGCCGCCATGATCCGACAGGCTCTGCACGAGGTCCGCCCCAGTGCGGCTCAACGCGAAGGCAATCTCCTCGCTTTTCGAGCCGAGCGATGCCGTCACGCGCCCGCCCGCTTCGCTGACCGTCTCCGCAAGGCGCACAGATGTGGACGCGAGATCGCGCGAGAGGGATTCGTGCGCGCCGACGATCGCGGTACGCACCTTTTCGGAATTGATGACGATCTCTTCGCGCTGCTGCGACAGGCCGTCGATCAACGAGCGGATGCGCCGCTCGTTATCCGAGTAAGAGCGCTCGAGGTTCGAGACCTCCGCGCGCATCATGGTTTCGAGCTCGCTCGCGCGGGCGAGCGCGCGCTCGATCCCGTCGCCAAGCGAGGCGACTTCGCGGCGGATCGCTTGCGACAGCGACACGACCTGCTCGGTCGCGACCGTCTCCGGTTCGGCAAGCCGGATCGCGACTTCCGTCATCGATCTCGCGGTCATGCGCATCTCGTTGGCGCGGCGCGCCATGAGCGCGGTCACAAACATGAAGATGATCGGCCCGAAGACACCAAGCGCGATGACGCCCAGTTCCGGCCGCCGGTAGAGCGGCACGCCATCGGCCGGCACGAGAAGCTCGCGGTGGCCGGCAAGATAGGCCGCGCAGATGCCGGCCCAGACGATCGACAGAAGCAGCGCGGCAACGAGCGGTGCCGGACTTGGGCGAACCCGCATCGCCTGCAGGATGGCGCCGACCGATTGCCGGTTCTCGTTCGCCGCCGGAACGGAGGGTGCGAGCGGCGCGTCGCGGCCAGCGGCCCGCGGCGGTACGGCGGGCTGGCCGACGACGGCGGCGGCCGGCGCATGCTCGCCGACACCTTCGGTCAGGTTCGGCGCGCTCCAATCGTCGATCGGGGTCGTGCGTGCCTTCGGCAGTTGCACGCCGGCGGCAAGCGGCGCCTCGCCTTCAGCTTGCGTACCGGCGGCTTCGGCGGCACGACCGGCGGCTTGATCTGCGGCAGCCTTTTCCTCCGCGGCAGGATCGCCGAGGTTCAACGCCTCTTCGATTGCCGACAATGCCGCTGCCGTGGGGTCTTGGGCCCGGCTCGGTGTGGCCATTGCAAACCGCCTCTCGCGCTACGCCTCTCGTCCTCCTTTGACGCGCGGACGAGTGACGACGGCCGCCGCCCGCCTCGCGGGGCCGAAGTTAACCAAACGTTACTGTACAGATGAGCAGCACTTAAAGGAACAGGTGTGGCAAGCGTTCCGCAAAACGTCGTTAACGCGCCATTTACCCTGACTGCGGAGACTTCTTCCCCTGGCGAAAGACGGAGGACAGATTGGCGAGCGGGGCCGTGCTGCTGAAACCGATGTCCCCCGCCGGGACAGGGCTGCCGCGCGAGCCCTCTTTTGAGAGTATCCGGGCCATCGACCTCATCCATCTCGCCCGCCAGACGCTCGGCGATCGCGACCTCGAAACCGAGCTCCTGGGCCTGTTCCGGCGCCAGGCCAGGCAGATCGTCGAGCGCTTGTCAGCCGACCTGCCCGGCGACAGCATCCCCTGGCGCGCCGATCTCGCCCACACTTTGAGAGGCTCGGCCCGGGCGATCGGCGCCACCCGCGTCGCCATCAAGGCAGAGATCTATGAAGTGCAAGCGCGGGAGGGAGCGGCCAATCTGAAGCCCGCTCTCATGGCCTTGAAAAGCGCGGTCGACGACGCCTGCCGCGCCATCGCTGACCTGCTTCGCGGCTAGCGCAACCAGCGCTTTCTTGCCTCTCGCCAAAGCTGATCCGAGGCCTTAAAGAAAGCCGCCGCTTGTGGCGGCCCCTCATCCGCTCCGGAGCGTTTTCAAGGCATGGTCAAGATCACCTACGTCGATTCGCATGGAGCTTCGCGTGACGTCGACGCAGAGGAAGGCTCGACCGTCATGGAGAGCGCGATCCGCAATTCCGTGCCCGAAATCGTTGCCGAATGCGGCGGCGCTTGCGCCTGCGCGACCTGCCATGTCTATGTCGGCGAGGAATGGACGGAGATCGTCGGCAAGCCCTCGCAGATGGAAGAGGACATGCTCGATTTCGCCTATGAGGTGAAACCGAATTCCCGCCTCTCCTGCCAGATCAAGGTGCGGCCCGAGCTTGACGGGCTGACCGTCACCACGCCGCCCCAGCAGGGCTGAGCCCCTCCGGAACAACAATAATGAGCGATGTGATCGAAACCGACGTATTGATCGTTGGCGCCGGGCCGATCGGCCTTTTCGCCGTGTTCGAGCTCGGCCTCCTCGATATCAGGGCGCATCTCGTCGACATCCTGCCGAAGGCCGGCGGCCAATGTTCCGAGCTTTATCCGGAAAAGCCGATCTACGACATTCCGGGCTTTCCCATCGTCACCGGCCAGGGCTTGGTCGAGAATCTCGAAAAGCAGATCGAGCCGTTTCACCCGACCTTCCATTTCGGCGAAATGGTCGAGAGCCTGACCCCAACCGGCACGAGCGGCGCGCCGCGCTTCAAGGTGACGACCGACAACGGCAAGACCTTTGATGTGAAGTCGGTGATGATCGCCGCCGGCGGCGGCTCGTTCCAGCCGAAGCGCCCGCCGATTGCCGGCATCGATGCTTACGAGGGCAAGTCGGTCTTCTACGCCGTCCGCCGCATGGACGATTACCGCGACCGCAATGTCGTCATTGTGGGGGGCGGCGATTCCGCGCTCGACTGGACCTTAAACCTGCAGCCGGTCGCCAAGCGCCTGACGCTCGTGCATCGCCGCGACGATTTCCGTGCCGCGCCGCATTCGGTCAACGCCATGCGCGAGCTCACCGCCGCCGGCAAGATGGACCTGATCATCGGCCAGACGAGCAAGCTCGTCGGCCAAGACGGTCAGCTCTCGAGCGTGACGATCAAGGGGAATGACGGGAACGAGAAGGAGGTCGTTTGCGACCGGCTGATCCCGTTTTTCGGGCTGACGATGAAGCTCGGCCCCGTCGCCAATTGGGGCCTGAACCTGCACGAGAACCTGGTGCCGGTCGACACCGAGAAATTCGAGACGAACGTGCCCGGCATTTTCGCCGTCGGCGACATCAACCATTATCCGGGCAAGCTGAAGCTGATCCTCTCCGGCTTCCACGAGGCGGCTCTCGCGGCACAGAAGGTGCACCGCTACGTCTATCCCGACAAGAAGCTGACCTTCCAATACACGACGTCGTCGACGAGCCTGCAGAAGAAGCTTGGCGTCGCGTGAGGGACGCAGTCATTGCAAGGAGCGTAGCGACGAAGCAATCCATGTGTGGACGGGAGGTTGTGGATTGCTTCGCTCCGCTCGCAATGCCGAAGCCATTGAACTTTCCCTCGCTTTAGCCAGTTCCGGTCTCACGATTTCGGGAGACCGTTCGATGCGCAGGAAAGCCGTCGCACTCGCCACAGCCGCGCTTTGTCTCGGCGCCGGCGCGGCTTCTGCGCAGACGCAGCCGCCGGCCGCTCCCGCCGCGGACTGCCCCATCACCCACGACCAGCTCGCAACCGCGCTCAAAGCCGCGGTGAAGCCGAGCGGCGGCCCGAGCAATGGCGGGCTCGACAACAACGAATGGGCGGCGATCGTCAATCGCGACGGCAATGTCTGCGCCGTCGCTTTCAGCGGGGCAAGCTGGAAAGATCAGTGGCTCGGCAGCCGGCCGATCGCCGTCGAGAAGGCGAACACGGCGCTGTCTTTCAGCCTCGACGGCATGGCCATGTCGACGGCCAATCTTTACGCCGGGGCGCAGCCCGAAGGTTTCCTGTTCGGCATCGGCCGCACCAATCCGCCGAACGATTCGATCTACGAAGGCGACGTCGAAAAATTCGGCACGCCATCCGATCCCATTCTCGGCCGGCGCGTCGGCGGCGTCGTGACGTTCGGCGGCGGCCTCGCGCTTTACAATAATGCGGGCCTCATCGGCGGCCTCGGCGTCAGCGGCGACACGTCCTGCGCCGATCACAACGTCGCCTGGCGCATCCGCCACGCGCTCAATCTCGATCACGCGCCGAAAGGGCCGGACAAAGACAAGAAGGACGCGATCATCTACGACATTGGTCTCACCGGCGCGAGCAAATCCGGCTTCGGCCATCCGAAATGCGCCGGCAAGGAAGCCGACGTCGGCAACGAGCTTGGCGCGGCGGTGAGCGGCGGGTTGTTGCGTTAGGCAGGCCAAATTTTATTCCCACAATATTGCTCGTTCAAAATCAAAAGGAACGGTTCGTAGCGAGATGTCGCGCTAAGTTGCGGCATCTCCCGATAAGTGACAGGATGCCGATCACGACGTAAAATAAGAACGTTGCTGGATTTCCCAACATGCCACCGCGGTGCCACGGGGCTCGATAATGGCAATCGAGGGGCGAACATGATTATCGATTCTCGCGCAGCGCCTTACGCTGTGCTTATCCTTCGCGTCGCGCTTGGTCTGCTGTTCCTGACCCATGCGGCGATCAAGATCTTCGTCTTCACGCCTGCTGGAACGGCCCGGTACTTTAGTTCGCTTGGGCTTCCGCCAAGCCTCGCCTATTTCATCATCGCTTTGGAACTGCTCGGCGGACTTGCCCTCGTTCTCGGCCTCTGGCCGCGCATCGTAGCGCTTGCGATGATTCCGGAACTAATCGGGACGATTGTCGTCGTACACGGCGATAAAGGCTTCATGTTCTCGAACCCGAAAGGCGGCTGGGAATTCTCCGTGTTCTGGATCGTCATGCTTGCCGTGTTCGCGATGCTCGGCGATGGTGCGTACGCGCTGAAGCAGACCCGCTGGCGATCGTGACGGAGCCGGAAGGGAATCTCACGCCGTTGGCAAGCCTCAGGTTATCCTTTGCTCTACGCGAGCGTGCGTGATCGACCTTTCGTGTTTCGCAACCTGCCCTCGAATATCTCTAGTAAAACCTATTCTATATACTCAATCAGAGAACGAAGTACGCGCTCCGAGTACCGGTTCCATCTGGGCTCTCCTGTCCCGAAACACGTCACGTTGTGGGATTTCACACACCTTTTCAGGCATATTTGCTGGTAATTGCGCTATGAAGAACCGCATTTGCGGTCTACTCTCGCGACATATTCACCGGCTCAAAGGAGCTGCGTCATGGCTATCACCGAACCGTTTGAATCAGTCGCCGATCAGTCCGCAGTCACGAAGACGCATTCGTCGCGATGGACCAGCGCCGAGATGTATGTGTTGTTCATCGGCGTTGCCGCCGTGGCGGCACTGGGGCTCGCCAGGTTGGTTTACGAGCCGAGCTTCCAGCAGCGGAGCGAAGCCGCGCGCGTCGCAATGGCCGCCGAGCATGTGAAAGTATGCGACAAGCTCGGACAGGTGGCCAAGGCCGATCGCGACAATTGCTTGCACCTGCTCGACGATTTGCAAGCGACGCATCAGCGCGCGTTGCTTGCCGATAGCGGCGAGATCTAAGGCCGTTTTCACGATCTGACGGCGAGCGGACCTTACGCTCGCGCGTGCGCCGCAAGCGTCGAAGGCTCTGGGATTGGATTGCCGGCCGCTCTTGCGGCGCTTCAAACCTGCTTTCGCCGAAGGCCGAGCAGCCCGGCAGGTCCGGCGCGAGGGCGATGAAACCGTTGTCATCGTCGCTCCAGAAAACATGGGCGGGATAGCGCTTCGCCTCCATTCTGGACCTTACCTTGAACTCGCCCCCAGCTCCAGCTCGATCACGAGCTGGGATAACTCGCTAAATTCCCTAGACGCCTCCAAACACCTCAAAAGGATGTCTCGCGTCTGTTCTGAATGCGAAGCAAGCGAGAGATAGTAATTTCGCTTCTGGTGCCGCGCGAAGACGATCCACTCTCCTGTGAGTCTACGCGCACGACTGCGGTGTTCATAACTCGCCATAACGAGATGAAAGATATGGCCAGGCTTCTTGTCGAGCGGGATCGCCTCATCTGCCATCACGTTCGCGCAGAGCTGCACGAGTTCTTCATCGCGCGCTGCCCAGTGATTGAAAACATTCTTTGCGATAAACCGAGCATCCATAAGGTGCTTGTGTCGCAATCCCGCCAAGTCCCCCGTTAGAGCTTCGTCTCGTTTCGTTCGACTTGATTTTGCCAACGGATGCTTTTCGAGCGCGCCGATTTCGTTGCAAATAACATGAACATTTGCGATCCGCTGCCAAAGCGCAAAAGCGATCTGCCGTTCAAGGATTGTTGAGTAGCGCCCCGTGACCATGAAGCTGTTTAATAGCTCGTGGACATACTCATCAGAAGTGTCGCTTTTTGCCGTGTGCATTTTTGCTCGTGGCCGCACGTAATATGTCTAAGCCGCCTGCTTCTCCTTCGCCGCCGCGATCACCGCGCGCACGCACGCCGGCGTCGCCGGCATATCGAGATGCTCGATCCCGTAGGTGCGTCTGAGCGCATCGACCACCGCATTCATGACCGCCGGCGCGGCGCCGATCGAGCCCGCCTCGCCCGCGCCCTTTAACCCGAGCGGATTTGTCGTCGACGGAACGTTGCGCGTCTCGAACGCAAAATTCGGGCAATCGGCGGCGCGCGGGAGCGCATAATCCATCAACGTCGCGGTGACGAGCTGGCCTTCCGGCGAAAACATCGTGCGCTCGTGCAGCGCCTGGCCGATGCCTTGCGTGACGCCTCCATGCACCTGGCCTTCGAGCAGCATGGGATTGAGCGTGACGCCGAAATCGTCGCAGACCGTATAGCGCACGACATCGACCTCGCCGCTGTCGGGATCGATCTCGACCTCGCAAACATGCGTGCCGTTCGGATAGGTCGCGTCCGGCGGCACGAAATCGCCGTTGCCTTTCAGCCGGTCGGGGGTGGCGGACGGCGAGCGCGCAAGCTCTTCATATGCAATCGCGCGATCGGTGCCTGTAACGCGAATCGAGCCATCGGCGATCTCGAGATCGGCCGCGGCGGTCTCCAGCTTCTCGCTCGCGAGCTCTTTCAATTGCTCGACCAGCTTTTCGGAGGCGCGCGACACCATCACCGCGCCGACCGGAATCGAGCGCGAGCCACCGGTGCCGCCGCCGGTCGGCAATACCGCCGTGTCGCCCTGCACGATTTTCACGCGCTCCGGCGCGACGTCGAGATGCTGCGCGACGATCTGTGCGTAAGCGGTGGCGTGCCCCTGCCCGTTCGATTGCGTGCCGACGAGCACGGTGAACGTGCCGTCCTGCTCGAGGCTGACAAAGCCGTTCTCGCCCTCGCCCCACGCCGTGCATTCGATATAGCTGGCGAAGCCGAGCCCGCGGATTTTGCCGCTCGCGCGCGACATCGCCTCGCGGCCGGCGAAATCCCTGTAACCGGCGCTCTGCAAGGCCCGACGCATCACGGCCTCGAACTCGCCGACGTCGTAAGTGCGCTCGGTATGCGTCTTGTACGGCATCTCATCGGGTTTGACGAAGTTACGCGCGCGGATTTCGTCGCGCGGCATGTTCAGAGCATAAGCGCATTGATCGACGAGCCGCTCCAGGAGATAGGCCGCCTCCGGCCGCCCCGCGCCGCGATAGGCATCGACGGGAATCGTATGCGTATAGATCGCGCGCACGCGCGCATGCACCGCGCCGATCTTATAGGGGCCGCTCGCCATGCTGACTGCGAGCCACGGAATGTAAGGCCCGAATTGCGAGAGATAGGCGCCGAGATTGGCGCGAATGTCGACGCGCAGCGCCAAGAATTTGCCCGAAGCGTCGAGCGCCATCTCGGCATGGCTGAGATTGTCGCGTCCATGGGCGTCGCCCAAGAAATGCTCGCTGCGATCGGCGACCCAGCGCACCGGGCGGCCGGTGCGCTTCGCGGCTTCGAGCAGCAGCGGATATTCGCGGTAGATGAAAGCTTTGGTGCCGAAGCCGCCGCCGACGTCAGGCGTCAGGACGCGGATCTTGTCCGCCGCGATCTTCATGATGCCGGTGAGCGCCGCCTGCAGCGCGTGCACGCCCTGGCTCGCCGTGGTCAGCGTGTACGATCCGCTCGCCGCATCGTATTCGCCGATCGCGGCGCGCGGCTCCAGAAAATTCGCGACAAGGCGGTTGTTGACGACATCGAGCGAAACGACATGCGCGGCCTTGTCGAAGAACGGCGCAACTGATTCCGCCGAGCCCATCGCATTCTCGTAGGCGATGTTCGTCCCGAAGTCAGGCCAGACCAGCGGCGCGCCTTTATCGAGCGCGCGATTAAGGTCGACGATCGCCGCCTGCGCCTCGCACGTGACGGCAATCGCCTCTAGCGCTTCTCGCGCGCGCTCTTCGCGATCGGCAACAACCATCGCGATGCAATCGCCGACATGGCGCACGACCCCCCTCGCCAGCACGGGATAATCCGGCAATTGCATCCGGTTGCCGTCGGCATTCGGCATCGGCGCGAGACACGGCACCGGCCCGAGATGCGCAACGTCTGCCGCGGTCACCACCAGCCGCACGCCCGGCATGGCGCGAACATCAGCGGGATCGCCGATCGTGAAGCTCGCATGCGCATGCGGCGAGCGCAGGAAGCACGCGGCGAGCGCGCCGTCCGGCATCACGTCCGCAGTGTAGCGCCCCCTGCCCGCAACAAAGCGCGCGTCTTCGAGCCGGCGGACCGGCTGTCCCATCCCGAACTTTTGCGGCTTCATACGATCACCCTGGCGCGCGACTCACCTTAGCCAAATCAGGTGCCCGGCACCTTCTTCTCCTCGGGCTTGTGCAACAGCTTCTTCTTGTGCCGTCCGACGTCGGAGACGAGATGCGCATACGACGTGATGCGGTAGGCGGCGATGCCGGTATTGCCGCCGCGCATATTGCACACCTTGATCGGCGGGGTATCGGCGGCGCGAATCTCGGTGTGCGCGGCGAGAAAATCGTGGTTGAGCATCTCGGTGATGATCGCTTTTCCGGCAGCTCGACGCCGAGCCGGGCGATGAACTTTCGCGGGTTTTTCATCTGCTCGAAATATTCGTCCGGCGTCAGTTCCCAGAAATGCAGCTGCCAGGGCTCGTCGCGAATGATTTCGGAGACGGCGGAGAAATCGACGACGTTCGTAGGCATTTTTGCGCTCCAACCGATTTGAGAGAGCGCCGAGCCTAGCGGCCGGTGCAGACCTGCTCAACCGTGCTGGCAGACCGCATTGCGCATCCCCATATCGCGGCGATGCTCGATTCCGCTCGCTTCATCCTCGACGAGGATGGCGGGCTCGCCGGCGACACGTACGCGCCAACGTACGCGCCCTCCTCCGATCCCGCCCTCCTCGACAGCTATTCCCGAACCGTCGCCGACATCGTCGACCGCGTCTCGCCCAGTGTCGTGCGCATCGACATGAGCCGCGACAGCGGCGCGCCGGCCGGCGCCGGCTCCGGCGTCATCGTCTCGCCCGATGGGCTGATCCTGACCAACGCCCATGTGGTCGAGGCCGGGCGCCGCGCCGACGTGACCACCCTCGAAGGCCGCCGCCTCGCAGCCGCGATCCTCGGCCGCGACCCCGACACCGACCTCGCGCTCTTGCGCGTGCACGATTCGGCGAGCCTGCCCTTCGCCCGCCTCGGCGACTCGAAGAAGCTCAGGCGCGGCCAGATCGCCATCGCCATCGGCAATCCGCTCGGGTTCGACGCCTCGGTCACCGCCGGCATCGTCTCGGCGCTTGGCCGGACGCTGCGCGCCAGGAACGGCCGCATGATCGACGACGTGATCCAGACCGACGCGGCGCTGAACCCCGGCAATTCCGGCGGACCGCTCGTCTCGTCTTCGGGCGAGGTCATCGGCATCAACACCGCGGTGATCATGGGCGCGCAGGGCATCTGCTTTGCGGTCGCGGCAAACACCGCCGATTTCGTCCTCGGCGAGATCGTCCGCCACGGGCGCGTGCGGCGCGCCTATATCGGGCTTGGCGCCGGCACCGTGCCGCTGCCCCGCCGCGTCGCGCTGCGGCTCGGCCTCGATCAGGTGACCGGCGCTGTCGTGACCGCGGTCGAGCAGAAGAGTCCCGCGGACGAAGCGGGCCTGCTCACCGGCGACATCATCCTCTCGGTCGATAACCAGCGGGTCACCGGCGCCGACGATCTCGTGCGGCTGCTCGATTCCGAGCGCATGAACCGCGTCGTTGCGGTCGACGTGCTCAGGCGGTCGGACATGCGCCGCTTCTGGGTGGGGCTGAAGGAGCGGGTGAGTTAGCGCTCCCTCGCGAGCCGCTCGCGCAAAGTCGCCGCGATCGCGTCCGGAGCTTCGTCGGGAATGGGAAAGACCGAGCTCGCGTTGATCTCGCAGA
>Ga0164307_10001224_pt1 | contig 11561 bp, 12 predicted proteins | sample Whisoiple_243_MG_FD_110214 | JGI IMG/M metagenome (GOLD analysis project Ga0164307, IMG submission 110214) | Soil microbial communities amended with fresh organic matter from upstate New York, USA - Whitman soil sample_243_MG | ecosystem: Environmental > Terrestrial > Soil > Unclassified >...
GCCATCGCCCTGGAGAAGGTCCGCGCCGACAAGACCAGGGACGCCGCCGACGGCTTCGACGGCTCGTGGGTGGCGCACCCGGACCTCGTGCCGGTTTGCCGTGAGGTGTTCGACGGCGTCCTCGGCGACCGCCCGAACCAGCTGGACCGCCTCCGCGAGGACGTCACGCCGGACGACCGCGCGCTGATCGACATTTCCTCGACCACCGGGACGATCACCGAGCAGGGCGTGCGGAACAACATCGAGGTCGGCATCCGCTACATCGAGTCCTGGCTGCGCGGCAACGGCGCGGTCGCCATCCACAACCTGATGGAGGACGCCGCGACCGCGGAGATCTCCCGCTCGCAGCTGTGGCAGTGGATCTTCTCGCGGGCCATCACGGACGCGGGCGATGTGATCACGCACGAATGGGTCGAAGACATGCTGGACGAGGAGTTCGCGAAGCTGGAACGCTTTGAGGGCGACCGCTTCGCCGACGCCCGGGACATCTTCGAGGAAGTCACGCTCAGCAACGAGTTCCCCGCCTTCCTGACCCTGCCGGCCTACGACCGCTACCTGCACGAAGCCCGCGGCGGCGCGGACAACGCGATCAACGCCGCCGACCTCGTGGCGGCCTAGCCGGCCGGCCCGGGACCGGGCGCCGCTCCGGCACCCGGTCCCGGCCCTCCAGAATTCCGTCCGCCGGGCTTCCATGCCCTTCGCAACAGGCTCCCCGAGATCCGGGGCGGGAGCCCGGCAACGGAACACCCTCCCCCGTGACCCGTAACCCGTCACACGACACCGGTGGGCGAACGGACACTTGAGGCCCATGTTTTCTTCCAAACATGGGCCTCAAGTGTCAGTTCGTGCTTTTGGGGTCTACGAGGCCAACCGCTGCTGTCCGGCGTGGTCGGGGCCGGGCTGTTCAAGGCCACCATCGGGCCGGCTGATCTCGCCCCACACCTCGTCGAGGGACAGGCCCAGGACGTCGGCGATGGCAGCAATCGTGGGGAAGGCCGGCGTCGCCACCCGGCCCGTCTCGATTTTCCGAAGGGTCTCGGGTGAAACTCGCGCCGCCAGGGCGGTCTCGAGCATGGAGCGCTCTCCCCGCGCGCGGCGCAGCAGGGCGCCGAGCCGCTGTCCGCGCTCGACCTCTTCGGATGTAAGGGGCAACCTGACCATGGCTCCGATTATAGTACCGGGATAATATGGCCGGTATAGTTATTGGAAACCAATGGAAGGCCCCGCATGATTGAGATCCTGAACCCGGCCGAATTGGCCCGGGCAAAAGAAACAGGCGCCCTCGTCGCCGACATCCTGCAATCCCTCAAGTCACGGAGCACCGTCGGCACGAATCTCCTGGACGTCGACCGGTGGGCCGCGACGATGATTGCCGAGGCCAGCGCGCAGTCCTGCTACGTCGACTATGAACCTGCCTTCGGACGCGGGCCGTTCGGACACTACATCTGCACCGCCGTTAACGACGCGGTGCTCCACGGGCTGCCGCGCGACTACACCCTGGCCGACGGCGACCTGCTGACCCTCGACCTCGCCGTCGCCAAGAACGGCGTCGCGGCAGACTCTGCCATCAGCTTCATCGTGGGCGCATCAAAGCCCCGCGAAAGCGTCGCCATGATCGACGCGACCGAGCGCGCCTTGAGCGCAGGGATAGCGGCTGCCGTGCCCGGTGCCCGAATCGGCGATATCTCCCATGCCATCGGGTCGGTCCTCGGCGCGGCGGGGTATCCGATCAACACCGAGTTCGGGGGACATGGCATCGGATCAACGATGCACCAGGACCCGCACGTTCCGAACACCGGACGGCCCGGCCGCGGCTACACCCTTCGCCCCGGACTGCTGCTCGCCTTGGAGCCATGGGTCATGGCCAACACCGCGGAACTCATCACCGACGACGACGGGTGGACACTCCGAAGCGCCACCGGCTGCCGGACCGCTCACAGCGAGCACACGATCGCCATCACCGAGGACGGAGCCGAAATCCTCACCTTGCCTACCCGGCCGCACCCGTGACCCGGGAGCCGCGGACCGGCGCGGAATGGTTCCCTGGTGCGGCTAGTGCGGCTTCGGGATGTGGCGCAGGGACAGCGCACAGCCGAGGATAAACAGGGCCACCGAGCCCAGGATCATCAGCAGCGGCCCGGTCCACGAATCCGAGACACCGTGCACGTAGCCCAGCAGCGTGGGGGCCACGGCGCCGAAACTGTAGCCCGCGCCCTGGACGACGGCGGACATCCGGCCCGCCGAAGCCTGGTCGCGGGCCAGCCGGATGATCGCAATGAAAATCAGGGTGATGCCACCGCCTTGCGCCACCCCGCCGAAAGATGACCACAGCCACCACAGCTGGGGGGCCAGCAGCAGTCCCACGGGCACCGTCAGCCACAGCGCCCCCAGGGTGAGGCCGACCGCCGTCGTGCTGGCGAAGCGCGCCGCGAGCGGTACGCCCAGACCGCCAGCGATTGCCAGGATCTGGAACAGCGAAGATCCGGCCCCGGCCGCCGACGGCGCCAGGCCCAGTTCGTCGGCGAGCAGGCTGGGCAGCCACGCGGTCACGCCATAGTAGGAGAACGCCTGGCCGGCGAAACCCGCGGTCAGCGCCACGGTAATCCAGCGCGACGCCGGCCTGGCCGCCGCCCGGGTGGGATCGGTCCCCGGGATCGCCTCGGGCCGGAAGGAACGGGCCCCGACAGCCAGCACCCACACAGCGGCGGCCGCCACTGCGAAGATCGCGCACGCCGCGATGGCCGGACGCCAGCCGAGCAGTTCCGCCAGCGGCGCCGTCATCATGGACGTGGCAAAAGACCCGATGTTCAGCGCCGCGGTGTAGGTGCCCATGGCGGCGCCCTGCTGGGACGGGCTGAAGTCGCGCCGGATGATCAGCGGGACCACGATGTTGCCGATCGTAATCGCGACACCCAGAATCACGGTGCCCAGCATCACGAGCGCCCCGCCGCCCGCGGAACGGACCACAACGCCGAGGAGCACGCCCAGCAGGGTGAGGGTGATGGCGAACTCCGGGCCCAGCTTGCGGCCGGTCAGCGAGGCCAGCGGCGCGGCGAGCGCGAAGCAGAGCACCGGGATGCCGGTCAGGAAGCCGATTTCGACCGGCGAGAAGCCCAGGTCGCGCCGCATGTCCCCCACCACGGGCGCGACCGCGACGAACGGGCCGCGCATGTTGAGGGCGATCAGTCCGATCGCGATCATCAGCAGCCAGCCGCGCGGACTTTTCGCCAGGGCGCTCATCCGGCGTTCCGCGGCCCGGCGGCCGGGCAGAAATATGTTTTCATCAGTCCCATTGCTATCACGCGCCGCCGCTGCCCGCGCGGCACCTTCGGAACATGACGGGCCGCGCTTCACGAAGGCCGGCCCCCGCGGGCGGCGGACTAGGGTTTTTGGCATGACGCACCTCATCCGGAAGGCCACCGCCGACGACGCCGGCCAGCTGGCCGAACTCGCCGCTGTCACCTTCCCGCTCGCCTGCCCGCCGGAATCCCGGCCCGAGGACATCGCCGCCCATCTGGCGAACACGCTCAGCGAAGCCAACTTCCGCGACTACCTCGCGGATCCGGACGTCACAGTGCTCGTGATCGACGCGGGCGGGAAGCTCCGCGGCTACAGCCTGCTCGTGGACCGCCGCACGCAGGATCCCGAGGTGGCCGCGGCCCTGGGTCCCGGACCGAGCACCGAACTGAGCAAGTGCTACGTGCATCCCGACCACCACGGTCTCGGCGCGGCGGCCGAACTGATGCACGCCAGCATCGCCGCGGCAGCGAGCACGGGCGCCCCGGGGCTCTGGCTCGGGGTGAACAGCCAAAACGCCCGGGCCATCAGGTTCTATGAGAAGTCCGGTTTCCGGAAAGTCGGCACGAAGTCATTCAAACTGGGCGCAACCGTGGAACACGACTTCGTCATGGAGCGCCCGGCCGCGCCCTGACCGCGCACGAAGGGAGGGCCGCGGGAATGGTCCGGGCCCGGGCGGGGTTGTCGCCAGCATGAAGATTGAGATCTGGTCCGACGTGGCCTGCCCCTGGTGCTACATCGGCAAGCGCCGCTTTGAAACCGCCCTCGCGGCCTTCCCGCACCGCGACGCCGTCGAGGTGCAGTGGCGCAGCTTCCAGCTGGACCCCAGCCTGCCGGAACACTACGACGGCACCGAGCTGGACTACCTGAGCACCCGCAAGGGCATGGCCCCGGACCAGGTCGCCGGCATGTTCGAGCACGTGGCGTCCCTCGCCAGCGCCGAGGGCCTGAACTACCGCTTCGACGACGTCGTGGTTGCCAACAGCTTCACCGCCCACCGCCTGATCCACCTCGCCGCGGCGCACGGAAAGCAGGATGCGGCGAAGGAACGGCTGCTCAGCGACCACTTCGAGCACGGCCGCGACATCGGCAGCCGCGACTACCTCACCTCGCTGGGCCTCGACCTCGGGATCGGGGCCGCCGAACTGGAGGAACTGTTCAGCTCCGACAAATACGCCGACGACGTCCGGCAGGACTTCGCGGAGGCCCGCGCCCTGGGCATCAGCGGCGTGCCGTTCTTCGTGATCGACCGCAAATTCGGACTCTCGGGCGCCCAGTCCGCTGAAACCTTCAGCGCGGCGCTCGACCAGGCCTGGCAGGAAAGCCACCCGCTCGTGATGGCCGACGCCGGCGCCGCCGCCGGGGCATGCGGCCCGGACGGCTGCCCTGTCTAGCTCCCCGGGCTGAGCCCCGGCGCCGGGGCGCCCCGGACAATGTCCAGCGCTTCGACGTCGAGCAGCTTCCGGGCGCCGGTCCGGGCATCCAGGATCCAGAACAGTTCCATCAGCGGGATGGTCTGCGTGACCCGTCCGCGGTGGAACAGCTTGCCGTTGTGCCACGCCTCGATGTGATCCCCGGTGGCCAGTTCCCCGCACGTCCGGATCGTCGTGCCATTCGCTTCCATTGCCAGCTCCTCCCCCTCGGCGCCCCGCCGTCGGGGAGCCTGTGCCACCAGCATGCACGGGCGATGTTTCACCGGGGTTTCCGGGGTGTGAGTTTCTCGCGTCGCGGACCGGCGGCGCGGGTTGGCTACCGTCCGCCGCCCGCCGGCGTCCCCGCAACGGCGGCGGCCGGGTCGGCGTCGTCCGCTGTGATCAGGATGTTGCCCTCAGCAATGGACTCGGAGAGCACGTCGTGCTCGACGGCCGTGGCCAGCGGCTTCTCCTTCACGAAGCACATCAACAGCGCCGCGGCCAGGGCCAACGGGACCATCCAGATGAAGATCGGCGTCAGCGCGTCGTTGTAGGAGGAGATGATGGCCTCCTTGAGCGGCGCCGGCAGCTTCCCGACGACGGCGGGGGTCAGCGAGTTTGACCCGCCCGGTGCGCCGCCGGTCGCCGCGGCCGGCAGCCGCTGGACGAGGAGCTCGGCCAGCCGGCTGGCGAACAGGCTGCCGACGACGGCGGAGCCCAGGGTGGCGCCGATCTGGCGGAAGAAGTTGTTCGACGCCGTGGCGGTGCCCACCTCGCGCAGCGGGAAGGAGTTCTGCACGATCAGCACCATGATCTGCATGCTGAGGCCAAGGCCGAGGCCCATCACGGCCAGGTAGGCGCAGATTTCCCAGAGCGGCGCCCCGGGGGTCAGCGTAGAGAGCAGCACCAGGGCAACCGCGACGAGGACGCCGCCCACGATCGGCATCCACTTGTAGCGGCCGGTGCGGCTGACCAGCTGGCCTGAGACCACCGAGGCCACCAGCAGGGCACCCATCATCGGGATCATCAGCAGGCCGGACTCCGTGGCGTTGACGCTGAAAGCCATCTGCAGGTAGGTGGGCAGGTAGCCGATCGCGCCGAACATGGCGACGCCGATCAGCAGGCCGGCGATCGTGGCCAGGTTGAAGTTGAGGTCCTTGAACAGGTGCAGCGGAATGATCGGCTCGGCGGTCCGGCTCTCCACCCAGACAAACGCGGCGGCACTGACAACGGCGCCGCCGATCAGGGCCAGGATGATCGGGTCGGACCATTCGTACTTGCTTCCGCCCCAGGTCGCGAACAGGACCAGGCAGGTGGTGGCGATGGCAACCAGGACCATGCCGCCGAGGTCCAGGCGCGGCCTGCCGCTGTGCCGGGGCAGCTTGAGGAAGAAGACGGCGCCGGCGAGGGCCAGCAGGCCCAGCGGGATGTTGATCCAGAAGACCCAGCGCCAGCCGGGCCCCTCGGTGAACCAGCCGCCCAGCAGCGGACCTGCGACGGAGGCGATGGCGAAGACACCGCCCATCATGCCCATGTACTTGCCGCGCTCACGTGCCGGGATGACGTCGGCGATGACGGCCTGCGAGAGGATCATCAGGCCGCCGCCGCCGAGTCCCTGGATGACGCGGGCGACGATCAGCATTCCCATGTCGTTGGCCACCCCGCCCACGACCGAACCGGCCATAAACAGCAGGATGGCTGCCATCAGCAGTGACTTGCGCCCCATCAGGTCGCCGAGCTTGCCGTAGATCGGCATGGTGACGGTGGAGGCGAGGATGAAGGCGGTGATGACCCAGAGCATGTCGTTGACGCCGTGGAGTTCGCCCACGATGGTGGGCAGCGCCGTGCTGAGCACAGTCTGATTCAGCGACGCCAGGAGCATCGAGAGCATCAGGCCGACGAACAGCAGGACGATGTGCTGCTTCTCTTCGGGTCGTCCCGGGGCGGGGACTGCTTGCGTGGTCATAAGGAGTTCCTTTGGAAGCGGAGTATGCGGGACGACAGAGGAGCCAGGTCGGCATCAGACGGCGATGGTTGCCTGCCGCAACATCGTCAGTCTTTTTCTGCGCGCCGGGGCCTGTCAAGCGTTTTGGTCTGCAAGGATCTTCGCACATTGTTGCACCACTGCAAAATTGCATCGGTGCATGTGAAGGACGTGCGACGGCGGGAAGCGGAGACGGCGGCGAGGGGGCCGCCGGAGTTTCGCCCCTTTTAGTGACAGATGGGGCTAAAGTGTCCGTATGCCCAGGATTTCGGCCGCCAGCAACGCCGCCCAACGCGCCGAGACGCAGCGCCGTATCCTGACCGCCTTCGGCGAACTGCTCTTCACGCACGGGCTGCCGGGCCTCACCATGACCGACGTCGCCCGGCATGCCCGGATCGGCCGCACCGCCGTCTATAACTACTACGCGGACATTGAAGAGCTCCTGATCGCCTACGCCCTGGACGAGACCGAGCGCTTCCTGGTCGAACTGCGCGATTCCCTGGCGTCGCTGGAGAACCCCGTCGAGCGCCTGGCCCTCTACGTCCGCGCCCAGGTGGCCGACCTGAGCCGGCGCCACCTGCCGCCCGGTCCGGCCATGGGCGCCGTCCTCTCCCCCGCCTCCTTCGCCAAGCTGGCGGACCACGTGGGCGAACTCAGCCTCCTGCTCCAAGACATCCTGCGCGACGGCATGGCCCAGGGCTACCTCCCGGAGACTGACATCACCCACCTCGCCCAGCTCATCCACGGCACCCTCTCCTCAAGCGCCGCCCGGGGCGACGGCGCCGGCGCGGACCCGGAGGCGGAAGCCCGGATCGCACGGACCGTGCGGTTCATCCAGCTGGGCGCCGGGGCCAGGTTCGACGACGCCGGCCGCGCCCTCCGCGGCCCCGCGTAGGCACGCGGCCGCGCAGCCGCGTCCCCGCGGCCCGGCGTCTCAGGGGTTCGGCGTCTTAGGGGTTCGGGCTGGGCGGCACGAGCGTTGGCACGACCGGCCATTTGGGATCGTCCGCTGCGCGGCGGGTTTCCCGCGGGCAGCTGAGCTTGCCGGGTGTCTGGTCCACGAGTTCCGGCTTGGCCAGTTCCTTGAAGTCCCCGGTCAGGATGACGTCCACGCTCGGGTCGCTGCGGCCGTCCTGGACGTAGTCCGAGCCGGGAAGGTTGCGCTGGACGCTGAACGCAGAGGACTGGCCGGCGGCCCCGGACACCACCAGCGCCACCCCGCGGTAGCCGGACTGAGTGTTGCCCACCGCACCCACCACGAACTTGCGGGCCAGGAACTGGTCGGCCACCTGCCGGGCAAGGCCCGGGCGGCTGGTGGAGTTGTAGACGTTCAGGTTGATCGTGTTGTGCGGCGCGTAATCGTAGGTAGCATCCGGGCACAGTGACGCGGCAGCCTGGCTGCGCTCCGCCGTCGGGATCTTGATTTGGCCGTTCATGATGGCCAGGGCCACCACAATGGCGGCAGTGACCAGCCCCACCAGGAGCACCAGGACCACCCCGTGCAGGATCCGCCGTCGCATCCGCACCGGGTTTTCCAGCTCATCCTGCTCCACGAACGTGGCCCGCAGATCGGAGCCGGTGATGACGTGGTGCCCGTGCAGGACGGTGGGGTCCTGCGGCGTCCTAGCCATTTATCACCAGCACGCGGGCGTGGATCGCGGTGCGCTGGTGCAGGGCGGTGCGGACGGCGCGGTGCAGGCCGTCCTCGAGGTACAGCACGCCGCGGAACTCCACCACGTGCGGGAACAGGTCGCCGAAGAAGGTCGAGTCTTCGGCCAGCAAGGCCTCAAGGTCAAGGGTGCGCTTGGTGGTGACGAGTTCGTCCAGCCGGACCGGGCGCGGCGGCAGCGCCGCCCAGTCCTTGGGCGTGTTGAAACCATGGTCGGGGTACGGGCGTCCCTCGCCCACAGCTTTAAAGATCACCATGCAAGCCTAAGGAAGAACCCCGGCCAGGGGAATCATAGAGGCCACGGCGCGGGAGGTTGTGGCCAAACAGTGACCATTTGTCACTCCAATACCCGCGCCCGACCCGTCACCGGCGTTGCCCCCGGCGGCCGAAGCGTAACGGCAGGGCCGAACCGGCGGCCCGGCTGAGAGAATAGAGGCATGACTGCACCCGAGACCTCCCTGCCGCCCTCGGCGCCGCCGCTGGCACTGCTGCTCGACGTCGACGGTCCCGTGGCGAGCCCGCTCACCCGCACCGTCCAGCCCGGCATCATCGCGGATCTCCTTGCCCTGGCGTCCGCCGGGATTCCGGTCATCTTCAACACCGGCCGTTCGGACGCCTTCATCCGCGAGCAGGTCATGGAGCCCATGATCGCCGCCGGCATGCCGCCGGGGCTCCTCATCCACGCCATCTGCGAGAAGGGCGCCGTGTGGTTCAGCTACACCGCTGCCGGGCCGGGTCCGGTCCATGTGGACCGGGAACTCGCCATCCCGCAGGCGTTCGGGGACGACGTGCGCCGGCTCGTTGCGGAGGATTACGCCACCCACATGTTCTACGACGAAACGAAGCTGGCCATGGTCTCCGTGGAGCAGCACGTCGCCGTCGCCAATTCCGAATACCGCGAGGAACAGGCGCTGTTCGACGCCGACGCGATGGATTTGATGCGCCGCCACGGCCTGGGGGTGGTGCGGCTGGACCACCACGCCCCGGACAGCGACGACCAGATCGACTACCGCGTGGACCCCACCATCATTTCCACCGACATCGAATCCGTCCGGCTGGGCAAGGATCTGGGCGCCAGCCGGGCCGTCGAGCTCCTGGCCGCCCAAGGCATCACCCCGCAGGCCTGGCGGACGGTGGGCGACTCGCGCACCGACTACGCCATGGCCGACTGGCTGCACCACAACGACCACCCGGTAAAACACGTGGACGTCCGGCCCGCCGACGGCATTCCGGTCAAGCCCTACGGGGTCCTGACCGCGGCCGACCTGGGGCTGGGCGCAGAGGTCATCCACGACGACGCCGGCGCCGCGTTCCTGCGCCACTGGCGTACCGCTTTCGCGGGCTGATTTCTCGGGCTGAGCGCCCGGTACAACGGGTGTTTTTGCGCCCCGCGATATTATGCAGTTAGAGATCCACGCACCTTCTACAGCTCGGAGAAACGACATTACAGACGCATTGATCCAGGACGAGATTTACTACGGCAGCCAGGCCAGCGAGGACGACCACGCTCACGCGGAGGTCACCTCGCCGGCCGCCGTCGCCAGGCTCCGCACGCGCCCCGACATCGTGCGAAGGCACGGCCGGTATGCGCTGATCAATGACAACCGCACGCCGTACCAGGCGATGGTGGAAGATCTGCTGTTCGTTCGTTCCGTGCTGGCCGGCGCCAAGCTGGACTACCTGCTGGTCCGCGGCAACAACGACCGTCCGGTCATTGCAGTGGACTGGAAGAACCGCCGGGAACTGCGCACCGCCCTGGTCGAGGCCTGCCGGGATGAGCCGTTCTACTCGATGACCGTGGACGCCAAGAAGAAGTCCTCGGTACTGGTGGCCGACGGGGAGCTGTCGCCGAACCGCCAGGGCCGTATCTTCCGGCTGTACCGGCCCCGGGTGGAACCCGAAGGCGGCCTCGAATTCGGCGCCTCGGCCGGTGTCCAGCTGGAGCTGTGGAGCTTTGAGGGCGACCAGCTGATCCTGCCGATCGAAAACTCGCTGACCCGGCGGACCCTGCTCGCCCAGGATGCGGTCCGCGGCACCGTGGAACGCTACGGCCACACCTGGCCCACCATCGAGAACATGTTCGCCGACCATGCCAGCGACATCAGCTTCGACATCGATCTGGTGTTCTCCTGGGTGGACGGCAGCTCGCCCGAGTACATCGCCGCCCGCCGGGCCAGGATGGCCGGCGTCGTGGTGGGTGAGGGCGATGACCACGAGGCCCGCTTCCGCCAGATCGACGAGCTGAAGTACGCGCTGCGCTCGGTCTACATGTTCGCGCCGTGGATCCGGCGGATCTTCATCGCCACGGACTCCCCTGCCCCGTCCTGGCTCGCGGAGCACCCGAGCGTGACGATTGTGCGCAGCGAGGAGTTTTTCGCCGATCCCTCGGTACTGCCGACGCACAATTCGCAGGCGGTCGAGAGCCAGCTGCACCACATCGAAGGGCTCTCGGAACACTTCCTGTATTCCAATGACGACATGTTCTTCGGCCGGGCTGTGCGGCCGGACATGTTCTTCACACCGGGCGGGATCACCAAGTTCATCGAGGCGGAGACGCGCATCGGCCTCGGGGACAACGACGCCGAGCGCAGCGGCTTCGAGAACGCTGCGCGGGTGAACCGCAAGCTGCTCTGGGACCGTTTCGGGCGGATCACTACCCGGCACCTGGAACACACGGCCGCGCCGCTCCGGCGCAGCGTGGTGGCACAGATGGAGCAGGAGTTCCCGGCCGAGTTCGCCAAGACGGCGGCCAGCAGGTTCCGGGGCGCGGACAATATCTCGGTGACGAATTCGTTCTACCACTACTACGCGTTGCTCACCGGCCGGGCCGTGACCCAGACCGCGGCGAAGGTCAGGTATGTGGACACGACGGCCCGCGCCGGCCTGAACTACCTGCCCAAGCTCCTCTCCAAACGGAACATGGACTTCTTCTGCCTCAACGACGGAAGTTTCCCGGAGGTGCCGGCCGAAGAGCGTGCGGAACTGGTGACGGATTTCCTGGAGAAGTATTTCCCGATCAAGGCGCCCTGGGAAAAGTAGGGCAGAAAAGCAGGGCGCCGGCGTAAGCAGGCGGCGTCTAGTTGAGCGTGGTCATCCGGCGGTCTTCGGACGTCTTCGCCGGAACCTCCAGCTTGGCCTGGCGAGGAATGCGGATGCCGGCGGCGGCGATCCGCCGCTGGGTTTCCTCCGCCGTGACGAA
>Ga0164307_10001226_pt1 | contig 11559 bp, 10 predicted proteins | sample Whisoiple_243_MG_FD_110214 | JGI IMG/M metagenome (GOLD analysis project Ga0164307, IMG submission 110214) | Soil microbial communities amended with fresh organic matter from upstate New York, USA - Whitman soil sample_243_MG | ecosystem: Environmental > Terrestrial > Soil > Unclassified >...
GCTGGAATTTCCAAGCGACCCGGCGCTGCAGCAGTTGGTGCGCGCGTTCGAAGCGGGCGACTACCAGGCCGTGCGAAAAGGCGCGCTCGCGCTGGTGGAGTCGAGCGAAGATCCGATCGTCCGTGCAGCCGCGCGCGAGCTCAGGCGCCGCATCGAGCCCGATCCGCTGATGAAGTATTTGTTGTTCGTCGCGCTTGGCTTGTTCGTGTTCGTGGTTTGGCTCGTTTACAAGGGTCAACCTTGAGCCGCGCGCTGGCTTCGCTTTCGCTGCTATCCGCCGTGCTCAGCGCAGCTTGCGCGGCCGGGCAGGCGACGCCGGGGCGCGCGCCCGAGAAGCCCACGCCTGGCGAGCTGACCCGCTATTTGCCGCTCGAGAACGACACCGTGTTCTCGTACGAAACGTACATCGAAGACAGCAACGAGCGCGGCATCGCCGTGTTCGAGATCAGCCGTCCTCGGCCGGAGCTGGCGGAGCTCAGCATTGCCGGACAAGTGCGCAAGCGTTACTACTTCGAGCCGGCCGGCGTGCGCAGCGGGCACGGCGGCTATCTCCTGAAGTCGCCGCTTTCGCTGAACGCCGAGTGGACGGGCGACGACGGTAAAGTGAAAGTTACCAGCGTCAATCAGAGCGTGGACGCCCCCGCAGGCAAGTTCACGGGCTGCCTACAAACGGTGGAAGACGCTCAGTTGGCCGGCGCCACACGCCGGACCACGACCGTTTTCTGTCCGGGGGTGGGCATCACCGTGCTCGAAATCGAGGCCCAGCAACAGGGCGTGAGCGTCCTGCAACGTCTCACTTTGAAATCGTTCGGACCCCGCTTCAAGGGCCTGTGACCCCCGCGCGCCGGCTTACGGGGTGGGTCATTCGTGACCGCAGCTCGGGACAGCTGGCGGACGCGGGATGGATGTCGTGCGCTTTCGACTCGTTGCGCGCGGGCCCTTCCGGCGCTGGGCGTTCCGCGATAAGGGGCGTCGGTGTTACGGGTCCTTACGTCACTCACCTTGAGCGCGCTTTTGCTTTGGAGCTGCGCCTCGGACAATCATAGGACCTGCTCGGGGCAGGCCCCGGCCTTCGTCGCGTTGCTCGAGCTCGCAGGGCGGCCGCTGCCGGAGGACACCGTGGTGCACGTCGTCTATGCCGGCTCGGCCACGGAGGACTTTCGTCTGTCGGATCCGAAGGCTCGGCACGAAGTCGTGTTCTGTGAGGTCGCGGACGAAAACGGTGTGCCACTCGCACCGTCCGCGCAGGAGCCCACGGGAGCCGCTGGAGCCGCTGGAGCCGCTGGAGCTGCGGACGACTCACCGAGGGCTGTGCAATCGCTCTACTGCAGGCTGTTTACGGCAGGCTTCACGCAGCTCATCGTGAGTGGCAGCGGTTTCACGACCGTCAAGTATGATCTGGCCCTGAAGGATGGCGAGTGCAGCGTGGTGAAGCCGTTCGTGCTTGATTCTCCCGACGCTGGCAGCTGAGGTTCACTCTCGAGGTTGATTGAGCCCGCGAGCAGCGAACGGTGCGCGATGTATGTCGCGCTCCGCGCATAGGAGGTAAACACTCCTTACTCCGCTGGTTTGCGAATTTTCCGCGAGATTGTGAAAGTGCAGCCGAGCGTGACGACTTCCATCGCCTTCGCACGCGTTGTGCGCGATTAATTGGATCGCGGATGCGTTGCGCGCGCTACCCTGGAGGGCTGATGGCTGTCACGACCTCTCGCTTCGCAGCCGCGCTCGGTTTCTGCGTCTCACTGCTCGGCCTCGCCGCCTGTGACCTGAAATGGGCGCACGATTCCGAACCTTCCGCGGGGACCCAAGCAGGCTCCGCGGGCGCCCCCAATTTGGCAGGCAAGACCCCGGAAGAGGTTCTGGCCTCCGGTGCCTGCCAGGCGCCAGCGCCGGGGCGTGCGCCGCTACGCCGGCTGAGCAACGCAGAGTATAGGAACACGCTGACCGATCTGCTCGGCGACTCTCCCGCGACAGAGTCACTGATCGCGACGGCCACGCGTAGCTTCCCATCGGAGACCGAGTCGCTCGGCTTTCGCAACAACGCGGATTACCTCGGCGTGTCCACGCTCGTGGCGCAGGGCTACGTGGACGCGGCCGAGCAGCTCTTGGGTGCGATCGTGGACAATCAGAGCTTTCTGTCGTGCACGCCGAGCGCCGGCGCCGAGCTGGATTGCGCGCGCACGTTCATCGAAAAGTTCGGTAAGGGCGCGTTCCGTCGGCCACTGAGCGCAGACGAATCCGCGCAGTACGCCGCCATCTTCGAAAAGTCGCTGCAGGCCTATGACTTCGAGAGCGCCGTGCGGGCCACGGCGTTCGCCTTCTTGCAGTCACCCAAGTTCTTGTACCGCGTGGAATTCGGCGCGGCACCGAGCGGCTCGACCACCCGTCCTTCGGGCTACGAGATGGCCAATCGGCTGAGCTACCTGTTCTGGCAATCGATGCCCGATCAGGAGCTGTTCGACGCGGCCGAAAACAATCAATTGGCCACGCCCGCGCAAATCGAGGCCCAGGCCCGGCGCATGCTCAGGAGCTCGAAAGCATTGCGCTTGCTCGAGTACTTCGACCAATGGCTGGGCACCGACACGCTGCCCAGCACCTTTACGCGCGACGCGACCCTCTATCCCGACTTGGATCCGAATTTGGTCCCGCTCTTGCAACAGGAAACGCGCGCGTTCGTGACCAGTGTGCTGGCACGGCCGGAAGGCAACCTGAGCGATCTGTTCACGGCGCCCTATACGTTCGCCAACGCGGGGCTGGCCAAGCACTACGGTCTGAGCGGCCCCACCGGCACTGACTTCGTGAAGGTCGATGCGCCCGGACGCGCGGGCGTACTGACGCAAGGCATGATGCTCGCGCGGGACAAGGCCACGCGCACCTCGATCGTGCGTCGCGGCCTCAAGGTGCGGCTCGACGTGCTGTGCGAGCTGGTGCCCGCGCCGCCGCCGAACGTGAACCTGACCCTCGATTCGAGCGACAATGCCAAGCTCACGCAACGCCAGCGCCTCGAACAACACCGCGTCTCGCCGTCTTGCTCTGGCTGCCACGATCTGATGGATCCCGTAGGCGTCGTGTTCGAAGGCTTCGATGCCGTCGGTCGTCCGCGCACGCTGGACGAGCACGGCGCAGCCGTCGATACGACCAGCACCATCAGCGCCACCAAAGACGCCAATGGCCCCGCGTCCAACCCGGTACAGCTGGGTCGAATGCTGGCCCAGAGCGAAGAGGTTCGCTCCTGTTACCTCACCAAGTCCTTTCGCTTCTTTTATGGCCGCGATACCGGGCCTGCGGACGCGTGCTCGCTCGCACAGCTCTCCAAGTCGTTCAAGGGCAAGGCGTATAGCTTGTCCGAGCTGCTGATTGCGCTGACCCAGACTGACGCCTTCCTCTATCTACCGGTTCCAAGCTCGGAGGCCCCATGAGCAAGCAACTCAGCCGACGTATGTTGCTGCGCGGAGCAGCAGGAGTGGGCATTGGCCTGCCTTTGCTGGAGGCCATGTTGCCGCGCTCGGCTAGCGGCGCCACACCGAGCGCCCCGCGACGCATCATGTTCGTGTTTCAGGCCAACGGCGATCAGACCGCACGCCGCTTCGTCGATTCCGGCGAGACCAGCTTCACGTTCGACGAGTTTTTGGCGCCGCTCGAGCCGTATCGCAAAGACCTGTTGCTCTTGAATCGCCTCGATCGTCGCTACGGTCAGTTCAAGCCGGGCGAACGCGCGGATGGGCACCAACAGGGCGGCGCTTCGCTCGCTCCCTGGAAGTCCGGCGCCGGCGCCTTCCCGATCGGCGGCGCGGACCAGACGATCGGCTACGTGCTCGGACCGAGCGCGGATCACGAGCTCGGCAATCGCGTGCTCGCGGACAACCCGGGCGTGTCCACGCGTCACCTGGTATTTCGCGTCAATACCCGGGAAAACAATATCTGGGACGTGAGCTCGCACGCCGGCCCCGCGGGCCAGCAGAGCCCGGTCAACCCGGAGACCGACCCGTACAACGCCTACACTTCACTGTTCGCGAACGACTCCAAAGACCCGGCCGTGGTCAGTGCGCTTGCCAAGCGCATCGCCATGAAGCAATCCGCGCTCGACAACGCGATCGGCGAGATCGGCTCGCTGCGCGCCAAGCTCGGCGCGGCCGACCAACAACGGCTCGACCAGCACACCCAAGCCTTGCGCGACATCGAGCGTACGCTGAGCGAGGGCAGCGGCGGAGTTGCTTGCGCGCCGCTGCCCTTCGCCATGCCCAAGCTGAACGTGTACGACGACGCAAACCACGTCGAGCTCGGACAATTGTTCTTCAAGGTCAGCGCCTGGGCCTTCGCCTGTGACCGCACGCGCTCGATCAATTTCAACTGGAGCGGCAACACCAGCAACCGCGTGTACAAAAACCTGGGCATGACCGAGGGCCACCACGACATCTCGCACGTCAGCGACGCCGAGGCGTTCGCCAAGGTGCGCGTGATTCACAAGCACCTGTGGCAGCAGAGTGTCACGCTCCACGACTTGCTCAAGGCCACACCCGACGGCCCGGGCGGCACGCTTTGGGACAACACCCTGGTCGTGCATTGGAACGAGCTCGGCCAAGGCGACGTGCACTCGGAAAGCGATGCGCTGGTGGTGTTCGCAGGCGGCGCCGGCGGGCACTTCAAGATGGGTCGCCTGCTGGACTTCCAGAACAAGGCTTCATTCGCCGACATGCTCGTCTCCTGCTTCCACTACATGGGCTTCGAAGACGTGATGAGCTTCGGCGATCCGCTGTTGAACACGGGCGGCCCGCTGCCCAACCTGAAGGCGTAACTCGAGACGCCGACGCCGCGCAGCGGCAAGGCTGAATGCCTGTTTTCATTCGGCTTTCGTGCTGCCGTCGCAGGGGGGCTCGGGGCACGGAGTCGGCACTCCTGCCACGAACGCCCGAGCGGGCGCCGGGTGATACACTATCTGCCGTGCCGAAACTCCAAGACAGAAGCGGCGAGCTGCTTGGTCAGCGCTACGACCTGATCGAGGTGATCGGTCGCGGGGGACAAGGAACCGTCTATCGCGCGGCCGATCGCTGGATGCAGCGCATGGTGGCCGTGAAGGTCTTGGGCACGAAGGCCGTGCGTGAAGCGCATGCGGTGGAGCGCTTGATGCGCGAGCAATCGGCGATGAGCACGCTGAAGGGCACCGCAGCGGTCGAGCTGTTCGACGTGTTCCGTGGTGATGCAGGCGAGCTGTGCCTGGTCATGGAGCTCTTGAAGGGCATGGACCTCGACGATTACTTGTTCACGATCGAGCTGAGCAACGGGAAAATCCCGCTCGAGCGGCTGGTAGCGATTTTCGAGCCCATCGTGCGCACGCTGGAGACTGCGCACGCGGCCGGGATTTTGCACCGCGATCTCAAGCCCGCCAATATCTTCTTGCTCGAGGGCGGCGGCGTTCGCTTGCTCGATTTTGGTCTCGCGCGTTTGAAGCAGTCAGCTCCGCTGACGGCTGCAGGCACGGTCATGGGCTCGCCGAGCTTCATGGCGCCCGAAGCCTGGCAGGGCGTGTCGGATCTGCTGGACGCGCGCGCCGATGTCTATGCCCTGGGCGTGATCTTGTTCCGTGTAGTAGCCGGAAGGCTGCCGTTCGCGGGCACGAGCATGCAGGAAAAGTTCCTCAGTGCGACCACCGGGGCGCGACCGAGCTTGCTCAAGTTCCGCCCGGAGCTGCCGCCTGCGGTCGATGGCTGGGTCATGCACGCGCTGGCGCTCGATCGCGAACAACGCTTTGCCAACGTGCGCGCGCTTTGGAGCGCGTTTCAGTCGGCATTGGGGCTCGATCGAGGAAGAAGTGGCATGCGACCTTCGTTCTGGGCGGCCGCGAAAGGCGCAGTGCAAAAGCTCGTGGGCAGCCCACAGCCCGCCCTGCCTGCCGTGAGCGTGCTGAGCGCGCGCGAACCGTCGTTCATTCGCGATGCGCTGGCTCGCAGCGCCTATCGCATCAGCGCCGTGCCCGAAGCAACCATCGAGCTGAGCGTGAGTGACTTGGAACCGGGGCCTGTGCCGCTCGCGCGTAGTGTCTCGCGTCCCGTGGAGCGTACGGTTCGCATCTCCGGAGCAGGCTCGAGCGTCGCGCAACCACCGCTCGAGGACGAGGACTGAGCGCAGTCGCGCGCTACGTGAGCAGCTGATCGCCCCAATCGCGGATTTCGTAGGATGCGATTAGCCCCTCTAGAATGAAGGGATCTTGTGCGACGAACGCTTCGGCGGCTTCGCGACTGCGAAAGATGGCTAGATTTCCGCCCCTATCGTGAAAGGGACCGATGCCGATCACTTCGCCTCGCGCGATGAACATATCCACTACGGCCTTGTGGCGGGGATAAACCGCCATGATGGCGTCCATCGTTGCGCCGCTGCCGACTCCGATCACGACTGACTTCATATTGGGCCTCCTGAGCGCGTTGATACCCGAGCTTAACCGAGTTGCAACGCGGCCCCGAGCTAGGCTGATTCGTGGCTGACGAGACTTGCTCGTTCCGCCCACAAGCAAATCACATGTGCTCAATTTGAGGCATGCATGCAAAAGACCACGCCTTGACCGTTGCTGGAGCCTGGGCTCTATTGCCGCTGTCGGCCAATCTGGCCTGACCACATCTTGAATTTGCCTTCACCGGCGCGCGTCGAGAGAAATACCATGAAGAAGCATTCAGTTCTGGTTCTTAGCCTGCTCACGGCCATTGTGAGCTGCGGTAACGATGACGGCGGTTCGCCCATGGGCACGTCGGGCGCGGGCGGACAGGCAGGCGCGGTGGCCAGTGCGGGCGCGGGTGCGGGTGGCATGAGCGCGCTCGCTGGAAATGCCGGCGTTCCTGCGGTTACCGCAGGCTCGGCTGGCACCGCCGGTACTGGCGGTGCTGGCGGCACGTGCGAGATTCCGTCGCTCGAGGTCTTCTCGCGATCGGATACCGATCAAGCCTGGGACGATAATGATTTCAGCGCCGTGGTGCTCGGGTCGGAGCCGTGTCCGAAGACGGCAACCGTCACTTGGCCGCACGAGACGGGCTGGGAAAACGCCGACCCTGCCGAGGCGAACTCGGAAGTGACGCACTTCACGCTCGACTCGTATTCTTCGGTCGACCTCACGAACAAGAAGCTCAGTCTCACCATCGAGCTGTCCGCCGATCAGCGTGGGGCCGGCGCAACCGCGGGCTCCTACAGCATTTCACTCGTCTCGGTGTCGACTTTCGACAGAGTAGTGATGATGGGTGGCGCCGGAACCGACGCGGGCGGGTCGGGTGGCTTGGCGGCTCTCGCGGGCGGTGGCGGCAGTGCCGGTAAAGGCGGTGGCGGTGGTGCCAGCGGCACCGATGCCAGCGCGGGCGGCAGCGTCAGCGGGGGTGACGGCACGGCGGGCGCGCCGGTGACCACCGACACCGGTTACACCGAGGCGGAGTTGCCGGTCGCGGACCGGGCCACGCTGCGCTTCGTCGGCGATCGGGCGACGGTGATCTTCCCGCTGCCGAACAAGACGACGGAGCTGGGCTCCTATGACCCCACGCGCGTGATCAAGATCAACGTTCGCATCTACAACACGTTCTCGAGCGGGCAAACCGGGGGCGCGGGCGGCGCGGGCGGCGCGGGCGGCACCGCCGGCGGTGCTGGCATGGGCGGCGGCGGCGGCACTGCAGGTACTGCTGGCAGAGGCGGCGGGGGCGGCACAGCCGGCCTTGCGGGCACGAGCGGTGGTGGCGGTGCCAGTGGTGGCACGGCCGGCCTTGTCGGAGCAAGCGGCGGCGCAGGCGGCAGCGGCGGCGCGAGCACCGTGGGACCGGTGTACAACTACGGCACGTCCACGTTCTCGATTACGAGCTTCGTGATCAAAGACGTCAGCGCGCCCTGAACCCGGCGAGTGGCAGCGTGGCAGTCAACAAAACTGCCACGTGGGCCGCTGGGCAGCCGGTACGCTACGATGCCGGATGCCGACTCCCGTCGAGATAGCCGCTGATACGTATATCAATGTCTGGGGCGAGCGCGATCCGGAGCGTCGAGCGGCGATGATCGAAGCCTGCTTCGCCGCTGATGGGCGAATCGTGACGCGCAGTCGGGACATCGTCGGCCGCGCCGCTTTCGCCGACATGGTTGCGCGCATCCAGGCCGATCCGCAGTTTGTTCGGGTGCGAGTGACCAGCGCGATCGATGCTTGTCGCAGCACGTTCCGATTCAATGGAGTGATCGAGCACCAGGATGGCAGCACGAGCGTCGAGAGCTTCGACGCGGGGGAGATCGACGAGAGCGGGCGTATTTCGCGCCTGCTCACCTTCGCCGGCGCGCTCGGCGAGGCGACTTCGTAAGGCGGCATCAAGCGAGGTCGAGCTTGCCGGTCACGATCGCTGGATCGCTGGCTTGACCGAAGCTTTCACTTGCGACGCCGAAGGCTTGTTGGACGCTGACCAACAGTCGATTGTTGGGAGTACCCGTTTCACCCAGGTCGATGTGTCGGCCTGCTTTCAAGCGACCGCCCCAGCCACCCGCGACGAGCGCGGGGATTTGACGGGAGCTATGGCGCGCCGGATCGCCCATGTCGCTCAGCGCGATTAGCACCGTGTCTTGCAATAGTTGGCGTTCGGCTAGGCGCTGCAGCAGACGCGCGATCTTGGAGTAGGTGTAGCGGTTCTGGCGAGCCAGGGCTTGCCAGGTTGCCGGGCTGCCGCCCTGGCCGTCGCGACCGGCGCTTTCGTAGCGATGAGCGACGTCGATGTGCACGTCGTCTGGCAGCGCTGGGTCGAGGTGAGTGCGGCTGAGGTCGTTGAGGAACAGCGTAGCCACGCGCGTCACGCCGCAAGCGAGCGCCTGTGCGATCAGATCGACTTGCAGATTGGTTACCGTGTCGAAGTAGGGCTCGCCGCCTTGATACGCTTCAACCAACGGAAATGTGGCTGAATCAGGCGCGCTGGGCAGAGTGCAGGCGCTGAGCTCGCCGTCGAGACGCCGCTCGAGATCGCGCAGCGCGGTCGCGTGTTGCTCGAGCTTGTCGCGCTCGCTTTCGGGTGCGCGCGCGCTCAGCGCGGCGAGCTCGACGCGCCAATAGTCGAGCAGGCTCTTGCCGCGTTTGCGCTCGGCCGCCGCCTTGGCCAAAGCCGCTGGATCAGCGCCCACCACCCATTGCGCGAAGGCTTGTTGAAAGGTGTCTGCGGGGTCGATGATCTTGGGCAGCGCGCTGCCGCCTTGGGCGTACGAGATGCACCAGCCGAGCGCGGGGTTGGGTGAGCCGACGCCGAGCACCAAGCTCGACAGCGGCATGCCTTCGCCCAGCCCCTGCTCGAGCGCCAGAAATTGATCGAGGGACGCGTTACGGCCATTGCTGGCGCTGCCCGTGAGCAGTACGCGCGAGCCATCGTGTCCAACGGTGCCGCCGGCCATGCCGGCAGACAGATCGAGACCCTCGATGGTCAGGATTTGTTCGCGAAAGCTCTGCCCGAACGTCGCGCTGTCGGCGAACGGGGCGAGCACGCTGTCGGGATAGGCAATGTCGAAGCCGGCTCGTGGCAGCCACAGCTCTCGGGACACGCCGTGCGGCATGTAAACGCCAATGAAATATTTGGGCCGACCTTCGGCCGCTCGCGCGCTGCGTTGTCCGGGCAGCGTGAGCGCCAAAGTGGCAGACGCGCCCAGGGCCGTGAGCGCCAAACGGCGAGAAATACGCGGCGAACGCGTCATTGACCGACCCTCCAAGCGAAACCGTCGCTCTTCACGTAGCTGAGGAACAAGCCCAAGAGCGAGGAGCGCCAAGCGAGAGGCAAGGCCGCCATTTCAGTCACGAAAGCGTCTTCGGCGGGCTGGTCCTTGCGGCCGCTGGCGAAACGCACGACCTGGCGCGCCACACAGCTGCGCAATTCTTCCGATTGCGCGATCGCGTCCGATAGCTCGACGCTGTCTTTGAGCTCGAGCGGCGCGCCGTTCAGCGTGACGGAGCCGCGCGTGTCCACGGCTTGCGCGGCGTCCGTGCTGCGCTCTCGGCCCACCGCGTCGAAGTTTTCGAAGCTGAAGCCGACCGGATCGAGCTGGGCGTGGCAGCCCTTGCACACCGGATCGATGGCATGGCGCTCGAAGCGTTGGCGTGTCGTGGCGTTCGCGTCGGGCGCTGGAAACATCAGGTCGATACCGAACTCCTGCGGCGGGCGTATGGTGCGGCACAGCACTCGGGTGAGCACCGCCTTACCGCGCAGCACGGGCGCGCTCTCGCCTTCATGCGCAAACACCGACAAGAAGCTGCCCTGCTGCAGAATGCCGACTCGGCCCATGCCTCGCAGCACGACGCGGCTGCCGGCTGGCACGGGTTGAATGCCGTACAGCGGCGCGAGCTCGTCCGGGACGAAGCTGTAACCGCCAGCAAACAGCGCGACTAGCGAGCCATGCTGAGCCGCGAGCACGTCTGCGACGAAGCTGCGCGTTTCACTCTGCATGGCGCGGCTCAGGGCAGCGAAATCAGTCGTCACGGTGCTGGATTTCGCGAGCTGCGGCAATTGCCCCAGGCCCAGCCACTCCTCCACGAAGCGCTGAAATTGCGGGATCGCCTGCGGGCCTCCCAGCAAGCGCACGGCCTGCCCGTAGCGCTCGCTGCCGCTCGCCAGGCGGCCCGCGGCGGCGGCCGAAAGCAGCTCGGCGTCGGGCGGCGTGCCACTGATCATGAACGACAACGCGCTGGCCAGCTCGCTCTGGCCGAGCATGCGTACGCCGTGCTGCGGCGGTCCTTCGCCCAGGCTCGATTCATAGAGCAACTGCGGTGATGCGAGCAATGCGCGCAAGACCAGCGTGGCACCATCGCGGAACGTGCCACCCGAGGCGCCAACCGCGAACAGCGCTTGCAAGCGCGCGAGCTCTTCCGTGCTCGGAGGCCGACGAAAGGCCAAGGTCGCAAGTTTGCCGATCAGCTCGCCACTGCAGCTCGTATCGCTCGGCTGGGCAAGGGCGGCGCAGCGTGGATAGGCGGGATCATCCAACGGAAGCGCCTCGCTTGCGCTGCGCGTGGCATCGTACAATTGGCGCAAGGTGAGCGAATCGACGCTTTGCGCGATGTTGCGCGAAAAGTCGTTTTGCAGCGCGTCGGGCGGCAAGCTGCCCCGTAGGTTCACTGGCGCGCCGAGCACGCTGCGCGCGGCCTGCTCGAGCTCGGCCACGCTCAGCCGGCGCAGCGCCGGCGCGAGCAAGCTTTCGGCTGCTGGCGGTGACTCTGCGTCATCGTTGGTACTGCCGCACGCGCACACGAGCAGTGCGAGCAGCCAGCTCCGCAATGATGAGGAAAGCGCCCTGGGCTTCACGGCGCAGCTCCCGCTCCCGGGATGCCACCTGCACCGGCTCCACCCGAGCTGAGCCCGCCGTTGCCTGCCGTGGCACCCCCTGCGCCGTTGCCTGCCGTGGCGCCACCCGCACCGTTGCCTGCCGTGGCGCCCCCTGCGCCGTTGCCTGCCGTGGCGCCCCCTGCGCCGTTGCCTCCCGCGCCGCCGCTACTCACGGGCGTCGGAATGCCGTCCCAGAAGCTCACGTCATCGAGCCAAAGCTCGACTGGTAGATCGGCGGAATCGAAGTTGAACTGGACCACCA